>DHCFD07801__coassemble_1358_pt1 | contig 17527 bp, 17 predicted proteins | sample DHCFD07801__metabat2_high_PE_018 | metagenome-assembled genome bin DHCFD07801 | reverse complement strand
GAGAGCTGGAGACGAGACTTGAACTCGCAACCGCCCGATTACAAGTCGGGTGCGCTACCAATTGCGCCACTCCAGCGCGGCCCCGGCGGGTCTCCGCGGGGGGGTTCCCAGGGGCCGGGTTCACATCCTAACCGGCCCGACCGCCGCGCTCTTGACTACGGTGTGCACCGTGGAGACCCGCGACGTACCCGGACTGATCACCCGCCCCCTGGCGCGGCTGGGGATACGCAAGTCCGCGATGGACCGCGCGGTCGAGCCGCCGCTGTCGCCCATGGCGCCCGTCGATCTCGACGACGACGCCGCCGTGACCGACGTCCTCAACCTCGCGCTCGAGATCTCGAGCATCCTGCTCGCCTCCGGTGAGGCCGCGGCGGACACCGTCACCCAGGCCGAATCCGTCGCCGGTGCGTTCGGCCTGCCCGGCGCGACCGTCGAGGTCACGTTCACCTCGCTGATGATCGGCGTCAACCGACGGCGCGGGCGCCCGCCGCTCTCGGTGATCCGCGTGGTGGACTACCGCACGGTCGACATGACCCGCGTGACCCGCGTGTCCCGGCTGATCGACCAGATTGTCCGACGCCGACTCACGGTCGAGCAGGCCACCGCCGAGGTCGAGGAGATCGTGGCCGCGCCGCACCCGCACTCGTTCCGGGTCGCGGTGCTGGGCTGGGCGATGCTGGGCTGCGCGATCGTCATCCAGCTCGGCGGCAGCCCGATCGCGGGGATCCTCTCCATGATCTCGACCTTCGGGCTCATGTACACCACCAGGTTCCTCAGCGTGCGGGGCCTGCCCGCGTTCTTCCAACAGGTCGCGGGCGGGTTCATCGCCGCCGGCTGGGCGCTGGCGTCCTTCGCCGTCCTGTCCGACGAGTTCATCGAGATCAAACCGTCCCAACTCGTGGCGGCCGGGATCATCGTCCTGCTCGCCGGCCTCACCCTGGTCGGGGCCATCGAGGACGCCATCACCGGCTTCCCGGTCACCTCCGCGGGCCGCGGCGTCGAGACGATGATCATCACCGGCGGGATCCTCGGCGGGATCACGCTCGCGCTGGAGTTGTTCGACCGGCTGGGCACCTCGCCGCCGGCGATCGACCCGTCCATCACCGGCCAGGCGCCCGGCCACATCGCGGTCCTCGCGGCGGGGGTGGGCGCCGCGGGCTTCGCCGTGGCCAGCTACGCCACCGTACGGGCCACCATCGTCGGCGCCTGCGTCGGCTCGACGGGCATGCTCATCTACCTCGGGGTGAACTACTTCGACCTGGGCGTGGTGGTCGGCTCGGCATTCGCCGCCTGCGCGATGGGCCTGATCGGCGGCATCCTCGCCCGTATCGCCACCGTCCCACCGCTGGTGGTGACGCTCGCCGGCATCACGCCCTTCCTGCCCGGCCTGTCCGTGTACCGGGGGCTCGCGGCCTTGACGAGCGACCAGACCGGTGTGGGCCTCGGCCTGCTGTTCCAGGCGCTGGCGATCGCCGTCGCGCTGGCCGCCGGCATCGTGTTCGGTGAGTGGGTCACCCGCAACCTGCGCCGGTCGGCAGCGGCCGAGCTGTGACGTAGGATCGCCCCAGACGACGCGCGACCGTCCGGACGCGCCGTCCCACATCGACCACCGGAGGACTCCCATGGCCACCGCCACGAACAGAGAGCACGAGCTCTCCGACGACATCGAGCCTGTCGCCGACGAGACCGCCCACCAGGCGCAGCGCATCGTGGCGTCCTACTCGGCCGATGCGGACGAGTGCCGCATGCTCCTCGACATGCTGGGGATCGGGCCCGAGACCCGGGACCCGGACGACGACGCGTAAGCCCGGTACCGCGACCAGAAGGGGTGGTGTACGGCGATGACGGAACCCAACGAGCCCGGACCAGCGGACGCCGGGGCCCACTTCGTCGTCGTGGCCAACCGGCTTCCCGTCGACCTGGTCCGTGATCGCGACGGCACCGAGCACTGGAAAGCCAGCCCGGGCGGCCTGGTCACAGCACTCGAATCCATCCTCCTCGCCAACCACGGGGCCTGGGTGGGCTGGCCGGGGGTCGCCGACGCCTCCCCCGAGCCCTTCGACGCCGACGGGATCCGCCTCCACTCGGTGGCCCTGTCCGCCGAGGACGTCGAACTCTACTACGAGGGCTTCTCCAACGGCACCCTGTGGCCGCTCTTCCACGACGTGGTGGTACCGCCCGAGTACCACCGCGAGTGGTGGAACTCGTACGTCGAGATCAACCAGCGGTTCGCCGAGGTCACAGCAGCCGCCGCCGCTCCCGAGGCCACCGTGTGGGTCCAGGACTACCAACTCCTCCTTGTCCCCAAACTCCTCCGGAAGCTCCGCCCCGACCTGACCATCGGATTCTTCCTCCACATCCCCTTCCCGCCCGTCGAATTGTTCATCCAGCTGCCGTGGCGGACGGAGATCGTCGAGGGCATGCTCGGCGCCGACCTGGTGGGCTTCCACCTGATCGGCGGGGCGGACAACTTCCGGTTCCTCGCCGCGCAGCTGGGCGGCCACCCCTCGGCCCGGTTGCGCTCGAGCCGCGGTAAGCCCTCCGAGATCCGCGTGGGCGAGCGGCTGGTCCGTGTGGGGGCGTTCCCCATCTCCATCGACTCCGCCGCCATCGACTCCGTGGCGCGCACCAGGGAGACGCGGCAGCGGGCGAACCGACTGTCCGACGAGCTCGGGTCGCCGAGGGTCATCATGCTGGGCGTCGACAGGCTCGACTACACCAAGGGCATCGACGTGCGACTGCGCGCGCTGGAGGAGCTCCTCGAGGAGGGACGGCTCGCCACCTCGGAGATCACCCTGCTGCAGCTGGCCACTCCCAGCAGAGAGCGGGTCGAGCAGTACCAGATCATGCGCTCGCGGATCGAGGAGGCCGTGGGGCGCATCAACGGTCGCTTCGGCGAGATCGGCCACCCCGTGGTCACCTACATCCACCGACCGGTGCCCAAGAGCGAACTGACGGCCTTCTACGCGGCCGCCGACGTGATGCTGGTGACCCCGGTCCGCGACGGCATGAATCTCGTGGCCAAGGAGTACGTGGCCTCGTGCACGGACGGCGACGGCGCACTGGTGCTCAGCGAGTTCGCGGGCGCGGCGACCGAGCTGCGGCACGCGTACCTGTGCAATCCCCACGACCTCAACGGGGTCAAGGACGCGATCATGGCGGCCATCAATGACCCGCGTGAGGAACGGCGTCGACGAATGCGCTCACTGCGCCGCCAGGTGCTCGGCAACGACGTCCACGCGTGGGCGCGCCGGTTCTTCGAGACGCTCGACGCGACCCCCGGAACGAACGTGCACGTTCGGACGCCTACAGAGCGTTGAGCTCGCCGAGCTTCCAGGTGCCGTCGACCTCCACCATCGACAGGTTGAGCCTGGAGGCCGAGCTGGCGGCCTCCGGCGCCTCCTTGGTCGAGACCATCCGATTGAGCATGACGAGCACGGTGACGTGCTCCGCGTCGGTCACCTCCATAGGCGCGGCGGCGGCCACGGTCGCGATGACGTTGGCCTCCTGCTCCTTGGCGGTGGACGCGACGGACGGCATGGACTGCTCGACGAACTCGGTCAGCGCCGGTTCGGTGAGCCGCTCCCGCACTGCGGCGAGATCGGAGTCGACGGTCCGGTGATCGTAGGTGAACATCTGGGTGGCGATCTGCCGCGCGGCGTCCGTGGCGGCGCGGGGGGCCGCCGCGATCTCCTCCTCTGCCGCCGTGGCGTCGCGAGCCTCCAGGTACTGCCACGTGGCCAGCCCTGTGACGACGAGGAGGACGACGGCCAGCGCGGCGAACGCCACCGTGAGCTTCCTGCGACGTGCGGGATCGAGTGGTGTGCGGGTGCGCCGGGTCGCGGCGGTCGTCCCGGACGAGGCGTCGGCCGGCTCCGAACCGTCCTCGGTCGTGTCGGACGTGGCCCCGGTCGCCTCGTCGCCGGTCTCGCCGGTCTCGCCTCTGGGCGCCTCGGCCGCCGTCGCACCGCGTGGTGCGGCCGCCATGCCCTCGAAGAGGCCGCCTGCACGCGCGGCCTCCATGGCGCGGCCGCGTGCGGCGTCGGCCTTGCGCTGCGCTCGCGCCGCGCGCTCCGCCTCGCGCTCCGCACGGCGGGCCGCGCGGACCTCGGAGCGTGAGCCGGAGCCGGAGCCGGTGTCGGTGTCGGCGTCGGTGTCGGGAGTCTCGTCCGGATCGGGTCCGGAGCTCGTGTCCTGTGTCGTGTCGTCGCTACTCATGGGATGAAGCTCACCCCCGAGACCTTCATGACGCCGTCGTCGTGACGGTTGACGGTCACCCGGATGCGGTACTCGCGGGCCTGTTCCTCCTCGGCTTTGGGATTGCCGATGGTCTGGTCGATCGCCATGATCACCTCCGCCTTGTCGGGTGAAGACGTCTCGACGGCCGCCGCCGAGACCGCCCCGTCCGCCACGACCCCGGTGGTCTCGACCACCTCTTCGTACGAGTCGCGTCGGGGCGCGAACTGCTCCTCGAAGTCCCCCTCGATCATGCCGATGATCGTGTCGACGTCGTCCTGGAGCGTTTCCTGTCGGATCGTCATGAGCTTGGTCATCACGTCGGTCGCGTACTCGCGATAGGCGGTGTCGAGTTCGGCCGACGAAGCACGCTCCGCACGGACCGAGTCGGCTTCACCTCGCTCGGCGAGCCACAGTCCCGACATGACGATCGCGGCGATCAGGGACAGTGCGGCGATCACCGCCGTGATCACGAATCCGCGCTTCGGACCGCCGGCGGCGGTGTCCTTCGAAGGCACTACTAGGTCACTCCGTTCGTCAGGATGTCGGCGAGTTTCGCATCCTCGGGCAGATCGCCTGCGGCCCCGAGGTTCTGCTGACGGTACATGTTGCCGTCGGCACCGACGTACTCGCCCGTCGCCGGGTCGTATACAGCGGCGGAGGTGGTGATCTCCGGCTCCGTCGTGGCCGACGACGGTTCAACGTTGTAGGCATTGGGGTTGTTCCCGGGCGGACCGACCTCACTGGTGTCCGGCGGGTTGTGGCCCTCCGGCTGGTAGTCGTTCGTCCGGCAGTCCTCCGGCGAGGCACCGCGGCGGCCCGGGTACTCCATGCACGGCAGGTTGCGGGCGCCGCGGACGGTGTGCTGGGAGTCCTTCGGCACCTTGCAGTAGATGTCGTTGATCAACGGCGGCACGGTGAGGTCGGCCGGTGAGCGGCGGTCCTCGGCCGGGAGGAACCCGGTGGTACACGGCGGCGTCTCGTTGATCTGGAGGTTGAAGTCCACTTTGATCTCACCGTCGTCCCGCGCGCCCTCGATCGCCGTGATGAGGGAGGAGACGAGCGCCGGGTACAGCACGAGGATCTGTTCGATCGACCGGTTGTAGGTCACGCCCACCTCGCCGACGCTCACCAGGTTGGCGACCAGCACCGGCATGGTGGGCTGCAGGTCGTCGAGCACCTTGGTCGCCCGCCCGAGAGCGTCCGGCCCCTGCTGCATGAGCGAGGTCAGTTCCGGCTCGTTCCGCCGCAGCTGGTCGGTCACGTCGGCGAGATTGCGCGTCCACTCCCGGATCGCGTCCGATGAGCGAAGCTGCGAGTCCAGGACCGGCTCGGCGTCCTCGATGAGCTGGCGGGTGACGTCGGTATTGTTCTGCGACTCCTCCAACAACAACTGCGCCGAGTCGAGGAACTGTTGAAGGTCACGCTCCGAGCCGTTGAACGCGTCGAACGCCTCCGAGACCACACGCCGCATCTTCGCGTCGTCGATCGACGCCATGAGCTCGGTGGCCTGGTCGAGGACCGGCCCGATGCCCTGGGGCATGTCCACGCGCGACTCGCCGATCACCGATCCGTCGGACAGCTCACCCTGTGACTCGCCCTGGGGGACGAACTCGACGTACTGCTCACCGATCGCGGAGACACTGCGGATCTCGGCCCGGACGTTCTCAGGGACGTCCGCACCCGAGTCGAAGTGCAGGTCCGCCCGGACGTGGCCCGGTTTGAGGGTGACGGCGTCGACCCGGCCGATCACGTTGCCCAGGTAGGAGACGTTGGCGTTCTGGTACAGGCCGCCGGTGTCCGGCATCTCGAGCGCGACGTCGGTCCGGTCCCACCCCAGCGCGGTGGGGATCTTGAGGTAGACCACGGACATGACCGTCAGTGCGAGGACCGTGACGACGGCGAAGACCGCCAGCTGGATCTTGACAAACCTGGTCATCGGGGGGCCTCCTCGGGGGCGGGCGCGGAGTCGCCGGCCGGCTCCTCCGCAGGCGCCGCGGCGCCCGGCTCGGCCGGTGGCTCCCCGCCCTCGGCGGGCGGCTGTGCAACATCCAGCGAGAACGGATCGGCGTTCGCGGACGCGTCCTGGGCGAAGCCGACGTACCCCTCGAGTCCGGCCATCCGGTCACCGAACTCGGTGCCCAACAGGAACGTCTCGCTGAGACGGTCGTTGGTCATGTCCGCGTCGATATAGAGGTTCGCGTAGTCGCCGCGCAGGAAGTTGTCGATGCCCGACTGCGGGAACGGGAACGTGATGAGCGTCTGCATCACGCGGGTGAGATCCCGTCCGGAGTCTGCCAGGGCTTCCAGTACGGGGGTGAGGTCCTCGAGATTGTCCACCAGGTCCTGTCCGCCGCCGGCGTCGATGATCTGGTTGGCCTTGTTCCCGAAGTCGCCCAGCGACGCCAGAGCCGTGGTGAGCTGCTGCTTCTGGTCGTTGATGAGGTTCATCGCCTCCGGCAACTGCGCCAGCGCCTTGGCCAAGGTGTCATTCTGCTCATTGACCTGCCGGGACAGTCGGTCGAGGCCCTCCATCGCCGCGACGATGTCCGCGCGCTGGTCGTCGAGCCCGCTGACGGTCGTCTCCAACTGTTGGAGGACCTCCTTCGCCTCGAACTCGCGCCCGTTCAGTGCGTTGTTGAGCTCAGTGGAGATAGTCTCGAACTGGGCCAGGCCGCCGTCGGTGAGCACGACCGACAGTGCGGACAGCGTCTGCTCCGTGGTCGGGTACACACCGGCGCGGTCGATCGGGATCACGTCACCGCCCTGAAGCGACCCCCGGGAGTCGCCGTCCGGCGGCGGGAAGAGCTCCAGGTGCTGCGACCCCAGGAGGCTGGTCTGCCCGATCTTCGCGTGCGCGTTAGCCGGGAGCCGCACCTCCTCGTTGAGCGAGATCGTGACGATCGCCGTGTAGTCGCGCGCCTCGATGGCTTGGATGGACCCGACATTGACGTCGTTGACCCGGACCGGGGAATTCCGGGTGATCGTGGTGACGTTGGGCATCTCGACGGTGATCTCGTAGGCTCCCTCGCCGTTGCCCTCCGCACCGGGCAGCGGCAATGAGTTGAGCCCCTGCCAGCCACAGCCGGCGCCGGTGAGCAGGAGCGTCCCGCAGAGAGCTCCGGCCGCGAGAACGCGGGAACGGTGGCCGTTCATCAGGCACCTCCCGTGACGAGCAGGGTGTCGGTGAGGTTGTCGCCCTTGTTGACCACGTTGATCAGCGGGGACGGGGAATCCGATGGTGGCTGCACGCCGGGCGCGGTCTGGGTCCCGGGCTTCTGCCCTTCCACGATCTGGTGCGGTTCCGCCGTCGGCGTGATCGGTGGGGCCACCGCACCGTACGGGTAGTTGGAGGTCAGGCTGTTGAACAGGGGTGCCATGTACTCGGCGCACAGTTCCGCGTCGGACTCGGCTGTGTTGTTGGCCAGGCCCGCGATCGCCCCGCAGATGAAGTTGGTCGGGTTGGCCATCTGGTTCATCGTCAACGCCCCGTTGAGTGTGCCCTGGTAGGGGCGGTAGATGTTGTAGAAGTTCGCGATGGCCGTGGGCGCCACGTGGAGGACGCCCTCCAGGTCGGCTCGGCGGTCCCGGACCACCTTGGTGGCCCGCCCCAGCTTGTCGACGCCGGTCGACAACCGGTCGCCGTGGTTCTCCAGGAAGCGGTCGATGTCGGCCACAGCGAGGTCGAGGTCCTTGAGTGCGGCGTCGATGTCGTCGGTCTGGTTCCCCAACACCTCGGTGACGCTCGCGAGTTTGCCGCCGAAGGAGACGATCTGGTCCTCGCTCTGCGAGAGGGCGGTGACGAACAGCTGGAGGTTCTTGAGCGTCGTGAAGAGGTTCTCGCGTCCGTCCGACATCGTCGACATGGTGTGCGAGAGCTCGTGCAACGCGTCGCGGACCTCGCCGCCGTTGCCGTCCAGCATCGAGTCGGCCGCGTCGACGAACTCGCTCATCGGTCCGGTCTCCTCGCCCTCGTCGGGGCCGAGCGCCGAGGACAGTTTCATGAGCTGGTCCTTGACGCCGTCCCACTCCACCGGCACCGCGGTCCGCTCGAGTGGGATCTCGTCGCCCTCGGCGAGCGTCGGGCCGCCCGTGTGGGCGGGGCCGAGCTGAATGAAACGTTCGGCGACGAGTGACTGCGCCACGAGGAGCGCGTTGGCGTCCTCGGGGATGCTCACGTCCTCATCGACCTCCATCGTGACCCTGGACTGTCCGGCCTCGGAGGTGATGTCGGTGATCGTCCCGACCTGCACACCGAGCACCCGGACGGTGTCGTCCTCATAGATTCCGCGCGTGGACTCGAAGTAGGCGGTGTACGTCTTGGTCTGTGTGGTGAACAGCCACACGGCGCCGATCACGAGTGCGATGACGGCGAGCAGCGCGACGACCTTCGCCGGCGTCGAGGAGAAAATTCGTCTCATCGTGGCTTCCTGTTCTCGCCCCAGCCCGGGAACTCGTCCATGAGGGTCAGTCCGGGTGTGCCCGGCATGGTCGGTTCGCGCTCCAGGCCCGGCTCTGGGTTGACGCGGTCGTCGATGAGCGGCATGAGATCGCGCAAGAGAGTCTGCTGGTAGTGGCCTTGCGACAGGTTGGACACGTACGCGTTGAACCAGGGGCCGGAGGCGACGGCCTCGCCGAGCGCGGTGGAGAAGGGCACGATCCGGCGCAGCCCCAGGTCGAGGTTCTCCTTGTTGCGGATCAGCAGGTCCGAGACCTTCTCGAGCTTGTCGAGCGCCGGACCGAGCTGCGCCTCGTTGTCCTGCACCAGTCCGGAGAGTTGCCTCGACAGCCCGTCGATGTTGACGATGAGCTGACTGATCGCCCGCCGACGCAGTTCGAGCTCGGTGAACAGCTTGTTGCCGTCCACCATGAGCTGGTTGATCTGCTCACTGCGCGCACCGAGGACGTCAGTGGCGCCGGCGGCCTTCTCGAGCAGGTTCCGCAGCTCCTCGTCGCGCTTGTTGAGCGACTGCGACAACCGGGTGATGCCCTCCATGGCGCCGCGCATCTCGGGTGAGGAGTCCTCCATGGTCTCGGAGATCACACCGAGTGCGTCGGTGACCTTGTCGGTGTCCAGCGCCTCGACCGTGGTGCTCATATCCCCGAGGGCGGAGGTGAGCGAATACGGGACCGAGGTCCGCTCGAGCGGGATGGTCGTGTCGGCCAGTTCCCCCTCACCGTCGGAGAAGACGGCGAGAGCACGGCGCCCCAGGATCGAGTCGGTCTTGATCTGTGCCGAGGTATCCGAGCCCAGATCGACGTCGGTGTCGATCGCGAAGTCGACCTTGACCCTGTCCCCGTCGAGCGACAGGTCGCGCACGGTGCCGACCTGCATCCCGGCCACCTGCACCTCGTCGCCGGTGCGCAGGCCGGCGGCGTCAGCCACGTACGCCGTGGCGTTATGGGTGCCGTTCAGGTACGGCACGCGGTCGTAGTTGAGGGAGATCGCCATCAGCGCGACAGCACCCACCGCTCCCCAGACACCGATGACCTTGGGGTCACGGTCGCGGAAGCGCAATTGTCCCCTGGGCGCCTTGAGCGGCGCACCGTCCGTCTTCTCACTCATCTGGGAACGAACACCTCCCCGTGGTCTGCTCGTACTGGGGCAGGAACAGGTCGTTGCCCGTGGCCGGGTTGGTTACCCGGACGATCACGCCGCAGAGATAGAACTGGAAGAAGCCCCCGTAGACGCCCAGCCGGCCCATCTTCTCGAAGTCGCTCGGCAGGCGCTGGAACACGTTCTCCACAAACTCCTCGTCCTCGTTGATCAGCGTCGCCACCCGATCCACCTGCGCGATGTCCTCCTTCAGTGCGGGACGGACATCGGCGAGCAGGGTGGTCATGTTGGCGCTCGCCTCGTTGAGACGGCTGACCGACTCCCCGATCGGAGCCGAGTTGGCGGACAGCCCGGAGACGAGCTGCTGCAGGTCGTCGACGATCGAGTCGACGTTCTCGTGGTTCTGCTCAACCGTCGTGAGGACACCGTTGAGGTTGGTGATCACGTCGCCGATGAGTTGGTCACGGTCGGCGATCGCCGAGGTCAGTGACGACGTCGAGGCGAGAAGATCCTGGACGGTCCCGGACTCGCCCTGGAACACCTTGACGATCGACTCGGAGAGCTGATTGATCTGTGCCGGGTTGAGTGCCTTGAACAGCGGCTTGAAGCCGCCGAGCAGTGCGTCGAGGTCCAGGGCCGGCGAGGTCTGCGAGATCGGTAGCGATCCACCCGGCTCGAGCGGGGACTGGTCTCCCTCACCGCGCTTGAGCTCGAGGTAGCGGTCGCCGGTGAGGTTCTCGTACCGCACCACGGCCTCGGTGCTCGTGTGGACCACCTGGTCGCTCGCGACGGTGAAATCCACGGCCGCTGTGTTGCCGTCGGCGAGGTCGACCGCGTCGACCTTGCCCACCTCGACGCCGGCGATGCGGACCTTGTCCCCGGTCTCCAGGCCCGAGACGTCGGTGAACGCGGCGTCGTAGCCCTCGTAGTCACCGGAACGGTACTCGCTGAACACCACGACCAGCCCGACGAGGACCATGACCATGACGGCTGCGAAGACGACCAGCTTGATCAGCGTCGCCCGCCCCCGAGCGGCGGATCTGCGCGCCGCGCTCACTGCGGAACCTCGTCCATGCCGAGCATGACCTGCAGGAGGGTCGGCGGTGCGGGCCTGCCGGGCTCAGCGGGCGGCAGCGGGCCGAACAGCGGCTTGGGGCGCGAGGTGAACACGTCGGGCATGCCCTCCACAGGGTTGGAGCCGGTGTCGGTGACGACGAAGGGGGCGTGGACGTTCGGATCGGGGAACGGCAGGCCGTAGCAGTTCGGACCGGTGCTGGCGTTGACCTTGGGGAGATCCTCAGGGTACTCGTACGCATGCGCCCCCTGCTGGAAGCCGGACTTGAACACCAGGCCCGGCTGGTCCTTCCCGCCGAAGGCCGACATGGCTCCCTCGACGCCCTGGTTGAGCCCCACGATCAGGCAGGTGAGCATCGGCGAGTACTCCGCCGCCAGGCTGGCCGAGGCGCGTAGGTCCGACAGGGTCTTGACCAGTTCGTCGCCGTTCTCCGCGAGCAGCCGCTTGCCCGTCTCACCGGTGCCGATGGCGGAGGCGAGGACCTGCTCGAATCTCGCCTGGTTGTTGACCACATTCGTACCGACGTCAGTGCCCGAGTCGAGCATCCGCATGAGGTCCGGGGTGACGTCCGCGTAGAGGTTGGCCACCCGCGACCCCTTGGCCAGATCGCGCTGCAGCGTATCGATCTGCGGCTCGATCTCGTCCAGGTAGGCGTCGAGGTCCGATATGGTCTGACCGACCTGGTCGCCCCGGCCGTCGACCGCGCCGGAGATCGCCCCGAGGGTGGAGTTGAGCTTCTCCGGTTCGACCGCCTGCAGCAGGTCAGTGAGATCTTCGAACAGGGTGTTCATCTCGGCGGTCACGTTGGAGGTCTCGACCACGGTCCCGCTCTCCAACGACGTGTCGGCGGGCTGTGCCGGGGGGTCGAAGTTCACGGCCTTGGCGCCGAAGATCGTGTTGGAGCCGATCGACACGTCCGCGTTGGCGGGGATCGCCTCCAGCGCGGTCGGGTCCACCTCGATGTCGAGGGTCGCGCCGTCGAACTCCTGCCGGATCCCGGTCACGTTGCCGATCTCCACTCCCCTCGAGCGCACGGCTGCGTCGACGTCCATCACCAGGCCCGCACGGTCACTGCGCACGGTGAGTGGAACCCGGTTGTCGAAGGCTCGCACGAACATGAGCAGTGACAGCGCGACCACCACCACGATGAACAGCGCCAGGCACGTGGCCGCGATGCGCTTGGGTACCGTGTCGCTCTGACTCACCGTCCTCGCCATGTCCGTCTCCTATCCCGACAGGTTGAAGTTGCCGTCTCCGCCATAGATTGCGAGCGAGACGAGGAGGGTCACGGTCACCACGGCGATGAGCGAGGTGCGGACGGCGTTGCCGACCGCCGTACCGACGCCCGCGGGGCCGCCGGCCGCGTTGTAGCCGTAGTAGGTGTGGATGAGCATGATCGTGATGGCCATGGCTATGGCCTGCACGAACGACCACAGGATGTCCGTGGGGATGAGGAACGTCGAGAAGTAGTGGTCGTAGACGCCGCCCGACTGACCGTAGATCCGCACCGTGGCGAACCGGCTGGCGAGGAACGAGGCGATGACGGCCAGCGAGTACAGCGGCACCACGGCGATCATCCCCGCGACGATCCGTGTGGACACCAGATAGGTGATGGAATCGATCGCCATGACCTCGAGCGCGTCGATCTCCTCGGAGACCTTCATCGCGCCCAGCTGGGCGGTGGCGCCGGCGCCGATCGTGGCGGCCAGGCCGATACCCGCGATCACCGGAGCGGCGATGCGTACGTTGATGAACGCGGCGAAGAAGCCCGTGAGCGCCTCGACCCCGACGTCGGTCAGCGACGAGAAGCCCTGGACGGCGATGACACCGCCGGTGGCGAGGGTGAGGAACCCGACGATCACGACGGTGCCGCCGATGACCGCCAACGCCCCCGTGCCCATGGCGATCTCGGCGATGAGACGGAGCGTCTCCTTGGGGTACTGGGTGAGCGCCCGGGGCGTGGCCACGAGGGCTCGCCAGAAGAACAGTGCGTGGTCACCGAAGTCGTCGAACTGACCGACGACGGAGTGCCGCGCGCGCTGGAGCCTCGGGAACCGGGTGGTCTCGATGACGGTCATCTCAACCCCCCAGGATCTTCACGCCCACTGCGGTGAGCACGGTGTTGACGACGAACAGTGCCATGAAGGCGAAGACGACGGTCTCGTTGACCGCATTGCCGACGTCCTTCGGCCCCCCGCGCACGGACAGGCCCTTGTAGCAGGCGACGAGTCCGGCGAGCATGCCGAACATGCCGGCCTTGACCTGCGCCAGGATGAGTTCGCCGAGCCCGGTCAGCAGCGTGATCCCGTCGACGAAGGCGCCGGGGTTGACGCCCTGCAGCAGGACGGAGAACAGGAAGCCGCCGAGTATGCCGATCGTGCAGACCAGACCGTTGAGCAACAGGGCCACGAAGGTGGAGGCGGCCACACGGGGAACGACGAGGCGCCGGACCGGGTCGATGCCGAGCACCTCCATCGCATCGATCTCCTCGCGGATGGTGCGGGCCCCGAGGTCGGCGCAGATGGCGGTGGCGCCGGCCCCGGCCACGATCAGCACCGTGACCATGGGGCCGACCTGGGTGACGGCGCCGAGCGCGGCGCCCGCACCCGACAGGTCCGCGGCACCGATCTCGCGCAGGAGGATGTTGAGCGTGAAGCTGACCAGCACCGTGAAAGGGATGGCCACGAGGACCGTGGCGAGCATCGAGACGCGGGCGATGAACCACGACTGCTCGACGAACTCACGGCCCTGCCTGATGATCGTCGGGAACGCCACGAAGGTGTCCAACGACAGCGCGACGAACTCGCCGACGCCCTTGAGGGGCGCGTCGAGGACCTTAGCCATGGCTTCCCCCCTTCATAGCCGGACAAGCGTCCATTTCGGTGTGACTCGGATAACACACTAGCGAGAACACGTTCTCATTCGCAAACTCTTCCCCGAATCCCCCACGTGTGACCCAGCTCGCTGTGCGGGGACATTAACACGCCCCGGACGCAGAGAAGGGCCCCTCGTCACGGACTCACAGAATCCGTGACGAGGGGCCCGAGACCTGCGAACTTCAGAGTTTCATGATCTCTGCGGCGGAGAAGGACTTGCCCTCCGGCCGCCCGGACCAGTGCTCGGCGACCGCATCCGCGAACGCCCTGCGATCCCAGACGCCCCCCTCTGCGTCGAAGCGCTTCTCCACGACCGGCGCCTCCACCAGGGCCACCATCCCGCCGTAGACCACGAACAACTGGCCGGTCACCTCCGCCGACGCGGGAGCGGCCAGGTAGGACACCAGGTCCGCCACGCGGTCCGGCGAGAGCGGATCGGGCCCCTGCGACGGATCCCACTCTTCGAAGACGCCCTCGGTCATGCCGGTGCGCCCGCGCGGGGCGATCGCGTTGGCGGTGCAGCCGATCCGCCCCAGCACGCGCGAGGCCGAGAGTGTGAGCGCGGTGATGGCCGCCTTGGCCGCCCCGTAGTTGGCCTGACCGGGAGGACCGAACAGGCCCGCCTCGGACGAGGTGTTGATCAGCCGCCCGTAGACCGGCTCGCTGCCCTCGCTGCGCTTCTTGTCCTGCGCCCGCCAGTACGCGGAGGCGTTGCGGGTGAGCAGGAAGTGCCCGCGAAGATGCACCTTGATCACGGCATCGAAGTCGTCGTCGTCCAGGTTGAACAACATCTTGTCGCGCGTGATCCCGGCGTTGTTGACCACCACGTGCAGGCCGCCGAGCTTCTCGGCCTCCGCCACCATGGCGTCGGCGGTCTCCCGCTCGGAGACGTCGCCCACCACGAGCGAGGCCCTGGCGCCGGCCGCCTCGATGTCCGCGATCACCGCGTCCGTGGCCTCGGAGGCCTTGACGTCGTTGATCACCACCGCGGCCGCGCCGGATCGGGCCAGATTGACGGCCTCGGAGGCGCCGAGCCCGGAACCCGAGCCCGTGACGACGGCGACACGGCCGTCGAGCGAGAGGTCACCGTCGTACGACTGCTGCGTCACGTCTGCGCTCACTCCTCCACCTCGAGAGCGGCCATCGGGCACTTCTCGACCGCCTTGCGGGCGCGCTTCTGGTGCTCCTCGGGCACCTCGTCGACGATCACGCGCACGACCTCGTCGTCGTCGTTCAGCTCGAAGACCGCCGGCGCGAGACCGGTGCACACGGCCTGCCCCTCGCAGCGGTCCGGATCCACGATGACCCTCATTGCCGTCCTCCTCGACCGGGCCCACGAGCGCGGTGCTCGCGAGCTGTGTTCGATACTATGTGAGCCGCAACACTAGAACGCGTTCCACTCCCGGATGAGTTTAGGGCATATGGATATCAGTTTCAGTTCAGACCACCAGCGCCTACGCGACGAACTGCGCGACTACTTCGCACGCCTCATGACCCCTGAGCGCCGGGAGGCGTTCGCCTCCACGACCGGCGAATACGGGCACGGCGACGCCTACCGCGAGATCGTCGCCGAGATGGGGCGCGACGGCTGGCTCACGCTCGGCTGGCCCGAGGAGTTCGGCGGCCACGCCCGGGGGATGATCGACCAACTGATCTTCACCGACGAGGCCGCCATCGCCGGCGTCCCCGTCCCGTTCCTCACCATCAACTCGGTGGCCCCCACGATCATGGCCTTCGGCACCGAGGAGCAGAAGAGCTACTTCCTGCCGCGGATCAGCCGCGGCGAGCTGCACTTCGGCATCGGCTACTCCGAGCCCGACTCCGGCACCGACCTCGCCTCGCTGCGCACCCGCGCCGTCCGCGAGCCCGGCACCGGCGAGCACGCCGGCACGGACGTCTACCGGATCAACGGCCAGAAGATGTGGACCTCGCTGGTCGCCTACGCCGACTGGATCTGGCTGGCGGCCCGCACCGACCCCGACGCCAAGCGCCACAAGGGCATCTCGATGATCGCCGTGCCCACCGACGCCGAGGGCTTCTCGTGGACCCCCGTGCACACCATGGCCGGGCCCGACACCAGCGCCACCTACTACCAGGACGTGGTGGTCCCCGCGAGCAACCTCGTGGGCCCCGAGCACGGCGGCTGGCCGCTCATGACCAACCAGCTCAACCACGAGCGCGTGGCGCTGACCTCCGCCGGACCGCTCCAGGCCTCGCTACGGCAGGTGCTCGCCTGGGCGCGCGAGACCCGGGCATCCGACGTCGGGATCGCCGGCAGCGGGGCCGTGATCGACAGCGAATGGGTCCGCGCGCACCTGGCCCGCGTCCACGCCATGGCCGAGTACCTGGCGCTGCGCAACTGGGAGATCGTCTCCACGGATTCCGCCGCGCCGACCCGCATCGCCGCCTCCGCCACCAAGGTGTACGGCACCGAGACCGCGTGCGAGGCGTACCGCCTGCTCATGGAGGTCCTCGGCTCCAGCGGGTACCAGCGGTCCCACTCCCCGACCGCGGCGCTGCACGGGCGGATCGAACGCCTGCACCGCTCGGCGCTCATCCTCACCTTCGGCGGCGGCACCAACGAGGTGCAGCGCGACATCATCGCCGCGGCCGGCCTCGGGCTCCCGCCGGCGCCGCGCGTGGCCCCCGCGCCCGCCGCCGCATCCTCCGACCGGAAAGTGGGCTGACATGGACTTCCTCGTCGACGACACCACCACCGAGCTCACCGGCCTCGTCCGCGACATGGGCGAACGCCTGGTCACGGACGAGTCGCTGCGCGAGCTCGACGCCCGCTTCGGCCCCGGGGCGGAGAGCGGCGGGACCGACCGCTCGACCGCGCGGGTCCACTCCCGGTTCTGGGAGGAACTCGTCCGCGCCGGCGTGCCCGCCGCCCTGGGCCCGGAATCGCTGGGCGGCGCCGGGCTCGGCGTGGTGGGCGAGGCGCTGGTCATGCGCGAGCTGGGCCGCGTGCTGGCGCCCGTCCCGCTGTCGCCGGCGATCCGCGGCGCCTGGGTGCTCGAGGCCGCGGGGCTGACCGACCGTGCCGCCTCTGTGGCCGAGGGCCGCGAGGTCGCCGCCGTGGCCGACGGGAGCGCCCCCGAGGCCGACTGGGCGCCCGTCGCCGACGTGATCCTGCGGGCGGGCGACGACGGGCTCCGCCTCGCCGACCGCGGGGCCGTGCAGGTCGAGCGCACGGTCCCCGTGGACTTCTCGTGCTCGGGGCTGGTCTCCGGCGATCTCGGCGCGCCCACGCCACTGCCCGCCGGGGCGGCCGAGTACGACGCCCTGCGCCACCGCGTCCACCTGGCCGCCCACCAGTGGGGCGTGGTCGAGGCCGCGCTCGAGCGCACCGCCGCCTACGCCACCACGCGGCACCAGTTCGGCCGGCCCATCGGCTCCTTCCAGGCCGTCTCGGCGCGACTGGCCGACGGGATGATCGACGTCGACGCCGTCCGGCTCTCCGCACTGCGCGCCGCCTACGAGCTAGACGCCTGTAGCGGACAGCCCGGGCCGGCAGCCGACGCCGCCGTCGCCGCCGCCCACTTCTGGGCCTGCGACGCCGGCCACCGCCTCGCCCACACGGCGGTCCACGTCCACGGCGGCGTCGGGCTCGACCGCTCCGAGCCCCTGCACCGCTACTTCCTCGCCGCCAAGGCCGGGGAGTTCCGCCTCGGCGGGGCCACCCGGCAACTGCTCGACCTGGGCGAGGTCCTCGCCGGCCACGGCGACCCCTGGGAGGCCCGGGCATGACCTCCTCCGTGCGCACCATCGCCGACTACGCCA
>DHCFD07801__coassemble_1333_pt1 | contig 18244 bp, 19 predicted proteins | sample DHCFD07801__metabat2_high_PE_018 | metagenome-assembled genome bin DHCFD07801 | reverse complement strand
CCGGTAACCAGACGTTATGTAACGTCAAGCTTCTGTCCGCCTCTCGCCCGGCGGCTGCCGGTGGCGCATAGAGTACGGAGCATGAACACCCTCGGCGACCACGCGGCCTCCATCTGCATCATCGCGTGCGCGTTACTCGGGGCGGTCGCCGTGCTCCTGGTCCCAGGATTATTTGCTCAGTTCGAGTCCGGTCGCCTCGTCATCATCTCGATCCTCGTGGCGATCTCCCTCGCATTCGGAATCGCGGCCAAGCGACGCCGTAGAAGCGGGACGACGTGAGCTCGCACGCCTCGGATTCCTCCGACACATACGCCCCTCGGCGTCTCTCTCAGCCCACCGGGAGTCACGACCGAGCGTCGTCCACCGGTGAATACCGCGCGCAGCGGTTGATCCAGCGACGCGTCTGTGGTTCCTCGACGGCGATGATCGGCAGGAAGGGCAACAGCACCCCACCTATCACTGCGCGGGTGAGGTCACCGGCAAGTGCTTCAGCCGCCACCGCGATCGCCCCGAACAGCACGTAGGACACCGCAGCGAAAACTGCCGGCTCCTGACGGAGCTTCGTCCCGCGCCAGATGACGCCGATCACCGCGAGGACGATCAACAGCACAAGAAGTCGGGAAACCCCATCACTCGCTGCAGCATCCGCCAGCCTCCCGACGGACCACATACTCCAGGCCCCAGAACGCAGACGACGGCGAGGTTGAACTTCACGTCACCCTTGATAGCAGCCCGCATCTCGCGGATCCAGTGCGGCTCTCCCGTCGGCCCTCCCCCTACGGCCCGCAATCCCCGACGATCACCATGCTGTACCCGGCGCCCGTCCGACGGTCGGCAAGAATGGGACACTGGAGGGTATGCGCACCCCGGACGGCAGAGAACGCGATCGCGACGAGGACGGCCGCGCGCGGAACTCACGCCCTCGTGATGAACTCGGCCGCCCGCTGCCGTTCGGGAGCGTCGGGGTCGAACGCATTCCCGAGGACCTCGATCTGCCACCCTCCGAGTCCCTGGCCTGGGCGCAGGACCTGCTGGAGCGGGGCCTCGCCTTCAACGCCCACGAGGTCCTCGAAGGCGCCTGGAAGAGCGCTCCGCACGAGGAACGCACGCTCTGGCAGGGGCTGGCCCAGCTGGCCGTCGGGATCACCCACGTGCAGCGCGGCAACACGAAGGGGGCGGTCACGCTGCTCGAGCGCGCGGCCGAGCGCATCGGACACGACGGCGGCCCCGCTCCGCACGACATCGATGCCCCGGGGCTGCTCTCCTACGCCGACGAGCTCATCGCCGAGCTCCGGCGAGGCGTCGAGCCCGCGCCGGGGCGATTGGTTCCGCGCCTCGTCCGCCCGGCAGCGCAGCACTGAGTCGCGCCCACCCCGCCACGGCGTCACCCACTCCCCGCCCGCCGCGGGCTCCTACGTCCCCTTGAGGTTCATGACCTGCCGGAGAGTGTGCACGATGTCGACCAGGTCCCTCGCGTCCTCCATCACCTGATCGATGTCCTTGTAAGCGGCAGGGATCTCATCGACCCAGGCGTCGCCCGGTCGGTAGACGATCCCCCGCATGGCCTCGTCGAGATCAGCGGCGGTGAACCGCTTCTTTGCCTGGGTGCGCGACATCCGTCGCCCCGCGCCATGCGGCGCGGAGAACAAGGCGGACGGGTTGCCCCTGCCGCGGACGATGTACGAGCGGGTCCCCATCGAGCCCGGGATACAGCCCATGCGGCCCTCGGTGGCGTCGATGGCCCCCTTACGCGTGAGCCACACGGTCGCGCCCTCGATCTCGACCTGCTCGGTGTAGTTGTGGTGACAGTTCACCCGCTCCGTCTCTCCGGCGTCGTCGTCGCCGAAGAGCCGGCCGAGCTGACCGAGGAAGCGGTCCATCATCTCGTCCCGGTTGAGCCGGGCGAAACGCTGCGCCCACCGCAGCTCCGTGAGGTACTGCCGGAACTCCGCCGTCCCCTCGCGGAGGTAGGCGTGATCGGTGTCCGCGAGCCGCACACGCGCGTGCCGACACTGCTCCCGGGCGATCGCGATGTGCTTCTGGGCGATCTTGTTACCGACGCCGCGACTCCCGGAGTGGAGGAAGCACCACACCGCCCCCGACTCGTCGAGGCACAGCTCGATGAAGTGGTTGCCTCCGCCGAGACTGCCCAGCTGCTCACGCCACCGCGGCGAGTGAGACAGGTCGACGCCGTCGGCCTCGGCGCGGTTCTCCAGCTCGCTGACCCGCGCGCGGGTATGGCCGTGGTGCACGGACTTGTTGTAGTTCCCCGGGGACAACGGGATCGCCCGCTCGACCCGGTCGCGCAACACGGCGAGGTCTATCCGGCCCAGATCGTCCCGTCCGTATCGGGTGCGTGCCGCGACCATCCCGCAGCCGATATCCACCCCGACCGCGGCCGGGATCACCGCGTCGACGGTCGGGATGACGGTGCCGACCGCCGACCCCTTCCCGGCATGCGCGTCCGGCATCAGCGCGAGGTGCGGATGGATGAACGGCAGTCGCGCGAGCGCCACGGCTTGGGCGGCAGCCGCCTCGTCGACAGCCGACGCCCACGAGAGGACGTTCGGAGCAAGCTCATCGACCATGCGGCGAGTCTTCCTGGTTTCCCCAGGGGAGTCGACCCACGCATCGAGGCCCGCCCGTGCCGGGCTTTCCGAGAGAAGAAGGACCGCACGATGGTTGACCAGAACAACCCCGGCCAGTTCGGAAACCGTTCCGACACCGAAGAACAAGCCCACAAGGGCGGCAGGAACAGCTGACCCACTACTTCCGCTCTGCACGGGGGCCTGCCGCCGCGGCGGCAGGCCCCCCGACTGCGAGAGCTGGGCTGCCACTCCCCGAGCCGTCAGCTCTTCTCGGCCTGACCGAGGACGACCTGCGGTCGCCGGTTGGTGAGGAAGGCGATGCTCCAGGACGCGATGGCACCGGTCCGTTGCCAGGCTCCGGACAACATGGTCGCGTGGACCCCGAGCCAGGAGACAAAGGCGAGCGGCCCGTGGAGGGTCCGTCGCGCGGGGCCGAGTTCCGCGACCGCCGCACCGCGGCCCACCATCGCCATGATGCCCTTGTCGCGGTAGCGGAACGGCTCACGGGCCCCGCCCGTGAGGTCGGCGTGGATGTTGCGACCGGCCCACTTCCCGGATTGCTGGGCAACCGAGGCGAGTTGCGGCAGCGGGCCGCCGTTGCTGTCGGGGATGGCGGCGCAGTCCCCCAGCACGTACACCCCGTCCAGTCCGGGAACGGTCAGGTCCGCGTCGACCTCCACCCGGCCTCCCTTGCCCTGCGGCAGACCGGATTCGGAGAGCAGGCCGGTCGAGGTGAGGCCACCCGTCCAGACGACGATGTCGCCGTCCAGCCAGGTGCCGTCCTCCAGTGACACGCCGTCGTCGCGCACCTCGTTCACCCCCACACCCAGTCGGACGTCGACGCCGCGCTCCCGCAGCTTCTGTATCGCGTAGTCCTGCGAGTCCTCGGTGAAGCCGCCGAGCACGGACGGGGCCATCTCGATCAGGCGCACCGTGATACCCCGTGCGAAGGCATCGGAGTAAGCGGCGGCCACCGCCGTATCGATGTTCTCGGCGAGTGCGCCGGCTATCTCGACCCCGGTCGGTCCCCCGCCCACGACGATGACGTTGATATCGCGCTCGCCCCCGGTGAGCGTGTCCGCCCGGTCGAGGTCGGCGAGCATCCTCGCACTGAGCCGGATCGCGTCATCGAGCGTGTAGAGCGGATACGCGTGCTCCTGTGCGCCCGGGATGCCGAAGAAGTTCGCTGTGGCGCCGGCGGCCACCACGAGTGCGCGTGCCCCGCAGACGGCGCCGTCGGCCAGGGTGACCTGCTTGGCCTCCGGGTCGACCGCGGTGACCTCGTCGACGACCACCCGCACGGTGCGATCGCGACGGAAGATCGCCCGCAACGGTCTCGCCACCTGGGAGATGCCGACCTGCGAGGCCGCGAGCTGGTACAGCATCGGCTGGAACTGGTGGTAGTTGTTCCGGTCCACCAGCAACACCTCGACCCCCTCGGAGGCGAGGTGGCGGGCGGCGGCGATGCCGGCGAACCCGCCGCCCACGATGATCACGTCGCGCCGGATGTCCGGTTCAGCTGTGGCCATGTAGGGGATGTTAGTGGTATTCGCCGAGACCGTCGATCGGATCACGGTGTCGCGGGTGGACTACCGTCGACCACACCGCGACCCCGGAGGAAACGACGATGACCCAGTGACGCCGCTGCTTCTGTCGGGTACCGCGATCGCGCCGATTCTGGTGGTCCTCGCGTTGTCGGCCCTGCGCGTGCCCTCGCTCCGGGCCGGCGCGGCCGGGTTGGTCAGCGCGTCGCTCGTCGCGGCGACAGTGTTCCGGCCCGGCGCCGCGGAGGTCTCCGACGCGACGTGGCAGCTGGGCCCACTGGTCATCGAGGTGGCCTTCATCCTGCTGGGCGGAGTGACCCTGTCCGTCGTCCTGTCCCGCACCGGGGCCCAGGACGTGATCGTCGACTGGCTGGTGCGGACCGACGCGGGCCCGGACAGGGTGGTCACGATCCTCCTGCTGGTCTTCGGGTTGACCCCGTTCATGGAGTCGGTCACCGGTTTCGGCCTGGGCGTGGTGATCACGGCACCGCTTCTGGTGCGCATCGGCCTCACCCCGGTCCGGGCGGTGGTGGCGGGCCTGCTCGGATTGGTGCTCGTGCCCTGGGGATCCCTGGGCCCGGGCACTCTCGTGGCGGCCCAGCTCGGGGGCGAGGACGTGACCGAGCTGGGATACTGGTCCGCGGTGTTGAGTCTTCCGGTCCTGGTGGTCAGCATGGTCACCGTCCTCGTCGTGCTCCGCCGTCGTCCGACGCCCCGGCTCGTCGCGGCGGCGGTCACGGTCGTGGTGATCCAGTGGGCGTCGCTCATCGCGGCACACCTCACGGTCGGCACTCCCCCTGCCGGCGTCCTCGCCTCGGGAGCGGTGCTCCTCGTCCTGCTGGCCCTCCTGCGGTTCCGCGCCGGTGGCCTGCCCCCGGTCTCGGCGCCACTGCTGCGGGCGCTGGTGCCCTACCTCGCTCTGCTCGCGGGGATCCTGGGGGCGACCCTCCTCCTGGGGCTCCTCGGTGATCCGCGGGGGCTCGCCTGGCTCTCGAACCCGGCGGTGTGGATCAACGTCGCCGCGGTCATCGCGCTCGTCACCGCCCGCCGTGGTGCGCCGGTCGGGCCGATGCTCCGGAGCGCACTGACCACCTGGGGCTCCGTCGCCGGCACGGCGATCGTGTTCATGCTTATCGGGATCGTGATGGCCACCGCGGGAATGGCCGAACACCTCGCCTCGGTGGCCGCCCGGTCCGGGGACGTCTTCCTGTCGCTGATCCCGGCGATCGGCGCGCTCGGTGGCTACCTCACCGGCTCCAACACCGGTGCCGCAGCCATGTTCTCGGCGGCCACGTCGGGCGCGGCGTCCGGACTGGACGCGGACACCCTGGTCGCGCTCGCGGGCCAGAACGTGGCGGGGTCGTACGCGATCATCCTGTCGCCCCCGCGCGTCGCGCTCGCCCTGGGCGTGGTGACGATGTCCGCATCGCGGCTGCCCCGCGCCGCCAGCCGGACGCTGTTCATCGCGGTCGTCACCGTGACCGTACTGTTGGGCGGGGCCGTGTTCGTGATGGCCTGAGCGCGGTCCGGGGGCTCACCGGCGAGGACGCCGGATCCCTCACGGCCGGACGGTCAGGGACTGGGAGACCGTCCCGAGAGGGCCGTCCTCGTCGTGGAGGACGCTCGCGGTGAGCCCGAGCCCGCCGGGCCCGAACGTCACCCGGGTGTCGAACCCGACCCACTCGCCCCGGGGCCGCCGGACAAGGTGCGCGGTGAGGTCGATGTTGGGGAACTGCACCGCGGACGGATCGGCGCGGATGGCCATGCCGTTGGCGATGTCGACCAGACCGGCCGTGCGGGCCAGTGTGCTGACCTCCTCGCCCTCGATCAGCGGCACGTCCGTACGCACCCAGTAGCGTGCCCTGCCCGGGCCCGCGGAATCTCGGCGCACCTGCGCGGAGGCGAGGAACCCGCCGGGCCACACGGTCGTGGGGTCCCACGGCTCCATCCCAGCCGGCGGCGGTAGCGGATCGAACCCGTCGGCAGCGAGCGATCCGGTGTCCCGCGGTGTCTGTAGCCAGGCCCGCAGCCGCGTGCCGATCCGGCCGGCGTGGGAATACGTGGCCTCCACCAGCTCGATGGTCCGGCCTGGCCGGACCACCTCGACCTGCACGTCGACCTCGTCCATCGGGACCACGCCCAACAGCTCGTAGGTCAGCCGGGACACCACCATCGGGTCGTCGCGACGCTCCGCGCAGTCGCGCTCCACAGCGTGCGCGAGCAGCCCGAGTGCCGGGCCGATGTGTTGCATCGACTCGTCCCAGGCGCCACTGACGTGCCCGGTGGGCCGGAACGTGCCCGGCCCGAGCCTGGAGAAGTAGGCCATTCCCCGCCTCCATTTTAGTGAGTGGTGATTAACTGGATGCTACACATCGACCCGAGGAGAGACGATGACCGACGAGACCTACTCCGAGTTCACCACCGCGATCGACGACAGATTCCTCGACGACTACCCGCAGGGCGCCCGCTACCGGTTCGGGGTGGAGTCGGTGGATGCCGACGAGATCGTGGAGTTCGCCCGTCGTTACGACCCGCAGAGCATCCACACGGATCCCGACGCGGCGGCGCAGGGTCCGTTCGGCGGACTCATCGCGAGCGGCTGGCAGACGGGTGCGCTCATGATGCGGCTCTTCGCGGACAACTACCTGACCTCGGTCGCGAGCCTGGCCTCGCCCGGTCTGGACGAGCTCCGCTGGGTGCGCCCCCTGCGGCCCGGCGACCGCCTCTGGTTGATCTGCGAGACGATCAGCGTCCGGCACTCGACCAGCAAGCCGGACCGTGGCGTGTTGACGACCCGCGCCACACTCGTCAACCAGGACGACGAGCCGGTCCTCACCGCCACCGCCCTGAACATGGTGGCCCGGCGTCCCTAGACATCACACCTAGGCGTCCTGCCGGGCCGGCCCGTCGAGTCTCGGGGTCAGGTGGAACACGGGGATGAGCCGCGAGGTGCGCCCGGCATAGATCGCGTAATTGGGCCACACCCGCATCGCGGCCCCCCACGCCGGCGCCCGCTCGGCCCCGGAGAGCTCCCGCACATCGACGAGCATCCTCGTGCCCTGTACGGACGTCGCCACCGTGCCCGGCCGCGCCGCGCGGAGATTGTGCACCCAGGCGGGCACGGAGTCGCCGCCCCAGTTGGAACCCACGATCACCAGCCCGTTGCCCCAGGACGCGCAGAGCAGTGGGGTGCTGCGCTCGACACCGCTGCGGCGGCCGGGAACGTGCAGCACGAGGGTCGGCAGGCCCGCGATCCGCAGCAGCGGGACCCGGCCGCGGGAGATCCGGTCGAGCCAGCGGTCGAGCCCCACCACCAGATGCGAGTTCTCCCGCGTGGCGTCCTGCCGGCCGACCCATACCGCCACGGGGGTGAGGATGTTGGTCATGCGCAGACCCTAGGGCGTCGGCGACGTCCCCGGGTCCGCCGGGGACGGATCGGCACCCACGACGAGCTGCACTGATTCCGTCCACCCCCGGCGCAGTCCGGCTTCCGTGGACGCCAACTGGAAGGCCCACAACCTCCGGTAGACGGCGTCGAACCCCAGCGCGGCGGCATCGCGCCCCCTGTTGGCGAAGGTCTCCGACCACAACCGGACCGTCTCCGCATGGTGCGAGGTCGACTCGAGCCGCCCCCGCAGCGTGAGGCGCTCGGACCGGCCGACGGCGTCGGTGAGATCAGCCCAGGCCACCGGCGGTCCCGCTTCCGAGACGTACCGCGAGGCCCACGCCGCGAGTTCGATGAGCGCCGGCGCCGGACGGCCTGGGCTGACCAGGGTGGCCAGCGCGAGTCGGCCCGCGTCCACCAGGAGCCGGTCGGCCAGATCGAGCACCGAGACCAGCCCTCGCGCCCCGGCCGTACTCGCCGGGTCCACGGCGACCACCGCGTCGGCGGCCCCGCCCACATCGGCCGGTCCGCCCAGAGAGAGCGCGATCTCCTCATCGAGTCCCGCCGCGGCGAATCGGGAGCCCAGCGCCGAGAGCCGCTCGGTCGAGCCCGTGACCGCCCGGACGTGCGCGCCCCGCTCGGCGGCCCGCATGGGCAGTTCGCCCCACCCCGGCGTGACCACGACCGTGCGCGACCCCCGGCCCACCCCGGCGAGTGTGAGGAGGGTGTCGACCGCGCGCCTCTGGGCATCGCCCAGGTCATTGCGCCTCGGGGGCGTCGCCGGCGCGTCCAGGTGCACGACGTCGGTCCCGTCCGCCGCGCGTGCCCGCGTCCGCGCGCCCGAGGCGAAGACGGCCCCCGACGTCGACATGGTCTCGTCCGTGTAGAGCGAGGTGAGCGCGCCGGGCACCGAGTCCTCGAGATCGACGCTGTGGTCGTCTCGTCGTCGTCGACCCCCTCCGGCAGGCGGGCGGCCGTCGCGGCCGTACGCCCGCTCCCCCGGATGAGCGCAGTCGGCGTTCGCCGCGACCCATGGGGCGAGGACCCCCACCGCGTCCCGCAGGACCGGGGACGTCCACTCCCCGGCCATGAACGACTCCCCGAGGCCGAGTACGCCCGCGTCCGCCAACCGGGCCCAGAACAGCTCGGGCTCGTGCAGCACCACGCGGACGGGGGCGTCGTAGTCCCCTGCGGCCGACGAGTCCGGGTAGTCGATCCGCAGCCCCAGTTCCCGGGTAGAGCGGCGCAACGCCTGGGCGATCTCCGCGGTCACCTGCCCGCCGGCTCCCGGCGGTTCGGCGAGCGCCGGCCACCGGTCGAGGTCGACGGTCTGCGGCTCGAGTCTGACCACCGGTTCCCTCCTCACGGGCGACGACAGGTGGACCGTACCGCCGGGGCGCCCCTCCGGCGGTCAGGCGCGACGAGGGGTGACGCGCACGGCGGAGTAGCGGTGGCCCGTGCGCCGGATCACGCGGACCTACTACCCTGGGGGTCTCGTGCCCGAGCGCGACCCGCGCGGGCCTTCCCTGACGAGCCGCAGCGACCGTCACACAGACTCACCCGCATCAGGAGCCCAGCATGACCGAGACCGCACGAGACCAGGTCACCGACAGCGCGTCAGCCGACCGTCGACACCGCGTCGTCATCATCGGCTCTGGCTTCGGTGGCCTGTTCGCCGCGCAGCAGCTCGAGCACGCCGATGTGGACGTGACCCTGGTCGCCAAGACCGGCCATCATCTGTTCCAGCCCCTGCTGTACCAGGTGGCGACCGGCATCCTGTCAGTGGGCGAGATCGCCCCGCCCACCCGCCTGGTCCTGCGCGACCAGGAGAACGCGACCTGCGTGCTCGGCGACGTCGACAGGATCGATGTGGAGACCAAGACGGTGCACGCCACCGCCGGTCACATAGGGTTCGCCCTCGAGTACGACAGCCTGATCGTCGCCGCCGGAGCCAATCAGTCCTACTTCGGCAACGACCACTTCGAACAATGGGCGCCCGGCATGAAGTCCGTGGACGACGCACTCGAGCTGCGTAGCCGCATCCTGGGCTGCTTCGAGCAGGCCGAGGTGACCGACGACGAGGAGGAGCGCCGGCGGCTGCTCACCTTCATCATCGTGGGCGCGGGCCCCACGGGGGTCGAGATGGCCGGCCAGGTGGCCGAGCTGGCGCAGCACACGCTCAAGAACAGCTTCCGCCGGATCGATCCGGCCACGGCCCGCGTCATCCTGCTCGACGCCGCACCGTCGGTCCTACCGCCGTTCGGCACCAGGCTCGGCAACGCCGCCCGCGCCCGCCTCGAGAAGATGGGCGTCGAGGTGCAGCTCAACGCCATGGTCACCGATGTCGACTACCACGGGATCGAGGCCAAGGACCCCGACGGGACCCTCCGCCGGATCGACGCCTCGTGCAAGATCTGGTCCGCCGGCGTCCAGGCGAGCCCGCTCGGCAAGGTGATCGCCGACCAGACCGGGGCCGAGGTGGACCGCGCCGGACGCGTCAAGGTGGCGGCGGACCTCTCCGTCCCCGGTCATCCGAACATCTTTGTGGTGGGCGACATGATGAGCCTCGACGGCCTCCCCGGCGTCGCCCAGGTGGCGATCCAGGGCGGCAAGTACGCGGCCAAGCAGATCATCGCCGACGTGGAGAAGGGCCGGGCACCGGAAGAGCGGGCGCCGTTCAAGTACTTCGACAAGGGGTCGATGGCCACCGTCTCGCGGTACAGCGCCGTGGTGAAGATGGGCAAGCTCGAGATCCACGGGTTCATCGCCTGGATCATGTGGCTCGTGGTGCACCTGGCCTACCTGATCGGTTTCAAGAACCGGCTCACCACCATGTTCTCGTGGGGGATGCACATCGGCGGCGATCACCGCTCGCAGCTCACCTCGACCAAGCAGTGGGTGTATGCGCGGCAGGCCATCGAGCGGGTCCAGGCCGACGAGGCCGCAGCGCTACGGTCACGCATGGAGGCCGCCTCCCGCGACCGGACGGCCGAGAAGCAGGCGACGAGCGTCGGTCGCGACTGAGCCACACGCGCGCGGCGCGCTGCCCGGGGCGGTGCACACGACCCCCCCGGGCTGCACGCGGGTGTCAGGCGGGACGCGGCGCAGGCGGGTCCAGGTTCGCCAGCCTCACCTGACCGACGGCAGCGGTCCGACCGTTTCCGTCGACGACCTCCACCCGCCAGAGCTGCTGGCTCCTCCCGCGGTGCACGGGCGTCCCGGTGGCCGTCAGGGTGCCCTCGGTGACCGCACGGAGAAAGTCCGTGTTGTTGTTGACCCCCACGACCTTGCCCTCGCCGCCGAGCCACACGGCCCCGGCGATGCTCGCGACCTGCTCGGCGATCGCACAGTAGACGCCGCCGTGAACGATCCCGTACGGCTGGTGCAGGTGCGGTCCCACCTCGACCGAGGCCACCACGCGATCGCGGGTGACCTCGACGTACTCGATGCCGATCACTCCACCGAACCCGACGTCCGCGTGGGAGCGTGCCTGATCGAGGATCTCGTTCACAGAAGCGTCTGACATCGGGCCTCGTTTCCGGCCCGGACGGTCCGGGCCCTCTCCGGCCACCGACGCTACCCGGGCCGCGGTCGGGATGACCGCCGACCCGGATCAGCGGGTGGGTCGGCGTACCGCCTCACGCACCGGGATCGGTCCCGCACCCGGGGTCCGGGGCAGCGAGCTGCGCCGGCGGACCGCCAGACCCGCCTCGTGCAGAGCCTGGAGGACGTACTGGCCGCGCCGCCCGCCCGTCTCGGCGCTGGTCCCGGCGTAGGTGGGAACGATCGTCGCCGCGCCGAGCACGCACTCACCCGCCATCGACCAGAGCGTCTCGACGCCACAGTTGCTCACGTCCGACAGTCCGTCGAACACGGCCCCCAGGGTCGCCCGCGACCGACAGGCGAGCCACTGCGCCGTCGACCGCTCGCAGGGCATGGTGGTGATCCCGGGAGAGCCGGCCGCCGGGTCCGAGGGCAGGACGCGCAGCGTCGTGTCGCGGACGCCGGCCCAGTCGAGGCCGCCTTCGATGTCCGTGCGCACCGACATGTTCTCCGCGCCGGTGTCCCAGATGCGCCCCGTGGTGACGAAGCTCGCCACGGCCCTGCCCAGCACCGCGTGGGCGAACGCGTCCGCGACCAGGTAGGTGGCGAAGCGGATGTCTCCGGACTCCGTGAAGTAGTCCCGGAACATGCGCTCCACGCGGCCGCCCTCGACGGCCCGCTCGAGCGGGACCCATCGACGTCGCGAGTGCTCCCCCAGGTCGGCGATCGAGTAGAACTTCGGATATCCCGGCCGGAAGCCGCCGAGTACCGACACCGTCTCGTCGAACACCCGCTTGTCCGCCTGGCGTGCGGTCAGCATCGAGCTGGTCATGCGTTGGACTCTCCCCCCATATGGATCCCTACTGGAGGCCGCGGCGCGCGCCCGTCAGGCGTCGGCGTGTGGGATCGTTTCCCCCGTCCCACACGGCCCGGCACCCGCGGCCCGGTTATAAGTGATACAACATGACCCACGTCATAACCAAGAAAAACCTGGCGAAATACTGAATGTCTGCACCGGGTGCATGTCTGACCTGTCAGCAAATACTCAGGCGCCGCGGGGTGGATCCCCTTCCCACGCGTCCCGTCCGCCGGGTCCGGGCGCCCGGGGCCGTCGACTAGGCTGTCGACCATGAGTAGCCAGCGTGAGGACGCGAACCAGACCACCGGGACCGCCGACATCGGGGTCACAGGACTCGCCGTGATGGGCTCGAACATCGCACGGAATTTCGCCCGTCGCGGCTACACGGTCGCCGTCCACAACCGCTCCGCGGGAAAGACAGACGCCCTGCTCTCCGAGCACGGTGCGGACGGCGACTTCGTCCGCACCGAGACCATCGAGGAGTTCGCCGCCGCACTGGAATCCCCGCGGAAGGCGCTCGTGATGGTCCAGGCCGGCGCCCCCACCGACGCGGTGATCGAGGCCCTCGCCGACGCCTTCGACGAGGGCGACATCATCATCGACGGCGGCAACGCCCTGTACACCGACACCATCCGCCGCGAGAAGGCGATGGCCGACCGCGGCATCCGATTCATCGGCGCCGGCATCTCCGGGGGCGAGGAGGGCGCGCTCGAGGGCCCGTCGATCATGCCCGGCGGCCCCGCCTCCAGCTACGAGGTCGTGGGTCCGATGCTCGAGGACATCTCCGCGAAGGTCGACGGCACGCCCTGCTGCACCCATATCGGTGAAGACGGTTCGGGCCACTTCGTCAAGATGGTCCACAACGGCATCGAGTACTCGGATATGCAGCTGATCGGCGAGGCGTATCACCTGCTCCGCGGCGTGGCGGGAATCGAACCCGCCGCCATGGCGGAGGTGTTCCGCGACTGGAACACCGGCGAACTCGACTCCTACCTCGTCGAGATCACCGCCGAGGTGCTCGCGCAGGTGGACGCGGAGACCGGGAAGCCACTCGTCGATGTGATCCTCGACCGGGCGGGACAGAAGGGGACGGGGCGGTGGACCGTCAAGTCGGCACTGGACCTCGGCGTCCCCGTCACCGGTATCGCCGAGGCCGTGTTCGCCCGCGCCCTGTCCAGTTCCGTCCCGCAGCGCGAGGCCGGTCGGAACCTGGGGGCGGGCACGGTGTCGACGCCCGCCGAGACCGGCCCCGCGTTCGTCGAGGATGTCCGCCGGGCCCTGTACGCGTCCAAGATCATCGCCTACGCCCAGGGCTTCGACCAGATCACCGCGGCGAGTGCGGAGTACGGCTGGGATGTCGCCCGGGGCGATCTCGCGACCATCTGGCGCGGGGGCTGCATCATCCGCGCGACGTTCCTCGACCACATCCGCGAGGCGTACGCCGAGACCGGCGACCTCCCGTCGCTGCTGGCCGCGCCGTACTTCGCCGAGGCGCTGGCCGACTGCGTGGACAGCTGGCGGCGCGTCGTGGCCACCGCCGTCACGGCCGGGATCCCCGCCCCCGGGTTCTCCGCCGCGCTCGCCTACTTCGACGGTCTGCGCACGGAACGTCTGCCCGCGGCCCTCATCCAGGGACAGCGCGACTTCTTCGGTGCACACACGTACCTGCGTACCGACCGCGAGGGGAGCTTCCACACACTGTGGAGCGGCGACCGCTCGGAGGTCAGGGCCTGAGCCCCCCGGCCCGGCCCGGACTCGACGGGCTCCTCGCCGATCTCGGCGTGGGCGTCCCGATCCGCCACGCCGTCTCGTCGATCGTCCGCGGCGAGCCCAGCGCGGTGCAGTCCCTCGCGCTCGGTGACGCCGTCTCCGGCCGTGACGTCCTCGCCGTCGCACCGACGGGCTCGGGCAAGACCCTGGTCTTCGCGATCGCCGTGGCTCACCAGCTCACCGGTTCGCCGAGCGTCCCCGGCCGGCCGCGCGCGGTGATCGTGGCCCCGACCCGGGAGCTGGCCGCGCAGAGCACGGAGATCCTCGCGGACGTCGGTGCGGCAGCGGGCCTGCGGGTGGCCTCGTTCGTCGGCGGCCAGCCCCTGTCCCGCGACAGGCGGACACTCGTCGCGCCGGTCGACGTCGTGGTGGGCACCCCCGGACGACTCGTCGAGTTGCTCCGGACCGGGATCCTCTCGGCACAGGACGCCCGGGTCCTCGTCCTCGACGAGGCCGATCAACTGGTGGGCCCGTCCTTCGCCGAACAGACCGGCGTCCTGCTCGACCGCTGCCCGGACGCGGTGCTGCTGTCGGCGACCGCGACCGCCGATGACGCCGTCGAGGACGACCTCCGCGCCCGCCGTCCCGCCGTGAGGATCCACCGCGTGGCCACACCGTCCGGTCCGGCGCCCGCGGACGCGGCCGGCGCATCCGGGGCGCCGCGGCGTCTGGTCGTCGTGGGCGCCACGGTCCCGGACGACTACGCGGTCACGCTCGCCGCCCGGTGCCGCCGGGCCCTGTTCTTCGTCCCCCGGCGCGACGCCGTGGAGCCGTTGCGCGCGTCCATCGCGGCCACCGGGGTCACCGCCGCGGGGGTCACCGGATCCGCCTCCCCCACCCGGCGGTCATCGGCGTTCGCGCAGCTCGCCTCGGGGGCCGTCCGGGTCCTGGTGAGTACCGACCTCGCCGGACGCGGACTCGACCTCGACGCCGTCGGCCACGTGGTGCACGTGGGCCCACCGCACTCGGTCTCCGACCTGGTCCACCGCTCGGGTCGGACCGGCCGCGGTGACGCTGCCGCCGGCGTGGTGGTGGCGATCGTGCGGCCGTCCGAGGTCGCCGCGATCAGTGCCCAGGCACGAGCCGCCGGAATGTCCGTGGACAGGTTCGATCCCCGCTCCCCCGGTGCCGAGAGCGCTGCCGGGTCGCTCTTCGGCCCCGAGATCGCCGTGCGCCGCAGGCGGCGCGACCCGGCGCCCGAGGCACGCTCCCGCCGCCCCGGCACCTCCCGGCCCCACCGCCCCAAGCGGAAGCGGCGGACGTGAGCGGGGCGGCCGGCCCGCCCGCACCGACCGTGGTGCCGGAGCCCGTCTGGACGACGTGGGCGCGGGAGCACACCGAGGTGGTCGACCGGCTCACGGCCGAGCATCTCGATCGACGACGACGAGGTGAGCCCCACCCCGTGGTCGACTTCCTCTTCACCTATTACAAGACGAGCGTCGCGACGATGCGGCGGTGGCACCCCGGGCCGGGCCTGCTGCTGGAGAACGCGCACCACACAGAGCGGAGACGATGGCGGCACTATCGCCGGGAGACGGTGCAGGGGCGCACCGGCCTGGTGGTCGATGCCGACTCGGTCCTGGACCGGTGCGGTGCCCGCATCCGGCGAGCCCGCGCGATCGTCGAGGCCACCGCCTCGCGGCCCGGGCACACCGGCTGCTTCGGGCTCCACGAATGGGCGATGCTGTACCGGACCTCGCCCGAGGAGGTCCGCCACCGGGGCCTGCCCCTGCGGCTGACCCACGACCAGATCGACGAGGTCGTCCGCGGCTCGCGCCTGCGCTGTACCCACTTCGACGCCTTCCGGTTCTTCACCGACCCCGCGGCCCCGCTCAACCAGACCAGGCTCACCCGCGACGACCAGGTGCGTCACGAACAGCCGGCGTGCCTGCACGCGGGGATGGACGTGTATTCCTGGGTCACGAAGATGGAGGCCGGAGCTCCGGGCGCGCTACTGCTCGACTCTCTCCGGGCCGCCTTCGACGCACGCGAGGTGGACATGCGGTCCTCCCCGTACGACCTGTCGCGGTGGGGGCTCGACCCCCTCCCCGTCGAGACTGCGGAGGGCCGGGCCGAGTTCGTGGCCTTCCAACGACACTGGGTCCGGCGGACAGGCCGCCTGCGCGAGAGGTTCCTCGGCGCGGTCGACCAGCTCGAGACGTGCGCCTCCACGGACGTCGGGGGCGCCGGCGGGGCCGGTCAGACGGGGACCGCCGCGAACGTGCGCTCGGCCACCTCCGCCACCACGCGACCGAACTCGTCATAAGCCTGGTCCCCGGAGGTCGCGGTCCGCAGGAAGAGTCCCATCGTCCGCCCGGGGACCGGGTCGGCGAACCGCGCCACCCCGATTCCGGGATAGACGCTCTCGGCCACGACCGCCGACTCGGGCGCGATGGTCACGCCGAGACCGCCCGCGACGCACCGGACGGCGGTCGCCAGCGAGGCCGCCCGGGACTCCCCGCGCCCGAGCACGGGGGCCGAGACCCGCCGGCACAGTTCCATGGTCTGGTCGCGCAGGCAGTGGCCCTCGTCGAGCATGAGCAGCGGGAGGTCCACCAGGACGTCCAGAGACAGGTCGCGGCGACCCACCAACGGGTGCTCGGCGGGGAGCAGGAGGGCGAACGGTTCGGTGTACAGGGGCGTCGACACCACGCCCGCCGCGTCCGTGGGGACGGCGAGGATCGCGAGGTCCAGCGCCCCGGACCGCAGACCGTCGACCAGCCGGGCGGTCTGGTCCTCGACGATACGGGGGCGCAGCTCCGGGAAACTGTCGGCGAGCGCGGGGAGCAGACCGGGCAGCAGATACGGGGCGGCCGTGGGGATGACCCCGATGCGCAGCGGGCCGGCCAACGGTCCCCCGCTCCCCGCTGCGACGTCCGCCACCGAGTCCATGGCGGACACGGCGGACCGTGCGTACGGCAGGAGCTGGTGCCCGGCGGGGGTGACCAGGACCGTGCGGGTGCTGCGCTCGACCAGGTGCAGGCCCAGCCCGTCCTCCAACGTCGCCAGCGCCTGCGACAGCGAGGGCTGACTCATCCTCAACTCCTCGGCGGCGCTGCGGAAATGGAGATGTTCCGCGACGGCGAGGAACACCCTCAGCTGCGTCACGCTCGGAACGAACCGTTGATCGGCCATGTCGATCAGCCTAAGTCGACCGATAGGAAGAAGTCGAGGATTATTCGACCACCCTTATGGGTGATCTTTGCCTCATAAGGCTTTACCTCTCACAGGGTCTCGGGCATAGTCGGTCACGACAGCCCGACAAGCCCCCATTCCAGGAGGACTACATGGCCATTCTCACCATCGGAGACCAGTTCCCCGACTTCGAGCTCACCGCCCTCAAGGGAGGCGACCTCCAGGAGGTCAACGCCCAGCAGCCGGAGGACTACTTCGAGACCGTCACCAACCAGTCGTACGCTGGCAAGTGGCGCGTGATCTTCTTCTACCCGAAGGACTTCACGTTTGTCTGCCCCACCGAGATCGCCGCCTTCGGCAAGCTCGACGAGGACTTCCAGGACCGCGACACGCAGGTCCTCGGCGGCTCGATCGACAACGAGTTCGCGCACTTCAACTGGCGCGCGACCAACGACGAGCTCAAGACCGTCCCCTTCCCGATGCTGTCGGACATCAAGCACGAGCTCATCCGTGAGCTCGGCGTGGAGAACGCCGACGGTGTGGCCGACCGCGCCACCTTCATCGTGGACCCGGACAACGTCATCCAGTTCGTGTCGGTCACCCCGGACGCCGTGGGCCGCAACGTCGACGAGGTCCTCCGTGTCCTCGACGCCCTCCAGTCCTCGGAGGTCTGCGCCTGCAACTGGCAGAAGAACGACCCGACCAAGAACATCAACAAGATGGACATGCTGCAGGAGGGCATCAAGTGAGCATCGAGAACCTGAAGTCCGGACTCCCGGGGTTCGCCAAGGATCTCAAGCTCAACCTCGGGTCGCTCGCACGGTCCACCGAGCTCAACGAGCAGCAGCTCTGGGGCACGTTCCTCGCCACGGCCGCCGCCACCAAGTCGGCGACCGTGCTCTCGGAGATCGCCGACGAGGCGCGCGGGCACCTCTCGGAGGAGGCGTTCGACGCCGCGCTGGGTGCCGCGTCGATCATGGCGATGAACAACGTCACCTACCGCGCCAAGGAGTTCCTCGGCGATGACTACACACAGGTCCGGATGGGCCTGCGGATGAACATCATCGCCAACCCGGGCGTGGAGAAGGCCGACTTCGAGCTGTGGTCGATGGCCGTGTCCACGATCAACGGCTGCGCCAACTGCACTGCCGCGCACGATGCCGTCATCCGCCAGGAGGGCGTCACCAAGGAGCAGGCCTGGGAGGCCGTCAAGATCGCCGGCACCGTCGCGGGTGTCGCACAGGCCGTCGAGATCGACGCCGCTATCTGACACTTCGCCTCACCGAGGCTCCCCATCACGGGCCCCGCCGACACCGGTCGGCGGGGCCCGTGGTGTTGCACCCCCCCGTTGGAGGCGTTTCGGCACTAGTTTCACGGTGGCACGCGTGGGAAGATCAGCCCGCACCGACCCGTACAGATC
>DHCFD07801__coassemble_1310_pt1 | contig 19177 bp, 15 predicted proteins | sample DHCFD07801__metabat2_high_PE_018 | metagenome-assembled genome bin DHCFD07801 | reverse complement strand
CGAGGACCCCGACTCGGCCGAGTACCGACTCGGCGACGCCGACACCGCACTCGCCGGGGCCGACGTCGTGATCGACGCCGTCTACACCACCCCCCTGGAGCACAACAACCCCATGGAGCCACACACCACCGTCGCCCGGTGGGACGACGACGAGCTCACCCTGTGGCTGTCGACGCAGGGAGCGCACCCCGCGCGGGACATGATCGCGCCGATCCTCGGGCTCGGGCCCGAGCAGATCCGCATCATCAGCCCGCACGTCGGCGGCGGCTTCGGCTCCAAGGGGATGCCGCACGCCGACCTCATGCTCACCGCCCTCGCCGCCCGCGCGGTCCCGGGCCGGCCGGTCAAGTACGCGGTCTCCCGGCAGCAGATGTTCGCCCTCACCGGCTACCGCGCCCCCACGTCGCAGCACGTCCGACTCGGGGCGGACCGCCAGGGGCGCCTGAGCGCGCTCGGCTTCGACGCCGTGTCGATGTCCTCGCGCACCAAGGAGTTCCCCGAGCTCGCGATCAAGCCGGTCCGGATCATGTACGCCGCCGAGCACCGCCGGCTCACGCAGAAGGTGGTCCCCCTCGACACCCCGGTGCCGTCGTGGATGCGGGCGCCGGGCGAGGCGGCGGGCATGGTGGGGCTCGAGATCGCGATGGACGAACTCGCCACGGCCACGGGCGTCGACCCGATCGAGGTGCGGATCCGGAACGAGCCCGAGCAGCATCCGGACACCGGCCTGCCGTTCAACCGGCGACGCCTGGTCGACTGCCTGCGGGCGGGCGCGGACCGGTTCGGGTGGGCCGAGCGCGACCCGGCGCCGCGCTCCCACCGGGAGAACGGATGGCTGATCGGCACCGGCGTCGCCTCCGCCACCTACCCGGCGATGCGGCAACCGGGCTCGGTGGCACGCATCCGCCGGACCGACCACGGCTACCGGGTCGACATCGGTGCTGCGGACATCGGGACGGGCTCCTGGACGGTGCTCGCCCAGGTGGCCGCCGACGCGTTGGGGATCCCGTACGAGCAGGTCGATCTCCGGATCGGCGACACCGACCTGCCCAACGCCACCGTCGCCGGCGGCTCGACCGGCCTGGCGAGCTGGGGCGCCGCGATCCTCCGGGCCGCCGAGGAGTTCCGTGCCGAACACGGCACCGACCCCGCCCCGGGCGCGGAGGCGCGGGCCGAGGCGGGAGCGAACCCGGCCGAGGAGGAGGTCGCGATGCACTCGTTCGGCGCCCATTTCGCCCGGGTGCGGATCAACGAGTGGACCGGCGAGATCCGCCTGGACCGCATGCTCGGGGTCTTCTCCGCCGGGCGCATCGTCAACCCCCGCACCGCTCGATCGCAGTTCATCGGAGGCATGACGATGGGCGTCGGCATGGCACTCCACGAGAAGGGCGAGCTCGATCCGCGCACCGGTCACGTGGTCAACCACGATCTCGCCGAGTACCACGTGCCGGCCAACGCCGACATCCCCGAGATCGAGGTGTCGTGGCTCGACGAGGAGGACCCGCTGGCCGGGCCGCTCGGCGCGCGCGGCATCGGCGAGATCGGCATCGTGGGGGCGGCCGCCTCGGTGGTGAACGCCGCGCACCACGCCACAGGGGTGCGGGTGCGGGACCTTCCGGCGTTCGGTGACGCCTTCCTGCGCTCGTGAGTCCCGGGCGCCGCGGCCCGGCGGGGCTGCTCCTGGCCGCGGGCGCCGGTCGACGGCTCGGCCGCGGCCCCAAGGCCCTCCTGCCGCACCGGGGGCGGACGCTCGTCGAGCACGTCGCCGAGGCGATGCTCCTCGGCGGCTGCGCGGACGTGACGGTCGTCTGCGGCGCGGGCGCACCGGATGTCGCGGCGGCGCTCGCCACCCGGGCGGGGGCCCGGTGCGTGGAGAACCCGCGGTGGCCGGCCGGCATGGGCACGTCGTTGCGTAGTGGTCTCGAGGCGATCGGCCCCGGCGTGGACGTGCTGGTGATGCCGGTGGACCGGCCCGGGACCGGCGCCCCGGAGATCGAGCGGGTCATCGGCGCGCACCGCCCGGGCGGGTTCACCGCGGCCGCACACCGCGATCGCGACGGCCGGCTGCAGCGCGGGCACCCCGTGCTCCTGGACGCCCGCTGGACCGGTGAGGCCGCTGCCGCCGCACACGACTACGTCGGGGCGAGGGACGTGCTCACGGCCCGCCGGGACCTGCTGCGGGTGGTGGACTGCTCGGACCTCGACGACGGCGCCGACATCGACGAGCCGCACGACCTGGCGCGGTTGCGGCCCTGATCAGCCCCCCGGCGAGTGCAGTGGGGCGTCGTCGCCGCTGAGCGGCGCGACGTGGCTCCGGCGCTCCCGCACGGCGATGGTCTCGGCGAGGATCGAGACGGCGACCTCAGCGGGCGTGACGGCACCCAGCCCCAGTCCGATCGGCGAGTGCAGCCGGGCCAGGGCGTCCTCGTCGACCCCTGCGTCCCGGAGCGCGGCGCGCCGATCGCGGTCGCTGCGCCGCGAGCCCATGGCGCCGACGTAGGCCACGTCCAGCCCGAGCGCGAGCGTGAGGGCGGGGACGTCGACCTTGGGGTCGTGCGTGAGGACGCAGACCATGCTGCGGGAGTCGATGTCGCCGGCCTCCGCGGCGCCGGCGAGGAAGTGGTGCGGCCAGGCCCGGACGACCTCGGCGCCGGGGAACGACGCCGGATCGGCGAACGCCGGCCGCGGGTCACACACCGTCAGGCGATGACCCAGGGGCCTCGCGGCCGCGACGAGCGCCTGCCCGAAGGCGTTGGCGCCGCAGACCACCAGGTGTGCGGGCGGACGGTGCGACTCCACGAACAATTCGACCGGTGCCGCGGAGCCGTCCGCCTGGCCGGTGCCCTGCGCGTGGCCGGCGCCCTGCGCTGCGGCGAGCCGCAGGAGGCCGGTATCCCCGCGCCGGATCATGGCGAGCGTCAGCCGCGTCGCGGTGTCCAGGACGTCTGCGGGGACGAGCGGCGTCAGTGCGGCGGCGACGGCGGCCTCGTGGCTGTCGGAGACCGCGGCGATCCCCGGCAGGCGACCGGGCGTGGAGCCGGGCAGGCGCGCGATCATCGCCGAGACACCGTCAGCGCCGGACCCGGTCTCCCCCCGCGGGCGCGGCGCGAGACCAGAGGGCAGCGACTGGACCAGGACGTCGATGGTGCCGCCGCACATGAGGCCGACGGCGAAGGCGTCGCTGTCGCTGTACCCGAACCTGTGCACTGCCGAGGCCCCGGTCTCGAGCGCCTCCTCGCAGGCGACGACCACGGCACCCTCAACGCAGCCGCCGGTGAGTGAGCCGCGGACCGCGCCCGTGCCCTCGACCAGCATCGACGTCCCGACCGGCAGCGGCGCGGAGCCGTCGGCGGCGATGATCGTCGCGATCGCCACCGCCGTCTCCGGCGACGTCGGCGATGCGGCCTGTCGCTCGCTCACGGTGGTCAGAACGTCGAGCACGGCTCCCAGCCTACGGGCGCCGGGGGAACGCGGCGCCGCGCACTACTCCACGTCCAGGTCCTGCTCGATCAGTCCGGCGATCTCGGCGACGGCGTCGGAGTTGTCGCTGGTCACGGTGACCTGCGCGCCCTTGTCGGCACCGAGCGCCATGATGAGCATGGCGGAGGCGGCGTCGGCGGCGTCCTCGTCGGCGATCGAGATCTCGATGTCGTCGTCGTACTTCTCGGCGGCCTCGGCGATGATGCCGGCGGGGCGGGCGTGCAGACCCTCGGCGGAGCCGACGGTGACGGTCACACTGGGCATGGTCTCTCCTCGTGGTTCGGGGTGTCCGGTTGCGGCGTCCGGTGGTGGATCAGGCGGCCACGGCGGCGGGCTCCGCGGCGGTGGCGGGCTCGCGCCGGGCGGACTTGGCGATGACCACCAGGACGGTTCCCACCAGCATGCCCGCGAGGATCGCCACGATATAGCCCCACACCGGGTTGATGGCGAAGAACACGAAGATCCCGCCGTGGGGCGCGTACGACTCGACCGAGAACGCCATGATGAGCGCGCCGGTCACGGCTCCGCCGGCCATCATCGACGGGATCACGCGGAGCGGGTCGGCGGCGGCGAACGGGATGGCGCCCTCGGAGATGAAGCTCGCCCCCAGCAGGAACGCGGCGCGGCCGTTCTCGCGCTCGGCGCGGCTGAACAGCCGGGAGCGGACCACGGTGGCCAGCCCCATCGCGAGCGGCGGGACCATGCCGGCGGCCATGACCGCGGCCATGATCCGCAGCGAGGCGGGGTTGTCGACGGCGAGGCCGGCGGTGGCGAACGCGTACGCCGCCTTGTTCACGGGGCCGCCGAGGTCGAAGCACATCATCAGTCCGAGGATCACGCCCAGCAGGATCACCGACGAGCCGGTCATGCCGTTGAGCCAGTTCTCCAGCCCACTGGTGAGCGCGGCGAGCGGACGTCCGAGGAGCAGGTACATGAGCAGGCCCACGACCAGCGAGCCGAGCAGCGGGATGAGGACGACCGGCATGAGGCTGGACAGCCAGCGCGGGGTGTTCCACGAGGTCATCCAGCGCACCAGGTAGCCGGCGAGGATGCCGGTGATGAGCGCCCCGATGAAGCCGGCGCCGACGGCGACGGAGATCGCGCCGCCCACGAACCCGGGCACGAGGCCGGGGCGATCGGCCAGGCCGTAGGCGGTGAAGCCGGAGAGCACCGCGATCATGAAGCCCATGGCGGCCTGCCCGATGCCGAACATGACCGCGCCGAGATACAGGGCGAGGCCACTGCGGGAGAGCATCTCGGCCCCCGCGGTGCCGGCGCCCACGATCTCGCCGTCGAGCGTCCAGATCTCTCCCGGCAGGTTGCCGAGTGAGTACTCGGTGGACAGTGCCTCCCAGGCGTAGGAGACGTCGTAGCCGCCGAGCAGAAAGCCCAGCGCCATGAGGAGGCCACCGCCGGCGACGAACGGCACCATGTAGGACACGCCGGTCATCACGGCCCGCTGGAGGGTGCGCGCCCAGTGCTCGTCCTGGCCGGCGGACCCCGAGGTGGTGTCGCCGGGGTCGCCGGAATCGCCGGAGCTGCCGGCGACGCGGCGGGCGTCGGGATCCGCGGCCGCCTCGAGTGCCTCGGAGATGAGCTGGCCGGGGGCGTCGATGCCCTTCTTGACGCCGTACTCGACCACCGGTTTTCCGGCGAACCGGCCGCGGTCACGCACGCCGACGTCGGTGGCGAAGATGACGGCGTCGGCCGCGGCGATCACCCCCGGGTCGAGCGCGGTCGCACCGGCGGAGCCCTGCGTCTCGACCTGCAGGTCGACGCCGCGTTCGGCTGCCTCCTGGGACAGTGCGTCGGCGGCCATGTAGGTGTGGGCGATCCCCGTGGGGCACGAGGTCACGGCCACGAGGCGCGGCTTCTCGCTCGCCGCGGCAGCGCCCGCGCCTGCAGCAGCGCCACCGGACGAGCCCGACGACGAGGCCTGCTCCTCCTTCGGCGCGAGCACGCCCTCGATGATCCCCACGGCCTCTTCAGCAGTAGAGGCCCCGCGGAGCGCCTCGACGAACTCGTCGCGCACGAGGTTGCGGGCCAGCGTCGCCAGCACCTTGAGGTGCTCCTTGCCGCCGCCGGCGGGGGCGCTGATGAGGAACACCAGGTCGGCGGGGCCGTCCTTGGCGCCGAAGTCGGCTGCCGGGTCGAGTCGGGCGAACCCGAGGCTGGGGGTGGAGACGGCCTCGGACTTGCAGTGCGGGATCGCGATCCCGCCCTTCATCCCGGTGGCGGCCTTGGCCTCCCGGGCGAGCAGGTCCGCCACCATGGTCTCGAGGTCGTCGGCGCGGCCGGCATCGACCACGGCCCCGGCCAGCGACCGGATGACGTCCTCCTTGGTGGCGCCGAGGTCGGCGTCCAGCCGCACCGTGGCGGGCTGGATGATCGGGTGGCTCATGGCCTTCCTCCGTCTGTGTGGGGCTGGGGGGATCGATCGAGTCGCGTGAGGGTGACCTCGACGCCTGTGGGGTCGAGGCCGAGGGGGAGTCCGGTGCCGTCGAGGGAGGCCGCCGTGGCGCCGTGGGCGACGGCCCAGGCCAGCCGCTCCCGGGGCGGCAGCCCGTGGGACTCGGCGAGCAGGTATCCGGCGAGCGAGGAGTCGCCGGCGCCGACGGTGGATCGCACGCGGACGGGTCCGGATCTCGCGTGCCACACCTCGTCGTCGTCGACCAGGACCGCCCCGGCGCCACCGAGGGTGATCAGGGCGGTGCCGAGGCCCCGCTCGCGCAGGCCGGTGGCCGTGGCGATGATCGGGTCGAGGTACCCGTTCGCGGCGCGGCGTTCGAGCTCCACGCCGTCGACCCCGGCCAGCTGCCCGAGTTCCTCCCCGTTGGGTTTGACCAGGTCGGGGGCTGCCGCGGGCAAGTGGGAGGCGAGGGCAGCCAGGGGTGCGTCGGAGGTGTCGACGGCAACGCGCGCCCCGGTGGATCGCAGACGGACCACGAGGTCGGCGTAGAAGTCGTCGGGCACGCCGCGGGGGAGCGATCCGCACAGGACCATCCAGCGTGCCCGGCCGGCGAGCTCGTCGAGGGTGTCGCCGAGAGCGTCGAGGGCGGCAGGGGCGGGTGTGGCGCCCGGCTCGTTGAGCTTGGTGGTGGTGCCGTCGGGGTCGGTGACGGTGAGGTTGACTCGGACGCCGGTGGTGGCGGGGACGACGGTGACGGGGATGTCCGCGTCGCGGCACATGGCGACGAACGGGTCCCCGGTCGGGGCGGGGAACACCGCGGTCGTGGGCACCCCGCCGGCGGCGAGGACGCGGGTGACGTTGACCCCCTTGCCGCCCGGGGCGTCGTCGACGGAGGCGATGCGGTTGACCCCGCCGACGGTGAGCGGGCCGGGCAGCGTGGCGGTGCGGTCGACCGACGGGTTCATGGTGAGCGTGACGATCATGGCAGCAGGACCTCGATCTCCCGCTCGTGGAGCGCGTCGGCCAGCGGCCCCGTGGGCGCGGCGTCGGTGACCAGGACGTCGACGGCCTCGAGCGGGGCGAAGCCGACGAGGAACTCGTGGCCGATCTTGGCGGAGTCGGCGAGCACGACCACCCGGCGGGCGGCCCCGCACATGGCGGTCTTGACCGCGGCCTCGTCCGGGTCCTGGGTGGTCAGCCCGCGCTCGCCGTGCAGGCCGTTGGTGCCGAGGAACGCGACGTCCACCCGGATCGCGTCCAGCGCCCGGATCACCGGGACGCCGACGCAGGCGCCGGTGAGCCCGCGGACCTGCCCGCCCAGGAGATGGAGCCGGTCGGTGCCGGCGCGGTGGAGGGAGTCGGCCAGCGGGACCGAATTGGTGACCACGGTCAGGTCGTGATCCGGGGGCAGCGCCTCCGCGAGTCGGGCGGTGGTGGTCCCGGCGTCCAGCAGGATGCTCCCGCCCGCGTCCGGGAGCAGTCCGAGGGCGGCCCGGCCGATCGCCTGCTTCGCCGCGACGTTCTCGCCCCGGCGCGCGTCGAGGGTCCGCTCCGTGCGACCGCCGGGCAGCACGGGGACGGCGCCGCCGTGCGTGCGTTCCAGCCGCCCCTCGGCCTCGAGCGTGGAGAGGTCGCGCCGGATCGTCTCGGCGCTCACGTCCAGGCCGGAGGCGAGATCCGTGACGGAGACGCGCCCGGAGGCCGCGAGGACATCGGTGATGTGGCGGCGCCGTTCCCGTCCGTACACTTGCGCCTCCCTTCGGCAGACGTGATCTGACTGACTATGTTGGATTCTGCCCGAAGTGGTTGGAAAGTCAAGCCATTTTCGTTATCCTCATCACATGACCGACACTTCGCAGCCACGTTCCTCGATCCGGGGTACCGGCGTGGTCGCCGGCCTCGCCTACGGCACCGCCCGGTGGGTGCGGCGAGCGGAGACACTCGACCCGCCCGCGGCGCCCGAGGGCGGGACGCAGCCGGACGAGGAGCAGGTGGAGCGCGGAAAGCAGCGGTTCACCGAGGCCGCCGCGACCGTCGCCGAGCGGCTCGCCCAGCGCGCGGCCCTGGCCACCGGCGTCAGCGCCGAGGTCCTCACGGCCAACGCCGGCCTCGCCCGCGACCGCGGCTGGGCCAAGACGGTGGTCAGGGAACTGAAGAAGGGCCGCTCGGTGGAGGAGGCGACGGTCGCGGCCACCGAGACGTTCGCGGCCATGTTCGTCAAGGCCGGGGCGCGTCAGGCCGAGCGCGTCACCGACCTCCGCGACATCTGCGCCCGGGTCGTGGCCGAGCTCCGCGGCCTGCCCGAGCCCGGGATCCCCGCCTTCGACGAGCCGGGGGTGCTCCTGGCCGACGACCTGGCCCCGGCCGACACCGCCGGACTGGACGCGGACATGGTCCTGGGTCTGGTCATCGAGCACGGCGGCCCCACCTCCCACACCGCGATCATCGCCCGCCAACTCGGGATCCCCTGCGTGGTGGCGGCGGGCGGCCTCACCGCGGTCCCCGACGGGGCGCGGGTGCTCGTGGACGGGGGAGCGGGAACCGTCGCGGTCGACCCGGACGCGGACTCGGCGTCCGAGGCCGCGGCGGCGGATCGCCGGGTGCGCGAGAAGGCCGCCACGTGGACCGGGCCCGCGGCCCTCGCGGACGGCCACCCGGTGGACCTGTTGGCCAACGTCCAGGACGCCGACGGGGCTCAGCGGGCCGCCGCGGGACAGGGCGCAGGAATCGGCTTGTTCCGCACCGAGCTGGCGTTCCTCGACCGCCCCGCCGAGCCGACGGTCGACGAGCAGGCCGAGATGTACGCCCGCGTCCTCGGCGCCTTCCCCGACTCCAAGGTGGTCACCCGCACCCTCGACGCCGGGTCCGACAAGCCGTTGGCCTTCGCCGGTATGGCGGAGGAGGAGAACCCGGCGCTGGGCGTCCGCGGCATCCGCGTGGACCTGCTCGACCGCGGGCTGGTCGACCGGCAGCTCGACGCCCTCGCCGAGGCCGGCCGCCGGGTGGGCGGCGCGCAGTCCTCACCGTGGGTGATGGCGCCGATGATCGCCACCGTCGACGAGGCCGCCGACTTCGCCGAGCGCTGCCGCGCACGGGGCCTCACGCCCGGGATCATGGTGGAGGTGCCGTCCGTGGCCGTGGCGGTGGACCGCTTCCTGCCGCACGTGGACTTCCTGTCGATCGGCACCAACGACCTCACCCAGTACGTCATGGCCGCCGACCGCATGTCCTCCGACCTCGCGGCGCTCACCGATCCGTGGCAGCCGGCCGTGTTGCGCTTGATCCGCTCCGTGGCCGAGGCGGCGGGCCGCGCTCCCGGCGGGCGCACCGTGCCGGTCGGTGTGTGCGGTGAGGCCGCCGCCGACCCGCACCTCGCGTGCGTGCTGCTGGGGCTGGGCGTCAGCTCCCTGTCGGTGGCGGACGCGGCCCTGCCCCACGTCGGCGCCGCCCTGACCGGGCGCACGCTCGAGCAGTGTCGGGAGCTCGCCACCGCGGCCCTGGACTGCGACACCGCCCGCGACGCCCGCGCCGCCGTGATGGCCCGGTCGGGCTGAGCCCGGATGATCTGGCCGCTGACCGCGTTCATCCTCGGGTGGCTCCCGGCGTGGCTCGCGATCTCCGCGATGGCCCTGGAGATGGTGATCCGCGTCGTCGTCGTCGGGATCATCCCGGGCGGTCGTCGACCGAACACCGCGATGGCGTGGCTCCTGGCCATCTTCCTGGTCCCGCTGATCGCCCTCCCGCTGTTCGGCGTGTTCGGCACCAACCGACTGTCGAGGAAGCGGCAGGACCTACAGCGCCGGATCCACGCGGAGCTGGCCGAGGCCCTCCGGCACACCGACGACATCGACGCCGTCGTCCCCCATGACCTGCGGCTCCGTGCGACGGTCGACATGAACCGCCGGCTTGGGGCGTTCCCCATCCGCCTCGGTAACCGGCTCCGTCTGCTCCCCGATTACGAGCAGTCGTTCCGGTGGCTGGTCGAGGCCGTCGACGCCGCCGAGCGGTACGTGCACGTGCTCTTCTACGCGGTCTCCGATGACCCGGAGTACGCGGGTCCGGTGCTGGACGCCCTCGAGCGGGCCACCGCGCGCGGCGTCTCGGTGCGATTGCTCTACGACCACGTCGGGACGGCGCGGGTCCCGGGCTACCGGGCGCTCCTCGCGCGGCTCCGGCGGTCCGACATCGAGTTCCATCCGCTCCTGCCGCTCCGGGCGAGCCGATGGCGCCCGTCCCGGCCGGACCTGCGCAATCACCGCAAGATCGTCGTCGTCGACGGAGAGTCCGCGTTCACCGGCAGCGCCAACCTCATCGAGCCGCAGTACCGTCGTCGCTCCGCGGCCCGGCTGGGACGGCGGTGGGTCGAACTCAACGTCGTGGCCGGCGGGCCCGTCGTCACCGCGCTGGATCTCGTGTTCGCCTCGGACTGGTACATCGAGACGGACGAGGACCTCGGCGGCCTCGTGGGCGCCGGCCCCGGGGCGGCGGGACGGCCCGACGAGGAGGGCGGCGTCGGCTCGGCAGTCCAGGTGTTGCCGTCGGGCCCGGGTTTCCCCGACGAGAACAACCTCCGACTGTTCACCGACATCCTCTACAGGGCCGTCGACAGGGTGGTGATCTGTACGCCCTACTTCATCCCCGACGACTCGCTGCTCTACGCCGTCACCGGCGCCGTCAACCGCGGCGTCGACGTCACTCTGGTGACCAGTCGCAAGGCCGATACCCGGATGATCCACCACGCCCAGCAGTCGTACTTCGAGGAGCTGCTGAACGCCGGCGTCAGGGTGCTGCGATACCCGTTCCCGGACATCCTGCACTCCAAGTTCATCCTCGTCGACGACGACATCCTCACCATCGGCTCCTCCAACATGGACATGCGCTCGTTCAGCCAGAACGGCGAGGTCACCCTGATGATCATCGATCCGGAGGTGGTCCGGGACGCCGTCGGGGTCCTCGACGGGTACGCCGCGGCCTCCGACCAGCTCGACCTGCACGACTGGCGGGCCCGCCCGTGGCACGAGAAGTACCGGGACAACGTCTTCCGGTTGATGTCGGGGGTGCTGTAGTCGCTCGGGGCGGTCGGCTCGCGGCCTCGGCTACTCCGCGCCCGCGCCCGCGCCCGACCGCGCGAGCGCGGCGAGCTGGCGCGGCGTGGCGCCCGGAAGATAGGCGCGCCCCACGGCCGCCCCGGTCCAGTGCCTTCAGTCCGTCCCCGGCCTCCGACCGGGCCAACGGCGCGCCGGAGAGGGAGAGGACCTCCGCGCCGTCCTCCCGAAACTCCTGGGCGGCCTCGGTGGGCCCGAGCGGGCCGGTGGACGGGAAGAAGTAGACCACCACGTGGACCGCGGCGAGGAACCACCTGCCGGCGGAGACGAGCAGCCTGGTCTCGCGCCGCGTCCGCGGCCTCAGTCCTTGCTCCGCGCCGGAGTACCACCGCTCAGCCGCGAGGAGGACGACGACGAACGCGATCAGATGCATGGGGTCGGCGAGCCCCCCGAGGATCAGGAAGGCGAGACGAGCCGCGCGGCGGCCGCCGTGAGGACGCTGATCGCCGATACCGAGTGCTGCCAGGACGATCAGGGACAGATGATGCAGTGGTGTGAGGCCGAACCACGGCCCGGTCAGCGGCGGGCGCCGTAGGCGACGCCGTCGAACCACGACGCCGACCGCACCGGTGTCCACAGCGCTTCCGCGGCCACGCCGGTCACCACCAGCGCGACGACGACCGTGGTCACGGGCAGTCGCATGACGGCACGGGCAGTCGTGCGTGCCGCCGAGGCCGCGGGGGAGCGGGGGTCCGGCCCGGCGCCGACGAGGCCCCGGGTGTGGGCCCAGTATCGCGGTGTCCCTCGTACGCGTCCGGGAGTCGGTGCCGATCTCCCGCGGGTTCGCGGCTGCACGCCGAAGTCGGTTGCGAACACGCGTTCGGTCGACTACTCTAGAACGTAGATTCGAAATAAGCGGACGCGAGGGGGTGCGGACATGCAGGGCTCGAGCGGTATCGGTGGCTCGGTGATCGCCGACCTGTCCGCGGCCTCCCGTGCGGCCTGGGAGGCCGACAATCGCGCCGACGCCGCCCGCCTCAAGGCCTGTTACGCGCTGTACCGCGAGTGTGTCCACGAGGAGGCCTCCGGTGCCCGCGACGACGTGCGCCCGGGTTATGCCGTCGTCGACCCGTTCGAGGTGTGCTGCACCCATCTGATCGCGGTGTTCCCGTTGTCGTCCGGCCGTGCCGCGACCATGGTCTCCCTCTCGGTGGACCTCACCGAGCGCTACCCCGCGGTCCTGGCGGCCCTGGCCGCCGGCCGTCTGGACCAACGGGCCGCCGAGCTGCTCGCCCGTCAGATGCGCACCGTCGATCCCGCGGTCCTGTCCCGCGTCCAGCAGGAGGCGGTCGACGCCTATCTCGCCGCCATCGAGGCGGGGGAGCGACCCGGGGAGGGGGCGGTCCGGGGCATGGTGGACGAGATCATCGCTCGTCACGACGCCGACGGGATCCGGCAGCGCCGGGAAGACGCGAGCCGCGACCGCGGGGTGACCGTCAGCAGGGGCGCCGACGGCATGTCGACCGTGTGGGCGACCCTCGCCTCCGACGAGGCCGCCGTCCTCGCGGAGAAGCTCGACCAGCGTGCCGAGGAATTCGCGGATCTCGCCCACTACAGCCTCGCCGAACGCCGTGCGGACGCGCTGATGTCGTTGGTGCTCGGTCAGCGGGGCGACGGCTCGTCCGACTCGCCACTGCGCCCGAGGGTCACGGTGATCGCCGGGCCCGGGACCGCCGATGGCGAGCCGGTGGTGCAGTTCCCCCGCACGGGCGACTCCTCGATCCGGGCACTGCTGGCGCTACTGGGCTCCAGCGCGGGCGCGACCCTCGAGCGTGTCGACCCCACCATGGGCGCCGCAGACGATCCCGAGCACGCGCAGAAGTACCGCCCGGGTGCCGCGCTCGCGCGGGCGATCAGGCTCCGCGACGGCACCTGCCGGCACCCCGGCTGCACCCGCGACGCCGAGTACGGGGACCTCGATCACCTGGTGCCCTTCAACCACGATGATCCCGCACGCGGCGGCCCCACGCTCGAGCGGAACAACCTGATCTTCTGCCGAAGACACCACCGGTTCAAGACCTTCTCCGGCTGGGACTACCGCATGGCCCCGGACGGCACCCTCACCATCACCACACCCGACGGCAAGACCGTGGTCACCAGACCCTCCGGGCCCGTCGCCGCATATCGCCGCGAGCAGGCCCGGGCGGAACAGGCGAAGTGGGACGCGCAGCAGAAGCGCACGCACCCCGGTGTCCCCGCCGGCCACCCCACCACCGACCACCGCACCGACGATGCGGCGACGCCGACCTACTGGCACCGTCGCGCCCAGCGCGTCCGCGCCGAGCGGCGTGCCGCGAAGCGGGGCCGCGCCCGGCCTGCCACACCGCCGGACAGTCGAAAGGTCCCGCTGGAGAGTCAGGTGGAAAAGCGCCTCGCAGAGCTGCTCGAGGACCCGCCCCCGTTCTGACGTCCGTATGGTCGGCGGTATGACCACGCAGCAGTGGACGCCGCCGCGACTCGGGAGCCGCTACGCAGACGAGTTCCCCGAGCTGTCCGTGCCGTGGGAGGCCGCGCGCGCCGACGAGCCGCACCTGGTCGCGCTCAACGAGGAGCTGGCCGCCGAGCTCGGACTCGACGCCGACGGATTGCGCAGTACGGAGGGGCTCCTCATGTTGGTCGGCAACCGTGTCCCCGAGGGCGCGACGCCGGTCGCGCAGGCCTACGCGGGCCACCAGTTCGGCGGATTCTCGCCACGGCTGGGCGATGGACGCGCGCTCCTGCTCGGCGAGCTCCCGGACGGCCGCGACCTGCACCTCAAGGGCTCGGGCCGCACTCCCTTCGCGCGCGGCGGCGACGGGCTCGCCGCCGTTGGGCCCATGCTGCGCGAGTACCTCATCAGCGAGGCCATGCACGCGCTCGGCGTGCCCACCACGCGGTCCCTCGCGGTGGTCGCCACCGGGAACACCGTGCTGCGCGAGTCGCCGCTGCCGGGCGCGGTCCTGGCCCGCGTGGCCTCCAGCCACCTCCGCGTCGGCACGTTCCAGTTCGCGCGCTCCAGTGGTGACGTCGACCTGGTCCGCCGACTCGCCGATCACGCGATCGCCCGCCACCACCCGCACGCCGCCGACGCCGAGAACCCGTACCTCGCACTGTTCACCGCGGTGCAGTCCGCCCAGGCGTCGCTCATCGCCGACTGGATGGCCATCGGCTTCATCCACGGCGTCATGAACACGGACAACACCACGATCTCGGGCGAGAGCATCGACTACGGCCCGTGCGCCTTCATGGAGTCCTTCGACGCGGCCACGGTGTTCAGCTCCATCGACGCCCAGGGGCGCTACGCCTACGGCAACCAGCCGGGCATCATGCAGTGGAACCTCGCCCGCTTCGCCGAGACCCTCGTCCCGCTCCTCGGGGACGACCAGGACGCCGCCGTCGCGCAGCTCACCGCCGCGCTCGACGAGTTCCCCGCCCAGTACAACGCCGCATTCCACACGCGCACGCGCGCCAAGCTCGGCCTCGCCGGCGGCGACGACGAGGTGGCCGGGCCGCTCGTCGAGGACGCATTGGCCTTCCTCAGCGGTGCCCGCGCCGACCACACGTCGTTCTTCCGGCAACTCACCACGGCCGCAGGCGGGGACGACGGGCCGCTGCGGGACCTGCTCGCGGACCGGGCCGACGGGCTGGATTCGTGGCTGTCTCGCTGGCGGGAGGCCGGCCCCTCGGCGGAGGAGATGGCGCGCGTCAACCCGATCTACATCCCGCGGAACCATCTGGTCGAGGAGGCGCTGGACGCGGCGACGGCAGGCGACCCGGGCCCGTTCGAGGAGCTCCTCGCCGTCGTCACCCGCCCCTACGACGAGCAGCCGGGCAAGGAGCGCTTCGCCGCGCCCGCGCCGCCCGACGCGGCGCCGCACGTGACCTACTGCGGGACCTGACGGCCGACCACGGCGGTCGCGTCGATCTCCACTGTCGACCCGTAGGGCAGCCCGGACACCTCGACGAACGTCCGAGCCGGGCGCGGATCCGAGAAGGCCGCGAGCAGTTGCTCGTTGGCCTCCTCTCGCAGGCTCAGATCGGTCACGTAGTAGACGAGCTTGACCACGTCGTCGAGCGTGGCCCCGACCGTGGCCAGGCGTTCGGTCATGCGCTCGAGTGCGGCCACCATCGCCTCGCTCCGGCCGGCGACGGGCTGGAAATCGCTGTCCACCGACAGGGAACCGGAGACGAAGACCAGGTCGCCGTGCCGCGTCGCGGGACTGTACGGGTGCTGCGTGTCCGGTGAGGGCTCGGACGGGGTCATGGATCCTCCTGAGGGGCTCGACGAGGTGCGATCGGACTCGATCAGGCTCCCCGCTCACCGTAGTTTACTTCTGTCACCGCGGCAGGCCCGGTCACAACAGCGCGCGAAGCCATTGACTGAACATTCGGTCAGCCCTATTCTGGGGGGTGAATCCGGGTCTGGCCGGCATCGGAGCCGGTATCGGAAAGGGGATGGCCATGGGTGACGAGGCCAGCGGAGTGGAGGCCGGTGGCGCCGAGCGGATCCTGACCGCGGCGGTGCGTCTCTTCGGGGAACGGGGCGTCGCGGCGACCAGCCTCAAATCGGTCGCCGCGGACGCTGGGGTCTCGCAGGCGCTGATCATCCACCACTTCGGCAGCAAGGACGCACTGCGCCGGGCGTGCGACGCCCGCGTGGCCGAACTGGTCCGGATCCGCAAGGAGGACAGCATCGACAAGGGCCCGCAGATGGATCCCCTCGCGGCACTGCGGGTGATGGACGATGGCCGGCCGCTGCTCCGCTACCTGGTCAGGACGCTCGCCGAGGGCGGAGACCACGTGGATCAGCTGATCGACGAGATGGTCGAGGACGCCGACGGCTACATGGCCCGCGGTGTGGAGAAGGGCATCTTCAAGCCGAGTGCCTCGCCCCGCGAACGCGCGGTCCTGCTGGTCCTGTGGTCCCTCGGGTCGCTGGTCCTGCACCAACACATGGACCGGATCCTCGGCGTGGACCTGCTCGACGCGGAGGCCGGCGCGCAGGGGCTCGCGCCCTACATGCGGCCGGCGATGGAGCTCTTCGAGCAGGGGCTACTGGAGGACGGCGCCTACGAGCACATCGCGCGACTCTTCGACGAAAGGACCGGCCAGCCATGACCGACCCACAGGTGATCTCCGCCCGGGGGGTCGTCAAGACCTTCGGCACCACCCGCGCGCTCGACGGGCTCGACCTCGAAGTGAGACCCGGCGAGGTGCACGGGTTCCTCGGGCCCAACGGCGCGGGCAAATCCACGACCATGCGCGTGCTCCTCGGCCTGCTCCGGGCCGACGGCGGCGAGGTCCGCCTGCTCGGGGGCGATCCCTGGGCCGACGCCGTCGAGCTCCACCACCGCCTCGCATACGTGCCGGGCGACGTGGAACTGTGGCCAGGACTGACCGGCGGCGAGGCCATCGACCTGCTCGCGCGGCTCCGCGGGCCCCTCGACCGCGCACGCCGGGACGCGCTGTGCGAGCGGTTCGACCTGGACCCCACCAAGAAGGCGCGGACCTACTCCAAGGGCAACAGGCAGAAGGTCGCGCTGATCTCCGCGCTCACCTCGGACGTCGAACTGCTCCTTCTCGACGAGCCGACCGCGGGCCTCGACCCGCTCATGGAGGTCGTCTTCCAGGAGACCATCCGGGAAGCGAAGGAGGCCGGGCGCACGGTCCTGCTCTCCAGCCACATCCTCGCCCAGGTGGAGGCGCTGGCCGACCGCATCTCGATCGTCCGGCAGGGCCGCACCGTCGAGAGTGGCAGCCTCGACGAACTCCGCCACATGACCCGCACCACCATGATCGCGCGCACCGACCAGCCGTGGGAGGGACTCCGGGACGTGCCCGGCGTCCACGACGTGGAGGACGACGACGACGGCGAGGTCCGCTTCCAGGTCGACGGCGACCGCGTGGACGAGGCGGTCCGGGCGCTCGCGCCGCTCGGGGTCCGCTCGTTGGTCGCACACCCGCCGACGCTGGAGCAGCTCCTCATGCGGCACTACGACGACGACGGAGGGGGCGGACAATGAGCGCCCCGACCCGAGACGACACTGCGGTCAGGACCCGGTCCCCGCTCGCCGGGACCAGGACACTCGTCCGGTTCTACCTCCGCAAGGACCGCATCAAGCTGCCCGCGTGGGTCGGCGGCCTCGGACTGATCGTGGTCTACGTGGGCTCGGCCCTACCGACGCTGGCGCCGACGGAGGACGATCTCGCGGCACTGTCCCCGATCTTCAGCCAACCCGTCGGACGCATGTTCACCGGCCCGGCCTTCGGCATGGAGGCGCCGACCTACGAACGGTTCTTCGCCGGCGGCTACGCCCCCTACCTGTTCCTGCTGGCGGCGCTGATGAGCATCATGCTCGTCACCCGCCACACCCGCGTGGAGGAGCAGACCGGCCGCGCCGAGCTGATCCGGGCCAACGTCACCGGACGGCACTCCGCGCTGACCGCAGCACTGCTCGTCGCCCTCATCACCAACGCCCTCGCGTTCGCCGTGGTCACCCTCGCGCAGCTCGCGATCGGCTTCGCCCCCGTCGGCTCGGTACTCGTGGGCCTGGGTACGGCGCTCACCGGCATGGCCTTCGCCGGCATCACCGCCGTGACGGTGCAGCTCAGCGAGTACTCGCGGTCCGCGGCGGGGATGGCCGGGGTGGCCCTCGGCGTCTCCTTTGTCCTGCGCGCTCTCGGCGATATGGCGGGCGTCGGTGGCACGGCCCTGTCCTGGGCGTCACCCCTGGGCTGGCCGGCACAGACCGCACCCTTCGTGCACGACCGGTGGGCGCCGCTGATCCCACTCGTGCTGCTCGCCGTGGCAGGGGTCGTCAGTGGCTACGCGCTCCAGGACCGTCGCGACTTCGGCGCGAGCCTCATCGCGCCCCGTCCGGGGCCGGCACACGCCGGACGCTCGCTGAGCAGCCCCCTGGGGTTGGCCGCACGGCTCCAGCGGGGCGCCTTCCTGGGGTGGGGGATCGGGATCCTCGCCCTCGGTGCGGTCGACGGAGCGTTCACCCAGGCCATGCTCGACGCCGGCGACGACATGCCGCCCGCGTTCGCCGAGGTGTTCGGAAACCAGGGACTGCTCGACGGATACGCCGCGTTTCTGGGATCGTTCGTGTCCGTCCTCGTGGCCGGCTACGCGGTGTACGCGCTGCAGACCCTGCGGGAGGAGGAGTCCCGCGGACGTGCAGAGACGGTGCTGTCCACGCCCGTCGGCAGGGCTGCGTGGCTGGGATCGCACGCGCTGGTCGTGGCGTGCGGGGTCGTCGTCATCGGGGTCGCGGTCGGGCTGGGCACCGCGCTGGCCGCCGCGGCCGTTACCGGCGACGGGGGCGTGTTCACCGACGTCCTCCTCGCCCACGTCGCCCTGCTCCCGGCGCCGCTGCTAATCCTGGCGGTGTGCGTGGCCCTGTTCGGGGTCGCCCCGCGTCTGACCGCCCTGGTCGGCTGGGCGCTGGTCGCGCTGACCGCGATCGTCACCATGTTCGCCGACCTCCTCGACCTGCCCGGATGGCTACGCGCGGTCTCCCCGCTGTACCACCTGGCAGAGGTGCCGGTGGAGGACTTCGCGCCGTGGGCGTTCGTGGTGGTCCTCGCGGTCGCCGCGGTGGTGGCGGCGATCGGGCTGCTCGGGATCCGGCGTAGGCAGATCGGCGCAGACTAGCTGTTCCGTCTCCGCCCGTGCAGGGGGAGCGCGCAGGCCGAGGCGGGGCCCTCCCCCGACTTGGTCGTGCTCACTGCGGCCACACGTGCCCGCGACCGCGGTGAGCACGACCTTCTCGGCAGTGAGCACGACCATTCCGGTCGTGGATCGCGGGTCGTGGGCGTGGGTCGTTGGAGCGGGCCGGGTCAGCGGTTCAGGGGCTCGGCACGGCCACGCGGCGGTTGAGCAGTGCGTCGAACTCCGCGGGTGGGCGCGGCGCCGGGAGGCGTCCGGCGTTGGCGTCGGCGAGCAGGGAGTTGACGGACTCCCTCGCGCAGGACTTGTTGGAGCCGATGAACCCGCGCGGACCACGCTTGATCCAGCCCACCACGTACAGGCCGTCCACCTCGGGGCCACCGGGGGAGTCGAGCACGCGGCCCTCGCGATGCGGGATGGTCGCGGAGTCGGGATCGAACGGGACGCCCGGGACGGGGACACCGCGGTAGCCCACCGACGTGAGGACCAGCCCCGCGGGGATCGTCTCCTCGGAGTCGGAGTCGGAGTCGG
>DHCFD07801__coassemble_1289_pt1 | contig 20296 bp, 16 predicted proteins | sample DHCFD07801__metabat2_high_PE_018 | metagenome-assembled genome bin DHCFD07801 | reverse complement strand
CTGGCGATCGCCTACCTCGTGGCCGAGCACCACACCGGACTGATCGACCTCACCGGACTCGTATGCACTGCCGGGAACGTGGGGCTCGACGACACGGTCCGCAACGCGCTCGCATGGCTCGACCTCGCCGGTGCGCATCCGCTGCCCGTTGCCGCAGGGTCCGCCGGACCGATCGAGGTCCCGCACGTGGTCACGCCCGAGACCCACGGCCCGCGGGGTGCGGGGTACGCCGACCTTCCCACGACGACGAGGTCGACCGATCCCCGCGACGGCGCGCGGCTCTGGGTGGACGCCGCCCGCGCCCACCCCGGCGAGCTGGTGGCGATCGTGACCGGCCCGACCTCGACACTGGCCCGCGCTCTGGAGTTGGAGCCCGCGCTTCCCGGCCTCGTGCGCAGGCTCGTGGTGATGGGTGGGAGTTTCCTCGGGCACCCGGGGAACACCACCCCGGTCAGCGAGTGGAACGTCGACGTGGACCCGGAGGCGGCGGACCGCGTGTGCCTGGCGTGGGAGGCCTCGCGGGCCGCCGACCCGTCGATCCCACCGGTGTTGTGGTGCGGACTGAACCTCACCGAGCGCGCGGTGTGGACCCCCGGGCGATCCGAGCGGCTCCTCGCCGCTTCCGACGCCCCGATCACCCGTCACCTCACGGACGCGCTGCGCTTCTACTTCGAGTTCCACCAGTCCATGGGCGACGGCTACCTCGCCCAGGTACACGACCCGTTCGTGGCGTGGCTGGCGTTGCGGCCGGACAGCGTGGTCTCCTCGCCGGCGAACCTGCGGATCGAGTGCTCGGGTGGGCACACGCGCGGGATGGCCGTCGCCGACGTCCGCGGCCACCGCGGGCGCGTGGACAACGCCTCGGTCGCCGTCGACGTGGAGGTGCCCGGCGGCGTCGACGCGATTCTCGATCAGGTCTCCGCGGCGATCGCCTCGCTGAGTCCGCGCGCCTGACCGCCCGCCCCGAGAAGGATTTCTGTAACCGGTGCTAGGCTCTCCCGGATGCTCCGGCAGCCCGTCGTGCTGCCCGGACGCGCGTTATCGCCCCCACGTCACCGCCCCGGGAGCTTCCATGAAGTCTGTCGCCGCCGCCCTGATCGTCGTCGCGGGCGGTGCCCTCGTGACCGGGCTCGAGACACTGCGTGAGGCCGCGTCCGCCGGCTCCGGGCCGGCCGGCGGCTCGGCGAAGGAGGTGTTCTCGACCGTCCGGGACACGGTGGTCACCTCCGCCCGATCGGCGTCAGCGTCGCTGGCGGCCCGGGCCCCGCGGGCGCGGCGGTTCCCGGCGGCGGCCACCACATCGGTCACGACGATTCCGGCGTCGCTGGCCGTGCCGGAGGTGGGCGCCCCGTCATCACCGCCGGCGGGTGCGCGGGGCTTCGTGCCCGCACTCGAGGGACTGCGTGGGCTTGCCGCGGTCGGCGTGCTCACGACGCACGTCGCCTTTGTCACGCGCACGTCGACCGGGTCGACGGTCAAACGCCTCTTCGGCCGCCTCGACCTGGCGGTGGCCGTGTTCTTTGCCAAATCCGGTTTCCTGCTCTGGCGCTCGCACGCCGCCCACGCCCGCAGGGGGGACCCCGGAACGGCCCGGTCGACCCCGGCGTACCTACGCTCTCGACTCGTGCGGATCATGCCCGCCTACGGGGCTCTGGTGGTCGCCGCGATGCTGCTGCTGCCCCAGAATCACGTCAACGGCCCGGGTAAGTGGCTCGTCAACCTGACCCTGACACAGATCTACACTCCCGGATTCCTCGTCGCCGGCCTCACCCACGCGTGGTCGCTCGCGGTGGAGATGGCCTTTTACCTGGCTCTCCCCGTGCTGTGGACGGCGATGAAGGGGCTTCATGGGGACGCGGCCCGCTGGCGGATCCCGGTGATCGCCGCGTTCGGGATGTCCGGCGTGCTGTTCCCCATGATCCCGTGGCAGTCGGCCGGACTGCTGCCCGCGGGGGTCAACGAGCAGATCCTGCCGCCCGCGTTCGCGGCCTGGTTCGCCGTAGGGATGATCCTCGCCGAGGTGGCCACCGCCCCGCCGGGGACCTTCGTGCGTCTGTGCCGGGACCGGCTCGCCCGGTGGGGGTGGTGGATCGCCGGCGGGGCGGCCCTGGTCGCCACAACGGTCCCTGCGTGGTTCTCGGAAGGATTCGTCCACCCGTCCCCAGGTGAGTTCGCGTCCCGCAACGGTCTCGCCGCCGCCATGGCGTTCCTCGTGCTCTCTCCCGCCGTCCTGGCCCCGCAGGAGGCCCGGTTCCCGGTCCTGGAGTCTGCTCCGCTGCAATCGCTCGGACGCTGGTCCTACGGCATCTTCCTCTGGCACCTGCTGGTCCTGCACTACGCGTTCCCGCTCACCCGGACCGGGCTGTGGGATCGGCGCATGCACGTGATCTGGCCGGTCACCGTCGCCGGATCCGTCGCGGCGGGGGCCGCCAGTCACACCTGGCTCGAGGAACCCGCCCGGAAGGCACTCGAGCGCCGCTGAACCGCCGGGCCGGGCAGTACGGGAGAACTATCTCGGTGACTGATGAGTCCCGCGAAGAGTGGGCTCTCGTCCACGAACACTCCCGCATTGACGGTGGACGACGGTACCTGGTCCGACGATGGTGGCCGGCCTGATCCAGCTGCGATCCGGGCGGTCCTGTACCCGGCCGTCGACCGTGGGTAGCCTTACCTAAATGACGTGCCGTAAGGCGTGTCACGACCTGCGAGGAAGGACCACCCATGACCACGAACCCACTCCCCCAGCACGACCGCGACGCCGAGGCCGTCGCCGGGCACTGGCTCCTCGCGCGGGTGGGCAAGAAGGTCTTGCGCCCGGGCGGACGTGAACTCTCGGAATGGCTGGTGGGCGCCACACCGGTCGCAGGCCGGCGGGTGGTCGAGTTCGCGCCCGGGCTGGGGCTCACCGCCCGCCAGTTCCTCGACCGGTCCCCCGCCTCGTACACCGGGGTGGACTCCGATCCGGACGCCGTCGAGGTGACCCGCGCGGTGGTCGGGGCGCGCGGGCAGATGGTGGTGGCGCCCGCGCAGGACACCGGCCTGCCGGGCGACTCGGCGGACATCGTTGCGGGAGAGGCCATGCTCACCATGCAGGGGGACTCGACCAAGCACCGGATCGTGGACGAGGCGGCTCGGCTGCTCGGGTCGGGCGGGACCTACCTCGTCCACGAGTTGTGTCTGGTCCCCGACGACCTGGACGACGAGGTCAAGACGACGATCCGCAAGGACCTCGCCAGGTCCATCCGCGTCAACGCACGGCCGCTCACCGTCGTGGAGTGGACACGACTGTTCGAGGGGTCGGGGTTCGAGGTCGAACGCACCGAGCTGCGCCCGATGGGGCTGCTGCAGCCGCGACGCATGGTCGCCGACGAGGGGGTCAGGGGCGTCGCGCGGATCGTGTGGAATCTTCTCCGAGACGCCGACGCCCGCAAGCGCGTGCTGGCGATGCGCAGGACGTTCACCACCCACGGCGAGCACATCAGCGCCGTCGGGTTCGTGCTCCGCAGGCGGTGAGGCCGGTCAGGAGTCGAAGGCGTCGATGATCGCCTGGGCGGCGAGGGCGGCGGTGAGCGTGCCCTCGCGGACCTGCTGCTCCACCTCCCCCGAGATGCGCCGGACCTCGGGGGCGGCGGCCAGCCGGGACAGGAGGGTGTCGTGCACCATCGACCACGTCCAGTCGACCTGCTGTCGGGCGCGCCGCGCCTCGAACTCCCCCGACGATTCCATGGCGTCACGGTGGCGGGTGACGGCCTCCCAGAAGCGGTCCAGGCCGTCCCCCTCGAGACCGGACATCGTGAGCACGGGGACCTTCCAGTCCGCGTCCGGTGGCCGGACCAGCCTGAGCGCGGATTCGAGCTCGCGGGCCGCACGTTTGGCGTCCCGGACGTGGGGGCCGTCGGCCTTGTTGACCGCCACCACGTCGGCCAGCTCCAGGACGCCCTTCTTGATGCCCTGGAGCTGATCGCCGGTCCGGGCCAGCGTGAGGAAGGTGAAGCAGTCGACCATCCCGGCGACGGTGACCTCGGACTGGCCCACCCCCACGGTCTCGATGAGGATCACGTCGAACCCCGCGGCCTCCATGAGCACGATGGTCTCGCGGGTCGCCTTGGCGACGCCGCCCAGCGTGCCGGAGGTCGGCGACGGCCGGATGTAGGCCCGGGGTTCGCCCGACAGGGTGGCCATCCGGGTCTTGTCGCCGAGGATCGACCCCCCGGAGCGCGTGGAGGACGGGTCGACCGCGAGTACCGCGACCTTGTGCCCCTGCTCTACCAGGTGGAGGCCGAGGGACTCGATGAAGGTCGACTTGCCCACCCCGGGCACCCCGGTGATCCCGATGCGCAGCGCCCCGCCCGAGTGCGGCAGCGCCCCCAGTAGCAACTCCTGCGCCTTCTCCCGGTGCGCCGGGTTGGTGGATTCGAGCAGGGTGATGGCGCGGGCGAGGACCGGGCGCTCATCGGCGAGGACACCCTCGAGCAGGGCGTCGACGTCGATGGTGCGCCGCGGCCGGGGCCCGTCTGCCGCGGGGACCGGGCCCCGGGTGGCGCCCGTGCCCGCGGTGGTCGAGAGGCTGCCCGTACGATTACCCGATCCCGCGGGGTCGGGTCCGGAGCCGGGGCGGGTCAGGGTTCCGCCCCCGCCTCCGCATCGCCGCCGGCCGCGGACATGTCGTACCCGAGCTCGGCGGAGAGCGCGTCGAGGAGCGTGATCGCGGCCTCCGAGATCACCGTGCCCGGCGGGTAGATGGCCGCCGCCCCGGCGTCATACAGCTCTTGGAAGTCCCCCGGCGGGATCACGCCTCCCACGGTAACCAGGATATCCTCGCGACCCACCGAGGCGAGGGCCTCGCGCAGGGCGGGGACGAGGGTCAGGTGCCCTGCCGCCAGTGAGGAGACCCCCACCGCGTGGACGTCGGCGTCCGCGGCCTGCTGGGCGACCTCCTGGGGGGTCTGGAACAGCGGGCCCATGTCGACGTCGAAGCCGAGGTCGGCGAACGCGGTGCCCACGACCTTCTGCCCGCGGTCGTGTCCATCCTGGCCCATCTTGGCGATGAGGATGCGGGGACGGCGCCCATCCTGCTCGGCGAACGCGTCGGCCATCCCCGTGGCCCTGGTGACGTTGTCCACGGCGCCCTCCTTGGAGACCTCCTGGCGGTAGACGCCGGAGAGGGTCTTGATCTCGGCGGTGTGGCGGCCGTACACCTTCTCCAGCGCGTCGGAGATCTCGCCGATGCTGGCCTTGGCGCGCGCGGCGTCGATCGCCAGCGCCAACAGGTTGGTGTCGAGGTCGCTGCTCGCCTCGCCCGCTGCGGCCGCGGTGAGCTTGTCCAGTGCGGCCGTGCAGGCGTCGTCGTCTCGCTCGGCGCGCAGCTTCTCCAGCTTGGCGACCTGCTCGGCCCGGACACGGGAGTTCTCGACCTTGAGGACCTCGATCTCCTGGTCCTCGGTGACGACGTACTTGTTGACGCCGATGACCGGCTGACGTCCCGAGTCGATGCGGGCCTGGGTGCGTGCGGCGGCCTCCTCGATGCGGAGCTTGGGGATGCCCTCCCCGATCGCCTGCGCCATGCCGCCGGCCTCCTCGATCTCCAACAGGTGGAGGCGGGCCTTGTCCGCGAGCTGCGCGGTGAGCCACTCGATGTAGTACGAGCCCGCCCACGGGTCCACCGGGCGCACCGTGCCCGACTCCTGCTGGAGCAGGAGTTGCGTGTTCCGGGCGATCCGTGCCGAGAAGTCGGTGGGCAACGCGAGCGCCTCGTCAAGAGCGTTGGTGTGCAGCGACTGCGTGTGCCCCTGGGTCGAGGCCATGGCCTCGATGCAGGTGCGCGCGACGTTGTTGAACACGTCCTGCGCGGTGAGCGACCAGCCGGAGGTCTGCGAGTGTGTACGCAGGGACCGGGACTTGGCATTCTTCGGCTCGAACTTCTCGACCAGTTCGCTCCACAACAGGCGGCCCGCCCGCAGCTTGGCGATCTCCATGGAGAAATTCATCCCGATCGCCCAGAAGAACGACAGGCGCGGGGCGAACTTGTCGATGTCCAGGCCGGAGTCGAGGCCGGCCCGGATGTACTCGACGCCGTCGGCGAGCGTGTACGCCAGCTCCAGGTCGGCCGTCGCGCCGGCCTCCTGCATGTGGTATCCGGAGATCGAGATGGAGTTGAACCGGGGCATCTTCTGCGAGGTGTAGGAGAAGATGTCGGAGATGATCCGCATGGACGGCTTGGGCGGATAGATGTAGGTGTTGCGGACCATGAACTCCTTGAGGATGTCGTTCTGGATGGTCCCCGCGAGCTGTTCCGGCGTCACCCCCTGCTCCTCGGCGGCCACCACGTAGAACGCCAGGATCGGCAGGACGGCGCCGTTCATGGTCATGGACACCGAGACCGAGGAGAGGTCGATGCCGTCGAAGAGCTCGCGCATGTCGAGGATCGAGTCGATCGCCACGCCCGCCATGCCGACGTCACCGCCGACCCGGGGGTGATCGGAGTCGTAGCCGCGGTGGGTGGCCAGGTCGAACGCCACGGACAGTCCCTTCTGCCCCGCGGCGAGGTTGCGCCGGTAGAAGGCGTTGGACTCGGCGGCGGTGGAGAAACCCGCGTACTGCCGGATTGTCCACGGCTGGTTGACGTACATCGACGGGTACGGGCCGCGGACGTACGGGATGGCGCCGGGCACGGTGTCCAGCGGGAAGGGCGTCACCGCGTCGTCGTCGTCGGTCGTGGCCGTGCCGGCCTCCACGGCGTCGCGGTCGGCCTTGGTGAAGACCCGCTTGACGTCGATCCGCTCGGGGGTCTCCCAGAGCTCGGCGTCGGCCGGGCCTGACCGGCTGTCGTCGAGGGAGGCGGTGTCCCGGGGGGCGTCTCCGCGCAGCGGAGCGGTGCTGAAGTCGGGGAAGGTCGTCATCTCACTTCACTCCCAGCTGGTCGAGGAGGGCGGACAGGGCGGCGACGGCGTCGATGCCGAGCCCGAGGTAACCGTCGGGACGCTCGGCCGCGTCCGCGGGGAACCCCTTCTCGCGTCCTGCCAGATAGACGGTGTCGATCCCGGCGTCGCGCAGCGCGCGGACCGCGTCGGGCCCCTCGGTGGCGTACCGCTTGTCGGCGCCGCACAGTACGGCGACGGTCTCGCCCTCGCGCGCCGACGCGTAGTCGTCGGCTCCGGTGAGCAGTGGGTTCCGACCCTCGATGCCTCCGGCGGCGAGGAGGTTGGACGCGAAGGTGACCCGCCCGGTGGTCTCGGCCTGGGGCCCGAGCCCGGCGATGAGCACAGTCGGCCGGGCGCCGGTGGCCTCGAGGTGGGCGTCGGAGCGATCACGCAGCTCTTCGAAGGCACGACCGTACCGGTAGTCGTCCCCGCCGCGCTGGGCGGGCTCGAGTGGCGTCTCCCCCGGGTCCGGGAACTCGGAGACGCCGGTGACCGGCGCCGTCCGGGTGGCGATGTCGGCATCGCGCGCCTCGCGGACCCGGGCGATCGCGTCCGCGACGGTGCCCGAGGCGATGGCGGCCGCGAGTCCGCCCTCCCCCTCGATGGCCTGGAGGGTCGACCACGCGGACTCGGCCAGGGCGTCGGTGAGCGACTCCACGTACCAGGACCCGCCCGCCGGGTCGACCACGTGCCCCAGGTGCGACTCCTCGAGCAGGAGCAGCTGGGTGTTGCGGGCGATCCGCTCGGCAAAGGATCGGGAGGTGCTCGCCAGACCGCCGGGCAGGGAGCTGTCGAACGGCAGCACGGTCACGGAGGTGGCGCCGCCGACCCCGGCCCCGAACGACGCGAGTGTGGTGCGCAGCATGTTCACCCACGGGTCCCGGCGCGACATCATGGCGGACGAGGTGACGGCGTGTTGCGGCGCGTCACCGGCCTCGGGGACACCGAGGAGCTCGGCGACACGGGCCCACATGAGTCGTCCGGCCCGGAACTTGGCGATGGACTGGAACTGGTCGTCCGTGGCGGACAGGCGGAACGAGATCTGGTGCAGAGCGTCGGCCGCCGACAGCCCCGCGGTCATCAGCGCCCGCACGTACTCGAGTCCGGCGGCCACCGCGTAGGCCAACTCCTGGGCATCGGCCGCACCGTCGGCGTGGAACGCGGTGCCGTCGGCGACGAAGGTGCGGATGGTCTCCTCACGCTCGGACACCTGCGCGGCCAGCCGGACGGCGGCGTCGAGGCTGAGAGCGGGGGCCCCGTCATAGGCGGACGTCACGGAGGTGACGCCGAGGTCGGCGATGATCGTCGACCGGTCGTCCACGCCGTCCCCGGCCTCCCTGCGCGCGTCGACCAGCCCGAGGTAGGCCTCGGTGACCTCGACGATGTCGTCGCCGACGTCGAACGTGACCGGGGCGAGGTCCAGGTAGACGCCGTCCAACACCCGGGGCACGTCGTCGGCCGACGTGGTGAGCCACAGGGACGTGGAGCCCTGGCCGAGGAGGTCGAGCACGGAGGTGTTGACGTCGCGTGGGTCGCCCGAGGCATCCACCCGCACGGTCACGTGCCACCCGTTCTCCGGCAGCGTGCTCCTGTCACCGCCCCGGACGAACGGGAACCGACCGGGCGCGGTCCGCTCGGCGACCTCGTCGGCACGCGTGTAGAGGGGGTTGACGTCGATGCCGTCCCGGGTGGTGGCGACGAGCTCACGCCACGCGTCCTCGGGCATGTCCGCAGGGTCCTTGCGGGCGGTCTTGGCGAGGGCCGCTGCCACGGAGGCGTACCAGGATTGTAGGTCGGGGCCTGTGGTCGGACTGGACACCTGTACCTCGTTCTCTTGTGGAGTGAAGGGGCTCACTCACGACTCTAGCGGTCCGGTGTCGCCGGCCACACCGGGGGCCGGGGACTACCTTGGTGCCCATGACCGGACGGGTGGCGGGGTGGTGCGCGGCCCTGCTGGCGCTGGTGGTGGCGGCCGCGTTCCTGCCGCTGCCGGAGCCGGCCCTGGTGCGGGAGTGGGCCGCGGAGCTCGGCCCCTGGTTCCCGCTCGCGTTCTTCGGCACCTATTCGGTGGTCACGGTGGCGCCGGTCCCCCGCTCGACCTTCACCTACACGGCAGCCGTGTTCTTCCCGCCGGTTCTGGCGGCCTCCGGGACGCTGGTCGCCACGGGGATCGCGGCGTCCGTCGCGTTCGGTGTCGTCCGGAGGCTCGGGCACCACCGTACGGAGGGGCTGCGGGCAGATCCGCGCATCGCCGCGGTGGACCGTCGGCTGCGGAGACGAGGCTGGCTGTCCATCGCGAGTCTGCGCATGGTGCCCGCGGTGCCGTTCTCGGTGCTGAACTACGCCGCCGCCCTGTCCTCGGTCCGCTTCCGGCACTTCCTGCCGGCCACGGTGCTCGGCAGCGCGCCCGGGACCGTCGCCGCGATCCTGCTGGGGCAGGCGCTCACCGCCGGCGGGACGTCCGCCGCGGTGTGGGCCACGGTCGGGTTCGCCGTCCTGGGCCTGCTGGGCATCGTCGTCGACGCGCGTCTGCCTGTCCGAGCGCCTGTCGACGACGACGAGGTGTCGCAGCCGTCCTGACCCGCGATGGCGGGGCCGCCACTCAGTCGGTCTCGGTGACGAAGTCCACCAGACGCTCGACCGCCCCGAGCAGGGCGGGCTCGATATCGCGGTAGGAGCCGACGGCGGCGAGCACGCGCCGGAAGCCGTCGGCGGGCTCGCCCCAGCCGAGCCGGTCGCAGATGCCGGTCTTCCAGTCCTCGCCCCTCGGGACCACCGGCCATTCGCGGATGCCGACGGCGGACGGCTTGACCGCCTGCCAGATGTCGACATACGGGTGCCCCGTGACCAGGACGTCACCACCCAGTCCCGCGACGATCGCGGATTCCTTGCTGCCCTCCACCAGGTGATCGACCAGCACCCCCAGCCGGGCGTGCGGCGTGGGGCCGAACTCGCGCACGAGCGCGGGCAGGTCGTCGATCCCGTGGAGAGGTTCCACCACGATCCCCTCGACGCGCAGGTCGTGCCCCCAGATCCGCTCGACCAGCGCCGCGTCGTGGATGCCCTCGACCCAGATCCGGCCGGCCCGCGCCGTGCGCGCCCGCAGCCCCTCGACCTTCCGTGATCCGGAGGCCGTGACCGCGGGCCCGCGAGGGGTGGCCGCGGGCCTGCGCAGCGTGACCGGTCGCCCTTCGAGCAGGAACGCGGCGGGGGTCATCGCGAAGAGTCGGACCCGGCCGTGACGGTCCTCGAGTTTGACGAACTCGCCGTCGCGACTGCGGTCGAACCCCACCACGGCCCCACAGAACCCCGACTCGGAATCCTCGATCACCAGGTCGCGCGAGGCCTCGACCACCGGGATCTCCGGTCGGCGGCGACGGGCGGTGCCGGACAGGACGTCGGATCCGTACATGTCTGCCATGGCCCGTCACCGTAGCGGGCCCCGCGGCGGGGGTGCGGGCGGCGCACCGGCCGGTACGCTCGATCGTCATGACCACACCCGTCACCCGCGGCACCGCGCTGTCCGACGCGTGGCCGCTGCCGCTCTTCCTGGTGCGCACCGCGTGGGGCGACCAGCCGTTCGACGAGCTGACCGAGTACGTGTCGGGGCTGGCCGATGCGCATCTCGTGGAGGTCACGGGCGAGCCGGTCGGTCCGCTCGCGGACGCCTCCCCGGCGGCAGGGGTGGCCTCCCTGTTGCCCGGACTCGTGACCACCCTCCGTCGCGCCGGTGGACGGTATCCCGCGCCCGAGGTGCTCTCCCTGCTCACCGCGGCGCCCGGCGACTCGTCGAGCCTGCCCCCGGTGCCCGCGGTCCGCGCGGACGTCTCCACGGCGGGGTGGGGTCTGTTGGTCCGGGACCCGGACACGGCCCAGGCCGTCCTGGTGACCTGCAGCCGGGCCCACGGAGACGTCCTGCGGTGGCGGGCACGGGGCCTGGTCGACTGCCCGGTCGCGCCCCAGCCCGACGGCCCGTCCCACGCGCTGGCCGAACTCGGTGGGGCGGTGATCGAGGCCGCGGAGCTCATCGAGCGGACGCCCGCCCGGGCCGGCTCGGGCGGGCCGGCCCGTCACGGTCTGGATGACCGCGTCACCCGGCTCCCCACGGGCCTGCCCTCCCGGGTGCTCGAGTTGTTGGACCGCGTCGACCGCGTGGACTCGGTGATCGCGTCGGCCCTGGCGCAGCCGGAGGTGGGTGCCGACCACGCTGCTCGTGAGCCCGTACTCCGCAGGCTCGTCAGCGTGCAGGACGGAGCGCGTAGGGCGGCCGTCGCGGCCGCGGGTGACGCCGCGCTCCGGCGCGGGTAGCGGGCGCTCAGGCGCCGCAGCAGGCCACCGCGCAGCGGTTGCCGTCGCGCGTGCATCCCAGCGAGGGCTCGCGGCCGGGCCGTTCCCCGGCGATCCCCGTCTCGAGTTCGTCGACCAGGTCCAGCACCATCCGGGTGAACTCGTCGCTCGGTCCCGGAGTGGCGCAGCGGGTCACCCTGACCCCGAGGTCGGCGACCTCGTCCACGAGTTCGGTGTCCAGATCCCAGATCACCTCGACGTGATCGGAGACGAAGCCGATCGGGCAGATCACCACGTCGGTCACACCCTGCTCGGCGTGGAGCGCGCGTACGTGGTCCACGACGTCTGGCTCGAGCCACGGCACGTGCGGCGGCCCGGAGCGGGACTGCCACACGAGATCGTGGTCGGCGACGCCGGCCTCCCGGGCGACCAGACGGGCCGACTCGGCGACCTGGCGGCTGTAGAGGCGGCCGGTGCCGTCGGCCGGACCGGAGTCGAGGTCGGCGCGCTCGGGGACGGAGTGGGCGGTGAAGACGACGCGGGCCCCGGCCGCCGCGCGGCTCACGGCCTCCCGGAGGTCAGCGGCGAAGCGCCCGACGAACAGGGGGTGGTCGTGGAACTGCCGCAGGCGGTGCAGTGTGGGCGCGTCCGGCACCGCGGCTCGGGCCCGCGCGATGTCCTCCTGGTATTGGGCACACCCCGAGTAGCCGCCCCACGCGGAGGTGGCGAACACCGCCGCACGGCGCACGCCGTCGGCCGCCATCTGCCGGACCGTGTCCTCGGCCATGGGCGCCCAGTTGCGGTTACCGAAGTAGACGGGCAGGTCCCGCCCCCGCAGGACGAGCTCGTCGCGGAGGTGGTCGATGATCTGCAGATTGAGGTCGTTGAGCGGGCTGCGGCCACCGAGGCGGCGGTAGTGGGCGGCCACCTCCTCGAGCCGCTCCGGGGGGACGCCCCGGCCGCGGGTGACATTCTCGAGGAACGGGATGACGTCCTCCTGGCCGTCGGGCCCGCCGAAGGAGAGCAGCAGCAGGGCGTCCACGGGGGCGGCCTCCGTCACGTCAGCCCTCCTGTCCGCTGAAGGACACCGTCCCGGCACCGCCGTCGGCGTAGATCACGGTGCCGGTGGTGGCCTTCATGAGGTCCGACAGGAGCGCGACGGCCGTCGTGGCCACCGGCGTCGGGTCCTCGACGTCCCATCCCAGGGGCGCCCTCCTCGCCCACTCGTGCTGCATCTGGTCCAGTTCGCCCCCGGGGCCGACCGCGTCCCCCGCGATGGCTTTGGCCGCGAGGGTCTTGAGCGGGCCGGCCGCGATGAGGTTGGAGCGGATCCCGTCCGGGCCGAGCTCGCGGGCAACGTAGCGGTTGACGGCCTCGAGAGCGTTCTTGGCCACCGACATCCAGTTGTAGAACGGCATCGAGAAGCGGGGATCGAAATCCAGGCCGATGATCGACGCGTCGGCGCTCAGCAGCGGCCGGGTGGCCCTGGCGAGCGAGGCGTAGGAGTAGGCGGAGACCTCGAGCGCCACGGAGACGTCCTTCCACGGCGCGTCGAGGAACGGGTCGCCGAGGCAGCTGGGCGGGGCGAAGCCGATCGAGTGCACCACCCCGTCGAGGGTGTCCGTGTGCTCGCGGACGCGTCCCTCGAGCGCGGCCAGGTCCTCGTCGCTCTGGACGTCGAGCTCGATGACCGCGGGCCGCACCGGCAGCCGCTTGGCGATCGCCTTGACCAGCGAGGGCCGACCGAAGGCGGTGAGGATCACGGTGGCACCGTGCAGCTGGCAGTGCTTGGCGATGTGGAACGCGATCGACGCGTCCGTGATCACGCCGGTGATGAGGATCGTCTTGCCGGCCAGCAGGCCGGTCGAGGTGTCATCGGTCATGCTCAGTGCCCCATTCCCATGCCGCCGTCGACCGGCAGCACAACTCCGGAGATGTAGCCGGCGTCGTCGCCGGCGAGGTAGCTCACGGTTCCCGCCACGTCGTCCGCGGCGCCGGCGCGACCCAGCGGGATCGCGGCCAACGCCTGCTCCCGGGTCCTGTCGTCCAACGCCGCGGTCATGTCGGTGTCGATGAATCCCGGTGCCACCACGTTCGCGGTGATGTTGCGGGATCCGATCTCCCTGGTCATCGACCGGGCCATGCCCACGAGCCCCGCCTTGGACGAGGCGTAGTTGACCTGGCCCGCCGTCCCCGCGTGGCCGACCACCGACCCGATGAGGATGACGCGCCCGAACCTCGCTCGGATCATGCCCCGGGTGGCGCGCTTGGCCACCCGGAACGCGCCGGTGAGGTTGGCGTCGACGACCCGGGCGAACTGCTCCTCCTTCATGCGCATGAGCAGCGTGTCGTCGTTCATCCCGGCGTTGGAGACCACCACCTCGACGGGCCCGAGCTCGGCCTCGACAGCGCTGAACGCGGCGTCCACCGAGTCCGCATCGGTGACATCGCATTCGACACCGAACATCCCGTCCGGCGCGCCCGAGCCGCGGTGGGTCACCGCCACCCGGTGACCGTCGGCGCGGAGCCGTTCGGCGACGGCCCTGCCGATCCCGCGGTTTCCGCCGGTCACGAGGACCGTGCGTGGGGTCGTGATGCGAGTGGTCTCGGAAGCCATGGGTCCAACCTAGCGAACCGTCGGGGCGCTCCCCGCGCCCCGTGCCGGGTGAGTCACGGGATGCGGCGGTGGGTCACCAGGGAGCCGGCCGCGGCGAGCATCGCCAGCAGCGAGCCGGTGATGAGCCAGGGGCGCGAGGCGTCGGTCTTCTTCCACTCGTAGCCGATCTGTTCCTCGAGCGTGCGGTAGACGGAGTCGAGCTCCTCGAGACTGGACGCGGTGAAGAAATCCCCGCCGGAGATCTCGGCGATCCTGTTCAGGGAGGCGTCGTCGACGGGGACCGGCTGGGGCTGCCCCTGGATGTCCACCGTCCCGTACATGGTCCCGAATGAGATCGTCGACACGGGGATGCCCGCCTCCGCGGCGTCCTCTGCGGCGGTGAACGCTCCGCGCTCCTCGGTGGGGTCGGCCGGGATGGTCTCCTTGCCGTCGGACAGCAGGACGATGCGGGCCGGCGGCGCCTGGTCGGGCCCGCCGAGGCTCTCGGTGAAGGAGGTGATGGCCTGGGTGGACGTGTAGATGGCCTCGCCGGTGGCCGTCCGTTCGTCGAGGCTCAGTCGGTCGATCGCCCGGACGACGGGGCCGCGGTCCGTGCTCGGTGCGACGAGCATGGAGGCGGTCCCCGCGTAGGAGACCAGCCCCAGGTTGACGCCGGGGGTGAGGTTGCCCGCGAAGGTCGTGGCGGCTTCCTGGGCGGCCTCGAGTCGGGACGGCGCGACGTCGGTCGCCTCCATCGACAGGGACACGTCGACGACGAGCATCACCGTCGCGCGGTTGCGGGGCACCTGCTGGTCCTTCTGTGGGCCCGCCAACGCGACGATCAGCGACACCAGGGCCAGGACGAGGACCACCGCGGGTACGTGCGTGAACCACCGCCTGCCGCCCCGGTCGACGGCGCGGAGGGTGCCGAAGTTGCCGAAGCGGACCGTGCGGCGGCGTTTGGAGCGCAGCGCCACGACGTAGCCCACCACGATCGCGACCGGCACCAGCAGCAGGATCAGCCACAGCGGGTGTTGGAACTCGGACAGGCTCACGCGCCCCCCTCCCCGTCGTCCGGCAGGTCCCTCGTCAGGTTCTCGCCCGTCGGGTACCCGCCCTGGCGTCGCACGCCGACGTAGTCGATCACGTCGCGCACCCAGTCCCGGTCGGTCCGCAGCGCGAGGACGGGGGCGCCGCACCGGCGCAGCGCCGAGTGGACGTCGGCGCGGTGTGCGTCGGCGGCCCGGCGGTAGTCCGCCGCGAGGGCGTCGTCCACATCCACCTCCAGCACCTCTCCTGTCGCGGGGTCCTGGAGCAGTGCCGCGCCGACGGCCGGCAACGCGATGTCGAGGGGGTCCGCCACGTGCACCGCGAGGAACTCGTGGCGGGCCCCCAGGACGCGGAGTGACCGCTCCCACGTGGTGTCGCCCAGGAAGTCCGAGACCACCGCGACGAGGCCGTGCCTCCGGGCGGTGTTGCGCACGCTCTTCAGTGCGTCCTCGAGAGTCCCGCCCGCCGAGACCTCGGCGGGCGACCGGGAGACCTCGTCGAGTAGCCGCCGGACGTGGTCCCGCCCGCCGGTCGCGGGGAGGACCCGCGGTCGGCCGTCGCCGGTGAGGACCATCCCCACCCGGCTGCCGCCGACGGCGGAGAGGAAGCCGACGGTGGCGACGACGGCCTCGACGAGTCGACGCTTGGACCCGTACCTGCCCTCGACGTCGATGCTGGACGACAGGTCCACCACCAGCCAGGTCTCGAGCTCCCGGTCGGCGATGGTCTGGCGGATGTGGGGTTCGGTGGTCCGGGCGGTGACCGACCAGTCCATCGACCTCACGTCGTCACCCGGCTCGTACGGGCGCGCCTCCCCCGGCTCCGTGCCCGGCCCGGGCAGCAGGCCCCGGTGGTCGCCGTTGAGCACCCCGTCCAGTCTCCGGGTCACGAGCAGTTCGAGGTGGGCGAGCGCAGCCCGGGCCGACGCGCCGACGGGGTCGTGGCGCGTGTCGCCGTGCTCGCTCGTCACCGTGCTGGCGGCCCGTCGCCGGGCCGCGGCGAGGCGTGCTCGGGCCCCGTCCCCTGCTGGGGTCGGGCGTGCTGACCCTCGCCCTGCTGGGCGGGCACGGCGCTGATCTGCGGGAGCGGGACCGCCTCGAGGACGCGACGGACCACGGTGTCGGCGCTGACGTCATCGGCGAGGGCGTCGTAGGTCAACACGAGGCGGTGCCGCAGGACGTCGGGCAGGACGTCGACGACGTCCTGCGGGACCACGTAGTCGCGGCCGCGCACAAGCGCGAGGGCGCGCGCCGCGGTGACGGCGCCGAGCGTCGCACGCGGGGACGCCCCGTACGCGAGCCACCGAGCCACGTCCTCGAGTCCGTGGCGCGCCGGCTCGCGTGTCGCGATGGTCACCCGGACCACGTAGTCGACGAGCGCGTGGTGCACGAACACCTCGCGCACGGTCTTCTGGAGCCGCAGCAGCGACTCCTCGCCGAGCACCATCGACGGCTCCGGGGGCAGCGTGCCCATCCGGTAGACGATCTCCCGCTCCTCCTCCGGGCTCGGGTAGTCCACCACGAGCTTGAACAGGAAACGGTCCCGCTGTGCTTCCGGCAGCTGGTAGACGCCCTCGCTCTCGATGGGGTTCTGGGTCGCCATGACCAGGAACGGCTCGGGCATGGGGAACGTCTGGCCACCGATCGAGACGTGGCCCTCGGCCATCACCTCGAGAAGCGCCGACTGGACCTTGGCGGGGGCGCGGTTGATCTCGTCGGCGAGAACGAAGTTGGCGAGGATGGGACCGAGTTCGACCTCGAACTCCTCCCGCCCCTGCCGGTAGATCCGCGTACCCACGATGTCCGCCGGGACCAGGTCGGGCGTGAACTGCAGACGGCGGAAGCTCCCGCCGACCACGCGGGCGAAGGTCTCCACCGTGAGCGTCTTGGCCACGCCCGGGACGCCCTCCAGGAGGATGTGGCCCTTCGAGAGCAATCCGACGAGGATCATCTCGATGAGCCGGTCCTGTCCCACGACGACCTTCTTGACCTCGTAGACCGCACGCTCGAGCGCCCGGGCGTCCTCGGCGGCGGAGGCGGCGGCCCCGCTGGTCTGCGCGGATGTCTGTTCGTGGTGGGGTTCGCTCACCGCGGCGGGCTCCTTCGCGTGCTCGGGCAGGGTGTCCGGGTCGACAGTACCGGGGTGGCGGAGGCGGCGCCCCGTCCCCGGTCCCGTCGACCACCGCGTCAGGTCAGTCGGACGACCATCGGGGAGATCCCCGCCATGCGCACGGGGGAGATTTTGACGACGTCACCCGACTGGGGCGCCTCAACCATCTGGCCGTCGCCGAGGTAGAGCGCCACGTGCCCCGGCCAGAACAGCATGTCGCCCCGCTGACGCTCGGAGACCGGGTACTGCGGTCCCGCCGTGTACTGGTAACCCGTGTAATGCGGTAGCGCCTTCCCGATGCCGGCGAACGCGTAGATCATCAGCCCCGAGCAGTCGAAGCCGATCTTGTTGTAGTCCCCGTGGGCGTCGGCCACGCCCCCGTCGCGGATGCCCCGGGTCGGCCCGTTCGCGTCGCCGCCACCCCAGGCGTAGGGCTTGCCGAGCTGTGACAGGGCGCGGTTGACCACGGTCTCGACGCGGTCGGAGTCCGAGGGCGTACCCGTGTCGCCGCCTCCCCCGCCGCCGGTGTTCCCACCCTGCCCCGGTGCGACCGGCCCCTGCTGGACCGAACCGAAGTCGGCCCGTCCGATGGCGTCGACCACCTGCTGCACGATCGCCTCGTTGTCGCCGTCGACCCCCGCGCTGATGAGGTCGCCGACACTGCCGGCGTCGACGCCGCCACCGAGGGCGTCGCCGAGGGCATCGCCCGCGCTGCCGGTATCCAGGCCCCCGGCCAGTTGTCGGACGGTCCCCAGATCGAGGTGTGTCGGCAACGCGGACGCGATGTCGGCGGCCTGACGCTCGGACTGCGGGGCGTCGGCCAGGGCCCGGACGGCCGCATCGCGGGTCGCGTCCTGATCGACCTGCGGCTCGGTGACAGCCCGGGGCCCGGCCGGCGTCGCGCCGGACTCGGACAGTGCGCGTTCGTTCTCCTCGAGGGTGGCGGTCAACCCGTCGACCTCGGACTCGAGAGCGGTGAGCTCGTCGCTCACCGCGGCGACCTCGGACTCCGCGGCATCGCGCCGGGCGGACGCATCGGCATAGCGCTGCTCGGCGGACAGGCGGGCCTCGGCTGCGGCGGCTTCGCGTCGGGCCGCCTCGTCGGCCGCCGTCACCATCTCGTCGACCACGCCACGCTGGTCGGCGGCCGCCCGCTGGAGGTATTCCTGCCGGAGCCCGGCGTCGGAGGGGCCGCCCGGGTCGAGGAGCGCCGACGCCGCTCCGGGCGCGGTGCCCTGCCGGTGCAGCAGGCGCGAGTACTCGTCCAGTTCGCTGCGCGCCGAGTCGACGCCGTCCTCGGCGTCCTCGCGTTCGGCCGAGGTGCGCTCGGCGTCGGCGATCGCGCGGTCCAGGTCGACGCGCGCCATCTGGAGGTCGACAAAGGTCTTGTTGACGTCCTCGCGTTTGACGGCGATCGATTCCCTCGCGGAGTCGAGTCGCGCCGAGGCGTCGGCGACCGCGCGGATCAGACTGCTGGTGTCACCGGACGCCGCCGCGGGGGCGGGTTGTGCTCCCGCAACCGGGGCGGAGATCCCGGCGGTCGCCGTGCCCACGACGAGGGCCGCGGCGAGGACGGCCCGACCGGCCCCGTGTCCCGGGCTGGTCCTTCTGCTTCTGTTGTCTCTGCGCTGCGCTCGTCCGGTCAACTGCGGACGCCGCGCCGTGGTGGTACGGCGCGATGCATGGTCAGGCTCCACGTTTCACCTTCCGATAACCGCACACAGGTGCGGTCGACCGCGCGACCCGCACGGCGGGACGCGTCACCGAGACGGCGGAGACTCCGTGATGCCTTCCCCTGCGCCACTGGAGTCTCAATCCGACTCGGCAGAACCTATTGTTCCTTTGAGTACCGTAGGCCACAGACAGCACATCCGAAACATAAGGCGGCAAAATACACTGCTGTAACTCATTTAGCAGCAGGACACGCCCTGTGTCGCCCGCTCGCGACCCTGCAGCCTGCAGTGGTCAGGGCTGATGACCCGTCCCTGCCGGGGCGGGTGAACACGGGAGCGATGGGTTCAGCGGCGACGGCGGCGCATGGCCACGAGGAAGGCGATCGTCGCGAGCACCACGAGCACGAGTACGACGGCGGATATCGCCCCCCAAGGCAGGGCCGGGGCGGTGATCTTGTGCGCGAAGACCGTGGCCGAGGCGACCGGGTCGTGCTCACGGGCGGCGTCGTCCTGCCCGGCCTCGAGTACGTGCCTGGGGACGGTGTCGCTGGAACTGCCGGTGAAGACCGGCGTGCGCACGAACACGGTCCCGTCGAACTGCTTGTTGAGCAGGGTCGCCACGTCACGTGCGTCGGTGTAGACCGGCGCGGCCTCCTCGGTGTACACCACCATCAGGTCCACTCCGTGGTCATCGGCGTCCTCGATGACCTCGCGGATACCTTCCACATAGGGGTCCGGCGCCGACACCCCGTCGTCGGCCAGATCGGCGGCGACGGCCTCGAAGTCGAGCCAGGTGGGGACGGCGTCCCCGTCCAGCGAGACCGCGGGCCCGGCGTCACGGGCGAGGGCCGTCACATCGTCGTCGATACTGTCCACGTGTTCCATGGTGCCACCCGACCGCGACCCGTCCCGGCCGCACGCGCCGCGTCCGCCCGAAATCCGCTCCGACCCCCGCGGACGGGGTGTGCCGTTCTGAAAATGGGACGGGCGTACTGGTAGGTTGGATGCCGAAGACGGACGCGACGGTCCAGAATGGATCCCGCGTCCGCCCCGGTGACGCCACCGGCATGACGTGGTGCGCCGGGAACGATGACGAACCCGATGACACACCACGAGTGGAGCTGACGTGACAGCAAGCATTGACAGCTTCGGCGCCAAGGGATCCCTTGACGTCGGCGACGAAACGTATGAGATCTTCCGGCTCTCGGCCGTCCCGGGCGCCGAGACTCTCCCCTATTCCCTCAAGGTCCTCACCGAGAACCTGCTGCGCACCGAGGACGGCGCGAACGTCACCAAGGAGCACATCGAGGCGCTCGCGAAGTGGGACCCGAGTTCCGAGCCGGACACCGAGATCCAGTTCACGCCCGCCCGCGTGATCATGCAGGACTTCACCGGCGTGCCCTGCATCGTGGACCTCGCCACCATGCGTGAGGCCGTCCAGAAGCTCGGCGGCGACCCGGACAAGGTCAACCCGCTCGCCCCCGCGGAGATGGTCATCGACCACTCCGTGATCATCGAGTCCTTCGGCGGCGCCGATTCGTTCGAGAAGAACGTCGAGATCGAGTACCAGCGCAACGAGGAGCGCTACCAGTTCCTGCGCTGGGGCCAGGGCGCGTTCGACGACTTCAAGGTCGTCCCCCCGGGGACCGGCATCGTCCACC
>DHCFD07801__coassemble_1280_pt1 | contig 20666 bp, 16 predicted proteins | sample DHCFD07801__metabat2_high_PE_018 | metagenome-assembled genome bin DHCFD07801 | reverse complement strand
CGAGTAGTCGACGCGCTTGCCCAGCAGGTTCTGGCGGAACCGGCCCTGCTTGCCCTTGAGCAGGTCCGAGAGCGACTTGAGCGGACGGTTGCCCGGGCCCGTGACGGGACGGCCGCGGCGACCGTTGTCGAACAGCGCGTCGACGGACTCCTGGAGCATCCGCTTCTCGTTGTTGACGATGATCTCGGGCGCGCCGAGGTCCATCAGCCGCTTGAGGCGGTTGTTCCGGTTGATCACACGACGGTAGAGGTCGTTGAGGTCCGAGGTGGCGAACCGGCCACCGTCGAGCTGCACCATCGGCCGCAGCTCCGGCGGGATCACCGGGACCGCACCGAGCACCATCGCGGCCGGGTTGTTGCCCGACTGCAGGAAGGCGGAGACCACCTTGAGGCGCTTGAGGGCGCGGATCTTCTTCTGACCCTTGCCGTTGCGGATGACGTCGCGCAGCTTCTCGGCCTCGGCGTCGAGGTCGAAGTTCTCGAGCAGGGTCTGGATGGCCTCGGCCCCCATGCCGCCGGTGAAGTATTCACCGAAGCGGTCGTCGAGCTCGCGGTAGATGCCCTCGTCGACGATGATCTGGTTGGGCTCCAGCTTGGTGAAGGTGTTCCAGATCTCCTCGAGACGGTCCAGCTCGCGCTGGGCGCCCTCGCGGAGACGCTTCATCTCCTTCTCGCCGCCGTCCTTGACCTTGCGGCGCTGGTCGGCCTTGGCGCCCTCCGCCTCGAGCTCGGCCAGGTCGGCCTCGAGCTTCTTGGCCCGGGCCTCGATGTCCGAGTCGCGCTCGTCCTCGATGATCTTGCGCTCCTCGACGACCTGCGCCTCGAGGGTGCTGAGCTCGTTGTGCCGGAGCTCGTCGTCCACCTCGGTGACCACGTAGGCCGCGAAGTAGATGATCTTGTCGAGGTCCTTGGGCGCGAGATCCAGCAGGTAGCCCAGACGGGACGGGACGCCCTTGAAGTACCAGATGTGGGTGACGGCCGCGGCCAGCTCGATGTGGCCCATCCGCTCACGCCGCACCTTGGCACGGGTCACCTCGACGCCACAGCGCTCACAGATGATGCCCTTGAAGCGCACACGCTTGTACTTGCCGCAGTAGCACTCCCAGTCCCGGGTGGGGCCGAAGATCTTCTCGCAGAACAGGCCCTCCTTCTCCGGCTTGAGGGTGCGGTAGTTGATGGTCTCCGGCTTCTTGACCTCGCCGTAGGACCAGTTACGGATGTCCTCGGCCGTCGCGAGGCTGATGACCAGCTCGTCGAAGTAGTTGACGTCCTGCACGAAAGGCGTCCTTTCCCGGGTGGGATGATGGCGGGCCCCGCGATCGGGGTGGGGCCGTGTGCAGGGCCCGCCGTGGTGGAACTGAAATTCTTCGGGTACGGAGCGGGACGGCGGTGACCGCCGCCCGTCCGCCTACTTACTGCGCCAGCTCGTCCGCCGCCGAGGACTCGTCGCGGGAGAGGTTGATACCCAGGTTCGCGGCGGTGCGGTCGAGGTCGTCGTCCTCCGCGCCCTCGCCGAGGGACACGGCCTGGCCGTCGCTGGAGAGCACCTCGACGTTGAGGCACAGCGACTGCAGCTCCTTGAGAAGCACCTTGAAGGACTCCGGGATGCCCGGCTCCGGGATGTTCTCGCCCTTGACGATCGCCTCGTACACCTTCACGCGGCCTACGACGTCATCCGACTTGATCGTGAGCAGCTCCTGCAGCGTGTACGCGGCGCCGTAGGCCTGCATCGCCCAGCACTCCATCTCACCGAAGCGCTGGCCACCGAACTGGGCCTTACCGCCGAGCGGCTGCTGGGTGATCATCGAGTACGGACCCGTCGACCGGGCGTGGATCTTGTCGTCCACCAGGTGGTGCAGCTTGAGGATGTACATGTAGCCGACCGCGACCGGGTACGGGAACGGCTCGCCCGACCGGCCGTCGATCAGCGTGGCCTTGCCGTCGCCCTTGACCATCCGCTCACCGTCACGGTTCGGGAGGGTGTGCGAGAGCAGGCCGGTGATCTCCGTGTCCGCCGCACCGTCGAACACCGGGGTGGCGGTGTTGGTGTCGGCCTCGACCCGGTGAATGTCCTCCGGGAGCTTGGTGGCCCACTCGGGCAGGGAGCCGTCCGCCTCACGCGGCACCTCCCAGCCCGCCTTGGCCAGCCAGCCGAGGTGGGTCTCCATGATCTGACCGATGTTCATACGACGCGGGACGCCGTGGGTGTTGAGGATGATGTCGATCGGCGTGCCGTCCGGCATGAACGGCATGTCCTCGGCGGGGAGGATCTTGCCGATGACGCCCTTGTTGCCGTGCCGGCCGGCGAGCTTGTCGCCGTCCTGGATCTTGCGCTTCTGCGCCACGTACACACGGACCAGCTCGTTGACGCCGGGGGGCAGGTCGTCGTCGTCCTCACGGGAGAACACGCGGACGCCGATCACCTTGCCGGACTCACCGTGGGGCACCTTCAGCGAGGTGTCCCGGACCTCGCGCGCCTTCTCACCGAAGATCGCGCGCAGGAGCCGCTCCTCCGGGGTCAGCTCCGTCTCGCCCTTGGGCGTGACCTTGCCGACCAGCACGTCGCCGTCGCGCACCTCGGCGCCGATCCGCACGATGCCGCGGTCGTCCAGGTCCGCGAGGACCTCATCGGAGACGTTGGGGATGTCGCGCGTGATCTCCTCGGCGCCGAGCTTGGTGTCCCGGGCGTCGACCTCGTGCTCCTCGATGTGGATGGACGTGAGCGTGTCCTCCTCCACCAGGCGCTGCGAGAGGATGATGGCGTCCTCGTAGTTGTGGCCCTCCCACGGCATGATCGCCACGAGGAGGTTCTTGCCCAGCGCCATCTCCGCGTTCTCGGTGCTCGGACCGTCTGCCAGGACCTGGCCGGCCTCGACACGCTGCCCCTCGTCCACGATGGGCCGCTGGTTGGCGCACGTGCCCTGGTTCGAGCGGGCGAACTTGGACAGACGGTAGGTCTGGCGACCGCCCTCGTCGTCCATCACGGTGATGAAGTCGGCCGAGACCTCCTCGACCATCCCGGCGTTCGTGTTGATGACGACGTCGCCGGCGTCGACGGCCGCGCGCAGCTCCATGCCGGTGCCGACGAGCGGCGCCTCGGCGCGCACGAGCGGAACCGCCTGACGCTGCATGTTCGCGCCCATCAGCGCACGGTTGGCGTCGTCGTGCTCGAGGAACGGGATCATCGCGGTGGCCACGGAGACCATCTGCCGCGGCGAGACGTCCATGTAGTCGACGTCGCCGGCATCCACGACCTCGACGTCGCCGTACTTCTTGCGCACGAGGACGCGGTCGTCGACGAACCGGTTGTCCGCGCCGATCTCCGAGTTGGCCTGCGCCACGACGTGGCGGTCCTCCTCGTCGGCGGTGAGGTAGTCCACCTCGTCGCTGACCACACCGTCGGCGACGCGCCGGTACGGGGTCTCGATGAAGCCGAACGGGTTGACCCGCGCGTAGACCGACAGCGAACCGATGAGGCCGATGTTCGGGCCCTCGGGGGTCTCGATCGGGCACATGCGGCCGTAGTGCGACGCGTGGACGTCACGGACCTCGAGTCCGGCGCGCTCACGCGACAGACCGCCGGGACCGAGCGCCGACAGGCGGCGCTTGTGCGTCAGGCCGGACAGCGGGTTGTTCTGGTCCATGAACTGCGACATCTGGGAGGTTCCGAAGAACTCCTTCAGCGCCGCGGTGATGGGCCGGATGTTGATGAGCGACTGCGGGGTGATCGCCTCGGAGTCCTGCGTGGTCATCCGCTCGCGGACCACCCGCTCCATGCGGGACAGGCCCACCCGGACCTGGTTCTGGATAAGCTCGCCGACCGTGCGCAGGCGACGGTTGCCGAAGTGGTCGATGTCGTCGACGTCGACCGAGACCTCGCGGCCGCCCTCGACCTGCATCGTCTCCTCGCCCATGTGGAGGCGGACGAGGTACTCGATGGTCGCGGCGATGTCGTCGCGCGTCAGCGTGGTGGTGGCGTCACCCTCGGGGTCCGGCAGGCCGAGCTTGCGGTTGACCTTGTACCGGCCCACGCGGGCCAGGTCGTAGCGCTTCTCCTTGAAGAAGAGGTTCTCCAGCAGCGCCTCGGCGGACTCGCGCGTCGGCGGCTCGCCCGGGCGGAGCTTGCGGTAGATCTCGAGCAGGGCCTGGTCCGTGTCCTCGACGGTGTCCTTCTCGAGGGTGGACATCATGATCTCGGAGAAGCCGTAGCGCTCCTTGATCTCGGTGGTGGTCCAGCCGAGCGCCTTGAGCAGCACGGTGACGGACTGGCGACGCTTCCGGTCGATGCGGACGCCGACCGTGTCGCGCTTGTCCACGTCGAACTCGAGCCACGCACCGCGCGACGGGATGACCTTGACCGCGTGAACGTCACGCTCGGTCGACTTGTCGCGCGAGCGGTCGAAGTACACGCCCGGCGAGCGGACGAGCTGGGAGACGACGACCCGCTCGGTGCCGTTGATGATGAAGGTGCCCTTGTCGGTCATCATGGGGAAATCACCCATGAAGACGGTCTGGGACTTGATCTCGCCGGTCTCGGTGTTCTCGAACTCGGCGGTGACGAAGAGCGGCGCCTCGTAGGTGCGGTCCTTCTCGCGGCAGTCCTCGATCGAGGCCTTGACCTCTTCGAAGTACGGCTCAGAGAACGAGAGCGACATGGAGCCGGAGAAGTCCTCGATCGGGGAGATCTCCTTGAGAATGGACTCCAGGCCCCCCTCGAGGTTGGTGACGCCGCGCGAGGCGGCCTCCTTCTGCCACTCCTCCGACCCGATGAACCACTCGAACGACTCCGTCTGGAGGTCGAGCAGCCCCGGAACCGGCAACGGCTCGGTGAGCTTCGCGAACGAAACTCTCCGGGGCGCACCGGGGACGGTGGAGACTGACGTGGTCTGGCGGGAGACTGCCAAGATGGGTCCTTCCAGCACCTCACGTGATCACCACGGGCGGTGACCACAGATGTATCTGCGAGCGGTCCGCCGACGGGTACTCACCCCGGCCCGGGCGACGTGAGGGCTCGGGGACTACCGGTCACGACCGGGTCGAGCCGCCACAAGACGGACGGGAGGGCAAATAGCAGCCAGCGCAACGTCCGAATCTACGCTAGGGCGGCGCGAAAGTCCAGCCGTCGACGGGAGCACCCCGGAGGCTGTGCGCGAGCGTGGCGCGGCGTCCGTCCCCTGCGCTGGTTGCCCTCGTCGGTTCTCACCGTCATCGGCCCCCGGTCGGGACTACGCACCCCGGGCGGCGTTCCACCGCCCGATGCCCCTAAAGGGTGACGTGTCGGCGGCCGTTCGTCAAGGATTTCCCGCCGGGCGCCCGGATTTCTGCGCCGCGCGGCGCCAATCCCGCCCCGGATCAGGAGGGCAGGTCGGGTATCCGCGAGAGCTTCCAGACGCCGTCGACCTTGTCCAGCCCCACGAGATACGTCCCGCTGGTACTCCCGGCGGCGACGCCGTCCTGGGACATGGACACGTCCTGGACCAACAACGCCTCGGCCCGGTCCTCGGAGAGGTGGGTCAGGCCGGCCTCGGTCACGTTGGCGTCCACCGACGTGGCGGTCTGCTCGTAGCTGTCGCGCATCGCCGGCCAGTTCTCGTCGAGTTCGGAGACGAGGTTCGGTGTGAGGAACTCGCCCAGGGAGGCGTGGTACTCGTCGAGCGACTCGTGATCGATCGCCACGAGTCGCTGCACGTTGGTGCTGGCCGCGGTGAGCACCTCGTCGGTCGTCTCGGCGTCCACGAACGCGCGGTTCTCGACCTCCACGCCCGGCTCCATCGCGAGCACCCCTCCGGCGACGCCGGCCACCACACCCACCGCCAGCGCGGTGTACGTGAAAGTGCGGCCGAGGCCCGATGAGTTCGAGGCGCGGGCGGAGCTCTCCCGTCCCGGGGAGCCCTTCGTCTTGCCGACCACGACCCTCGCGCGCCCGGCCGCCCGCGCGTCCCGGCGACGCTCACTGACCGAACGGGGCTTCTCCGATCCTGCGACGGGGCCGCGGCCCGATCCGGACGGCTGTCCGCCCGCACCCGCCTCCGGCACGGCCGGGCCGCCGTGCCCCGCCAGACGACGACGGTTCGGCTGGCCCGCGGCGGGCCTGGAATTCCTCTTGATGGGTGGCATCAGCGCTTCCCGCCTCTCCTCATCGACCGCCGGAGGTCGTCGGCGCGGGCGTCGACTCCTCCGACTCTGTCTGGTCTGTCGCGTCCTCGTCGGCGGAGTCGGCGCCTTCCTCGGTCGCGCCTTCCTCGGTCGCGTCGTCTCCCGGCATCACGGAGCCGCCGAGCCCCTGGACGGATTCACTGGACTCCCCGACCGGCACCGTCACACCGACCTGATCGACCGCGCTGGCCTTCCACTGGCCGTCCTCGCGGACCAGGTCCACGCGCATGGCCTGGCGACCGGTGATGTCGTCTTCGCCCTCGCGCTCGGAGTGCGCCGTGAACACCACGAGCACGGCGGCCTCGTCGGCATCGGTGTCCAGGGTGGTCACGGCGGTGTGCGAGACGGTCGCGGTGGTGACGGCCTTCTGCTCGACGACGCGGGTGCGCACGTCCTCCGCCCACTGGTCCTGCTCCGCCCGGAAGTCGCCCGTGGAGACCGACGCGAGGTGCTCCAGCGACTCGTCCACGTCGCGGTGATCGAAGCTGAAGGCGTTGATGATCACCTGGGAGGCCACATCCGTGACCGCGTCCCGCTCGGTGGCGACGGAGTGGCTCTCCCGCGCCTCCAGGTAGCGCCACCCGAACACACCGAGGATCACCAGCCCCGCCACCAGCACGACGACCGAGACGACCGCCAGCCACCGTGGAACGCTCGCGCCCCCCTCGGCCCGGTCCCCTCCACCGTCTGCTTCCTGCGAACTCATGGCGGCGACGCTACCGGACGGACAGGTGTCGGGGTCCGACGTGTGCCCGGGGTGTCACCGGTACCAGCACCGGCGCTGCCACGGTCACCGGGGGATCAGACCTTGCAGCACCGCGAGCTGTTCGGCGGCCACGGACAGGTTGAGCCGGTCCGGGTCGATCTTGGGCTTGTCGTCCCAGGGCTGCACGACGTCCGGGCTCGCGTATTCGACCCGGTCCGCACCACGGACGGTCGACGGGCTCCCGAACGGCACCGTGCAGCGCGCGTCGTAGTTGGGCGGGAAGTTCTGTTCCTGCCAGTCGAACGACGGGTCCTGGGCCTTCATCTCGTCGATGATCTGCTGCGTGCCCTCGTAACCCTGCGTGCACGGTGTGGGGTTGTCCATCTCGAGCACCAGGCCGAAGTGGATCGTCCCGTCGCCGGGCGCCACCGACAGGCCGCCCGCGGACAGCGCCGGCAGCAGCTGCAGCAGCACCTGGAACGACGGGGCCAACGGATCCACGGTCTTCATGGTCTGGGACAGGTTGCCGATGGAGCGCGTGAGCGGCTCCCCGGAGTTCTCCACCAGGTGGCGGGTCTCGTCGGCGAACTCGGGGCCCGTGGTGATGAGACGTTCGAGGTCGGAGTCGGAGTCGCGCAGCGCCTCGGTGACGGTCCGCAGGTCCTCGGAGAAGCTGACGATCTCCCCGGATTGGTCCGCCTGCGTCTCCAGCACCGTGGCGCCGTCGCGGATGAGCGCCTGCAGCTGCGGCATGGTCCGGATGCCGGCCTCGGAGAGCGTGATGAGCGAGTCGGAGAGCTTCTGCAGTTGCGGGCCGCGACCCTCGACCGCGGTCCCGAGCTCGTCGACCATCACCTCGAGATCGTCGAGCGGCACCGACCTCGTGAAATCGTCGACGGATTCCAGCAGATCCTCCACGCGGACGGGCAGCGCCTCCCGGCCTCCGGAGACCACGTCCCCGTCCTGTAGGTACGGCTCGCTGTAGGAGTTGGGCTGCAGGTCCACGTACTGCTCACCGATGGCCGAACGGTTGGCCACCACGGCTTCGGTGTCGGCGGGGATGTCCGGTGCCCCGGAGTCCAGGTCGAGGGCGATCCGCACCCCGTCGTCGTTGAGCGAGAGCTCCCCCACCCGGCCGATCGACGTGCCGCGGTAGGTGACAGCCGCGTTGGTGAACACACCGCCCGTGTCGGGCAGGTCCAGATACACCTGGTACTGGCCGATGCCGAACAGGGACGGCAGGCGCACGTAGTTGCCGCCGACGTAGGTGATCCCGACCGCCGCGATCACCATGAAGGCGATGAGCTGGGCTCGAAGTGTCTTGCTCATCGGTATCCGGGCTCCCCTGGTTCGGGCAGGTACGTCTCGGAGAACTCCGACGTACCCGGCGCGGGCTTGGGCGTGACCGCCCGGTCCATGACCGGTGGGACCGGCAGCAGCGGCAGGACGATCGTGGTCCGTTCGTCGGGCCCGTTGTCCCCCACCCACGGGTTCTCCGGATCGACGTTGTACGGCCCACTGGTGTCGGTGGGTCTCACGGGCACCGGGTCCCCCTGGTTCGCGCCGAGGTTACGGAGCGTCTCGGAGATCGTCGCGTCGATGGACAGGAACACGTTGGCCGCGCCACCGACCGTCGTCTCGATGGAGGCGTCGGGGAACGGGAACGTGGGGACGAAGCCGGTGAGCTCGATGAGCTCCGGGGTCGACTCGCCGATGTACTGGAGCACCGGGCGCAGTGCCCGGAGGTCGGCGATGAGGTCCTCGCGGCTCTGCATCAGGATGTCCGATCCCACCTCGCCGAGCTCGTCGACGCGGCGCAGCATCTCCACGAGCTGCGGGCGCTGCTCCTCGAGCACGGCCACACCGGCGGGGAGCTCGTCGAGCGCCGCCTGGATCTGCTGGCGCTGGTCGTTGGCCCGCGAGGTCATGAGATTGACCCCGTCGAGCGCGTCGGTGATGCTGTCGCGCTGGCGGTTGAGCCCGGTGATCAGCTCGTCCGCCGAGCGCAGCGTCTCGGTGAGTTCGCCCTCGCGTCCGCCCGTGAGGTTGCGCAGCTCGGCGACGATCGGCTGGATCTGGTCCACACCGCCACCGTTGAGCAGGAGCGACAGCGCGCCGAGCACCTGTTCGATGTCGGTGGCCGTCCGTGTGTTGGAGGTCGAGATGACGTCGCCGTCCTCGAGCTGGCCCGCGCCCGGTTCGTCCTCGGGGGGCGTGAGCTGGACGAACTTCTCACCGAGCAGGTTGGTCTGCTGGATGGACGCCTCGGTGTTGGCGGGCAGGTCGACGTCGTCACGCAGGACCACGTCCACCTGGGCGGTCCAGCCGTCGTCCGCGAGGCCGATCTCCGAGACCCGCCCGGCGTCGAGGCCGTCGACCTTGACCGAGGACTGCAGGACCAGGTCGAGCACATCGTCGAACTGGATGGACAGCGTCTTGGGATCGTCGCCGACGTCGGCGCCGCCCGGCAGCGTGTAGTCCTCCAGGTTCGCCGAACAACCGGCGGCCATGGCGGTGACGACGACGCCCGCGCCGAGTGCACGCCCCGCCCTGCGCAACGGGGAGGTCGAGTTCCTGATCATGGGGTCCCTCCCTCGGACGCGGGCGTCATGTCCCAGCCCCTGATGCCGGGCTCGGTCCCGGGCACGGGGATCGACTGCTTCATCTCCCCCTCGAGGATGCCCATCGGCAGATCCGGATAGTTCTCCCGGATGTGCTCGTTGGCGCCGGGGGCCGCCGCCTCACAGGCATCGAGGTCGGCCCGGCGCAGGTTGTCCAGTTCCTTGAACATCTCGTCGCCCGGGTTGAGGCGTCCCAGAGTCATCATCTGGCACAGAACGCCGGCCGGGTTCTGCTTCTCCGGGATGTTCGCGCGCATGGACAGGGTGCCGGACTCGGGATCGTAGGCGTTGATGAGGTTGGACAGGGCCAGCGGCGCCACCTTGAGGATCTCCTCGAGGTCGTCCCGCTGGTCGGCCGTGATCTGGCTGATGGTGGTCAGCTTGTCGGCGCTGGACTTGATGACGTCCTGGTTGTCCCGGATCAGCCGGGCCACGTCGGCGAGCGCGTAGCTGAGCTCGGACAGGGCGCCCTGGAGGTTCTCCCGCTGGCTCGCGACGGTCGCGTTGAAGTCCGCCATCTGGGTGTTGAACTGGCGCACCTGCGCGTCGTTCTCCCTGAGCATGGTCACGAACGACTGGAGGTTGACCACCGTCTCGCTGATGTCCTGGCTGGAGTCCGCCAGGGTGGTGGCCGCCTCCGAGAGTTCGTCGATCGAGCGGCCGAGCGCTGCGCCGTTTCCGGCCAGGTTGTCGGCCGACGAGCTCACGAACCGGTCGAGTGCGCCGTCGGCGTTCGCGCCCTCCGGCCCGAGCGCCTCCGTGAGATCCGTGACGGACTCGTACAGTTTGTCGACCTCCACCGGGGTCGCGGTCCGTTCGATCGGGATGTGCGCGCCGGATTCCATCGTCGGCCCCCCGGAGTAGGCCGGGAGGAGCTGGACGGTGCGGTCGGGGATCACCGACGGGGTGACCTGGACGGCCTTGGCGTCGGCGGGGATGTCGACGCCGCGGTCGACGTGGAGCTTGACCTCCACCGTGTCCCCCATCGGGGTGACCTCGTCGACGGATCCGACCGTGACACCGAGGATCCTCACGTCCGTACCCGCGGCCACACCGACGGCGGTGGGGAAGGTCGCGGTGACCGTGGTCCTGCCGAAGCGGGTGACGCCCACGTAGACCACCGCGACCACCGCGACGACGACGACGAGGATCAGCGCGACGAGCCAGTACGGCAACTTCTTGTGCATCAGTTGATCCCACTCTGTCGTGCGGGCGTCCGCGCGCCGGGATGGAAGGGCGGCTCCGGGGCGCCGGGCGGCAGGAGGTTGGTGACCACCGAGTCGAACCACCGGCCGGTGCCGAGCATGTTGGCGTACAGCCGGTAGAACGGCGCCAGGTTGTGGATCGATTTCTTGAGGTTGTCCTCGTGGTCCGTGAGGATGCCCAGCGTCTCGTCGAGGCTGTCGAGGGTGGGCCCGAACTCGGCCTCGTTGTCCGCGACCAGCCTGCGCAGTTCCGTGGAGAGCCCCCGGGTCGACGCGAGCACCAGCTCGAGCGACTCGGAGCGGTTGTTGAGTTCTCCGAGCAGCTGGCCGGTGCCCATGATCAGCCTGCGGAAGTCATCGTTGCGCTCGGCCAGAATCTCGGAACTGGTCCGCGTGGCCTCGAGCAGTTCGCGGAGCTCGTCGTCCCGGCTGGAGATGGTCTGCGACAACCGGGTCACGCCGTCGATCGCACCACGGAACTCGTCCGGGGTGGCCTGCATGGCCTCGGTGAGCGTGTCCAGGCTCTGCGCCAGGGTGTCGTCGTTGATCTCGTCGAGTGTCTCCGCCGCCGAGGAGAACGCGGTCACCACGTCGTACGGCGCCACCGTGCGCTCCAGCGGGATCGGGTCCGACCCGTCGAGCTCCTCGGTCCCGGCGGGATCGAGAGCCAGGTATTTCTGCCCGAGCACCGTCTTGATCTGGATGCTGGCGCGCGTGTCGTCGCCGAGCCAGGCGTCCTTGGCGCGGAAATCCACGCCGACCCTGTCCCCCTCGAGGTCCACGCCGGTCACGACGCCGACCTTGACGCCGGCCACCCGCACCTCGTTGCCGTCGGTGAGCCCGGCGGCCTCGGAGAAGTACGCCTTGTACTTGGGCCCGGCGCCGACGATCGGCAGGGAATCCAGCATGAACGAGGTGGCGGTCAGGACGAGGATCGCGATGATCCCGATCGCCCCGACGGTCGCGTTGGAGAAGCGGTTCTCGCCCGCCTTGCGCTTGCTCATGGGATCCCCCCTGCGTGACACCGGGGCGCGGCGTTGGTGTAGAGCACGTGGTTCACCGTCGGGCCACCGTTGGGGAGCAGGTTGGGCACGTTGTTGCCCTCACCGTGCACCACGTCGGCACCACAGAGATAGAACTGGAACCACGAGCCGAACGAGCCCATGCGGATGAGGTTGTCGGTATTGACCGGCATGTTGTTGAGGACCTCGTCCACCTTTCCGCGGTTGTCGTTGAACGAGTCCGTGGTGACCTTGAGGTGGTCCAGGGACTCGGTGACGCTCGGCCTGGTCGCAGTCACCACGTTCTCGGCCGAGGAGGTCAGGTCCGCGAGCGAGTCGAGCGAGCCGCCGATCGCGTCGCGATCCGCCGCGAGCCCCTCCACGAGCTGCCTGGTGGTCACCACCAGCTGCTGGAACTGGACGTCCCGTTCGTTGACGGTCTGCAGGACCTGGGTCAGGTTGTCGATGACCTCTCCGATCACCTGATCGCGGTCGGCGAGGTGGTTGGTGAGCTGACCGGTCTGTCGGACCAGGTTGGACACGGTCCCGCCCTCGCCCTGGAGCACCCGGATCAGCGAGTCGGCGAGCTCGTTGACGTCCTCCGGCTGCAACGTGCTGAACAGCGGACGGAAGCCGTTGAACAACGCCGTGAGGTCGACCGCGGGCGAGGTCTTCTCCATCGGGATCGTGGCCCCCTCGGGCAGGTGCGCCCCGGCGGGGCCGGGCTCACGACTGATGTTCATGTAGCGCTGGCCGATCATGTTCCGGAACCGCAACGTCAGGTGGACGTTGGGCGGCAGGGTGCGGTCCTCGGCCATGACGAAGTCGACCTTGGCCTTGTTCCTGTCGTGCACCTCGAAGCCGGTCACATGACCGACGACGACGCCGGCGATGCGGACGTCATCGCCCTCCTCGACCATGGTGGCGTCGGAGAAGATCGCGGAGTACTCCGTGCCGTCGGTCCGGGAGCCGCCACGGATCGTGGTCGCCAGGACCGTGCTAAGCATGACGGTGATCACGATGAACACGGCCAGCTTGACGAAGGAGCCGAGCAGTCCCCCGCGGAACAGTGCCCTGAGTTTGGTCTTCACCGGAACTCCACCTCCGTTCCACGCAGCGCCGGGGCGCCGAGTCCGCCGACCCAGTCGGGGATATCGGTGGCATCACGCGAGGTCGCCACGCCGTACACGGTGCGGACCGTGCTGTTCTCCAGTGGCGATCCCGCATAGGACATCGCCATCACATCCTGTCCCTGACCGGCGGTGACGGTGGAGGGAAAGGGCATGTTGGGCTGCTCCGGAACCGCCCGGCCGGGAGCGGCCGGCACGGATCCGCGGGTACGCATCTCGGGCACCGGTCCGTCCTCGTCGAGCGGGTTGGGCAGATCGGGGATATGTTGTTGTCCCGGGTTGCGGGTGGGCGGCTGGTAGGAGCCGTCCGCCACGGCGCCGCCGGTCGCGATACCGAAGTTGTACGGCGGATCGGCCGGCTCGTAGCAGCGGGGGCCGCGGGTGTCGAAGAAGCGGGGCTCGTCCTGGTTGGGCACGTACCGGCCCTTGGGGTTGACGACCTCGATCGTCACGCGGATACCGGGGTGCGGGTCGTCCACGCCGAGGATGTCGTCCGAGCGGTCGAGCGCCGTCTTGAAGTTCGCGGCCGTGCACGGCAGGGCCGGGGTGTAGCGGGCGAGCGTCTCCAGCGACTCCTTGGAGTCGGCGGCGAGCGCGATGAGGTCCGAGCGGTTGGTGGCGAGGAAGCCCGTGAGCACCTCGGCTGAGGAGCTGACGCGTTGCAGCCCGTCCGCGATGTCCGTCCGCCGCTGGATGACCGTGTCCCCGGTGGTCCGGAGCGCGTCGAGCGCGTGGATCAGGTCGGGCAGCGCCTCGGAATAGGTCTGCGAGAAGGTCGCGAGGTCCTGGAGCCCTGATTCCAGGGCGGGCATCTCCTCGGTGATGCCCTCGAAGACCCTTCCGATCTCCACGAAGCTCGCGCCGATCTCGTCACCGCGCCCGGCGAGCGCCTGGTTGAGCGCGCCGAGGGTCCCGGCGAGCTTCTCCGGCGGCACCGCCTCGAGCACGGGCAGCAGGCCGTCGAGCACCTCGCCGAGCTCACGCGCGTTCCCGCGGTCGTCCTGCTGGATCGTCGCGCCCGGCTCGAGGGTGCCCTGCGGCTGCTCGGGGAAGCCCAACGCGACGTACCGCTCGCCGAAGAGCGTCTTGGGCAGCAGCCGGCCGCTGACGTTGGCCGGGAGCTGGTCGGCGAACGCGGGATCGAACTCCATGTTCACGCGGACCTGGTCGCCGTCGGGCTCCACCCCCGCCACCCGGCCGACGAGGACGCCGCGGGCCTTGATGTCGGCGTCGTTGGGCAGGGCGAACGCCATGTCGTCGGTCATCATTGTGACGCTGTCCGAGGACGTGAAGGCCTTGTTGTAGATCGCGATGGTGGTCCCGACAAAAGCGAGCACAATCACCAGGAACAGGGCGGCGAGGAGCCGCTTGGCGGTGGTCGACAGCTCCGTCATCCGGCGAGCCTCACAGTCGTTGTCGTGCCCCAGAGGGCGAGTCCGACGAAGAAGTTCAGGACGGCCACCACGACGAGTGTGGTCCGGACGGCGCGCCCCACGGCCACGCCGACGCCGGCCGGACCGCCGGAGGCGGTGAAGCCGTAGTAGCAGTGGATCATCACCAGGACGAAGGCGAAGATGATCACCTTGACAAAGGAGTAGATCACGTCTTCAGGTGGCAGGAATAAGTGGAAGTAGTGGTCGAAGGACCCGGTCGACTGCCCCTGCAACATCGTGTTGACACCGCGTGTGGCCAGATACGAGGCCAGGAGCCCCACCACGTAGAGCGGGATGACGGCGATGAAGCCGGCGATGATGCGCGTGGTGACCAGGTACGGGACGCTGGGGATCGCCATCACCTCGAGAGCGTCGATCTCCTCGGAGATCCGCATGGCACCGAGCTGGGCGGTGAAGCCACATCCGACCGTGGCCGACAGCGCGAGGGCGGCCACCAACGGCGCGACCTCGCGGGTGTTGACATAGGCGGACAGGAAGCCGGTGAGCACCGAGCTCCCGATCTGGTCGAGCGCGGCGTAGCCCTGCAGGCCCACCACCACACCGGTGAAACCGCTCATCATGACGATGACGCCGATGGTCCCGCCGAGGACGGCGAGCACGCCCACGCCGAAGGTCACCTCGGCGATGAGCCGGAGCACCTCGTGGCGGTAGTGGATGACGGTCTGCGGGATCCAGCCCACGGCCCGCAGGTGGAAGGCGAGCTGGTCCCCCATCTTGTCGATGGCGTCGACCGGCTGGCGGACCATCGCTCGGAATTTGGCCCGTCGCACCCCGATGTCAGTACGGATTGCCATGTCACGACCCCTTCGGCGGGACGATCTGGAGGTACATCGCCGTGAGGATGAGATTGGCGAAGAACAGGAGGAGGAAGGTCACCACGACGCCCAGGTTGACCGCGTCGCCGACCCCCTTCGGACCGCCCTTGGGGTTCATGCCGCAGTACGCGGCCACGACGCCGGCGATGAGCCCGAAGACCAACGCCTTGATCGACGCCATGACGAAGTCCGCCAGCTGGGCGAGCGCGCCGAAGGACATGAGGTAGGCGCCGGGGGTGCCCCCCTGGAGCATGATGTTGAACACGTAGCCGCCGGCGATGCCGACGATCGACACGAGCCCGTTGAGCAGCACCGCCACGAGCATCATGCCGAGCACCCGCGGGACGACGAGCCGCTGCACCGGGTCGATGCCCAGCACCCGCATCGCGTCGAGTTCCTCACGGATGGTGCGGGCCCCCAGGTCCGCCGCGACCGCGGAGCCCGCGGCGCCGGCGATGAGCAAGGAGGTCACCAACGGCGCGCCCTGCTGGACCACGGCGAGCACACCGGTCGCACCGGTGTAGGCCTCGGCGCCGAGCTGCTGGACGAGCGAGCCCGTCTGCATGGCCACCACGGCGCCGAAGGGGATCGCCACGAACGCGGACGGCAGGATCGTGACGGAGGCGATGAACCAGGTCTGGTCGATGAACTCCCGGAACTGGAAGGGCCGCTTGAACAGCCCCCTGATCACCTCGACGAACAGGCGGAACACACTACCCGCCGCGCCGACCGCGGTCCGGGCGCCTCCGCCGACGTCCGCAGCCGACAGGCCCGACGCAGTCTGGGACTGCTGGGCGCTACCCTCCGCCATCAATCTCTCCCCCCGGGCTCGTCCGCTGACGAGTCAGCCTTCGTCTGAACCGTAGTGCTCGTCGAGACCGGAGTCCCCGGCCCCCTCCGGCGCGGCGTGCGCGCCAGCCGGCGCCGCGTGCGCGCCGGCCGGCGCGGTCGCCACCGCACCGTTGCCGTGCCCGCGGGCCGACCACTCCTCGCGGATGGCCTTCTGTGCGCTCGCGGGCAGGGTGTCGAGCATCTCGGCCACGCGCTTCTCACGGCGGAGCTCGCCCTGACGGACCGGCGAGCCCGGCGTGGGCTGCATCTGCGGGGGGACGCCCAGGAGTTCGTCGCCCCCCGGCGAGCCGTCGTTGTGCCCGGCCTCGGCCTCCGCCATCTCCGCGCGCATCTGGGCGTCGTCCTTCTCCTCGGACATGCCGATGGGGCCGAGCTTGGAGCCGCGCAGGAACTGACGCACCGACGGTTCCTCACTGGTGAGCAGCATCTCGCGCGGGCCGAACATCACCAGGTTCTTGCGGTAGAGCATGCCCAGGTTGTCCGGGACGGTCCGGGCGAGGTTGATGTTGTGCGTGACGATGAGGATGGTGGCGTCGATCTGGGCGTTGATGTCGATGAGCGACTGGGCGAGGTAGGTGGTGCGGACCGGGTCGAGACCCGAGTCTGGCTCGTCGACCAGGATGATCTCCGGGTCCAGCACGAGGGCCCGGGCCAGGCCGGCGCGCTTGCGCATACCACCGGAGATCTCGCCGGGCAGCTTGCCCTCGGCACCCGTCAGGCCGGTCAGCTCCAGCTTCTCCATGACGATGTCCCGGACCTCGGACTCGGACTTGCGCGTGTGCTCGCGCAGGGGGAACGCCACGTTGTCGTACAGGTCCATCGAGCCGAAGAGCGCGCCGTCCTGGAACAGGACGCCGAACAGCTTGCGGATCTCGTACAGCTCCTTGGCCGTGCACTGGAGGATGTCCGTGCCGTCGATGATGATCTTGCCCTGCTCCGGACGGAGCAGTCCGATCAGGGACTTCAGGAAGACCGACTTGCCGGTACCCGACGGCCCCAGAAGGGCGCTCACCTCGCCATCAGGAAGGGTGAACGTGACGTCCTCCCAGATCTTCTGTGAGCCGAAGGACTTGGTCAGCCCCTCGACGGAAACCTCGACACCCACGTCAGCACTCCTCACTGCAACCATCATCTGTGGCCACGGTCACTGTAAACTACCGCTCGGTAACCATGTTCCGTTACATGCCGATAAGTGCTCATTTCGACACAACTGGGGCGGCCCCGCTCAGTGCGGGACCGCCCCAGTGGTGCTGCGGAGCATCGGCTCTCGTCAGTCAGCTCACTTGAGCGAGACGGACGCGCCGGCCTCCTCGAGCTTGGTCTTGGCGGCCTCGGCGGCCTCCTTGTCGAGGTTCTCCACGATCGCCTTGGGGGCGGACTCGACGAGGTCCTTGGCCTCCTTGAGGCCCAGGCCCGACACGAGCTCGCGGACGACCTTGATCACGCCGATCTTCTTGTCGCCGGCCGACTCGAGGACGACGTCGAACTCGTCCTGCTCGGCGGCTTCCTCGCCGCCGGCAGCCGGGGCGCCGGGGGCGGCGGCGGCCGCGACCGGAGCGGCGGCGGTGACCTCGAAGGTGTCCTCGAACAGCTTCACGAACTCGGAGAGCTCGAGAAGGGTCATCTCCTTGAAGGCATCAAGGAGCTCGTCGTTGCTGAGCTTCGCCATGGCAAAGTCCTTTCTGTCTGTCCCGGCGCCGCGGCGCGACCCGGAAGCATGTGGGGTGTGCTAGTTCTTCGTGTCCTGGTACGCCGCGAACAGGCGCGCCAGCTGCGAGGCGGGCGCGTTGAACAGGCCGGCGGCCTTGGTCTGGTTGCCCTTGAGGGCGCCAGCCATCTTCGAGAGCAGGACGTCACGGGACTCGAGATCGGCGATCTTGTCGAACTCGGCGGCGGACAGCGATTCGCCGTCCATGATGCCGCCCTTGACGACGAGCGCCTTGTTGTCCTTGGCGAAGGTCTTGAGCGCCTTGGCGGCGTCGACGACCTCACCGGTGACGAACGCGATGGCGGTGGGACCGTTCAGGAGGTCGTCGAGACCCTCGACGCCGGCTTCCTGCGCCGCACGCTTGACCAGGGTGTTCTTTGCCACGGTGTACGTGGCGGAGTCACCCAGGGCGTTGCGGAGCTCGGAGACCTGCGGAACGGAGAGGCCACGGTATTCGGTGACCACGGCGCTCGTGGAGTTCTGGAAATTGCTCTTGATCTCCTCGACCGCCTGGACCTTTGCGGGCTTTGCCATGATTCGCCTCCTTTCTGCTGTTTCCTGCCGGAAATGCACAAACGCCCCGAGCGCAGGCGGCACGGGGCGTGGAGGCGGCGCGGTGCCGCGGTGTCCGACGCTGACCGGTGTTCTCCTGCGCGGGCCGTCCGGGCGCTCCCGGATCCTTCGACCACTCCCGGCGGGAGCGGCGACCTGCGGTCTTCGGTGAAACTTGATCAGGTGCCCGGCGGGCGACGTCGTCGACGCCGTCGGGCATTCAAACTTCTCCATCATGGTATCGGGACACGCGCCGACGAACCAAATCCGGGCCGGCCACCACGCCGATGGCGGGTGTGCCGGGTTTCTGACACTGTTGAGCCGTGTTCCCCGCCTCTCGTGTCGCCGTCGTCTACAACCCCGTCAAGCCGGGGACCGACGCAATCCGCCGCCACGCCGTGGACCGGGCACACCGGCACGGCTGGACGGACCCCGTCTTCATCGAGACGACCATCGACGACCCGGGAGCGGGTCAGGCCGCAGAGGCGGCGGCGAGCGGCGTCGGCCTGGTGATCGCGTGCGGCGGCGACGGCACCGTCCGGTCGGTGGCCCGCGGACTGATCGGCACCGGGGTGCCCATGGGTGTGGTCCCCACCGGGACCGGCAACCTCCTCGCCCGCAACCTCGACATCCCGCTGGACGACGTCGACGCGGCGTTCGCCACCGCGATGGCCGGACGCAGCCGCCTGATCGACCTCGGCGAGGTGCTGTTCACCGACGCGGACGGGGCGGAGCACGAGGACGTCTTCCTCGTGATGCTCGGCACCGGCATGGACGCCGAACTCGTGGCGGGCGCGGACGACGCCCTCAAGGCGAAGGTCGGGTGGATCGCGTACGTGGGCTCGTTCACCCGTGCCGTGCTCCGTGGGCACCGCATCAAGACCTTGTTCACCGTGGGCAGCGGGCCCAAGACCTACTCGCGCACCCGCACCCTGCTCGTGGCTAACTGCGGACGGCTCCAGGCCGGGATGGTCCTGGTGCCCGATGCGGTGATCGACGACGGCAAGCTGGATGTCCTCACGCTGGGCGTCAAGGGGCCGGTCGCATGGATCCGCGCGGCGGGCGCGCTCACCGCGCACACCGTCCTCCACCGCGTCCCCGCGCTGCGGAAGCTGGTCGCCGGCCTGGGTCGCGCGCGACGGATGAGCGAGCCCATGGAGTTCAGCCAGGGCGCACGGATGGCGGCCACGGTGCTCGACGGTCCGGCCGCCTTCCAGATCGACGGCGAGGACGCCGGGACCGTCACCGCGTTCGAGGCGAGCATCAAGCACCGCGCCCTGACCGTGCGCGTGGGCCTGTAGAAGCCCGGGGCGGCTGGCCGGGGCCACGAGCACCGAGCAGAGGGGCCCCGCGCCGACGACTGCCGGTGCGGGGCCCCTCGGGGTGGCGGGTCAGCTCACCTACGCGTCGGAGTCCGACTCGAGGAGCTTGGAGATCGCCGTGGGATCGACCGGGATGCCCGGGCCGGTCGTGGTGGAGATGGTGACCTTCTGGAGGTAGCGGCCCTTGGAGGCGGACGGCTTGAGACGCTGGATCTCGTCCATCGCGGCCGCGTAGTTCTCCGTGAGCTGCTCGGGCGTGAAGGACGCCTTGCCCACCATGAAGTGCAGGTTGTTGGCCTTGTCGGTGCGGAAGGTGACCTTGCCGCCCTTGATGTCGGACACGGCCTTGGTGACGTCCATGGTCACCGTGCCGGTCTTGGGGTTGGGCATGAGACCACGCGGGCCGAGCACGCGGGCCACACGGCCGACCTTGGCCATCTGGTCCGGGGTGGCGATCGCGGCGTCGAAGTCGAGCCAGCCGCCCTGGATCTTCTCGATGAGGTCCTCGGAGCCCACGGCGTCGGCGCCGGCGGCCTCGGCCTCGGTCGCCTTCTCGCCCGCGGCGAAGACGATGACGCGGGCGGTCTTACCGGTACCGTTCGGAAGATTCACGGTGCCACGGACCATCTGGTCCGCCTTGCGGGAGTCGACGCCAAGTCGCATGGCGACCTCGACGGTGGCATCCATCTTCGTCGAGGAGGTGTCCTTGGCCACGGCCATGGCCTCCAGAGGCGAGTACAGCTTGGTGCGGTCGACCTTCTCAGCGGCGGCCTTGAAAGCCTTGCTGTTCCTGCTCATGTCCTGTCCATTCCTGCCGCATTCGTCGCGGCGGTCGGGTGTGGTGCGGGCCTGAGCCGCCCTTCCACGAGTGTTCGGGGGTGTTCAGCCGTCGATCGAGATGCCCATCGAGCGAGCGGTGCCCGCGATGATCTTGGCGGCCTGATCGATGTCCTTGGCGTTGAGGTCTTCCATCTTGGTCTGGGCGATCTCCTTGACCTGGTCCATGGAGACCTTGCCGACCTTGGCGGAGTGCGGCGTGCCGGAGCCACTCTGCTGGCCGGCGGCCTTGAGCAGCAGCTTGGCGGCCGGCGGCGTCTTGAGCTTGAAGTCGAACGACCGGTCCTCGTAGACCGTGATCTCGACCG
>DHCFD07801__coassemble_1271_pt1 | contig 21267 bp, 18 predicted proteins | sample DHCFD07801__metabat2_high_PE_018 | metagenome-assembled genome bin DHCFD07801 | reverse complement strand
CCGCGCCGTCGCCTCTCCAAGCGCCTGCCGCGCCGTCGCATCTCACGCGCATGCCGCTCAGGCGCAGTTGCGCAGCTCGCGCGCCTGCCGCGCCACCGCCTCTCGCGCGCCTGCCCCGCCACCACCTCTCGCGCCACCTATCGGAGTGCGCTCCACCTACGGGATCCGATAGGTGAACAGCGATCGATTAGGTGTTCTGCCGACGGGAGGGGGCACGCGGTCTGCGGGCGGCGCGGCCACCGCCCCGGGGTCGACATGCGCCCCGATCGGCAGCCGATCACGCGGCCCGGGCGAAGAGCACCCTCCTGATCCGTCCGGCGAGTAGCGGCGGCTCCTCGACATCGCGCCATCGCCAGTGGAGCACGCGATAGCCGAGTGTCATGAGGTCGGCGTCGCGGTCCTTCTCCATTCCCAGCCTGTGCTTCGTCTCCGAGACGCTCAGCCCGTCGAAGTATTTGCCGAAGCCGTCGCATTCCCCGATCACGCCGTACTCGCGCCACAGGAAATCCACCCGGGCGATCCGGACACCACGCGAGTTGACGATCTCGACCTGCGTCTCCGGTTCCGGGAGGCCGAAGTCGCGGAACGTCAGACGGCTCAGTGACTCCGCCACGCTCTCGCTCTTGCCGTCGACGAGGCTCATCGCGTGCCGTGCCCGGCGGATACCGCGACCACCCGCGGACCGATCCAGCGAGCGCTCGAGCTCGTCGGCCGTGATGATGCCGCCGCTCAACGCTGCGTCAGCGACCGTCACACTCGCATCTCTGCCGGCCGTCCTGGCGATGTCCGTCACGGTCCTGGCCGGGGTCGTGACCCGCAATCCGTTGACGGTCATCACGTCGTCGGCGAGATCCGGCACGGTACGGAATGTCGTGAGGTCAGTGGTGCGGGATCGCGCCGTGGGCCCGTCTGCGCAGACCGCTACCTTGCGTAGTTGAAGCCCCCAATCCGGGAGCCCGTGGATCAGGGCCGCCGATGAGTGAGAGAACACGGGCGCGTCGAGTGCCGCGTTCGCAGCGAGGACGGTCAAGAGGTGGCGGTCGCGTCTGCCGAGTTCGCGCACGCGTCCTTCGACGTAGAACCCGGGCCTGAGTCGGACCAGCTCGCCGGATTTCACCGCGCGACTCAGGCTCTGGCTGGTCATGCCGAGGCTGAGCAGGTGATCGGTGGTGAGCAACAGGGGGATCAGGTTGTCTAGTGCGTTCATAGGCGTGATGATCGTGCCCGTGTCGCCGCGAACCCGGATCCGCGCGGCCGTGAGCAGGCTGCCTGTGGAGTACGCCGGGCCTGCGGAGAGCGGGCCCTCCTGCGCAGTTCTCCCGGCCAGAGCAGTGTCTATGGCGACGTCCGCGCGTCGCGAGTGGACGATCCCGGGTCACGATGCCTCGCGCCGACACATCGTCCGTGATCAGTTCGCCTAGCGGAGTGCGGTCCACCTATCGGATCCCATAGGCGGCGTGCGATCCGATAGGTGTCGCTGCGGATGAAGGGCTCCGGCCACGGCGGGGCGGGCAGGGCGCTGCGGATGAAGGGCTCCGGCCACGGCGGGGGGCGCACCGGGGCGGGGGAGAGCCCGTCAGCGCAGCCGGAGCGGGTCTCCCGCGCGGACGTGATCGCGCACCCCGTCGCTGAGCAACAGACTGATCATCGCGGCGAGCGCGCACAGAGAGAGCACGCTGCCCAGGACCGACGCGAAGGTCACCTCGTCCGCGACCATGCGCACCAGCGCGCTCACGGTCAGCAGGGTCACGGCCGCCCCGGTCACCACCCGAGCCGATCGATGGGCCCGCCAGACAAGCGCCGCGCCCACGATCAGCAGGGCCCCCAGGAGGAACGAGGACGCCGCGGTCAGCGCCATCGCGCCGTAGCCGGAGGTGTCGGTGCCGCCCGCGGCGGTGGCCGTGATCCCCAGCAGGGTGGCGAAGCCGACGGCCATGCCGATGACCCCCACCCCGCCGGCCAGCCCGACCAGGCCGAACGCGGCGGGACGGGATGCGGGTTCCTCGTCGTTCACGCGTGCCTCCCGGTCGGATTGCGGGGCTGACTCTCCGCCAGCTCCAGTGTCCGCGACAGGATCGGGCCCACCACGCCGTCCTCGGTGAGGAAGCCGTCGTGCCCGGCGGGACTGTCGATCACCACGAACGGGTCGGCCCCCGGCAGCAGCGCCGCGAGCTCCTCCTGCTGTCGCAGGGGATAGAGGCGATCGGTGGAGACGCCGCCGACCACACAGGGCACCGGGCACGAACGCAGCGCCTCCTCGACCCCGCCACGGTCCAGGCCCACATCGTGACGGTTGAGGGCGTCCGTGAGCAGGACGTACGTGCAGGCGTCGAAGCGGGAGACCAGCTTGCCGGCCTGGTGGTCCAGGTAAGACTGCACGGCGAACCGCCCGGACATCGACAGGTCCTCGCCCCGCGGGTCCTCGCCGGGCTGGGCGCGGTTGGCGAACCGCTCGTCCAGCTCGAGCTCGCCCCGGTAGCTCAGGTGCGCGATCCGGCGGGCGATCCCGAGTCCGGCCACGGGAGTGCGCCCGGTGCCGTGGTATCCGCCCTGCTGCCAGTGCGGGTCCGAGGTGATGGCCATGATCTGCGCCGTCTGCACGCCGATCTGGTCGGCGGAGGCGCGGGCGCCCACGGCCAGGACACACCCCGCCCGCACGCGATCGGGGTGGCTGACCATCCACTCGAGGGCCCGCGCCCCGCCCATGGATCCGCCGATCACCGCGGCGAAGCGCTCGATGCCGAGCAGATCCGCGAGGACCCGTTCCGCCTCGACCATGTCCCGTACGGAGACGGCCGGGAAGCGGGCGCCCCAGTAGTGGCCGTCCGGGTGCAGGGAGCTGGGGCCGGTCGACCCCCGGCACCCGCCGAGGACGTTGACCGACAGGACGCAGTAGTGGTCCGTGTCGATCGCCAGACCCGGCCCGACGAGCCCGTTCCACCAGCCGGGTGTGGGGTGGAGGGAGTCGACGGGTCCCACGACGTGCGAGTCGCCGGTGAGGGCGTGCTCGACCAGGACCACGTTGGACAGGTCGTCCGCGACCCGCCCCCACCGCTGCACCGCGAGCGTCACCCCCGGGAGGACGACACCGGTGACCAGGGTGAGGTCGCCGAGCGCGACGTGGCCGAGGGTGCCGTCACCCGGGGGCAGCAGCGCGAGCGGATCGGAAGGGCGGGCCATGGGCGAGCTGTCAGGAGGTCGCCGCGAAGCCGAGCTCGAGGTCGGCGATGATGTCCTCGACCGCCTCGATGCCCACGGAGAGGCGGATGCTCGTCACGGTGACTCCCGCGCGGGCGTTGGACTCCGGCGTGCCCTGCGAGTGCGTCGTGGTGGCCGGGTGGCACACCAGCGAGCGGACGTCGCCGATGTTGACGAGGCAGGAGTGCAGCTTGAGTGCGTCGATGAACGCCCAGGCCCGGTCCCGGAGCGCCTCGTCGGAGGCACCCTCGGGGGAGGCGAGGTCGAACGTGATGATCGCGCCCGCACCCTTGGGCGAGATCCGCTTCTGGATCTCGTTCCACGGCGAGGACGCCAGGCCGGCGAAGGACACCGTGGCGACGTCGTCCCGGGCCTCGAGCCACTCCGCGATCTTGTGCGCGTTCGCCACGTGCCGCTCGACCCGCAGGCTGAGCGTGTCGATGCCCTGGGCGATGGTCCACGCGTTGAAGGGGCTCGGCGCGGCGCCGGTGTCGCGGAGCAGCGTGACGCGCGTCTTGAGCGCCAGCGCCGGTGCGCCGAGGTCGGCGTAGACGAGCCCGTGGTATGCGGGGTCCGGCGTGGTGAAGGACGGGTACAGGTCCTGCCCGTCGCGCTGGGCGCGCCAGTCGAAGCTGCCGCCGTCGATCACGACGCCACCGAGCGACGACCCGTGACCGCCGTAGTACTTGGTGGCCGAGACCACCACAACGTCGGCGCCCTGCTCCAGCGGGCGGACCAGGTACGGCGTCGCCGTGGTGTTGTCGACGACGAGCGGCGCCTGGTTGCGGTGGGCGACCTCGGCGATCGCCGGGATGTCCAGGACGTCGTTGAGCGGGTTGGAGATGGTCTCCGCGTAGAACACGCGCGTGTTGGGGCGGACCGCGGCCTGCCACGACTCCGGATCGTCCGGGTCCTCCACGAACGTGGTCTCGATGCCGTACTTGGGAAGCGTGTGCCGCAGCAGCGCGTCGGTGCCGCCGTACAGGCGGGGCGAGGCGACGACGTGGCCGCCGGACTGGGTGATCGCCTGGATCGTGGCGGTCTCCGCGGCCTGGCCCGAGGCGAACATCGTCGCCGCCACGCCGCCCTCGAGGGAGGCGATGCGCTCCTCGACCGCGGAGACGGTCGGGTTGGTGATGCGGGTGTAGATGGGGCCCGGATCGGTGAGCGCGAAGCGGTCCGCGGCCTGCTGCGCGTTGGCGAACACGTAGGAGGTGGTCTGGTAGATCGGCAGATTGCGTGCGCCGGTGTCCGAATCGACGGGCTGGCCGGCGTGGACCTGACGGGTCTCGAACGCCCAGTCGGGATTGGAGTTGTCGTACGTCATGGGGGCGGTGCCCCTCCTCTCGTTAAGAAGGGTCCGCCCGCTTCACGAAAGCGGACCCGCGCTTGCCTGTCACCTTGTCAGGTGGCGGCCAGGTCGTCTCCCGGGGCACCCCACCGCGGTGGAGGGTTGCCGTCCAGCGAGCCGGGGCTTGTCGCTGGAACTCATGACCTGCCTGCAACGCTAGCTTAAGTCGAACCGGCGCCGCAACGAGGGGGACGTGGCGGAGCGCCACTCTCGGGACCCGCCGACACCAGTAAGATGAGGCACGCATCACGTACCAACCGACGGTCGCGGGCCCTGTCGGGGCCGGGCGCAGGAAGCGAGTCCGATGTCGAAGATCAGGGTCGAGGGGACCGTAGTCGAGCTGGACGGCGACGAGATGACCCGCATCATCTGGCAGTTCATCAAGGACAAGCTCATCCATCCGTACCTGGATGTGGACCTCGAGTACTACGACCTCGGCATCGAGAACCGTGACGCCACCGATGACCGGGTCACGGTCGACGCCGCCCACGCGATCAAGAAGCACGGGGTGGGCGTCAAGTGCGCCACCATCACCCCCGACGAGGCGCGCGTGGAGGAGTTCGGGCTCGCGCGGATGTACCGCTCGCCCAACGGCACCATCCGCAACATCCTGGGCGGGACGATCTTCCGCGCCCCGATCATCATCTCGAACGTGCCGCGGTACGTCCCGGGCTGGACCAAGCCGATCATCGTCGGCCGTCACGCGTTCGGCGACCAGTACCGGGCCACCGACTTCCGCGTCCCCGGCGCCGGCAAGGTCACCGTCACCTACACGCCTGCAGACGGCTCGGAGCCCATCGAGCACGAGGTCGTCGATATGCCCGAGGAGGGCGGCGTCGTGATGGGGATGTACAACTTCACCAAATCCATCGAGGACTTCGCGCGCGCCTCGTTCAACTACGGACTGCAGTACGGCTACCCGGTGTACCTGTCCACCAAGAACACCATCCTCAAGTCCTACGACGGCGCGTTCAAGGACATCTTCCAGCAGGTGTTCGACCGGGAGTTCAGGTCCGAGTTCGAGGACGCCGGCATCACCTACGAGCACCGCCTCATCGACGACATGGTGGCCTCCTCCATCAAGTGGGAGGGCGGCTACGTCTGGGCCTGTAAGAACTACGACGGCGACGTCCAGTCCGACACTGTCGCCCAGGGCTTCGGCTCGCTGGGCCTGATGACCTCGGTGCTGCTCACCCCGGACGGTCAGATCTGTGAGGCGGAGGCGGCGCACGGCACGGTCACGCGGCATTTCCGTCAGCACCAGGAGGGCAAGCCGACCTCCACCAACCCGATCGCCTCGATCTTCGCGTGGACCCGGGGACTCGAGCACCGCGGCAAGCTCGACGACACCCCCGAGGTGATCGAGTTCGCGCACCAGCTCGAGGACGTCGTCATCAAGACGGTGGAGGACGGGAAGATGACCAAGGACCTCGCACTGCTCATCGGCGACGAGCAGGACCACCTCACCACCGAGGAGTTCCTCGCCGCGCTCGACGAGAACCTCCGGGAGGCCCGCGCCTGATCTACGCTGAGTGGACAGTGGTCCACATCACGAGGACCTGCGTGAGGACCCAGGAGGCCCCCGTGGATCAGAGCCCTCTCATCGAGTACGGGCTGCCCGTTGCGCTGGCGATCATCATGGTCGGCATCGGACTCAGCCTGACCAAGCAGGACTTCGCGGTCCAGGCGCGGGCGCCGTGGCCGACCATCGTCGGGCTGGTGGGGCAGCTGGTGCTGGTCCCGGTCGTCGGCATCGGCGTCACGATGATCTTCGACCTGTCGCCGCTGCTCGCGCTCGGCGTGGTCCTCGTCGCGGCAAGTCCGGGAGGGGCGACCTCGAACCTCATCACCTATCTGGCCCGGGGCAGCGTCGCGCTGTCGATCATCCTCACCGCCGTGGCCTCGGTGGCGGTGATCCTCACGCTGCCACTGTGGTTCGACCTCGGTGCGCGGGTCATCCCGGGAGTGGGCGAGCACGATGTGACGGTCCCGCTCGGGCAGACGTTCGGCCTGCTCCTCGGCGTGATCCTCATCCCGGTGCTGATCGGCATGGTGCTCAGGGACCGGAAGCCGGATCTCGCGGACCGGCTCGAGCGCTTTGTCGGCGTCGTGGGGCTGGCGGTGTTGGTGCTGCTGATCGTGGGGATCGCCCTCGGCGAGCGCGATCGGATCGTCGATCTCGCCGTGGCCGTGGGGCCGCCGGTGATCGTCCTGAACCTCGCACTCATCGTGCTCGGCGGGCTGCTGGCGTGGGTCTGCCGCCTCTCACGCGCCGCGCAGATCGCCGTCTCGGTCGAGTTGTCGATCAAGAACACGACCCTGACCATGCTGATCGCCTTCACCGTGATCGGCAACGAGGAGGTCGGACTGGCGGCGGCCGTCTACAGCCTCGTGATGTACCTCACCGCGTTCGGACTCGTCTACGGAGGTCGTCGGATGATGTGGACCGCCGCCTGAGGAGACCCCCGAGAGGGGCGGACCGGCGCGCCGTCGTCGTCAACGGGACGTAGCCTGCCCCGGTGACGACGACCCCTGAACCGACTCCCGGCACCTCCGCGCAGCGCTCCGATCCCGCCCCGCCCGCCGGGGCAGGGGGACCGGACTCAGACACCGAGGCGCCTCATGTCGCGCCGTCGCGCCGCCGTGTGACGCTGGCGATCCTCGCGCTCGCCCTGGGCGGATTCGGGATCGGCGTCACCGAGTTCGCGGCGATGGGCCTGCTCCGGCCGATCGCCGAGGGCTTCGGCATCACCGAACCGGAGGCCGGCCACATCATCTCGGCGTACGCGCTCGGGGTGGTGGTGGGGGCGCCACTGCTCACGGTCGCGGCCGCCCGGATGCGCAGGCGCCACCTGTTGCTCGTGCTCATGGCCATGTTCGTGGTGGGAAACGCCGCTGGGGCGTTCGCGCCGGACCAGACGTGGTTGATCGCGGCGCGGTTCGTGGCCGGCATCCCGCACGGCGCGTACTTCGGCGTCGCCTCCCTGGTGGCCGCGTCGATGGCCGGCCCGGGCAGGCAGGCCCGATCCGTGGCCTGGGTGCTCATGGGCCTGTCGGTCGCCAACGTGGTGGGCGTGCCGGCGGCCACGTGGCTCGGCGGGATGTTCGGGTGGCAGTCCGCCTTCCTCACCGTGGCCGTGATCGGTGTGCTGACCTTTGTCGCGATCGCCGTCACCGTCCCGGAGCCGCACGGCATCGAGAGGGTTCGGGCGGCCGACGAGATCAGTGCGCTGGCCCGCTCGCAGGTGCTCCTCACGCTCGCCGTGGGCACCGTCGGCTTCGGCGGGATGTTCGCGGTGTACAGCTACATCTCGTGGACCATGACCGAGGTGTCGGGCCTCGACCCGTCGTGGATGCCGGCGGTGCTGGCGACCTACGGCGTCGGCATGGTGGTGGGCAACTTCCTCGGCGGCTGGCTCGCCGACCGCGATCTCGAGCGCGGCATGTTGTTCGCCCTCGCCTTCATGACGGTCGTGCTGCTGGTGTTCGCGGTGGCCGTGCGCCATCCCGTCGCCGGTGTGGCCGCGCTGTTCCTGGTGGGCACGTCGGGTTCCGCCCTCGTGCCGGGCCTGCAGGCCCGGCTGATGCGGTACGCCGGACGCGGCCAGACCCTCGCCGCGGCCCTCAATCACTCGGCGCTCAACGCCGCCAACGCGCTGGGCGCCTGGATCGGCGGCGTTGTGATCGCGCTCGGACTCGGCTACACGGCCCCCGCCCTCGCCGGTGCGGGCCTGGCCGTGACGGGCTTCGTGGTGCTGGCGTTCGCGGTCGTGGCCGCGCGGCGACGGCGATCGACCGACGACCCCGCGTGAACGGGGCCTGACCCGCCGGCGAACATCTTGTGGCGCACCACACCTGCGCGGGGGAGTGCTCCCTTCCACGCGATCATCGCTGCTCAGCGCTCTGCCACAATGTGACGGATTCGATCGGCAGGTGTGCGACAGGGGATGACAGATGGCGTGGCGGTCCAGATCAGAAGTGCGGACGTGGGCGGCCGCGGTGGCGTCGGTCGTCCTGATGCTCGGGACGGCGCCGGCGACGTCTCCCGTCGCGTCCGCCCAACCGACCGGGGTCGCCTCCGAGGGCGGGGGAGCCGCCGATCCGGAGGTCGCGATCGTCATGGACGCCTCGTCGTCGATGCTGGAGCCGGATGAGGGCGGGACCCGACTGGACGTGGCCAAGCGGGCGTCGCTCGACCTCGTGGACTCACTGCCGGACACCGCGCGCGTCGGGATGCTCGCCTACGGCACGCAGGTGGACGATGCGCCCGAGAACCACGCCCCCGGCTGCGAGGACATCCGCACGCTCGCCCCCGTCGGGGCCGTCGACAAGGATCGCCTGCGCGGCGAGATCGACGGCCTCGAGGCCCGCGGCTACACGCCCATCGGCAACGCCCTGCGAGCCGCCGCGGACGACCTGTCCGCGGACGCCGCCGAGCGTTCGATCGTCCTGGTCTCCGACGGCATCGACACGTGCGCGCCGCCCCCGGCCTGCGAGGTCGCGGAGGAGCTGGCCGACGAGGGGATCGGGCTGGCCGTCCACACCGTGGGGTTCCGGGCCGACGAGGCCACGCGCGCAGAGCTCGAGTGCCTCTCGGACGTCACCGGCGGCACCTACCGACAGGCGGATGACGCGCACTCGCTGACGGACTCGCTGCAGTTCCTCGCCCAGCGCGCGATCGTGGGGTACGAGACGACCGGCACCGATTTCGAGTTCACCGACACCCCTGACGAGGCCCTCTACGTGGGCCGGGGGCTGTACCGGACGACGCTGACGACCTCGGCCGGGGTCAGTCTGGGCGAGACACCACAGCGGTACGTCCGCCTCGCGGTGCCCGAGGGGCACAGAGCCTGGGTGTCGCTCACGCCGCTGCCCGGGATCGATCTGGGTGAGTCGGGCGGCGGGCAGGGCGTCAACGCGCGGCTGAGCGCCGAGAACACCTCGAGCGCCGACTGCGCGAGCACCACGGACATCTCGCAGACCTCCGGCGGCGGCTTTGAGCCTCCCGAGTCGGCGGTCATCTCCGTCGGGGGACAGGAGACCGGGGGCGAGTGTGACGGCTCGCGGTGGGTGGTGGCCGCGCAGGTGCTCACCGGGTCCCGCGGGCACGTCGAGGACATCGAGTTGGAGATGTCCGTCCAGTTCGAGCCGCTGCCCGGCGACGAGTCCGATACCTGGGCGGCAGGTGACCACGGCGGTGCTGCGGATCCGGCGCCGGTGGACACATCGGCGCCGCAGCCGGTGGTCGGGGGTAACAGCTTCAACAACGCGGCCGAGATCACCGAGGGCGCGTTCACCGATGCGATCGTGCCTGGCGAGTTCCGCTATTACCGCCTCCCGGCCGAGTGGGGGCAGCGCCCGGTGGTGACGGTGCGGACGGGCCTCTCGGTCCGCGAGGCGGCGGACACCCTGTACGCGGACATCTACGGACCGGTGCGGCACGAGATCGCCGACGGGTACGAGAGCTTCTACGAGGACCCCGGGGAGCTGACGATCGCCGCGGACCGTCCGATCATCTTCCGCAACCGCGACGCCAACGCGGGCGGCGCGTCCGTAGCGATCGCGGGTGAGCATTATGTTGCGGTGTCGATGAACGTGACCGGCAGCGGCGCGCTCGGAGTGGAGCAGCAGTTCGAGATCGGGGTCCGCCTGGACGGGCAGCCGTCCGAGGGGCCGGAGTGGGTTCCGGTGAACGAGCCGGGGCCGATGCCCTCCGACACGCCGCCCGACGGCGACTCGGCGGGCTCCCCGGCGCCGGAGAGCGACGACGACACCGAGCAGGTCGCCGTCGACGAGGACGCCCCCGGATGGTCCGGTGTGTGGCTCATGGGCGGCGGTGTGCTGCTCCTCGTGGCTGCGGCAGCGGGGCTGTGGGCGCTGGCGCGAAGGTCGGGGCGCGACCACGGGTGAGTCTTCCTTCGGGGTCAGATGACGCCGGCCGCCGAGAACAGCCCTGCCGCGGCGAGCCCGATCGCCAGACCCCAGAGTGCGACCGCGAGGGAGGTCCAGGCGGCGACGGCGCGGCGGTCGGCACCGATCCCCACCATCGCGGCGGAGGTGAACTGGGACGGCAGCACCAGCGGGCCGAGGAGGCTCGCGCCGGGCACTCCGACGCGGCGGACGGTCGCGGCGACCTTGCCCCGCTTGCCGTCCCCGCCCCGGGCCCCGGTCTCGCGCCCGGGGCCGGTGGTGCGGCCGGATGTCGCCCGACTGCGGATCCCCGCGATGCCGAAGACCACCAGGAGGACCGACGCGACGTTGCCGATGATCGCGGCCGCGACCGCCACCGGGATGGGGATTCCGGCCGCGATCCCGATGGTCGCCGCGCCGTAGGACTCGATGAACGGGATGGCGCCGACGGCGACGACGCCGAGGAACTGGATGGCGTCGGGCAGGCCGAGGACGAAGTCCTGGATGGTGAGGAAGAAGTTCTCCATGGGGCGTTCCGATCTGTGCTGTCCCGCCGGGCGGTGTCCCGGCGGCTACGGATCAGGGTTCTCGCCCGGGCGCTTCGAGGGCAGGATCGAACCGTCATGACCTCGACGTACTCCCGTCAGGCCCGATCGATGACAACTGTCACTGCTCTACCCTGGGCGCATGTCCGAGTCCGACACCGCGGCCGAGCAGGTCGCCCCGGAGCCCGAGCCGCGGCATTCGGTGATCGGTGGCGTGCGTGCGACGTGGTGGAACGCGGTGGTCTCGCTGGTCGTGGCCATCGTCGCCGCGCACGCGCCGGTCGCCGTGTACGTGGTGGCGGGGCCGCAGATCGAGGGGACGCTCGCCGAGCCGACCGTGCCACGCCTGGTGGTGATGGGAGCGCTCGGGGCGGTCTCGGCGTGGGCGCAGCTGACCATGGTCCCCTGGCTGCGCCCGGGCCTGGGCGGCGGCGTGACCTCGCCATCCGTCGCGATCTCCGCCGTGGGCACCGGCCTCGCTCTGTGGGGGATGCTGCTGCCGATCGGGGTCGGGGTCCTGCCGCTGGTGTCCGCGTTGTCGCTGCTGGCGTGCGCGTACGGGCCGCTGGCACGGCGCGGTGTGTTCGCGGCGACGGTGGCGGTGTCGGTCGCGGCGTGGCTGCTCGTGGACTCCGGCAGGCTCGGTGCGGTGGTGCCGGCGTTGCCGCTGCTGACGTTGGTCTACCCCTACCTCGTGTTCGCGTCGGTGTGGGCCTGGGACGTGGTGACCCGCCTGGATCGTGCCCGGGCGGTGGAGGCGGACCTGGCGGTGACCCGGGAACGCCTGCGTTTCGCCTCCGACCTGCACGACATCCAGGGGCACTCGCTCCAGGTGATCGCGCTCAAGGCGGAGCTGGCCGAGCGACTCCTCGGGGCGGACACGGCGAGCGCGGCCGACCAGATCGCCGAGGTCCGCCACGAGGCGGCCGCGGCGCTGGCACAGACGCGCGAACTCGCCCGCGGCTATCGTGCGACGAGCATCGAGGCGGAACTGGACAACGCGCGCGACGTCCTCGTCGCGGCGGGCTTCGACGCCTCTACCGAGGTAACGGAGATCCCACCGGACGGCGAGACGCGGTCGCTCTTCGGCCGCGTGCTCCGCGAGGCGACCACCAACGTGCTGCGCCACGCCGGCCCCGGGCCCGTGTCCATTGCCGTCAGCCGGAGCCCCGCCGCGGAGCATGGGCCGGGGGAGTGGCGGCTGCGCGTGGTCAACGCGCTCGCCGACGGCCCCGTCGGCGAGCGCACCGGGTCCGGCGGCACCGGCCTGGCCGGGCTGACCGACCGGGCGGAGCGGCTCGACGGCCGGGTGGAGACGAGGTTTGACGACGACGACGAGAACGCGCCGCGGTTCGTACTGACCGTGGCGGTCCCGGTGCGTGCCGACGAGGCGGTTCGGTCATGATCCGCGTCCTGCTCGCCGACGACGAGGACATGATCCGCTCCGCGCTCACGGCACTGCTCGATCTGGAGCCCGACCTCGACGTCGTCGCCTCGGTCGGCGACGGGGTGACCGCCGTGGCCGAGGCGGACCGTCTGCGCCCCGACGTGTGCCTGGTGGACCTCGAGATGCCGGGCCTGGACGGCGTCGAGGTCGCGCTGCGGGTGGCGGCGATCTACGCGTCGCGGGTCGTGATCGTCACCCGGCACGCCCGCCCCGGGGTGCTGCGCCGGGCGATCGATGCCGGCGTGGCCGGGTTCGTCACCAAGTCGACGCAGGCCAGCGACCTGGCCGAAGTGATCCGGAGCGTGTCCGCCGGGCGGCGCCACGTCGACCCGGACATCGCCGCCGCCGCATTGTCGGCGGAGCGGTCCCCGTTGACCGAGCGCGAGCTCGACGTCCTGCGGGTCGGCCGGTCGGCGGCGACGGTCCAGGAGATCGCGGACGCCCTGCACCTGGCGCCGGGCACCGTGCGCAACTACCTGTCGCAGGCCATGCAGAAGCTGGGGGTGTCGACCCGCCGCGAGGCGTCGGCCACGGCGTGGGAGGAGGGCTGGATCTAAGCGGTCCCGGGGCCGGCCATGCCGAGGAAGACGATCATGCTGCGTTCCAGGGCCACAAGGTGATCCGGCTCCAGCGTGCCGACCCGTTCTCGGACCCGATCTCGTGGAGCGGCGGTGAGCTTGTCGACCATCAGCCGTGACGCTGTGGTCAGGCCGTTGAGTGGCGAAGGCTCGACAACGGGCCGGAAGAGCGGTGCCTCAATCTGATTGGTCGTCAACGGGCAGACCATGACTGAGCCGGTGGCGTCGAATCGATCGTCTTGCACGATCACCACCGGCCGGGGTGTGCCCGCGTAACCGGGGCCCGAAGCGGTCCAGATCTCGCCGCGGCGCATTGTCAGTTGTCGTCTCAATCAGTGGACAGCGAGTCAACGAATGCTTGATCGCCTGCTTCCTGTGTACGGGCCGCGACGGCTGCGGATTGGCTGTGGGCCTCGTCTGCGAAGCCCGGCGCCGTCACATCAGGTACCCAGATCTGGATGGGACGCAGTCCTTGTGCGCGCCGGCGCTCCCGATGTCGGCGAACCCGATCCTTCGTACTCATGCAGACCACGTTACATGTAACGAGTGGGGTCGTACGGGAGTCGCGCCGACGGTGTCGCGGTCGATGGCTACGATGGCGGCCGTGAGCCTCACCATCAGCACCGTCAATGTCAACGGGATCCGTGCCGCCGTCCGGCAGCGTTCGGAGACCAATCTCGGCTTCCTGCCCTGGCTGGAGTCCAGCGGGGTGGACGTGGTGGCCCTGCAGGAGGTGCGCGCAAACGAGGATCAGGCCCGCAAGGCCCTCGCCCCGGCGCTCGAGGCCGGCTGGCATCTCGTCAGCGCCCCCTCGGAGCTCAAGGGCCGGGCCGGCGTCGCGTTGCTGTCGCGGCACGAACCCGCCGAGGTGCAGGTGGGGTACGGCGACCCCGAGTTCGCCGAGTCCGGCCGCTACATTGAAGCCACTTACCCGGGGGCGAAGGACGGCGAGACGGTGACCGTGGCGAGCCTGTATCTGCCGTCGGGTTCGGCCGACACGCCCAAGCAGGACGAGAAGGACCGCTTCCTGGCGACGTTCCGGGAGTTCCTCAGCGAGCGCGCCGCCGACGTGGCGAAGCGTGACGGGCACGAGATGATCATCTGCGGGGACTGGAACATCGCCCACCGCGAGGAGGACCTGAAGAACCACAAGGGCAACCACAAGAGTTCTGGATTCCTGCCGCACGAGCGCGAGTGGATGACCGGGGTGTTCGCCGACGGCAGCGGCTGGACGGACGTCGTCCGGCACCGGCGCCCCGACGAGGTGGGACCGTACTCGTGGTGGTCCCAGCGCGGGAAGGCGTTCGACAACAACGCGGGCTGGCGCATCGACTACCACGTGGTGACCGACGGGCTCGTCGACCGCGCGGTGGAGGACTGGGTGGACCGGGCGAGCGCCTACGACATGCGCTGGTCCGATCACGCGCCCGTGACGGTGGTCTACGAGTAGAGGCCACCCGTAGCCTGGGCGCATGACGAAGTACGCCACCGCAGAGCGCCCCGACCGTGCCGGACTCGTCGACTTCCTCCGGCCGCGCCACCACGCCGTCCTCATCACCCGGCGCGGCTCCGGCGGGCTCCAGACCTCGCCCGTGACCTGCGGGATCGACGAGGCCGGCAGGCTGGTCGTCGCCACCTACCCGCAGCGCGCGAAGGTGGCCAACATCCGCCGCGACCCGGCCGTGAGCGCGTGCGTGCTCTCGGACGAGTGGAACGGTCCCTACGTGCACCTCGACGGCACCGCCGAGGTCGTGGACCTGCCCGAGGCGGTCGAGCCGCTGGTGGAGTACTTCCGCAGCGTCTCCGGCGAGCACGACGACTGGGACGAGTACCGCGCCGCGATGGTGCGGCAGGGCAAGTGCCTCGTCCGCGTGACGGTCGAGGACTGGGGGCCGGTCGCCACGGGCGGGTTTCCGCCGCCCGCCGGACCGGCCTGACATCATCCCGCAGGCTGATTCGGAAGGCGGCCAGCCCGAACTACAGTGACCGGCATGGGTGAGGTTGCTTCTCGATCCGGCCCGCCGAGCGGCGGCGTCGAGCGGTTCCTCGCCTTCCTGGAACGGCAGCCGTGGATCACCGACGCGCTCTTCGTGGCGATCCCGCTGAGCGTGTTGACCTATGCCAGCCAGGACTCCTTCTACGGGCGTAACCCCCTCCTGCCGGGCTGGGTAGAGCTGGCGGTGGCTCTCACCATGGCCGGTGTGCTGGCGTTGCGCCGCACGTGGGTGGTCCCGGCCGCGATGACGGTCGCGGGAACAGCGCTGCTCATGGTGGTGCTGCTCGTCCCGCCGTCCATACAGATCGTGGCGGTTCCGATCACCGTCTACACGGTGGCGAAGTTCGGCAGCCCCAGGGCCTCCAGAGCGTTCCTCGGACTCGGACTGGCGGGCGCCGTGCTGGTGCTCGTGCCCTACGCGGCCAGTGTGTTCTGGATCGGACCAGCGGGCACGGGGCCGTCCTTGGTCCGAATGCTCGGTTTCCAGGAGATCATCGCGGCGACCGTCGTCGTGGGCTTCTGCGCGACCACAGTGATGGTGGCGTGGATGCTCGGCGAGGTCGGCGCCCGCAGCCGCCGGCAGCTCGCCGAGATCGAGGAACGCAACCGCCTGCTCATCCGGGAGCGTGCGCACGAGGCCGCGGCCGCCGCGACCGATGAGCGCCTCCGGATCGCGCGCGACATGCACGATGTCGTCTCCCACTCCCTCTCGGTGATGATCGCCCAGGCCGACGGGGGTCGCTACGTCGCCGTCGCGGACCCGCGGTCCGCGGAGCGCGCGCTGGAGACCATCGCGGACACGGGCAGGGAATCGTTGGTGGAACTGCGACGGATGCTCGGCGTGCTGCGCAGCGCGGACGACGCGGTGCAGCACCGCCCCCAGCCCAAGGCCACCGACATCACCGAGCTCGTCGACTCGGTGCGGGCGGCGGGACTTCCGGTCGGCCACCGGCAACCCGACTGGCTGGGCGAGCTGACCGAGGGGCGATCCCTCGCCGTCTACCGCGTGGTCCAGGAGTCGCTGACCAACACACTCAAGCACGCGGGCCCGGACGCCCGCTCGCGGGTGGCGCTCACGACCTCCGGGACCGACCTGCTGATCGAGGTCGTCGACGAGGACCCGAGCGGCTCGTCCGCGGCGCGCGCCGACGGCGCGGACCAGACGCCGGGCCCCTCGGCCCGGCCGGGTTCCGGTATCGAGGGCATGCGGGAGCGGGTGTCGCTGTACGGGGGCACCGTGGACGCCGGCCCCGAGGGCACGGGCTTCGCCGTACGCGCCCGGCTCCCCGGCGCCGTCCCGGCCACGGTCGCGAAGCAGGAACGACGATGAGCCCGATCCGCGTGATGCTGGTGGACGACCAGCACCTACTGCGCGCCGGGTTCGCCATGCTCATCGGGTCCCAGCCGGACATGCAGGTCTCCGCGGAGGCCGGGGACGGTGCGCGGGCCGTCGAGCTGATCCGCGAGCAGCCCGTCGACGTGATCCTCATGGACGTACGCATGCCGATCATCGACGGCATCAGCGCCACCAGGCGGATCCTCGCGATGGTCGACAGCGGAGAGATCCCCGCGCTGCACATCGTCGTCCTCACGACCTTCGACACCGACGAGTACGCCTTCGAGGCGCTCAAGGCCGGCGCCGCCGGATTCCTGCTCAAGGACGTCCCACCCGAGACGCTGCTGGCCTCGATCCGGCAGGTGCACGAGGGCGGCTCGGTGATCGCGCCCACCACCACGCGACGCCTCCTCGACCACGTGGGGCCGATGCTCGAGGCCTCCGGGCCCGGCGAGGCCCCGCGTGACCGGGCCGCTCGCGCCGGGCTGACCAGCCGGGAGACCGACATCCTGCTGGCGATGGCCACCGGGGAGTCGAACGGGGAGATCGCCGGCCGGCTGTACCTCTCCGAGGCGACGGTTAAAACCCACGTGAGGCGGATCCTCGCCAAGCTGGACGCCCGCGACCGCGTCCAAGCGGTCGTGTGGGCCTACGAGCACGGGGTGGCCGGGCCGGGCACCGGCGAGGACTGAGCCGCGGCGACGTCATCCCTGAGGATGATCCGGCGCGTCGGATCGCAGCCCCAGGGATGATGTCTGCGCAGGTCATCGGCCCATACGTTGATCGGGTACCCATCCGATCACCAGGAGCACACGATGACCCGAACCCACGACGCCGCCCGGGACGCGCCCGGATTGTCCGGCGCCACCGACACGTCCGCCGTCCGCACTGTGGCTGTCACCCGCCAGCACGGCAGCGGAGAGAACCGGGTGCTCGCGCTCGACCGGGCGAGCATCTCCGTCGACGCCGGGCGGTTCACCATGATCATGGGGCCCTCCGGGTCCGGCAAGTCCACACTCATGCACGTGCTGGCCGGCTTGGATGCGCCGGACGAGGGACAGGTCTTCCTCGGTCGCCGCGAGATCACGGGGATGAGCGACACGGCGTTGACCAAGCTGCGCCGCACCCGTACCGGGTTCGTCTTCCAGTCCTTCAACCTGATCCCCACGCTCGACGTGGAGCAGAACATCGACCTGCCGGCCAGGCTGGCGGGGGAGAAGCCGGAGCCCGAGTGGGTCCGTACGGTCACCGAGCGGCTCGGCATCGAGACCCTGCTGCACCGGAAGCCACACGAACTCTCCGGTGGGCAGCAGCAGCGGGTGGCCGTGGCGCGCGCCCTCGTGACCAGGCCCGCGGTCGTCTTTGCCGATGAACCCACCGGCAACCTCGACTCGGTCTCCGGTGCGGAGGTGATGCGCCTGCTGGCCGCCGCGGTCCGCGAGTACGGGCAGACGGTCATCATGGTCACGCACGACCCGGGGCTGGCCGCCTACGCCGACCGGGTCATCATGCTGGCCGACGGCCGACCCGTGGCCGACCTGGCCGATCCCGGCCCGGAGGCCGTCGCCGACGCCCTCCTGCACCTCACCCGGGACGCCCCCGACGCCCCGCTGGCCTTCCGTGAGCAGGAGGAGGTCGCCCGATGAGAACCGTCCTGCTGTCCACATTCCGTTCCGGAGGTGCCCGCCTGCTGGCGGCGGGCATCGCGATCGCGATCTCGGTGGGGTTCGTCGTCACCACCCTGGCGGCCATGGACTCGTTCCAGTCCGGCATGCGCAGCCAGTTGGCCGGCGAGTACGACCGTGTCGGCGCCGTGGTCGACACCAGCGGGCTCGACGACGACGAGGTGCACCGCGCGCTGACCGCCGTGCAGGAGTCCGGGGCGGCGGGGGCCGCCGACCCCCGCTCGTCCGCGTTCCTCCAGCTGGAGACCGACGGCGGTCGCTACAGCGCCCAGGCCCGGAACCTGCCGAGCCCGGATCTGCGGGCGGAGGAGCTGGCCGAGGGGCGCTGGCCCGCGGGTCGGTCGGAGACCGCGCTCGACGGGGCCGCGGCGGAGAGCCTCGGCCTGCGCGTGGGCGACTCCCTGGACACCCGGGTGTACGACCGTGACACGGGCGGCGAGGTGCCGGGACCGCCACTGACCGTCACCGGCCTCTACACCGGTATCGGCGTCAACCCCCTGCCCGGCCTGTTCGTCCCTGACGAGGACCTCCGGTCTCTCGGCTCTGCCTCCACCTCCGAGATCCGGGTCGCGCCCGCGGAGGCGGCCGGATCCGGCGCCGCCGCGGCGGCATTCTCCGGCGATGACGACCGGGCACTCAAGGGCGAGGTCTCCGAGGCGCTCGCGGCAGCCGGCGTGGACGCGCCCGTGCTCACCCAGCAGGAGATCATCGACCGGGAGGCGGAGAGATTCTTCGGCGACGCCGCGGTGTTGGCCGCGATCGTGCTGGCCTTCACCGTCATCGCGCTGTTGGTGGCCGCCCTGGTCATCATGAACACCTTCGACGTACTCATCGCCCAGCGCACCCGGCAGCTGGCGCTGCTGCGGTGCCTCGGCTCGACCGCCGGACAGATCCGGCGACTGGTACTCCTGGAAGGCGCGCTCGTCGGCGGGATCGCCTCCGCCCTCGGCGTCGTCGGCGGGTACGGCCTCGGCCACGCCCTCGCCGCCGTGAGCGACCGGATCCCCGGGATCGCCGCGCTCGAGCCGCCGACGCTGCACTGGTGGATCGTGGCGGTCGGAATGCTGCTCGGTCTCGTCGTCACGCTGGTCTCGGTGTGGATGCCCGCCCGCAAGGCCATGCGCACCTCCCCGCTCATGGCGATGCGCCCCCTCGAGGCCGTCCGGCCGGAGCCGCGGGCCCGCGCCCGGACCGCGGTCATCGGCGGCCTACTCCTCGCCGTGGGCATCGCGGGGATGGTGGCAGCCGTGCTGGCTCACCAGCTGCTCCTCGCGATCCCGTCGGCAGCGGTGACCGTGATCGGCATGGTCGTCGTGCTCCGCCTGCTCGCGGCACCGATGATCGCGGGGCTGGCGGGCCTCGTGCCCGGCGGGTGGCTGCCGTTCCGCCTGGCCGCGCTCAACGCGAGCAAGCACCCCGGGCGGACCGCGACCACCACGATCGGCATGGTCATCGGCGTCAGCATCGTCTCCACGATGATGGTCGGGGCCGCGCTGGCGCAGGGATCGATCTCCGCGGAGATGGACACCCAGCGCCCCGTCGACATGTTCGTCACGGGCGAGGAGTCGCAGGCGATCGACCCCGCCGACGTCTCCGCGGTCGCGGAGACCGAGGGACTGGTCCACGCCGAGGCCGTACCCGGCACGATGGCCCGCGTCGGTGACGAGGAGGTGCCCGTGCTCGGGGTCGACGAGGCCGTCGCCACCGCTTCTCGCAGCGACGACACCGTGCCCGCCGCCGGGACGGCGGCGGTGGGCAGCAGCCTGGCCACGCAGCTCGACGTCGACACCGGCTCCTCGCTGACCCTGTCGGCCGGCGGCGGGCAGGTGGACGTGGAAGCCACGACGAGCCCCGGGGCGCCGTGGCCCACCGCGATCGTGGTGTCGACCGACACCCTGCGCGAACTGGACCCCGACGCCGGCGTCATGCAGGTCTGGGCGCAGGTCGAGGACCTACCGTCGGCCGGGTTGCAGACGTTGGCGTCGACGATCACGGGCGAGACCGGGCTGCAGGCAGAGGTCGGCCCGGCCATGGAGCGCGCGATGGTCGACGAGATCATCACGACGATGCTGGGGATCGTGTTGGCGCTGCTGGCCGTGGCGATCGTCATCTCGGTGATCGGCGTGGCCAACACGCTCTCGCTGTCGGTCATCGAGCGCACCAGGGAGTCCTCGCTGCTGCGCGCGCTGGGGCTGACCCGGGCGCAGATGCGAGTGATGCTCGCGTGCGAGGCGGTGCAGATGACGGTCGTGGCCGCGGCGGTCGGGATCGTCGCCGGGACGGCCTTCGGTGCGGTCGGGATCGGAGCGTTACTGGGCCAGATGGACGTGCCGCTGTCCTTCACCGTGCCGTGGGGCCAGCTCGCTCTCGTGGTCGGCGCGGCGCTGCTGGCGGGCCTGGTGGCCTCGATCCTGCCCGCCAGGCGGGCGGCGAGGCTCGCGCCGACGGTGGGCCTGGCCGCCGGCTGAGCGGCGGCCGGGGTGGCTCCGCCGTCGGCTGGCGGGGGCGGAGCCACCCGGGCGTGGGATGATGGACACCATGTCTGAGCAGTCCTCCTCCACAGCCCCTGCCGCCGAGGCCGGCACCTCCGCGACCGGCCCGACCGAGACGCCGGCGCCTGCGAAGCGTCAGCGCGTCCTGTCCGGCATCCAGCCGACCGCCGACTCGTACCACCTCGGCAACTACCTGGGCGCGGTGCGGCAGTGGGTCGAGCTGCAGGACGACTACGACGCCTACTACTTCATCCCCGACCTGCACGCGATCACCGTCGCGCAGGACCCCAAGGAGCTGCGCGAGCGCGTCTTCCGCGGCTGCGCACAGCTCCTCGCCCTGGGCGTGGATCCGGCGCGCTCGGTGCTGTTCGTGCAGTCGCACGTGCCCGAGCACGCCGAACTCGCCTGGGTGCTCGGCAGCATCACCGGCTACGGCGAGGCCGCGCGCATGACCCAGTTCAAGGACAAGGCCGCCAAGCAGGGCACCGAGGGGACGACGGTCGGACTGTTCACCTACCCGGTGCTCATGGCCGCCGACATCCTGCTCTACCGTCCGCAACTCGTCCCGGTGGGCGAGGACCAGCGCCAGCACCTCGAACTCACCCGCGACCTGGCCATGCGGTTCAACTCGCGCTACAAGAAGACGTTCGTGGTGCCCGAGGGCAAGATCCTCGAGGGCTCGGCCAAGATCTACGACCTGCAGGACCCCACCGCCAAGATGAGCAAGTC
>DHCFD07801__coassemble_1259_pt1 | contig 22023 bp, 23 predicted proteins | sample DHCFD07801__metabat2_high_PE_018 | metagenome-assembled genome bin DHCFD07801 | reverse complement strand
GGAGCCCGGGCCCGAGCGTGCACAGGATCTGACCGAACGAGCCCACATCGCCCGCGGACCCGCCCTCGCCGAGCAACGACGGCAGAAGACCCGAGATCGCGTTGACCAGCACCATCGCAAGGCCCGCGGGCGCGTCCTCGCCGTCGCCCGCGAGCAGTGGGGCGAGACCGGCTGCCAGGGCCGCACCGTCCGTCGACTCGCCGTCCGTGGCATCGGCGCCGTCGCCACCGTCGCCGCCGTCGACGATCGCGCACAGGTCGGGCGACTCACCTTCACCGGTGCCGGCCTCGGTGTCAGCGCCGGCGGTCGTCAGCGTGTTGTCCCCCGGGACGGCGGACAGGGTGGGCTCCGGATCCCCGGTCTCGGCATCGCCGGTCGTCGGGGACTCAGGCGCCTCGGCATCGGAGGTCTCGGCCTCGGTCGTCGCGGTCTCGGCTCCTGCCGCGGTCGCAGCTCCGGCCCCTGCCTCGGTCGCGGCTCCGGCTCCGGCTTCGGCTTCGGCGCCAGCCTCACCGGAGGCGTCGTCCGCCACGGTGATCGAGACCTTCTCCGACTCGGACGCACCGGAGTTGGAAACGGTGACCAGGACGTCATAGGTGCCGGCCCGTGTCGGCGTTCCGGAGATCACCCAACCGTTCTGCACCAGTCCGTCGGGCAGGCCTGTGACCTGGACCGTCGTGCCCTCGGGAATGGTGCCGCCGGCGGCGCGGGCGACCACGGGCTCGAGATCGAGATCCACGGGGGTCCCGAGCTCCATCTCCTGCGCCGCGGTGTTCTGGGCCAGTCGGATCTCGCCGGAGTCCACCTCCGAGGGGGCCGTGACCGCCACGACCGTGCCGCCGCCGACCACGGCGAGCGCGGCCAGCGCCCCTCCGAGAGCGAGTGACCGTGTGCGTGGAGCGGGGCGGAGTGGGCTGCGGCGCTGGAACATGGGATCACCTTGTCGTCCGTGGGTCAGGGCACGACCGGGGCCACCCCAGTCACATGCGCACCATACGTCACTTGAGTCACGTGGGGAACAGTCTGCTGAGCGCGCCAGCCCTATCCGACCCGCCAACAGTCCGCGATACCGTCGACGCTCGCCACCACCGCCGCGCGGCCGGTAACATTGCGGTCACGCCACGCGATGTCGATTTTGTGGGGACCGGCGACCGGTCCGCCCCCGCTACCACGAGCTCGAGCTCGACCGGGGCGTGTGCACACTTCACCGTGCGCTGGCCCCGGATCCCGGCAATGAGTGGCCAACTCTTGACAGAACTGAGATAATATCGTTATGCGAACCCGGATGCTCCTCTCCGCCAGCGCGATCGCGCTGGTCGCGGCGTCGTGCTCACAGCCGGAACCGCAAGTGCTGTCCGAGGCTCCGCGCTCCACCACCGCCACCGACCTCACCTCGACGACCGAGCCCACGAGCCGCGAGTCCGAGCCCGGCAGATTCATCGCGCGCTGCTCCACCGAGGCCGACGGCGGCACTCCGGGGATGACCGTGTTCACGGACGGGTCGCAGGGGATCACCGACCACTGCCTCAGCCGGTACTACATCGGCGTCCAGCCGGCACCGGGGGCGTTGTACGTGCCCGACGACGACTCGGGGACCTACGCCCCGACGCGCGGCTCCGAGACCGACACCAGCACCTCGTCCCAGCAGTGGACCCCGGCGCAGCCGCGGACCGACGCCGGCCCGGACGATGACGCGCAGATCGACCGGAACGACGAGCGCAACGGCGAGCAGGACCCGCGGGGAACCGATGCGCGGCCGACGCCGGACGCCTCCGAGACAGACTCGCCGGAGTCCGAGACCGGCGCCTCCACTCCCACCGAGACGGAGGACACCACAACCCCGGGCGACCAGACCACCACCCCCGGCGAGCCCACCGACGGCGAGGCCCAGCCGACGCCGCCCGTCGCGACGGACCCGACGCCTCCCGGCTCGTCCGAGCCGCCGACGACGGTCCCCGTCCCGACTGTCACCGAGGGTGCCGAGGAGTCCGGGCCACCCAGCCCGTCCGCGCCCACCTCGGACACGTCCAGCGCGCCTTCGGGACCGGAGGGCTCCATCGGGTCCGGCCCGCTCCCCGGCTCGAGCAGCGGATCCCACGACCTGCCGCCACTCTTCGGCTCTGAGAATCCTGCGCAGCCGACCACCGTACCGACGCAGCCGTAGGCCCCGCCCGCACCGGGCCCGGTACCGCGGGGCCGACAACACGGCGAGCCCGACGGCCGTCGGAGTTCAGCCCGTCGGTCGGGGTCAGTCCGTCGGTCGAGGGTCGGTCCGTCGGCCGGGGCTCAGGCCTCGTCCATCCGGCGGTGGAGATCCTCGCGCTTCTCGCGTCGCCCCGCCTCCAGATCGGCGATGTCCGCGTTGATCGCGGCACGCATCCGCGTGAACAGGACCATCGACAGTGGCATCGCGATCAGCACCGCGATGATGGCCGCCACCAACATCGGGACCTCGACGCCGACGAGCAGCCCGAGTCCGACGATCAGTAGCGCGATCGCCACGACCAACAGCAGGCGCATCACGGTGTAGAAGACCATGTTCCGGGCCAGACGGGCCCCCGGCGTGGCCCGGGGCTTCTCCGGCGCGTCGGTGGATGTCTCGTCTCGCTCGCTCATGGCCTCAAGGATACGTATCGTGGAATGAAGGAGGTTATCGTGATCTGGCTGTTCGCACTCATCGGGGTGATCACCGTGGCGGTTCTGCTGTGGCGCGCGTTCGGGCCGGCCTCGCAGCCCGCCCCGCCGCCGGTCATCGCTCCTGACGACGACCCGGAGTTCCTGCGCGAGCTGGACCGGCACAAGCCGCTGGACCCCTGACCCGCGGGCCGACCGGCCGCGCGGGCGGTGCCGCTGCGGTGGTGTCGTCTACTCCCCGCGCCACCGTGGCGTTCGCTTGTCCAGGAACGCGCTCATGCCCTCCTGGGCGTCGCGGGTGAGCGCGTTGGTCGCCATGGTCTCGGCCATCTGCCGGTAGGCGTCCTCCTGGGGGAGATCGATCTGGGTGTAGAAGGCCTGCTTGCCGATCTCCAACGTGAGCGGGCTCGCGTCGGCGATCTGCGCGGCCAACTCGTCCACCCGGGGCCGGAGTCGCTCCGCCGGGACGGCCTCGTTGACCAGACCCCAGTCGACGGCGGTCGCGGCGTCGATGGTCTCCCCCGTGAGCAGCATCTGCAGGGCGCGCTTACGGCCGATCGAACGGGAGACCGCGACCATCGGGGTGGAACAGAAGAGACCGATCTTCACGCCCGGGGTGCCGAACCGGGCGGAGTCCACCGCGACGGCGAGGTCGCAGGTCGCGACCAACTGGCACCCGGCCGCGATGGCGTGCCCCTGCACCTCGGCGATCACCGGCTGAGGGATGGACTGGATCGACTCCATCAGGTCGACGCAGGTGTCGAAGATCTCCTGCTCCTGCTCGAGCGTGCGGTCGAGCATCTCGGACAGTTCGTGCCCGGCCGACAACGCCGGACCCGACCCGGTGAGCACCACGACGCCACACGTGGCGTCCCCGCCGAGCGCGCGGACGGCGTCCGTGGCCTCGCGCATCATCTGCAACGACAGCGGGTTGCGCCGGTCGGGGCGGTCGAGCGTGACCCGACCGACAGGCCCGTCGCGGTCGACGGTGACACAGGGAGCGTTCATCGGCTATGTCCTGCGCCGGTGCTCAGTGCTCGCCGCCGCACCACTGGTCGGCGGGGACGGCGGCCTTGACCTCGTCGATGTGCTCGCCACAGCCTTCCCAGGTGGTCTTGCCGCAGACGGAACACGGGGCGGGACGACACATGGTGTTCTCCTTGTTGCTGTTTGTCCTTGGTGCTGAGCAACTGCCCAGTGATGCCCCCGACGGTATTGGATCAGTCGGAGGGGCGCCACTCCGCGTCGACGCGGGGCGTCGAGTCGCGGAGTCTGTCCACGTGGGCCACACAGTCCTCCCACTGCGGGAGCCGTCCGGCGGCCGCCGCGTCGAGAAGGCTCGGTGCCTCGCGGTCCTTGTCGCTCATCACGTGCTCGATCGGGGTGCCGTCGAGCGCCACGGACGGCCAGTCCACGGCGATGTGGGGGTCGAAGGCGTCCACGCCGTGCTCGGCGCCCGGCCTCCAGCCCTCCGAGCATAAGTACATGACCGTGGACTGCGGCTCCAGCGCGAGGAACCCGTGCGCGACGCCCTCGGGCACGTACACCGCCTTCTGTTCCTCGGAGTCGAGGAGCACCCCCGCCCACTCGCCGAATGTCGGGGACCCCACCCGTACGTCCACCATCACGTCGAAGACCGTGCCCGCGGGGCAGAGGACGTACTTGGCCTGGCCGGGCGGGACGTCCGCGTAGTGCAGGCCCCGCAGGACCCCCTCGCCGGAGACCGAGACGTTGACCTGGGCCAGGTCGAACCGGTGCCCGGTCATCCGCCGGAACTCCGGGTCAGTGAACGCCTCGTGGAACATCCCCCGGTCGTCGGGGATCCGGCGGGGCGTGATCTCCCATGCCCCGGTCACGCTGAGCTCGCGTCGCTCCACCTGGCTCCTGCCTTCCTTACGGGTCGATGCCACCCACCCTAACCGCGCATCGCGTCCACGATCTGGGACGCCGACCACTCGCCGATCCGCAGGCAGTCCATCGCCGCGTCGTGCAGGTCGACGTCGTCGCGCCACCCCGTCACGACGAACTGGAAGACGTAGGTCGCCTCGGCGTCGCTCCATCCCACGATGAGGCTCGACGTGGACATCCGGCCGGGTTCGGCCGTGTAGGTGCCGCGGACGTACCGGTAGACGCTGGAGACGGCACCGGCCTCGATGTCGCCCTCGCCGGCCACCTCCTCGAGCAGGGTCCAGTCGGCGAGCACCTCTGCCGTGGCGACGATCGACGCCACGGCGTCCTCGGTGGACATCGCCGGCGCGATGCGCGCGCACGTGGCCACCGCGTTGGGCGAGAACCCGTCGCGCTGCGCGTTCGGGTCGACGTAGATCACCGCCGACGGCTCCGGTGACTCGATCCGCTGCCAGGGCGGGGTCTCCACCCAGGCCAGCGGCTGTGCGGCCACGGCCATGGGCGGGGTCGCCTCGAGCGTCCGGCCGGTCTGGGCGCAGTACTCCTGGATCGTCGCCATGCTCAGCCGCCCAGACCGGCGCCGACGATGTGCGCGCCACCGTCCACCACGAGTGTCTGACCCGTGAGCCAGTGGGCGTCGTCGGAGAGCAGGAACGCCACCGGGCCGGCGATGTCATCGGGCACGCCCAGACGGCCGGCGGGCAGCGCGGCGGACATCCCCTCCTCCCGCCCGGAGTACAGGGCCTCGGCGAAATTGGTCTTGACCACGCCGGGGGCGACCGCGTTGACGCGCACAGCGGGGCCGAGTTCCACCGCGAGCTCCTGCGTGAGCCGGCCGACCAGAGCCTTGGTGGAGCCGTACCAACCGATCCCCGGCGACGGCGCGAGGCCCGCGATCGAGGCCACGTTGACCACGGCGCCACCGCGCTCGCCCAAGCCCGAGTGGTAGACCTTCTGCGTCCAGGCCAGCGTGCCGAGCGCATTGACCTCGGTGATCTTGCGGGCCGCCGCCAGATCCACGTCGATGGTGCGGCCGAAGACGGGATTGATCCCGGTGTTGTTGACCAGGAAGTCGACGGGGCCGAACGTCTCCTCGGCGCGGGCGACCACCTCGCGTTGGTGGTCCTCGTCATCGCCGGCGCCGGCCACGGTCAGCACCCGGTCCGGCGCGTCGAGCTCGGCGGCGGCGCGGTCCAGGCCCTCCTGCTTCCGCGCGGTGATGACGACCGACGCCCCCTCGGCGAGAAGTCGGCGGGCGATACCCAGGCCGATGCCGCGGCTGGCTCCGGTGATGATCGCGGTACGTCCGGCGAAACGCTCCGGGACGACGGGCCCAGTGCGGGGATCGGGAAGGGGGGTGGATGTCACTTGCGTTCTCCTCATGTGTCCGGCCGGCGCGCCTGACGTGCCGGTCTCCCAGAATAGGGGCTGACGCGGCCCCGCGGTTCGGCGACATTCCCCCCGATTGTGCGCGGCGCCACACGCCCGGAGCCGCACTCCGCGATAGAGTCGCGCGCAGCACGAGCCACTCCACCACGATCCGCAGGAAGTGTCGATGTCCCCACTGGCCCCGTCTCGTCGGACGGATTCGCCCGGGTGCTCGATGACGGAGATCCCCGGTCCCCGCTGGTTCGGTCCCGACGACCCCATCTGGCGGGTCCACGGGGACGCGGCCACGCCGATCGGCATCACCACCGGCCTGCTCATGCTGGCGGCAGAGCCCGCCTACGCCGCGACGATCGTGACGGCCGGGCTGGTGGACGACCCGTGGGACGTGGACGACTACCTGCACGATCTCACCGAGATCACGACCTTCGGCACGGTCGACGACGCGATGGTGACCATCGAGCACGCCTATCGCGACCGCGCCTCGTTCTCCGGTGTCACCGAACACGGCGACTACTTCTACGGTGCGGACCCCGGGATGGTCGAGTGGGCGCACGCCGCCACCACCTGGGCCCTGCTGGCTTCCCACCAGCGGTTCTCCGCGACGCCGCTGAACACCGCCGAGTCCGACGAGTACGTGCGACAGAGCGCCCGGATCGCCCACCTGCAGGGCGCCCGCACCTCCCCGGGTTCGGCCCGTGAGCTCGAGCAACTGCTGCGCGGGAGCCGGTCCCACGCCCGGGCGACCACGGCGGGACGGCGGGCGGCTGCGCGGCTGCGCGAGACCGCCAGGCCCTGCTCGGGCGCGGTCGACACCGCTGTCAGCGCGCACCGGTCGTGCCGGACCGTGGTCGATGCGGCGGCGGGCCTCGTCCCGTCCGATGTGCGTCGCGCTCTCGGCCTGCCGCACAGGCCCGTGGACCGGGCCGCGTTGTTCGGCCGACTGTCGCAGGCACACGAGGGCCTGGGCGCGCCGGTGCTCACCACGCCGCCCCCGATCGCGGCGCCGTCCGCGCTACGGGCCGACATCGCCTGACGACGAGGCCCCCTACCTCCCCGGAGCCTGTGCCAGGGCCACGGTCAGGCTCTCGTCCCAGTGCGGCAGCGCCGCCAGCCCGGCCTGGCGCCACGCAGTCCCGGACAGCACCGAGAACGCCGGACGTGGCGCGGGCCTGGGGAATTCCTCGGTGGTGCAGGGCCGGACGCGCCGGGGGTCCGCGCCCAGGAGTTCGAAGGTCCGCCGCGCGACGTCGTACCAGGTGGCCCGGCCGTCCCCGGCCGCGTGCAGGACCAGGCCGCGGGTGTCGACCGCGCCGACCTCCTCGAGGTCGAGCATCGCGAGGATCGCCCCGGCCAGCGCCGGAGCGTACGTGGGCGAGCCCCACTGATCAGCGACGACCGTCACCTCGTCCCGCTCGCTCTCGAGCCGTGCCATGGTGGCCACGAAGTCGCCGCCCGCGATACCCAGCCCGTCGCGGTCCGGCCCGGTGTAGAGCCAGGCCGTCCGCAGGACCGTCGCCTCGGGGTGCGAGGCGAGCACCGCGCGTTCGCCCTCGAGTTTGGTGCGCCCGTACACCGTGGCCGGGGCGGGGTCGTCGGCCGGATCGAGCGCCGGTGCGGCGGCCGGGTCGCCGCCCCCGGGCACGGCTCCGGAGAAGACGTAGTCGGTGCTCACCTGCAGCAGGCGGACGCCGCGCCGACGGCAGGCCTCGGCCAGTGCCCGGGCGCCGTCGACGTTGACCGCCCGGGCGCCCGCCTCGTCGGTCTCCGCCCCGTCGACATCGGTATGGGCGGCGCAGTTGATCACCGTGTCGGCCGGGTTCCGGTCCAGGTAGGCCTCGATCGTCGCCGGGCGGGTGAGGTCGAGGTCTGCGCGTCCGGGCGCGCGGACGACCCCCGGTCTCGCGCCGACGAGGTGGGTGCCCAGCTGACCACGGCCGCCGGCCACCACGATGCCGGCGCGTCCCGCGCCGGCCGCGGGCGTCACGGCCGTCTCCCCGTCTCGCGCCGGAGCACGTCGAGGAGGTACTGACCGTAGCCGGATCTACGCAGTTCATGGCCGCGGGAGGCCAGCTCGTCGTCGTCGAGATATCCCATCCGCCACGCCACCTCCTCCGGGCAGCCGATCTTGAGCCCCTGGCGGGCCTCGATGGTGCGCACGTAGTTGCCCGCATCGAGCAGGGAGTCGTGGGTGCCCGTGTCCAGCCAGGCCGTGCCGCGCGGCAGCACCTCCACCTGCAGGCGGCCTTCGTTCAGGTAGTGGCGGTTGATGTCGGTGATCTCGTACTCGCCCCGCGCCGACGGCGCGAGTCCGCGGGCCACCTCCACCACGTCGGAGCTGTAGAAGTAGAGGCCCGGGACGGCGAAGTCCGACCGCGGGGCCTCCGGCTTCTCCTCGAGGCTGATCGCGCGGCCGTCGTCGTCGAAGTCGATCACCCCGTACGCGCTCGGATCGGAGACACGGTAGGCGAACACGGCGCCGCCGTCCGGCTCGGAGAACCGCCGGAGCTGCGTGCCCATGCCGGGGCCGTAGAAGATGTTGTCGCCCAGGACCAACGCGACCGGGTCGTCGCCGATGTGGTCCGCACCGAGCACGAACGCCTGCGCCAGCCCCTCCGGCCGGGCCTGCTCCACAAAGCTCAGCGAGATCCCGAACCGCGACCCGTCGCCCAACAACCTGCGGAACTGCGGGGCGTCCTCCGGGGTCGTGATCACGAGGATGTCCCGGATACCCGCGAGCATGAGCGTGCTCAGCGGGTAGTAGATCATCGGCTTGTCGTACACCGGGACCAGCTGTTTGCTGGTGGCCAGTGTGATCGGCTGCAGCCGGGAGCCGGTGCCGCCGGCCAGGATGATCCCCTTCACAGCACCCGCTCCGTCGCGGCGTACCGCGCCTCGACCCGCTCCTTGACCGGCTCCCACCAGTCGCGGTGGTCGCTGTACCAGTCGATCGTGTGCTGCAGCCCTTCCCGCAGGTCGGTGAGCAGGGGCGCCCAGCCCAGTTCCTCGCGCGTGCGGCTCGCGTCGATCGCGTACCGCAGGTCGTGTCCGGGGCGGTCGGTGACGTGGTCGAACCCGTCCTCGCCGACGCCCATGAGCCGACAGATCTCCCGCATCAGGTCGAGGTTGGTCCGCTCGCCGTCCGCGCCGATGAGATAGGTCCGGCCGGTCTCGCCCCGGTCGAGGATCGCCCACACAGCCGACGTGTGGTCGTCCACGTGGATCCAGTCCCGCACGTTGGCGCCACTGCCGTAGAGGCGCGGGCGGCGGCCGTCGAGGATGTTGGTGATCTGGCGCGGGATGAATTTCTCCACGTGCTGGTACGGGCCGTAGTTGTTGGAGCAGTTGCTCAACGTCGCGCGCAGGCCGTAGCTCCGCACCCACGCGCGGACCAACATGTCCGACGACGCCTTGGTGGCCGAGTACGGGCTCGACGGTTGGTACGCGGTCTCCTCGGTGAACTTCGCCGGGTCGTCCACCGCGAGATCGCCGTACACCTCATCCGTCGAGATGTGGTGCAGCCGGACATCATGTCGCCGGCAGGTCTCCAGGAGCGTGAACGTCCCCACGATGTTCGAGTGCACGAACGGCCAGGGGCCGCTCAGCGAGTTGTCGTTGTGACTCTCGGCGGCGAAGTGGACCACGGCGTCGTCGTCGCCGGTCAGCCGGGAGACCAGGGAGTCCATCACGGTCGCGTCCGTGATGTCGGCCTCGACCAACTCCACCGCCCCCGTCGCCACGAGGTCCGCGAGCGTCGCGGGGTTGGCCGCGTAGGTCATGGAATCGATGACGGTGACGTGGACGCCGGACCGTTCGGCCACCGTGGTGCGCACGAAATTGGAGCCGATGAACCCGGCGCCACCTGTGACGAGTAGGCGCATGCGGGCAACACTACCGCCCGGCCCCGTCGCCGACGGCGGTCCCGTCAGACCCTGCCCCTCCCCGGCCCGTCTCCGCGAATCGGCGGATCTCGGCGAACTCGTCGAGCATCTTCGCGCGTCGCCGGGCCTGACCGGCCAGGGCGGAGGTCGACCGCGGCGTCACGGAGATCGCCTCCTCGGCGGGCAGACCGTCCCTCAACTGCCGCAGGCGCAACACCTCGGCGTCGAGGCGGGCGCCGTAGAGCACCGCCATGTTCGCCAGCCACAGCCAGACCAGGAACACGATGATGCCGGCGAGCGACCCGTACGTGCGGTTGAAGTCACCGAAGTTCGAGGCGTAGACGCTGAAGCCCGCGGTCCCGATCCCCACGATCACGAGCGCGGCGGCGGCGCCCAGGGACAGCCAGTGGAAACGCCGGCCACTGATGTTGGGGGAGAAACGGTACAGCGTGGCCAGCGCGAGGATCGCGGCGACGACGGCGGCCGGCCACTTGCCCACTCTCCACACCGCCAGCGCGGTCTCCCCCAGGCCGATCCACCCGCCCACGGTCTCCGCGATCGGCCCGGTGAACACCAACGCCAGGCCGCCGATCACCACAAAGACGACCAGCAGCGCCGTGAGCAGGACCTCGGCGGGCTTGTGCACCCAGATGGGGCGCCCCTCGTCGACCCCGTAGATCGTGTTCATCGCCCGCCCGAGCGCGCTGACGTAGCGGGACGCGGTCCACACCGCCACCACGAGGCCGACCACGAGCGCCGCCCCCGCGGCGGGCGTCGTGACCAGCGACTCCACGGGCGCGCGGACCGGGTCGAGGACCTCCGGCGGGGCGGCCTCGGACAGCATGAGCATCACGGCGTCGACCGTCTGTTCCCCACGACCGAAGACGCCCAGGAGGGACACGCCCGCGAGGATCGCCGGGAACAACGACAACACCCCGAAGAAGGTGAGCGAGGCGGCGAGGTCGGGACTGCCGTCGCGGAGGAACTCGACGACGGACCGCACCGCCACGAGTCGGGCCCCACGGAGACGACGACGGACGGGCCCCAGTGCGGCGTAGCGGTTATGTTCTGCGGGGGGCGCGTCGGGGCCCGACGGGCGGGGGCCGTCGCTCACGTGCACCTCCCGCCGTCAGACCCCCGCGCGACGCGGCGCGGGGTTTACGGACTCATCGTCCCACGTCCGGGGCAGATCCCACCGCGGCCGCCCAGGCGAGTCAGGGACTGGTCTCGCCCGTGTCGTCGTCGGGCGGGTCGACGGTGTCACGGCGGTCGGCCCAGGACTGCCGGATCCGGCGCGAGCGCCGGGAATGGCGGACCGTCAACACCGCCACGACCACCGCGATCACGAGCGGCACCCAGACCTTGGAGTACTCGAGCAGGAACTCCACCCACCCCGGCAGGGTGACGTCCGGGAGGTCGATCGACGGCAGATCGATATCGGGCAGGGGGATGCTCGGCAGAGAGATATCCGGCCACGGGATGTCGACGTCCGGGATCAGCGAGACAATCCAGTCGATCACCGGGCTGAGGAGTCGGCCGAGGATCGGGACCAGGACGAGGGCCGCGATAGCCCAGCCGGATCTCCCCACCCCGGCGGCCAGCGGATAGACCACACGCTTCCACGGCGACGCCGCGATTTTCTCCAGCCGCGCCTCGGCGGCAGAACCGGGCGGTGGGTCGAAGTGGACGATCTCCCCGCCGTCGCGGAAAGCCACCTGCCCCACACCCGTGGCGAACATCCTGCTGCGCATCTGCACGCGGGGGCCGCTCATCGCCGAGAGGGAGGTGGTGAACTCGCCGCGCGCCGGCGGCTTCCGGGTGATCGCCACCTTGTGGTCCCCGACCTGAGGCGCCCGCGCCACCAGGGCGCCGCCGCGGAACACCGAGTACCCGGGGGTGGCGACCTTCCCGGCGGCATCCTCGGACCTTCTGCGCGGGAAGCCGCTGTCGAGGACCCGGAGCTGGTCGGGACCGCCCACAGCGAGCTCGAGGAGCCCGTGGTCCGGGTGGTCGAGGCTCCAGACCTCGGGCGGCGTCACGCCCTCAGGTGACGCACCACTCATTCGTCGCTGTCTCCCTTCGCTGTCCGGCAGGAACGCTAGTACACGGCCGCCGCCGTCACGTCCCGGGCGACCCGCGTGGTGTTGCGGCCGGGCGGGTGGGGCATACCCTTGATCCCATGAAGCTCAACGACGACCTCGAAGCCAAGTTCAACGCGCAGATCACGCTCGAATTCGAGGCCAGCCTGGTGTACCGCCAGTTGGCCATCGAGATGGATCTGGCCGACCTGCCGGGGATGGCCACGTGGCTGCGGCGCCAGGCCGACGAGGAGATCGTCCACGCCAACAAGTTCATCGACCACCTCGACGCCCGTGGCAACCACCCGAAGATCGGCGATGTCTCGGCCGGCGAGGTCGCGCCGTCACAGGACCCCAAGCAGACCTTCAAGACCGCCCTGCACCACGAGCAGCGCGTGTCTGAGTCGATCCGCGAGCTCTACCGGGCCTGTTCCGAGGCCGGGGACATCGACTCCAACCAGCTGCTCAACTGGTTCATGTCCGAGCAGATCGAGGAGGAGGCGACGGTCGACGAGATCGTGGGTCGCCTCGAGATGACCGGCGACGACGGCCCGGGCCTGCTGCGCCTGGACGCCGAGCTGGGCAAGCGCCCCCAGAGTGGCACCGAGAACTGACAGCCGGCCACCACACCAGAGAAACCACACGAGGAGATCACCTTGAGCCTGTCCAATGCCATCCTGCGCGGGGTCACCGGCGCGTTCGTCCTCAACTCCGGGCTGGGTAAGCGCGATCTGCCCACCGAGGCCGCCCAGGGTCTGCAGGGCTTCGCCTCCACCGGCGTCCCGCAGGTCAACCAGCTCGACCCGGACACCTTCGGCAAGTTCGTCGCCTACTCCGAGATCGGGATCGGGACGGCGCTGCTCACGCCATTCGTCCCCAGAAAGCTCGCGGGCGCGGGACTCGGCGCGTTCTCCGCGGGCCTGATGGCCATGTACTTCCGGAACCCGTCCATGACCCGCCCCGACGGTGTCCGCCCCAGCGACGAGGGCATGTCCCTGTCCAAGGACGTGTTCATGCTGGCGATCGCCGGCGCTCTCGTGACCAGCAAGTAGCGCCGCCCCCCGGAGGCCCCGGAGAGCCGGGACCACGGAGCGCCGGGGCCCCGGGTCACGCCACCGAGGCGATGGCCCCCAGCACGGCGTCGGCGAGGTCCGCGCGGCAGACCACCAGGTCGGGGAGGTAGACCTCGCCCACGTTGTATCGGAGCGGGTCCCCGTTGACGCGCAGCGCGACGAATCCCCGGGCCAGTGCCACTCCGGCGGGCGCCGCGGAGTCCCACTGGTACTGGCCCCCGGCGTGGATGTAGGCGTCGGCCTCCCCGCGCACCACCGCGGCGGTCTTGGCGCCGGCCGAGCCCAGCGGGACCAGATCCCCGCCGACCGCGTCGGCGACCGCGTCCGCGAACGCCGGCGGGCGGGAGGCGGACAGCACGATCCGTGGCCGGTCGCCGTCCCGGGGCGGGAGCAGCCCGCCGCCGGGCACGCCCGAGTGTCCGGTCGGCGGGGCGTACTGCTCGTCGCCGTCGGTCCCCAGCACCACACCGAGCGCCGGCAACGACACCGCAGCGGCGGTGAGGCGGGCGCGCGCCGGGTCGCCGGAGCGTTCCCACAACGCCACGTGGACGGCCCAGTCCGGGCGGTCGCCCATCCCGTATTCGCGAGTGCCGTCCACCGGGTCGATGATCCACACGCGGTCGGCGTCCACCCGCGCGAGGTCATCTCCCGACTCCTCCGATAGCACCGCATCCCCGGGCCGCTCGGCGGCCAGCCGGTCCAGCAGGAGCGTGTTGGCGTCCCGGTCCCCCAGGTCGCCGAGCTCGCGGCCGCTCGGGCCGGAGGTCCGCAGTTCGACCAGCAGCTGGCCGGCGTCCGCGGCGAGGTCGACGGCGAGCCGCTGGTCTGTGTACGCATTGTCCATGATTTCCAACCTAGTGTGCGTGGGCGTCGGGGCGGGGCCGGGACAGGTGGGCCGAGTAGCGACCGACCAGGCCCCGCCACACCAGAGGTCCCAGCGCGACGAGCACCAGGGCGAGCGCGCCGACCAGGGCGGGCGGCGCCCCGAGCATCGCCGCGGCGGTCACGGCCAGCACGATGGTGATGCCACGACGGATGAGGCCCGAGGGGACCCGCCCGGCGACCCGCGAGCCCAGGTAGGTCCCGACGGCGCCGCCGATCAGCAGCGGGAGCAGCAGGCTCCAGTCCACGCCGGTGACCATCACGTGTCCGATGGCCGCGGCGATCACCAGGGGCACCGCCTGCACCAGGTCCGTGCCCACGAGCCGCAGCGCCGACAGGGTCGGGTACAGCAGCATGATGCACATCATGATCACCGTGCCGGACCCCACGGAGGTCACGCCCACCATGAGCCCGCCCACGATGCCGACGAGGAAGGTGACGAGGGGCTTGACCCGGGGGTTCGCGTCGTCGCCGGTACGGATCCGCCCGGACATCTCGAAGAACGCCCGGAGGAAGTAGGCCGTGGACGCCACGATGAGGGTCGCCCCGATGGCCTGCTTGAGCAGCCCCTGGACGTCGTCGGCCCCGATCGCGTGGACGAGCCAGGCGCCCAGGAACGCGGTCGGCACGGAGCCGAGCACCAGCCAGAAGGCGATCTGCAGGTTGGGTTTCCCACTACGCCAGTGCACACCGGCGCCGATGACCTTGTTGACCGCGTTGACCACGAGATCGTTGGCCACGGCGGCGGTGGGCGGGATGCCCACGAGGATGAGCGCGGGCGTCATCAACGCGCCGCCGCCCATCCCCGTGAGACCGATCACCACGCCGATCGCCAGACTCACGACCAGCAGGAGCAGGGAGTCGCCCGTGATCAGTGTCGCGGGCACCGGCTCAGATCCCCAGGACGGTGCTGACGATCCGCTGCGCGACCTCTTCTGCGGTGCCGTCCTCGGGGCGGATGTGCAGATCGGGCGTGAGCGGCGGCTCGTACGGCGCGGAGATGCCGGTGAACTCTGCGATCTCCCCCGCCCGGGCCCTGGCGTAGAGCCCCTTGGGGTCGCGCGCCTCGCACTCGGCCAGGGGCGTGTCCACGAAGACCTCGGTGAACGGGAGGTCGGCCTTGACGTGGACGGCGCGCGCCGCGTCGCGGTCGGCGCGCATGGGTGAGATGAGAGAACAGACGACGACGACGCCGGCGTCCGCGAAGAGTGCCGCCACCTCCGCGGTACGGCGGATGTTCTCGGCCCGGTCCTCGGGCGAGAAGCCGAGGTCGCCGTTGAGGCCGTGCCGCAGGTTGTCCCCGTCGAGGATGTACGCGGGACGCCCGGACTCGATGAGCAGCCGCTCGACCTCGGTCGCGAGGGAGGACTTCCCGGACCCGGACAGGCCGGTGAGCCACAGCGTCCGGCCCTGGCCCCGGTCCCCGCGCTGGACGGCGCCCGCGTGCCACACGACGTTCGAGCTGTCGGCGGCCGGGCCGATGATCATGCCGGCGGCCACGGTGTCGCCGGTGAGCTCGTCGACGAGGATGAACGCGCCGGTGTCGCGGTTACGCCGGTAGGGGTCGTACATGAGCGGGGTCTGCGTGCGCAGCCCGATCCGGCCGATCTCGTTGAGCTCGAGCTCGGTGGCGTCGGGGTCGCGGTGCAGGGTGTTGACGTCGAGCCGGTACTCGAGCCCGGTGACCATCGCCTTGGACTCGCGGGTGGTGTGCTTGACCACGTAGCGCTTGCCGGTCGCCAGCCGCGCGTCGTCGGAGAACCAGCACACCATGGCCTCGAGTTCGGTGCCCTGGTGGGGGCGGTTGCCCGGGCGGGCGATCATCTCGCCGCGGACGATGTCGATCTCGTCGTCGAGTGCGATCGTCACGGCGGCCTCGGTCGCGGCCTCGTCCAGTTCGGCGCCGCCGGGCCCCCAGATCGCCTTGACGGTGGACTGCCGGCCGGAGGGCATGACCACCACGTCGTCGCCGGTCTTGATGATGCCGCCGGCCACGGTGCCCGCGAACGAGCGGTGATCCAGCCCGTCGGCGCGCTGGGGCCGGATCACGTACTGGACCGGGAACCGGACGTCGGTGAGGTTGCGGTCGGAGGCGATGTGCACGTTCTCGAGGTGGTCGATCAGCGCCGGGCCGGTGTACCACGTCATGGCCTCGGAGCGCGTCACCACGTTGTCGCCCCTGAGCGCCGAGAGCGGCACAAACGTCACGTCGTGGACCTCGAGCTTGGCGGCGAAATCGGTGAACTCCGTGCGGATCGCCTCGAAGGTGGCCTCGTCGTAGTCCACGAGGTCCATCTTGTTGACCGCGACCACCAGGCGCGGGATGCCCAGCAGTGCGGACAGGAACGCATGACGGCGGGTCTGCTCGAGCACTCCCTTGCGCGCGTCCACGAGGATGACGGCCACGTCGGCGGTCGAGGCGCCGGTGACCATGTTGCGCGTGTACTGCACGTGGCCGGGGGTGTCGGCGATGATGAACTTGCGACGCGGGGTCGAGAAGTAGCGGTACGCCACGTCGATGGTGATGCCCTGCTCCCGCTCGGACCGGAGCCCGTCCGTCAGCAGTGCGAGGTCGGTGTATTCGTCGCCACGCCCCGCCGACGTGGCCTCGATGGAGGCGAGCTGGTCCTCGAAGATGCCCTTGGAGTCGAACAGCAGGCGCCCGATGAGCGTCGATTTGCCGTCGTCGACGGAGCCGGCTGTGGCGATCCGCAGCAGCTCGGCGTTCTCTGACATGGTGTGCGCCTGTCCGGCGGTCGCCGGCGCGGTGGTCGGGGTGCTCATCAGAAGTAGCCCTCCTTCTTGCGGTCTTCCATCCCGGCCTCGGAGATGCGGTCGTCCGCGCGGGTGGCGCCGCGCTCGGTGACGCGGGTGCCGGCGACCTCGGCCACGACGGCGGCGTTGTCGGCGGCGTCGGACTCCACGCAGCCGGTGCAGGTGGCGTCGCCGACGGTGCGGAAGCGCACGAGCTCCGTGCGGGGCTCCTCGCCGGGGAGGGTCTCGAGGAACCGCGTGTGGGCCAAGAGCATGCCGTCGCGCTCGATCACCTCCCGCTGGTGTGCGTAGTAGATCTCGGGCAGCGAGATGTCCTCGCGCTCGATGTACTGCCAGATGTCGAGCTCGGTCCAGTTGGACAGCGGGAAGACACGGATGTGCTCGTTCCTGCGGTGCCTACCGTTGTAGAGCTTCCACAGCTCCGGCCGCTGGGCGCGGGGGTCCCAGGCACCGAAGGAGTCGCGGAAGGAGAAGACCCGCTCCTTGGCGCGGGCCTTCTCCTCGTCGCGCCGGGCGCCGCCGAATACGGCGTCGAAGCGGTTCTCCTGGATGCCGCGCAACAGGGCGGTGGTCTGGAGCCGGTTGCGGCTGGTGCCGGGGCCGGTCTCCTCGATCACGCGGCCCGCGTCGATGTCGTCCTGGACGTAGCTGACGTGGAGCGTGATGCCGGTGTCGGCGACCACCCCGTCGCGGTAGGAGATCACCTCGTCGAAGTTGTGCCCCGTGTCGACGTGCATGAGCGGGAACGGCACGGGCGCGGGCCAGAAGGCCTTGCGCGCGAGGTGGAACATCACCACGGAATCCTTGCCGCCGGAGAACAGCATCCCGGGACGTTCGAACTGTGCTGCGACCTCGCGGAAGATGTGGACGGACTCGGCCTCGAGCGCGTCGAGGTGCGAGAGCGTCACCGCCGTCCTCGTCGTCATACGACCTCCAGAGTTGTGGGTGGACAGCCAAGAATAGACCGAGCTGTCTATTGCGGGCCAACAGCCCCATCGTGGACCCCGGAGCGCGGTACCGCCCGCACCGTCGCGAGACTTCCCCGTCAAACGACGAATACTCGACGTAGCGTGTCGCGTATGCGACACGAACCGACCCGGCGGGTGGTCGAGGTGGTCGAACTCCTGGCCGCCACGAGCGAACCGATGACGACGACGACGATGGCTCGCGCTCTGGACCAGAGCCGCAGCACCATGCACGCCGTGCTGTCCGAACTCCACGCCGGCACCTGGGCGGAGAGGGCCGACGACGGCTGGATCGCGGGTCGCGCCCTACGCGCACTGGCCCGCACATTCGGCGCCGAACCGGATCTCGCCCGAGTGTCCCGACCCGCGCTCGACACCCTCGCGGACCGGACCAGCCTCGCCGCCTCCGCGCTGCAGCTGCACGGGGACGTGGTGGAGGTGGTCGACTCGGTCCGCGGGGGCGTGCGCACCTCGTCGGCGTCCACCGCGCTACCCACCGGGCACACGATCCCGCTCCGCGCGCCGTTCCTCCGCGACCTGGCCGCGACCCTGCCACCGGAACAGCGCGAACAGTGGCTGGCCGACGGCCGGCTCACCGAGGCCGCCCGGGCTCGGCTGGAGACCGTAATGCCGCAGGTCCGCAAGCGCGGCTGGTCGGTGGACCGGCTCACGCCCGCGCGCCGCGAGCTGCTGCGGATGGCCGACGCACTGGAGACCTCGGGCGTCGGCCCGCTCGTGCGCGACCGCGTCTCCGAACTGTTCACCGAACTCAGCGCGATCGACGTGGCCGACGCCGAGCTGCACGCCGCCTCGGACATGGCCGTGTTCTCGATCTCGGCGCCGGTCCTCGGCCCGGGCCGCGTGGCCGTGGGGTCGATCGCCGCCACCCCCGGACGCCGGATCACCGGTCGCGCGGTGATGCGCGCCATCGAAGCCGTCACCGAGGCTGCCGACCTGGTCACCGCCCGGCTCGCGCAGACCACGCCGGCCGCCCCACCTCCGCCGGCACGCCTGCAGCCACCCCCGTGACCTGCAGCGCCGGGCGGGCGGGCGACGACCGGGCAGGACCGCACGGCCGCGCGTATGGTGTGCATCACAGCCGACAGCCTGCGGAGGTGACCCATGCCCCCACTCGTGCGCCCGGCCGCGCCCGGAGACGACCAGCTCGGCCTGTCGTGGCACCGCTCCGTCTCGTGCGGCCTCACCCCGGATAGCGCCCGGCCCGGGGCGCCCGAGCCGGGGTCCGCGCGGGCCCGCCGGCTCGACGAGGCCGCGAGGCCCGTGATGGACGGGCTCGACGACGTCCTCCGCGACACCGGCGCGTCGCTCCTGCTCGCGGGCCGCGAGGGGCAGGTTCTCCGCGCCGCCACCGACGGCGCGCGCCTCACCCGGATGCTCCTGCGCCGCGGGGTGGATCACGGCGCGATGCTCACCGAGGACTCCGTGGGCAACAACGGCATCGGTACGGCGCTCGAGACCCGCGCCGGGGTGTTCATCCGCGGCGAGCAGCACTTCGCCGAGGTCCTGCGCGACTTCGTCTGCTACGGCCACCCGATCGTCGACCCCCTCACGCGTCGACTCGTCGGCGCTGTCAACCTCGCCGGGCTGAGCGACGACGCCTCCCGCATGTTCGCCCCGTTCGTGCGCAAGGTCGTCGCGGACATCGAGGCCCGCTACGTGGACACCGCCCGCGCCGACGACCGCGAGCTCTGGCACCGCTTTGTCGAACGCACCCGCTCCTCGGACACCGCCACCTGCGCGTTCGGCGATGAGGTGGTGCTGGCCTCCCACTCGAGCCTGGAACGCCTGGCCTCCCACGACATCGTCACCCTGCGACGGATGGTCGAGCGCGACGAGGTGGCCGACAAGGTCCGACTCTCCGTGGGCGAGGTGCGGATCTCCGCGCAGCGGGTGGGCCGACGCGGGCGGCTGTTGGACCTGGCGTTCCCCGGCCGGGAACCGGAACCACGCCCGTCGGGCACCGTCGCGGCCGTCGGCCCGAGCGCGTTCGCGGCACCCACGGCGACCGGCTCCGCGCATGCGGTCCTCGGCCCGGCGGGATCGGGCCGGTCGACAACGGCGAGGGCGCTCACCGGACCGGACGCCACGCACGTGCGGCTCGCCGGCGCAGACGACGCCGTCAGCGCGTGGCGCGACCTCGCCGTCCCGGCGCTCCGCGACCCGGCCGGGCCGCTGATCCTCGACGACATCGACCTGCTCGACGACCCCGACCTGCGCAGGCTCGCGGCCCGCCTGGACCGCGCGGCGGGCCTCGTCGTGGTCACCTCCCGCGAGAACCCCCGGGCCGCGGTGACGGAAGTGCTGGACGCGTGCGGCGCGCGGACGACGTTGCAGCCGCTGCACGAGCGCGGCCACGACGGCGCCGAGGTCATCGAGTCCATGGTGGCCGAATTGTCCGCCGAGCGCGGTATCAGCCCGCCGGCGGTAGACCCGGGTGTCATCGATGCCCTCTGCACGGCCGATCTCCCGCACGGGCTGGTGTCGGTGCGGTCGATCCTGTCCGAGTGCCTGGCCGGCGGGCCGCGGCGGCTGGGGGTGGACTCGCTGCCCCTGCGCGCCCGGTCCGCGCGACCGCCCCGGTCGGGCGAGCTGGCCCGCGGGGAGTACGACGCGGTCGTCGCCGCCCTCGCCGAGTGCGGCGGGGTGCGGTCCAGGGCCGCACGCCGGCTGGGGATCTCGAGGACCACGCTCTACGCCCGGATGCGGGAGTTCGGCCTGACGTAGGCGTTGTTCAGAATCTGGACAGTCGCGCCGTGCCGCACACCTGCACGATGACTTGTGACCGGCCTCACACGGAGCCGGTCAGGAGACATCGGAGGTAATCATGACCGGCACCCTCTCCCCGGACAGCACCGATCGCGTCGACGAGCGGCTCAGCGCCGAGGCCCGCGAGTTCCTCGCCCGCCCTCACCAGTTGTTCATCGACGGCCAGTGGGTCGACGCCGCGGACGGACGCACCTTCGCCACCCACGACCCCGCCACGGGCGCCGAGATCACCCGGGTCGCCCACGGCGGCGCCGCCGACGTGGACCGGGCCGTGGCCGCCGCCCGCCGCGCCTTCGACGACGGCGCGTGGGCCACCATGAAGCCCCGCGAGCGCGAGCAGATCCTGTGGCGCATCGGCGACCTGCTGGACGCCAAGGCCGAACTCCTCGGTCAGATCGAGGCGCTGGACAACGGCAAGTCAGTGGCGATCGCGACGGCCGTCGACGTGGCGTGGGCCGCCGACGTGTTCCGCTACTACGCCGGCTGGTGCACCAAGATCGAGGGCACCACGGTCCCCGTGTCGATGCCGTTCGCCGGGGACAAGCAGTTCCACGCCTACACCCAGCGCGTGCCGGTGGGCGTGTGCGGCCAGATCATCCCGTGGAACTTCCCGCTGCTCATGGCGTCGTGGAAGCTGGCCCCCGCCCTGGCCACCGGCAACACCCTCGTGCTCAAGCCGGCCGAGCAGACGCCGCTCACGGCACTGCTGCTGGGCGAGATCATGGCCGAGGCCGGGGTCCCGGCGGGTGTGGCCAACATCGTCACCGGCTTCGGCGACGCCGGCGCCGCCATCTCCGCGCACGACGACGTGGACAAGGTCGCCTTCACCGGTTCCACCGAGGTGGGCAAGCTCATCGTGGACGCCGCCAAGGGCAACCTCAAGAAAGTCTCGCTCGAGCTGGGCGGCAAGAGCGCCAACATCGTCTTCGCCGACTGCGACTGGGACGCCGCCGTCGCCGGATCCGTGGCCGCGTGGATGTTCAACCACGGCCAGGCCTGCACGGCCGGCACCCGCCTCTACGTGGAGGACTCGATCTACGAGGAGTTCACGCAGGCCGTGGCCGACGCCGCCTCCCAGGCCACCATCGGCCACGGGCTCGACCCCGCCACCGAGCTCGGCCCGGTGGTCGACCAGGACCAGTTCGACAAGGTGTCCTACTACCTGCGTGCGGGCATCGAGGACGGCGGCCGGGCACTCACCGGCGGCGGCCGCCACGGCGACACCGGCTACTTCATCGAGCCCACCGTGTTCGTCGACGTCAAGCCGGAGGACCGGGTGGTCACGGACGAGATCTTCGGCCCCGTCGTCTCGGCTCTGCGCTTCTCGGACCTCGACGACGCGGTCCGGCAGGCCAACGACTCGATGTACGGCCTGGCCGCCGGCGTGTGGACCCAGGACATCTCCAAGGCCCACAAGGTCGCGAGCCGCCTGCAGGCCGGCTCGGTGTGGGTGAACCAGTACAACGGCTTCGACACCGCGATGCCGTTCGGTGGCTTCAAGCAGTCCGGCTGGGGCCGCGAGCTGGGCAAGGGTGCTCTCGACCTCTACACCCAGACCCGCTCGGTGAACATCCAGCTGTGAGTCCGGGGCCCGGGCGTAGTGCGCGCCCGGGCCACCGCACGCCCCTCCCCCGGCCCGCCCCGCAGGCCCCCT
>DHCFD07801__coassemble_1249_pt1 | contig 22412 bp, 24 predicted proteins | sample DHCFD07801__metabat2_high_PE_018 | metagenome-assembled genome bin DHCFD07801 | reverse complement strand
CCCCGGCCAAGAAGACGGCGTCGAAGTCGACCGCCAGCAAGCCGGCGGCCAAGTCCTCCACCGCGACCAAGTCGACCTCGACCACCGGGTCGAGCACGTCCGGCAAGTCGGCCTCGGCCTCGAAGCCGACCAGCACGTCGTCGTCGAGCACCTCCTCGTCGACCTCGGGCTCGGCCTCGAAGCCGGCGAGCACCTCGTCGACCGGCAAGTCCGACGACAAGTGATCAACCGGGCCTGAGCGCTCCGAGCTCAGGCCCTCCGGCGCCCCGCCGACACCCCGAGAGTGGAGTGTCGGCGGGGCGCCGTGCATTTCGCCCGGCCGCCGGACCAGTAGGATGAGGGCGTGATCGACACTCTGCCCGGGATCTGGGGCCAGGTACTGACCGTGGCCCGGCTGGCCCTGGTCGCGTGGGCGCTCGCCGGCGTGGTGCTGGCCGTGCTGCCGCCCGCCTCCGCCTACTCGATCGAGGGCAAGTGGCCCAAGCCGGCGTGGATCGGGATCTGCGCGGTCTCCGCGCTCGCCTTCTGGTTCCTGCCGTTCGGCCTGATCAGCCTGGTCGGAATGGTGGCCGTCGGGGTGTTCTTCGCGGACGTCCGACCTGCTGTGGGTGGTCGACGGAGGTGACCCGGTCGGGGTCGGATCCACTGCGGCGGATCGAGGACCTGGCGGCCGAGGCCGGCACCACCGTGCGCAACATCCGTCTCTACCAGGAGAAGGGGCTCCTCCCGCCGCCCGTCAGGCGGGGTCGCTCCGCGCTCTACGGACCCGAGCACCGCCGCCGGCTCCGACTGGTCCTCCGGCTCCTCGACCGCGGGTACACCTTCGCGACGATCGGCGAGCTCTTCGCGGCCGAGCGCCACGGGATGTCGTTGACGGAACTGCTCGACCTGGAGAGCGGTGCGGCCGTGCGCCGGATGGGCAAGGGGCGCAGGCGGTACTCCCGCTCGGACGCGGAGGTGCTCGCGGGCTTCGCCATGCCGGAGCAGCTCGTCGGGCTGGGGGAGGAGATCGGCCTCGTCGGTGGACGCGGGTCCACGGATGACTTCTTCGCGGACGCCCACATGTACCGACTCTTCGCGGAACTCGTCGAGCTCGGGGTGGACAGGCAGGGCATCGAGCGCGTCGGCGAGTTGATCCTCGAGGGGCAACGCACGGCTGCCGAGGCATCGGACGTGGTGGTGGCGGCCCTCCGGTCGGCCGGCGCGGATCAGGCCGAGATCGCGGCGCGGGTGGACACGCTGCTCCCGCGGGCGGGCGGGGCGGTCCGGCTGATCTTCCTGTCCGCGGTGACCAGTCGGCTCATCGATCTCCACGGGCTCACGGTAACCTGAGTCGACGGGCCGACGGGCCGGCGAGGGACGACGACGGATCGACGACGACGAGGCGCGCCGTCTTCAGTTGAAGACGACCGTCCGCGCGTCGTGCACCAGGACCCGGTCCTCGAGATGCCACCGGAGCCCCCGGGCGAGTACCAGTTTCTCCGCGTCGCGGCCCTGGCGCACCATGTCCTGCACGGTCGACGCGTGGTTGACCCGGATGACGTCCTGCTCGATGATCGGCCCCTGGTCCAGATCCGCGGTCACGTAGTGGCAGGTGGCGCCGATCAGCTTGACGCCGCGCGCGTGCGCCTGGTGGTAAGGGCGGGCGCCCACGAAGCTCGGCAGGAAGCTGTGGTGGATGTTGATCGCCCGCCCCGCCCACCTCGAGCACAGGTGCTGCGGCAGCACCTGCATGAAGCGGGCCAGGACGATCGCCCGCGGATCGATGTCGTCGACGAGCGAAGCCACCTCTTCGAACGCGGGGCCGCGCTCGGCGGGGTCCGACGGGAACGGCACGTGGTGGAACGGCACCCCGTGGGCCTCCGTCATCGCGCGCAGGTTCTCGTGGTTTCCCACGACCGCCCGGATCCGAGCGGGGAAGTCGCCGCCCTCCACCCGGCCGAGCAGGTCGTGCAGACAGTGCCCCTCCTTGGAGGCCAGGACCACCACGTCCTTGGGCTCGGCGGAGTCCGCGATCTGCCAGTCCGTCTCGGGGCCCAGCTCCTCGGCGACCCGTCCGAAGCGGCGGCGAAGCTCGTCGAGGTCCATACCGATCGAGTCCGCGTCCACGGACTGGCGGGTGAAGAACCACCGCGAGTCCTCGTCGGCGTGGTACGCGGCCTCGACGATGGTGCCGCCGAGCTCGGCGAGGAACGTGGCGATGCGGGCGACGATGCCGATGCGGTCGGGGCAGCCCAGGGAGAGGACGAAGCGGCGTGACATGGGTGCTCATTCTGCCACCAGGCCGCAGACCGGGCCCCGCTAGGCTGGCGGGCATGGCATCCACCCCGCTGACCCGTGACCGCGTCGCCGCGATGATCGACCACACCCTGCTCTCCCCGGACGCCTCCCGCGACGACGTGGCGGCGTGCGTCGCCGAAGCGCAGGACCTCGGGGTCAAGGCCGTCTGCGTGAGTCCGGCCATGCTGCCGGTCCGGGCGGCGGGCCTCACCGTGGTGACCGTCGCGGGCTTCCCCTCGGGCAAGCACCATGCGCTGGTCAAGGCGATGGAGGGGCGCCTGGCGGTGGATCAGGGCGCGACCGAGGTGGACATGGTCATCGATGTGGGGGCCGCGATCGCCGGACTGGTCGACGAGGTGATGGCGGAGGTGCTGACCGTGCGCGACGCCGTGCCGCCGCCGATCAGGATCAAGGTGATCCTCGAGAGTGCGGCGATCCACCGCGCGCTGGGCGACGAGGCGGGCGATGAGCGGATCGAGGCCGTCTGCCGGGCCGTCGCCGAGGCCGGCGCCGATCTGGTCAAGACCTCCACGGGGTTCCACCCCGCCGGCGGGGCGAGCGTGCGTGCCGTCGAGGCGATGCACCGGGCCGTGGGCGGCCGGCTGGGCATCAAGGCCTCCGGCGGGATCCGCGACGCGGACACCGCCCGCGCGATGATCGACGCCGGCGCCACCCGCTTGGGGCTCAGTGGCAGCCGCGCGGTGCTCGAGGGCTTCGACGCCTGACCGCGGTGCCCGCGCGCTGTGCGGGGCAGGGCGGTGACGAGCGCCGGCAGTGGTGAGCGCGGTCAGCGATGAGCGCAGCGCGGTCAGTCAGTGGTGAGGACCAGCTTGCCGGTGGTCCGGCCGGTCTCACCCCGCCGATGCGCCTCGGCGGCCTGGTCGAGTCCGAACACCTCGGCGATCGTGGCGCGTAGCGCGCCCTGCTCCACGAGGTCGGTGATCGAGAGCAGCTCGTGCCGCGAGGAGTCGACGAGCATCCGGACCGCCCGCACCCCGAGCTCGTCGGCCTCGCGGTAGAAGTCGCCGGAGCCCACGGGCAGGAGCGAGACCACGATGCCGCCGGGGCGCAGAGTATGCAGGGACCGGGTGGAGGTGTCGCCGCCGAGGGTGTCGAGCACCGCGTCGACGTCGTGGGCGATCTCCTCGACGTCCCGGTCGCGGTAGTCGACCACCTCATCGGCGCCCAGCTCCCGCAGGAAGTCGTGCTTGGCCGCGCTTGCCGTGCCGATCACGTACGCGCCGCGGGCCTTGGCGATCTGGACGGCCACGTGGCCGACACCGCCGGCCGCGGCGTGGACGAGCACCCGCTGACCGGGCTGGACATCGGCGTACTCGACGAGCGCCTGCCACGCGGTCAGCGACACCAGCGGCAGCGCGGCCGCCTGCACGTGGTCCAGTGATTCCGGCTTGGGGGCGAACCAGCTCGCGGGCGCGGCCACGTAGTCGGCGTGGGCACCGTGCCCGAACGGATAGGACAGCATGCCGAACACCTCGTCGCCGGGCCGGAAACGCGCGACCCCGATCCCGACCTCCTCGACCACGCCGGACAGGTCCCAGCCGAGGACGAACGGTGGCTCGCCCAGGAACCCGCCGTTCTCGCGGTGCTTCCAATCGGTCGGGTTGACGCTGGCGGCCTTGACCCGCACCAGCACCTCGTTGGTGCGGGGCTTCGGGCGCGGGGTGTCGACCACCTCGAGGACATCGGGCTCGCCGAGGGAGCGCTGGACTACTGCACGCATGCTGGTGTCACTGCTCATGCCCCCAGGGTGTCAGCCCGGGCGGTCAGGCGCCATGCCCGGCGAGCCGCCAGCCCGTGGCGCGGTTGCGCTGGTGCCAGAAGTCCGCGTACCGGCCGTCGAGGTCGACGAGCTCCTCGTGGGTGCCCCGCTCGACGACCCGGCCCCGGTCGAGGAACAGGATCTGATCGGCGTGCCGGATGGTCGGCAGCCGATGCGCGACCACCAGGACCGTCTTGTCGCGCGTGAGCTCGCGGATCCCGCTGACGACGGCGGCCTCGTTCTGCGGGTCGAGGGCGCTCGTCGCCTCGTCGAGCAGCACGATCGGCGCGTCCTTGAGCAGGGCGCGGGCCACCGAGACCCGCTGGCGCTCGCCACCCGAGAGTGCGGCGCCGCCCCGAAGGTGCGGATGACCTGGATGCCGTCGACGAACTCGATGGTCGCGGCCTCCGTCTGCTTCTCCAGTTCCTCGTAGGCCTGCATCTTCTGCGCGTGCTCGCGCCCCATCATCGCCGCCAGCGCGACGCTGTAGCCCAGCAGCGGCACCAGCAGGGCGAGGGCGATGCGCCAGTCCACCCAGAACAGGTATCCGAGCGTGAGCGCGGGCGTGGTGACGGCGGCGACGAACTCGACCTGCGCGTGCGCCACGAGGTAGTGGATCGCCTCGACGTCGTCCTGCAGCACCTTCTTGACGTCCGCGGAGCGGCGGTCACCGAACCACCCCAGCGGCACGCTCCGGAGCTTGTCGGCCACGAGGCGACGGAGGTGGAGCTGGTTGTCGGCGTCGACGAGGTGGGTCCAGAACAACGCGCCCGAGTACAGCAGTGCCCGGGCGGCGAAGACCGCGAGCGCCCAGCCGAGCAGGGTCCAGACCTCGTCGCGCCCGTCGAGAAGCACGCGCGCGGCCTCGACGATGAGCAGGAACGGCACCACCGAGCACACCGCGGACAGCAGTACGAGGATATTGGCGACGGCGAGGTGCGGGCGGATCCGGGCGAGCACCGCGCGATGGGCGGCCTGCTCCCGGGCGCGGGCCTCCTTGGCCGACGACCGCTCGTCGGGTGATGTGCTCATGACACTGCTCTCCGGCATTACTCAACCTCCGTGGGAAACCGCCCCTACGATAGAGTAGGAATGCCGGCAAGGATAGGGGAACCTAAGTTGGAGGCTGACGACGACGAGGGGCGCCGTCGCGGCAGACCGGTCGGTCGACCCCCGCGCATCTCGCGCGGGCGGGTCGTCGACGCGGTCCTGGAGATGGGGATCGACCGCGCGACGATCGCCGGCGTCGCCGAGCGTCTGGGCGTGGACCCGTCCACGCTCTACGGGCACGTGGACAGTCGGGACCACATGCTCGCGGTGGCCGCGGACGCCGCGGTGGCCCGGGCCCGGTGGCCGAGCGAGGCCGAGGGCGACTGGCGCGCCTTCCTCACCGCGATCGCGGACTCGCTGTGGCGGCTCTACCGTGACCACCCCGGCCTGGCCGTGCACCTGCGCGGAATGCAGAGCATCCCGCCGGCCCTGATGGCGAGGTCGGCGCAGGTGGTCGCCACGCTGCGCGAGCGCTTCGGCCTGGACGTGTTCCAGGCCGCCCTGGTGACCGACACGGTCGGCGATACGGTGATCGATTCGTTCCTGACGATCGCGCGACTGGAGGGGCCGTCGACGTCGGACCCGCACCGCACGCAGCGGGACCGCGCCCTGGACGCCCTCGATCCGGACGGCGCACCGGCGCCGCAGGACTACGTGACGGTGCTCCACGAGGCGCTCGGCTCGCCCGGAGGCGCCGAGGACTGGTGGCGCGAGAAGGTGCAGCTCGTCCTCGACGGCCTGGCGTTCCGCCTCGAGCGGACGGCAGCCGGCTAGCTGTCCGACTCCAGGACCACGTCCCGGCCGCCCAGGTCCACGGTCATTCCGCCGGGGACCACATGGACGCCGGTGAGCTCGACGCCCGGCGGGAGCTGGGCCATCGCGGAATCCATCATCGACAGGGTGCCACCGAGCAGCTCGGACGGCAGTTCGAAGCCGAACACGGAGGCGGTCTCGGGCTCGAGCTCCAGCTCGCCGCCGGTCAGCCGGGGTGTGACGACGGCCTCGGCGAGCCCGCTGATGGACACGCGCAGCGTCCCCGCATCCGGGTCCGAGGTGATGTCCTGGACCTGCATCAGTCCGCCCAGCATGCCGCCCGCGCCGGAGTCGGTCTCCGACTGCGCGGCGGCGACCATGGCCTCGTCGGAGACGAACACGGTGCCGCTGAGGGAGTCCACGTGGGTGACGTCGCCCTCCTCGCGCACTCCCTCCGCGGTGATGTCGATCGCGGGGACGGGGCCGGCCACGCCTTCCGCGGGCGTGCCGTCGGTCGTGATGTGGACGGTCTCGAGCGAGCCCGAGAAGTACGACAACAGGACGGGGCGGGCTCCCAGGTCGACGTCGGCCTGGGAGCCCATGCTGGTGGCGATCTCCCGGTCGAGGCGGTCGCCGATCGACTTGCGCAGGCCCAGCTCGAGCCCGATGGCCGCCACCACGAGCAGGATCAGCACGACCGCCGCGCCGACGGCGACCTTCGTTCCCGTGCCCCATCCGGTGCGCGCGCCCGTGTGCCCGCCGGGGCGCCCGCCGGAGTCGGCCGCGGGGATCTGTTCGGTCACCGCGTACTGGTTCTCCGGCCGGTCCTGGGCAGGGAGGCGCTGGGTGTGATGGGACGGCTCCATTGGACCGATTGTCACATATTCGCGGGGTCGCTGCAGTGTCACGGGTTCAGCGGGGCTTCAGCGGGCGGCGATCCAGCGGCCGAGATGCTCGTGTTCCGCGGTGAACAGCTCGTCCAGATACCCCACGACCAGCTTCTCGAGCTTGCCGCCCATCAGCGGCACGGAGACCTTGACCTGCCCCTCCAGCGTCTCGACCGACTCCTCTCCCTCGGCGACCGTCTCGCCCGAACCGGTGATCACGCCCAGGCCGCCGGCGGCCTCGGCGCGGGACGACCCGGTGAGGCGGTCCCCGCTGACCGCGCTGTAGTTCGCGGTCCGGACCAGGCTCAGCTCGCCGGGCAGCACCTTGCGGGCGAGGTCGGGGATCTCGGACTCCGGGATGACCTGGGTGACGGTGACGTCGATGGAGTCCCCGCTCAGGACGAAATCGTCGAGGGTGTCGGCGGGGCTGCCCACGGTGCGGAGGCGGTCGACCCAGAACGCCTCGTCCGCGAGCGTCGCGTGGACGACCTCGAGCCGGGCGCCGATGCGGGTGGAGTGCGAGAAGCGAGTTGCCATGGCAGGAACAGTACAAGGGCCGGTTACGCTCGACGCTGTGAACTCGCCCGCACCCGGATCGTCCCCCTCCGGCCCGCCGTCCGGCGCGTCAGCGGCCGGACCGCCCGCCGCACTCGCCGGCCTGCCCGCAGCTCTCTCCGAGGTCCCCGGCCTCACGGTGGCGGCCGGGTCCCCGCTCGCCGAGCTCACCACCCTGCGCATCGGCGGTCGTCCGCGCGCGCTGCTGGAGTGCGCGACGCCGGAGGCCGTCTCCCGCGCGGTGGGGATCCTCGACGGCGCCGGGGTCCCTGTGCTGGTGCTGGGGGGCGGCTCCAACCTCGTGGTGGGCGGTGGCGACCTGCCGATGGTCGTGGTGGCCGTCCGCAACCGCGACGTGGCGTACGGGGACGAGCCCGCGACCGTCCGCGCCGGGGCGGGACTGACCTGGGACGAGCTCGTGGCGGACACGGTCGCGCGCGGCCGGGGTGGGCTCGAGTGCCTGTCCGGCATCCCGGGCAGCGTCGGCGCCACGCCCGTCCAGAACGTGGGCGCGTACGGCGTCGAGGTGGCGCAGGTCCTGCGCCGCGTCCGGCTCCACGACCGCGCCACCGGCGTCGACGCGTGGGTCCCGCCCTCGGAACTCGGGCTGGCCTACCGCACCTCGGTGCTCAAGAACACGGACCGCGCGGTGGTACTCGAGGTGGAGTTCGACCTCCGGGCCGACGGCCTCAGCGAGCCGATCCGCTACGCCGAACTCGCCGCCCGCCTGGGCGTGGCACCGGGGGAGCGCGCGGACGCGGCCCTCGTCCGGGACACCGTCCTGGGTCTGCGCCGCGGAAAGGGGATGGTCCTGGACGACGACGACCACGACACCTGGTCCGCCGGATCGTTCTTCACCAACCCCGTGGTGCCCGCCGAGCAGGTCGCGGACGTCCGGCGACGCGTCGGCGAGCGTCTCGGCGAGGCCGAGTCCGGACGCATGCCCGCGTTCGACGCCCCCGGAGGGGTCAAACTGTCCGCCGGGTGGCTCATCGAACGGGCCGGTTTCGGCAAGGGGCACCCCTCGTCGTCGTCGCCCGCCCGCCTGTCCACCAAGCACGCCCTGGCGCTGACCAACCGGGGGGCGGCCACGGCCGACGACGTGATCGCGCTCGCGCGGGAGGTCCGTGACGGCGTCCGGGAGGCGTTCGGCGTGGAGCTGCGGCCCGAGCCCGTCTGGGTGGAGTGCGCCATCTGACCCCGACCGGCGGGAAGGCGTGGGTTCCTGGCACTCTGGTTCCGTGGACATTTTCGCCTATCCGGTGTCGCTCGTCATGAAGTTCTGGCACTGGGCACTCGGCTTCGTGGTGGATCCTGACTCCGGCATCGCCTGGGTCGGGTCGGTCCTGCTGCTGGTGGTGACCGTGCGCCTGCTGCTGCTCCGCTCGATGTGGCGGCAGCAGTACTCCATGCGCAAGATGGCGCAACTGGCGCCCAAGATGAAGGAACTGCAGAACAAATATAAGGATCGCAAGTCCCCCGAGGACAAGCAGGAACAGGCCAAGGAGATGCAGGCCCTGTACTCCGGCGCCGGGGTCAATCCCGCGGCCGGCTGCCTGCCGATGTTCGTGCAGATCCCGGTGTTCATCGGCCTGTACCACGTGCTGCTCAACTTCTCGCCGCGCGGCGTCTCGATCGAGGACGCGCAGCAGCTGACCAACGGCGCGTTCGGCCCGGATCAGGTGTCCTCGTTCCTCAACGCCGAGATCTTCGGCGTCCCGCTGGCCTCGTACATCCGGATGCCGCAGGAGGTCATGGACTCCCTGCACCCGGGCCTCGAGCGCGGCGACATCCTCATGCTGGCCGTGCCCCTGTTCGTGCTCGCCGGCATCGCCACCTTCATCAACATGTGGAACTCCTTCCGCCGACAGAAGGCGGCCAAGGCGGCCGAGCAGGAGGCGCTCGCGCAGGTCGACGCCGACGACAAGGCCGGCGGACCCACGGTCGACGGCGAGGTGCTCGAGGTGGACGGTCAGGCCCCCGCGGCCCCCACGCCCGCCACCACCGGGGACGGCGAGGGCAAGCCCGGCGACAAGCCGCAGGAGTTGCCGTCGCTCACGGAGTCGATCAGCGAATCGATGAACCAGTCCATGAAGATCATGATGTACCTGTTCCCGTTCTTCCCGATCGTGGGCGCGTACTTCCTGAACTTCCCCATCGCGATCGGCCTGTACTGGCTCACCAACAACATCTGGACCGCGGTGCAGTCGCACTTCTTCATGGAGCGCCTCGAGAAGGAGCTGCCCATGACCAGTAAGGAAGGCCTCCCGCCGAGCGCGTTCATGTAGCGCGCCCGCCGCCCGGCCCTGCTCCGGCCCGCCGGGGTCGTGCGGCCGGGAGGGCTTGTGCGAGTCGACGGGCCGGCGTAGCGTGCTCCCTCACACGTCGGCAGCGCACGGCGCCCGGCAGGGGAGACCCGCCGGGCGAGGGGCGCGAGGCCGAGAACAGCTACCGAGGAGATCCCAGGACAGTGCTCGACATCAGGTGAGACCCGGCCCATCCGCCACCTCCCTGGAGCACCCTTGTCTTCCCTTGTCCTGTCGGACGTCGCGTACGCGTTTCCCGACGACACCCCACTGTTCACCGGACTCGACCTCGCGATCGGTCCCGGCCTGACCTCTCTGGTCGGCCGCAACGGCGCCGGCAAGAGCACACTTCTCCGGCTGATCGCCGGCGAGCTGCGGCCCACGCGTGGATCGATCGGTGTCGGTGGTGCGCCCGCCGGGCCCCCGACGATCGGCTACCTGTCGCAGCTGCTCGCCGACGCCCCCGCCGACCGCACCCTCGCCGACGAGCTCGGGGTGGGCGCCCGACTGGCCGCGTTGGCGCGGATCGAGGCGGGGGAGGGCGACGATGACGACTTCGCGCTCCTCGACGACGACTGGTCCGTCACCGAGCGGACGATCGCGCAGCTCGGTGAGCTGGGCCTCCCCACAGATCTGGACAGAACCGTGGCCGCGCTGTCCGGCGGGGAGCGCACGCTGGCCGCGCTGGCGGGGCGGCTCCTCGGGCATCCGCGGGTGCTGCTGCTGGACGAGCCCACCAACAACCTCGACACCCGGGCGCGCGGCAGGCTGTTCGGCGCGCTCGAGCGGTTCGTCTCCGGCGGGGACCGCATCGCGCTGGTCGTGAGCCACGATCTCGAGCTCCTCGACCGCGCCGACACCACCGTGGAACTCCGCGCGGGCCGGACCCGCGTGTTCGGCGGGAACTACGAGCACCACCGCGAGGTGGTGGACGCCGAGCAGTCAGCGGCGCTGCAGGAGCTGACCGGTGCCCGCAACGAGCTGAGGTCCGAGAAGCGGGACAAGGCCGAGGCTCAGGTGGCGCTGGCCCGGCGCGAGCGGTACGGCCGGAAGATGTCGGCCACCAAGCGCGAGCCCAAGATCGTCATGGGGGCGCGCAAGCGGGCCGCGCAGGAGTCGGCCGCGAAGTACCGGGCCACCCACGAGCGCGGCGTCGAGCAGGCGCAGGCGCGGATGCGGGAGGCCGACGCCGAGGTCCGGCGCGAGGAGCTGCTGCGCGTCGAACTGCCTGATCCGGGGCTGCCCGCCGGCCGGGTGGTGCTGGACGCCGAGGACCCCGTCGCCGGCCGCATCCACCTCGCGGGCCCGGCCCGGGTGCGACTCGCCGGCCCGAACGGGAGCGGCAAGACGACGCTGCTGCGCCGCCTCGTCGGGGGCGACTCGGCCCGCGTCCCGTGGGCGTTCCTGCCCCAGGACCTACGTGTCGAGCATCCTGGCTGGTCGGTCGTCGACGCTATACGTGCGGTGCGCCCTTCGGCGTCGGCGGAGCAGGCCCACGCCCACGCGGCGCGGATGCTGTTCATCGGCGACGCCGGGTTCCGCCGGCTCGGCGACCTGTCCGGCGGCGAGCGGCTGCGCGCGGCGCTGGCATCGGAGCTGTTCGCGCGGCCGGTGCCGCAGCTGCTGATCCTCGACGAGCCGACCAACAACCTCGACCTCGGCGGGGTGGAAGTGCTCGCCGACGCGCTCGCGCTGTGGCGGGGTGCCCTGCTGCTGGTCAGCCACGATGACGGGTTCTGCGACCGCGTGGGGGTGGACGACGTGCTCATCCTCGCCTGACCTGCGACCACTCCGGAATCCGATCAGAGGAACCATCATGCGAAAGCTCATCTATTACGTGGCCGTGACCCTTGACGGCTACATCGCCGACCCCGACGGCAGGTTCGATTTCTTCCCGCTCGAGGGGGACCACGGGCCCTGGGTCGTCGAGCACTATCCCGAGTCCGTTCCCGGGCACCTGCGCGGACAGCTCGGCCTGGCCGAGGCGCCCCCGCGGGTGTTCGACACCGTCCTGATGGGGCGGGCCACGCATCAGGTGGCCGTGGACGAGGGGCTGGCCAGCGGCTATCCGCACCTGCGGCAGTACGTGTTCACCAGCCATCCCGATGACCTGCCCGCAGAGGAGGGGCTGACCATCACCTCGGACGACCCGCTGGCCGCGGTCCGCCGGCTCAAGGCGGAGCAGTCGGGTCTGGACATCTGGCTCTGCGGTGGCGGCGCACTCGCGGCGACGCTGATCGACGAGATCGACGAACTCCGGCTCAAGGTCAACCCGCTCGTGCTCGGCGACGGCATCCCGCTCATCGGCGCTGCCGCCGCGCGGCCGGGTGCGACGTCCGCGAAACCAGGCGCGGCGGCGATACCGTTCACGCGGCGGATGAGCCGGGCGTTCGAGAGCGGCGTGACATATGTGGAGTACGCCCGCTCGGCATAGTCGCGATGGCCGGGCCCCGCGCCCGGAGAGGCGGCTGCCACTCGCCGGGGCCCGTGCTCCGTGATCCGCGCTCCCCGCTCCGCGTTCCGCGCTCTGCGCTCCGCGACGACACCTATCGGATCGCACGCCACCTATGGGATCCCATAGGTGTATCGCAGCCCGCTAGGTGAGCCGCCGCTTCGACTGCGCGGTGGCCCGACTGCGCAGTGGCCCGACTGCGCGGCGGCGCGACGGCTCGATGGCGCGGTGGCCCGACTGCGCAGTGGCCCGACTGCGCGGCGGCCTCGAGCACTCGACGGCCCCGGCGGGTCAGGCTCAGACCGCGCCGCCGGCCACCGAGGGCGGGGTGCCCGTGTTGGTGGAGGCGTTGGCCTCGCGGGCGAGGTATTCCTCGATGCGGAACCAGTCGTCGTCGGCGCGCTCGGCGATGGTCACCAGCGTGTTCATGTTGGCGACCTCCTCGACCTGCTCGCGCAGGAACCAGAGCATGAACTGCTCGCCCAGCGGATCGGACTCGGCGCGCGCGGCCTGGAACAGTGCCTCGATCTGCCGGGTGACCTCCTTCTCCTGCTCAAGCGCGAGCGAGAGCGCGGCCACGGGCCCGTCGAACTCGGCCCGGGGCGCCGGCACGGCGGGGATCACGGTGGGGATGTCCCGGTCGAGCATGTACTGGACCATCATCATGGCGTGGTTCCGCTCGCCCAGGCTGTGCTGGTAGAAGCGGGCGGCCAGCTGGGGCAGGTCCTGCGCGTCCGCCCACACGGCGATCGCGATGTACTGCTGGCTGGCGGCGAACTCGTGGCCGACCTGCTCGGAGAGGAGTTCGGCGTAGGTGCTGCTGCTCTGGGTCATGGGGGCGCCTTTCGTGAGACCGCCTCGACAAGTGCCGAGACGTACCGGGAGGGTTTCTCCCGAGGGGTCCCACAATAGGTCTGCCGGCGGCATCGTACCAGGTCAGTTAGCCTAACCTGCCGGTGTGAAGCCTAACCTGACGTTGCCTAGCCTCACCTTCTGTAGTGCCGCCGGAGCGTCGTGATCCGGTGTCGACTCGGCCCCGATTCAGTCGCGGTGCGCCCGCATCGCGGAGTGCTGGGCGCGCGGCTTCACCACGATCTGGTCGAGGTTCACGTGCGAGGGGCGGCTCGCGGCGAACCCGACGATCTCCGCGACGTCGCGGGCGACCATCGGGGTCATGCCGCGGTAGACGGCGCTGGCCTTGTCGTCGTCACCGTCGAAGCGCACCAACGAGAACTCGGTCTCGACCATGCCCGGCGCGATCTCGGTGAACCGCACGGGCCGGCCGAGGAACTCGCCGCGCAGTGTGCGGTGCAGGACGGCCTGGGCGTGTTTGGCGGAGGTGTAGCCGGACCCGTTGTCGTAGGCCTCGAGCGCGGCCACGGAGGTGATGGTCACCACGAGCCCGTCGCCGGTGGCCACCAGGGCCGGCATCAGACCCCGCACCATCCGGAGGGTGCCGAGGACGTTGGTCTCCCACATCCAGCGCCACTGGTCCTCGTCGGCGTCCATGACTGAGGTCGAGCCCTTGGCGCCGCCGGCGTTGTTCACCAGCACGTGCAGCCGGGGGACCGCCGCGCAGAACGCCTCGCACGAGGCCACATCGGTGACGTCCAGGGGCAGCGCGGTGCCGTCGATCTCGGAGGCCAGCGTCTCGAGCCGGTCCACGCGGCGCGCGCCCACGACCACGTGGAAGCCCTGCCCGGCGAGCTCCCGGGCGGTGGCCTCGCCGATCCCGGAGGACGCGCCGGTCACCACGGCGACCCTGGTCGACTCGGGCAGGGCGGCGAGCCGCTCGTGGGCGGCGGTGTGGTCGGTGCTCATGGGATCAGGGTAGAACAGGCGACGACGACGAGGTCAGCGTCCGCCGCCGGTGAGCATCCGCAGGGTCCCGAGGGCCACGCCCATGGCCACGTTGGTGGTGGAGAAGTAGTCCTTCCAGCCGCAGATCACGCCGCCCCGGACCTCGAGTCGGCCGCACACCCAGAAGTCGACGGCGAGGGGCCCCACGGCGAGGGTGTCGGTGCGCTCGGTGAGCACGATGGTCGGGACGCGCGGATCCGTGGGATCGGCCGGGGCGCCGACGGCCAGGTGGTGGGTGCGGACGTCGAACCGGACGCGACGGTGCATCGCCCCGATGGTCTTGACCACGGCGCGCCTGCCCCGGACGACGGGCAGGCCGACGTTCTCCCACCAGACGTCGTCGGCGAGAAGGTTCGCGGCGGCCGCGGTGGACCCCGATGCCAGTGCGTCGAAGAACTCGTGGACCACGACATCGGGCTCGGTGAGCATGTGGGTGCGCATGGTCGAACCGTAACGCCCGGCCGCCCGGGCGGTGGCAGGATGGCGGCCATGAGCTCTCCCCACCCCACTGCCGCAGACCCCTCCGCCACGGTGTCGTCCACCGTCTCCTCCGACGGCACGACCCTCGCCTACCGCGTGCTGGGCGACCCCGCCGCCCGGCCGTTGGTGCTGGTACACGGCTGGTCGCAGTCGAGCGCGTGCTGGGGGCCGGAGCTGCTGGCCCCGCTGGCCGAGCGGTACCGCGTGGTGGCCGTGGACCTGCGCGGCCACGGGCACTCCGGCGTCGCCGGGTCCGGCTACGATTCGGCCGAGCAGTGGGCCGACGACCTGGCCGCGGTGCTCGACGCCGCCGACGTGCGGGACGGAGCTGTCCTGCTGGGGTGGTCGTACGGCGGGATCGTCGTCGCCGACTACCTCGCATCGCGGGGCGAGGACCGGGTGGCCGGTGTCGTCCTGTGCGGTGCGGTCACCTCGGTCTCCCGGTCCGCGGGCGGGGCGATCGGCCCGGCGATGGTCGAGGTGACCTCGGGCGGGGCGTTCGACGAGGACCCGGCGACCGCGCTCAAGGCGTTCGCGGGCTTCGGCACGGCCATGATGCGCGGCGGCTCCGGGACCGCCCGCCAGCGGGTCTTCGGGCTGTCGCTGGCCACCCCGCCCGCGGTCCGGCAGAAGCTGCTCACGCGGCGCGTGGACAACGACGAGACGCTGCGCGCGCTGACCGTGCCCGCGCTGGTACTCCACGGGGCCCACGACGGCGTCATCCCGCCGGACACGGGCCGGGCGAACGCCGAGATGATCCCGGGCGCGCGCTACGTGGAGTTCGCGGAGTCTGCGCACGCCCCGTTCCTCGAGGAGCCGTCGCGGTTCCTGGCGGAACTCGGCGAGTTCGCCGACGGACTCTGAGCGGACCCGGCGGCGGGTGTGCACGTCGTCGTCGTCGGGGGCACAATCGGGCACGTGACCGTCACCGATCTCGACACCGGCGGCGCCGCCGGACCCCCGCGGCGCGTGGCCGTGCTGTCCTTCCACACCTCGCCGCTCGCGCAGCCCGGCACGGGGGACGCCGGCGGGCTGAACGTGTACGTCCTGCAGGCGGCGTGCAGGCTGGCCCGCCGCGGGGTGGAGGTGGAGATCTTCACGCGTGCCACGCACTCCTCGCAGCCGTCGGTCGAGCAGGCCGGCGACGGCGTGCTGGTGCGCAACATCGTCGCCGGGCCCTTCGAGGGGCTGAGCAGGGAGGACCTGCCCACCCAGTTGTGCCCGTTCATGGCGGGCGTGATGCGGGCCGAGGCGGGCCACGCGCCGGGGCACTACGACCTCATCCACTCCCACTACTGGCTGTCGGGGCAGGCGGGGCTCGTGGCGGCGGAGCACTTCGGCGTCCCGCTCGTGCACACCGCGCACACGCTGGCCGCGGTCAAGAACGCGGTCCTCACCGAGGGGGACGTCCCCGAGCCCGAGAGCCGGCGGATCGGCGAGCAGCAGGTCGTCGACTCCGCGGACCGGCTGGTGGTCAACACGACCGGTGAGCGCGACGAGCTCGTGGGCTACTACGACGCCGACCCGGGCGACATCGACGTGGTGCCGCCCGGCGCGGACCTGGAGCAGTACTCGCCCGGCACGCAGCGCGGCACGGAGAGCGCCCGGCGCAGGCTGGGCCTGGGCCAACGGACCGAGGTGATCGCCTTCATCGGGCGGATCCAGCCGCTCAAGGCCCCGGACGTGATCGTGCGCGCGCTGGCCGAGATGGTGCGGGCGCAGCCCCAGCGCGACGTGCGGCTGGTGGTGGTGGGCGGCCCGAGCGGCTCCGGACTGGAACGGCCGCGGTCGCTCATGGAGCTGGCCGAGCAGCTGGGTGTGGCCGACCGGGTGAACTTCCTCGCCCCGCGCCCGCCGTCCGAACTGGTCGACGTCTATCGGGCGGCGGACGTGGTGACGGTGCCCTCGTACTCCGAGTCGTTCGGACTGGTGGCGCTCGAGGCGCAGGCCTGCGGGACCCCGGTCGTGGCCGCCGAGGTGGGCGGGCTGCCCACCGCCGTCGAGCACGGACGGACGGGGCTCACGGTGGCGGGTCACGACCCGCGGGACTGGGCGCGGACACTCATCGGGCTCCTCGACGACGACGAGAAGCGCCTGTCGATGTCGCGGAACGCCCCGCTCCACGCCCGGGGGTTCTCCTGGGACAGCACCGCCGACGGACTGCTGGCCTCGTACGCGCGCACCATGGCCGCGTATCGGGCACGGCGATCGTCGGCCACCGCGTCATGACGCACGCCATCCGAGAGGAGTCACGACCATGAGCGACGACAGCCCGGACGCCCCCACCATCGAGCGGATCCGCGCCTTCCTGGTGGACCGCGAGATCGAGTCCACCCTGGCCGACGGGCACACCTTCGTGGTGCAGCTGCCGGGCGAGAAGCGGCTCAAGACGGCGTGCCACCTCACGGTCGCGCGGGAGAGCGTGCGCGTGGAGGCGTTCGTGTGCCGCAATCCGGACGAGGACCACGAGAAGGTCTACAAGTACATGCTGCGGCGCAACCGGCGGCTGTACCAGGTGGCCTACACGCTGGACAACAACGGCGACATCTACCTGGTGGGCCGGATGCCGCTGGTGTCGGTGACCGAGGAGGAGCTGGACCGCGTGCTGGGCCAGGTGCTCGAGGCGGCCGACCACGACTTCAACGTCCTGTTGGAGACCGGATTCCACACGTCGATCCGTCGGGAGTGGGAGTGGCGCGTGGCCCGCGGGGAGCCCCTCCACAATCTGCAGGCGTTCCGCCATCTCACCGAGGACCTCCCGCAGCCCGAGTGAGCTTTCGGCCTCCATCCCTCACTCGCCACACGGCGACCGTGGGGCAGGGGTCATAATGGGCCCATGGCTTACGGAACCCTCGTCCTGTTGCGTCACGGGCAGTCCCTGTGGAACGCGTCCAATCAGTTCACCGGCTGGGTCGACGTCGACCTGACCGACAAGGGTCGCGAGGAGGCGGTCCGCGGCGGTCAGCTCCTCGCCGAGGAGGGACTCCTCCCGGACATCGCGTACACGTCGTTGCTGCGTCGGGCCATCACCACCGCCAACATCGCGCTGGACGCGTGCGATCGCCACTGGATCCCGGTCGTGCGGCACTGGAAGCTCAACGAGCGCCACTACGGGAGGCTCCAGGGGCTGGACAAGGCGGAGATCAAGGAGGAGTACGGCGAGGAGCAGTTCATGCTCTGGCGCCGCAGCTACGACACCCCGCCGCCGACGATCTCCGCGGACGACAAGTACTCGCAGACCTCGGACCCGCGCTACGCCGACCTCCCGGAGGTGCCGCTCACCGAGTGCCTCAAGGACGTGGTGGACCGGTTCATCCCGTACTACACGGCCGAGATCGCGCCCCTGATCGCGGAGGGCAAGACGGTGCTGGTGGCCGCGCACGGCAACTCGCTGCGCGCGTTGGTCAAGCACCTCGACTCCATCTCGGACGAGGAGATCGCCGGCCTCAACATCCCCACCGGGATCCCGCTGGTGTACCGGTTCGACGAGTCGGGCGCGGTGGCCAACCCGGGCGGCACCTACCTGGACCCCGAGGCGGCGGCGGCCGGCGCGGCGGCGGTGGCCGAGCAGGGTGCCAAGTAGGGCGCCGGGTGACGAGTCGGTGAACGCCGCACGAATCCCCGCCCACCTGCGAATTTCCCGCAGGTGGCCGGGGGTTTCCCGTTGTGGCCTCCGCGTGGCCGCCCCGTAGTATCTGACGCGTGCAGGTCAGTCTCGGGATCGCCATCGCGATCGTCGCCGCCGTGATCGGGGTCGCGATCGGTGGATTCGTGGCCCCCGCGTTTACCGCACGCAGGGAGCGCAGGCTCGCCGAGAAGGCCGGACCGAGCCGCCTCGAGGTCCTGCGCTCGGTGTACCACCAGGCGCCGTACGCGCTGGCCGTGGTGGACCGGCACCAGGACGTCGTCCTCTACAACCGCCGGGCCGCGGACCTGGGGATCGTCGACGACCGGCTGCTCATCGAGCCCGTGTGGCGCGTCGCGCGCGGCATCTTCGCCGACGGGCGTCCGGCGGGCTTCGACCTGCCGGCCAAGACGACCGTGGGGCGGCGCCGGATCCCCTCGGTGAGCGGGCGCGGCGAGATCCTCGAGGGCCACGGGGCGCAGTTCGTGGTGGTGTTCGCCGACGACGACTCCGAGCACCGACGCATGGAGTCCGCACGCCGCGACTTCGTCGCCAACGTCTCGCACGAACTCAAGACGCCGGTCGGCGCCATGGCGGTCCTGGCGGAGGCGCTGCTCGAGTCCAAGGACGATCCGGAATCCGTCGAGTACTTCGGCGGCCGCGTGGTGAACGAGACCCATCGGCTGGGCAACATGGTCTCCGAGCTCATCGAGTTGTCCCGTCTCCAGGGCGCCGAGCGGATCCGTGACCCCGAGCCGGTGGATGTCGACGACCTGGTGCACGAGGCCGTCACGCGTTCCGCCTCCGTGGCCGAGTCGGCCGGCATCGAGATCATCACGGACGCGCCGTCGGGGCTGGAGGTCCGCGGTGACCGGATGCTGCTCGTCACCGCGGTGTCCAACCTCGTGTCCAACGCCGTCAACTACTCGCCCGAGCGCACGCCGGTGTCCATCACGCGCGCCATCGACGGCAACGTCGTGTCGCTGCGCGTCACCGATCGCGGCATCGGCATCGCCCCCGAGCACCAGGGCCGCGTCTTCGAGCGCTTCTTCCGCGTGGACAAGGCCCGCTCCCGTGCCACCGGGGGGACCGGGCTGGGCCTGGCGATCGTCAAGCACGTCGCCCAGAACCACAACGGCCTGGTGACCCTGTGGAGCCGGCCCGGAACCGGGTCGACCTTCACGCTCGAACTTCCGGCTCACGTGGAGTCGGGCGACGGCGAGGCCCCGCCCTCCGCCGCCGCGAACACGGTCGGGCGCGAGCTCGCCGAGAACGTCATACAACGAGAGGATCACGTGCAGTGACCAGGGTGTTGATCGTGGAGGACGAGGCGTCGCTCGCCGACCCGCTGGCCTTCCTGCTCCGCAAGGAGGGCTTCGACGTCACCATCGCCGGTGACGGCCCCACCGCATTGGAGGCCTTCGACGCGGAGGGTGCCGACATCGTCCTGCTGGACCTCATGCTTCCCGGGATGTCCGGCACCGACGTGTGCAAGCGACTCCGCGTGACCTCCAGCGTGCCGGTGATCATGGTGACCGCCCGGGACAGTGAGATCGACAAGGTGGTCGGACTGGAGTTGGGCGCCGACGACTACGTGACCAAGCCGTATTCCGCCCGCGAACTCATCGCGCGGATCCGCGCCGTCCTGCGCCGGGGCGCCGACGTGGAGGCCGAGCAGGCCGAGGAGCTCGGCGTACTCGAGGCCGGCCCCGTCCGCATGGACGTGGAGAGGCACACCGTCACCGTCCGCGGCGACGGCACCACGTTGCCGCTCAAGGAATTCGACCTACTCGAGTACCTGCTGCGTAACTCCGGCCGCGTCCTCACGCGCGGGCAGCTCATCGACCGCGTGTGGGGATCGGACTACGTCGGCGACACCAAGACCCTGGACGTCCACGTCAAGCGCCTGCGCGCCAAGATCGAGCCAGATCCGGGCAAACCCGTCCACCTGGTGACGGTGCGGGGCCTGGGCTACAAGTTCGAGTCCTGACCTGAAGGCTCTCGCCCGGACCCGCGGGCCCGGGGGCGGCCGGGTTCAGCCGCTGTGGTCGGAGGCCGGGTGGACCGCGACGATCCCCAGCTGCGCGCGGCGACGGCACGCGGCGGCCAGCACGTCGTAGACCTCCTGGCCCAGGAGGGCCACCAGCTCGTCGCGCATCGAGACGTAGACGGGCTCGCTGCCCACGTGCGCCTCGGGCGAACCGGTGCAGTACCAATCCAGGTCCAGGCCGCCCGGCCCCCAGCCGCGGCGGTCGTACTCGCTGATGCGGGTGTGCAGCACCTCGCCCTCGTCGGCCCGGGTCTCCCACTCCTGGGTCTGACGGAGGGGCAGTTGCCAGCACACGTCCGGCTTGGAATCGGGTAGTGAGCGGCCGGTCCGGCCCGCCATGTGGTGCAGGGCGCAGCCGGAGCCGGCCGGCCAGCCGACGTCGTTGAAGAACACGCAGCGACCGTTGTGCCTGCGGGTCCGTAGCGCCTGCTCGGGCTCGCCGTCGTCGCCCGTCAGCTCATCCACCTCGAGCCACGGCTCCAGGTCGCTCTCCCCGGCCTCCGCGATCTCCCGGCAGGCGGACCGGTGCTGCCACTCGTCCTCGCCCAACAGCTCGACGTTCTCCAGCAGTCGCGCGCGGTCGTCGTCGTCGCTCAGGAACGCCCCGTTGGTGCAACAGCCGGAGTCCGGCTGGTCCGCGTCGATCCCGTGACAGGCGGGGGTGCCGAACACACAGGTCCAGCGGGACAGGAGCCAGGTCATGTCGGCGGAGATGACGTGCTGGTCGTTGGAGGGGTCCGAGAACGTGTACCACTCGCGCGGGAAGTCGAGGGGGACCTCCGGGAGGGGCGCGCCCGGCATGCTGGTGCGTTCGGTGGCGGTCACAACCTGCGACCGTAGACCGTTTACTGTGGATGCGTGCGATTAGGTGTCCTGGACGTCGGGAGCAACACGGTGCATTTCGTCGTGGTCGACGCGCACCGTGGCGCCCACCCGACGCCGATGAACGACTCCAAGACCCGGCTGCGACTGATCGAGTACCTCGACGAGCGCGACAACATCTCCGAGGCGGGGATCGCCCGACTGGTGGAGGCCGTCCACGAGGCGGCGGATCTGGCCAAGGCCACCAAGTGCGGAGAGGTGATGGCGCTGGCCACCTCGGCGGTGCGCGACTGTGCCAACTCGGATGCGGTGCTGGCGCGGGTCGAGAAGGAGACCGGCGTCGAGTTGCGTGTGCTCGAGGGAGAGGACGAGGCACGGATGACGTTCCTCGCGACCCGCCGGTGGTTCGGCTGGAGTGCGGGCCGGATCGTCAACCTCGACATCGGTGGGGGCTCACTCGAGCTGACGAGCGGCGAGGACGAGCTGCCCGAGCAGGCGCGGAGTCTGCAACTGGGCGCCAGCCGGCTCACCCACGACTGGTTCCAGTCCGATCCGCCGGAGCGCAAGCGCATCAACCAGCTGCGGGACTACATCGACGCGGAGCTCGAGCGCCCCGCCAAGGCGATGCGCGCGCTCGGTGAGCCGGACCTCGCGTCCGCCACCTCCAAGACGTTCCGCATGCTGGCCAGGCTGACGGGGGCCGCGCCGTCGTCGGCGGGTCCGCGCGTGGAACGTACGCTCACGGCGTCGGGTCTGCGGCAGGTGATCGCGTTCATCTCTCGCATGACGGCGGCTGACAGGGCAGAGTTGGAGGGAATCAGCTCTGATCGTTCACACCAAGTGGTGGCGGGAGCGCTGGTGGCGGAGTCGTCGATGCGTGCACTCGGGCTGGAATCTGTGAAAATCTGTCCGTGGGCCCTGCGTGAGGGACTTATACTGCAACGTCTCGACCGGGACGTGGGCAGCGACGGGAAGGGGAGCTGACGATGGCCGAGGATCAGGACGGTCAGCAGATCACCGTGGCGGATCTGCTGAAGCGCATGGGCGCTGATCAGCCTGCCGCGTCGACGGGCCGGAGGCGACGCCGCGCCGGCGAGGGCGACGGTGTGAGCGTCTCCGAGCTGACGGGCGAGCTCCCCAAGGTCACCGACGACACGGTGTTGAGTGGTCGCGCCGCGCGCCGGCGTGCCCGCGAGGCAGAGGAGGCCGCCGAGAGAGAGCAGGCGTCCGCCGCGGGCGCCGGGGCCGACCCGGGCGCGGGTGTCGAGGCCGACTCGGGCGAGGGCGCCACGGACGGCACATCCGAGACGCCGGCCGCGTCAGCGCCGTCCGGGACGAGCGCCCGGGAGACGACGACGAGGTCGACCCCCGCCGGCGCCCCGCAGACGCCGGATCCCCGGGACGCGCCCCCGGCGGCGCCGTCCGCCCCCTCCACATCTGCACCCACCACGCCGAGCCACGGAGCGCCGACCGCGCCGACCCCGTCGGCCCAGGGGGCGCCGACCGCGCCGA
>DHCFD07801__coassemble_1236_pt1 | contig 23163 bp, 22 predicted proteins | sample DHCFD07801__metabat2_high_PE_018 | metagenome-assembled genome bin DHCFD07801 | reverse complement strand
TCGCCGAGGCCGCCGTGGTGCCCTCGCCCGACCCACTGCGCTTGAGCGTGCCCAAGGCGTTCGTCGTCCTGTCCACCGGCTGGGAACCGACCGACGACACCGCGCGGGTGGTCTTCGAGCACTCCCGCACACACCTGGCGGGCTACAAGCGCATCCGTCGCCTGCAGTTCACCGACCTGCCCAAGACCATCTCCGGCAAGATCCGCCGGGTGGAGCTCCGCAAGGGCGAGTCCGACAACGGGCCGTCGGTGGACTTCCCGGGCGAGTTCCGCGAGGACGCCCTGCGCTAAAGGTCCCGGCACCGACGTCCGATCCCGACAGTCAGGTCCCGCGCGACGCGGTGCGCGTCCCGGACGCGACCGTCACCGGATGAAGCCGTCGAGCTCCTCGGGAGTCCACGGCGGACTGTCGTGGAAGTCGCGGTAGGCCAGGATCTGCGATTCCGGGGTCGGGAAACGTCCGACGAAACCGCCGGAGCCGGCGAAGACGCCGCCGGTGATCCCGTCGGCTAGCTCGGAGACGAGATAGGTGTAGAGGGGCGCGACGTACTCGGGCCCACCCGGGTCCAGCGCGCCGTGGACGCTGAGCTCGTCGAGCATGCCCCGCCGGCCGAGCTCGCGGATCTGCTCCTCGTACTGGTCACCGCTGGAGAGCCTGGTCCGGGCGCCCGGGCAGACCACGTTGGCGCGGACCCCGTGCTCGGCCAGTTCCGCTGCGATCGCCATGGTCAACGACGTCACGGCGCCCTTGCCGGCGGGGTAGCCGGTGCCCCCGTAGTCCCCCGTCCAGGCGAAGGACGACGTGGTGACGATCGCCCCTCCGCCGTGCTCCACCAGGTGCGGCGCGAACACCCGGCACGGGGCGAACGCCGTGCCCAGGTGGGCGTCCACGAGGCCGGAGAACTCCTCGGGGGAGACGGTGAGGATCGACGATCCGGGCGGCTCGGCGACGCCCGCGCACGTGATCAGTCCGGCCACCCGGGCATCGCCGGCCGAGGCGGCCGCGAGCATGTCCTCGGCGACCGCCGTCTCGTACGCCGGACCGGGTACGCCCGTGATCCGGCCGGCTGACCGGCCGGCGAGGTCGGCCACCTGACGTTCCAACGCCTCTGCGTCACGGCCGTTGAGAACGACGTCGGCGCCGCGAGCGGCCAGGTCCTCGGCCACCGCGGCGCCGATCCCTCGCGAGGATCCGGTGATCGCGTACGTCCGGCCGTCGAGCCGGAGCGCGGGTCCGTGCCCGCTCATGCCCGTGCCGCGCGACGGTCGTGGGTCGGCGGGGTGTCTGCCACCACGCGACGCGCCCAGCTGTAGTCGGTCTTGCTGCTGGGCTGCCGCTCGATCTCGGGCACCACCCAGTACGCGACCGGCACCTTGAATCCGGCGAGGCTCTCACGCAGGGCGGACCCGACCGCGGCGAGGTCGCCCTCGTGCCGCTCGGACCACTGCAGGACGGCGGCGACGCAGTGCCCGAACCGCTCGTCGGGGACGCCCAGCACGACCGCGTCCTCCACGCCGTCGACCGCCTTGAGCGCAGCCTCGACCTCCTCGGCGAAGATCTTCTCGCCGCCCGAGTTGATCACCTGGCTGGCACGGCCCAGCATGATGACCGTGTCAGGGCCGTCGTAGCGTCCGCGGTCCCCGGTGAACACGCGCCAGCGGCCCGCGATCTCCCGGAACGTCTCGGCGGATTTGGCCGGGTCCTTGTAGTAGCCGCTGGGCAGGTAGCCGGTCTTGACGATCCAGCCGACCTCGGTGGAGTCGTCGTCCAGGAGCTCATCGAAGTCGTCGACCAGCTCCAGGCTCGTGCCCTTCGGGATCCGCGGACCGTGCTCCGCGAACAGTGAGCCGTCGTCCACGTTCGCCTTGGTGACCGTGCCCAGGCCGCCGAAGCCGCTCTCGGATGAGCCGAACGCGTCCATGATCATGAGGTCGGGACGCAGTTCGAGAAGCTCGGCCTTGAGGGACGGTGAGAACAGCGCGGCTCCGGAGCTGACCATGAACATGCTCGACGTCTCGGCCCCCGTCGCGCGCATCCGATCGAGCATCGGGCGGACCATCGCGTCGCCGGCCACGATCGCTACCTGGATCTTCTCGCTCTCGATCTCCTCGAGGACGTCGTCCGCGCGGAAGTGCGGCAGGTAGTGACACGTCCCGCCGGCGAACAGCCCGGTGAACGAAGGCATGAGGCCCGAGGTGTGGATGAGCGGCAGCAGGACGAGATAGCGCATCGGCTCGCCACCGAGTCCCGACCGCGACTGGTGGAACTCGTCGGGCACCTGCTCTCCGGTGTAGTAGTCGGCACCGCCGCCCAGGCTGCGCCACAGGTCCTCCTGCCGCCACATCACGCCCTTGGGCTGGCCGGTCGTCCCGCCCGTGAACACGAGGAACAGATCGTCGGCGCTCCGCTCCACCGCCACCCGCTCCGGCGAGGCGGAGTCGAGGACGTCCCGCGCCACCAACGCGCCCTCGGGAAGGTCGGTCGCGCTCGACCCGTCCTCCACGACGATCGTGTGCCGCACCGAGTCGAGATCGCGGACGGCGTCGGCCACCACCGGCCCGAACTCGCGGTGGAACACCGTCACGCACGTGTCCGAATAGTCGTACAGGTACCGCAGCTCGGAACCGACGTACCGGTAGTTCACGCTGATGGGCACCGCCCTCAGCTTGAGCACGCCGAGGAAGAGGGCCATGCAGTCGACGCCGTTGCGGAGGTGGACGCCGACGTGGTCGCCCGCCCCCACTCCGAGCCCCGCGAGGGCCGCGGCCCACCGGTTGGCCTCGGCGTCCAGGTCGGAGTAAGTGAGCCGACGCTCCCCCTCGACCACGGCGAGCCGGTCCTCGCCGTACGCGTCCGCCGCGTGCTCGAACAGATCTGCCAGATTGTGCGCCATGGGGGTCCTCCGGGAGGGCTCGGGGTTCGGGTCGTCTCAGACCGGGGTGATGGGGATGGAGTTGCGAGGGAGTCCGAAGGTGAACGCCGACCCGGTGCTGATGCGTGTCACGGCCACCTCCTCGGGTTCGGTGGCGGGCTCGTCGCCGAGTGCCAGACGCGCCTCGACGCGTGATCCGTTGCCCGGGAGCCTTTCCACGGTCCAGTGCGGGTCGACGGCCTGCGCGGCCGCTTCCAGTGGACGCAGCCCGTCCCGGGCCAGGAGCGGCAGCCAGGTCTCGTCGGCGAACCCGTCTGCCGTGGTGTCCCACCGGACCACGAGCTCGCGTCCGTCGGCCGAGACCTCGGACGAGTACCCGGTGTACGCGGTCGGTCCCGCGAGCGGATGCAGATCGAGCACAGCCGCCAGTCCACTCGCGTCCCCCGGCGCGTCGAGCACGTCGCGGATCCGGCTCGCGGCGACCCCGGCGATGCCGGTCGACTGATAGGCGAGCAGCCGGTCCGCGGTCCCCTCGTCGGAGCGCCGGCGCACAGACTGGTGGAAACCGACGGCCACCAGGTGCATCTGCAGGTACACCTCGCGGATGATCCCGACCAGGGCGGCCGAGGTGAACTCGGAGAAGACCAGGTCGGCGAGCAACGGTCCGGCGTAGTCGTCGCGCTTCCCCTGCCCGGTCGTGTCCCGCGGTGCGGGCGGCGCGAAGCGGAAGTCGATGATCCGACTGGACGCCGTCTCGACCGCCGGCTCGGGCAGCGGTGCCGGCTCGACGTCCGGGTCGATCCGCACCGTCCAGTGGCAGTGCGGGGTGCGTCCCTCGGGCGTGCGGGGCGGGCGATGGATCGGTTCCACCACCGCACGCGGGTTGGTCGCCAGTGCGGTGGCCGGGAACGTCGGGTCCTCGATGTCGTGGCACATCGTCTTGACCATCCCGTCACCCATGGGCTCGACGTCCATGAGCGCGCCGCAGTGATCCAGCCAGAACTCACCGTTGTCGTGGTCCGTGACCCCGTACCGGAAGTCCATGAACTCCGGCGGCGCGCCCACGTCCAGCTGGAAGCCCTTGAAGATCTCCGCGACGCCGTCACCGGTGATGCCGAGGGTCTCCTTCATCCGCTTTGCGTAGTGGGGGCTGGCGGCCTGCCATTCCTCGATCGCGACGTCTCGCATGCCGTTCATCCCGAACTCGCTCAGCAGAGCGGGCATCCCCGCCCGGTCGATGAGCTGGCCGATGAGCAGCAGGTCGGGCACGAGGCGGGCGAGCGTCGCATGGTCGAGCGATTCGAGCGGGTCGGGGGGTGAGGGCATGGCTGTCATCGGACTCACACCTCCGTCGGCTCGGAGACCGGCCACAGCGGGGCCGGGCTGTCCTCGATCCGGTACCAGCCCTTCGGCTTGCCGCCCGCCGCCTCGAAGCGCTCCTTCATGGACGGCGTGAGCGCGTCGGCCTCGTACATCCGCATGAACAGGTCCACGACGTTGCCGAAGTCGAAGAAGTCACGGTGCCACGCCCACTGCTGGTCGCCGTTGTAGAGGAACCAGGAGCCACCGAGTCCGTGGACCTCGTAGGGCCTGCCGGTCCGCGGATCCTCGGTGCCCGTCGCGATCTGCTTCCACAGGCACAGCACGTCGCCGGTCTCGGGGTCGATGATCGTGCGGATGTACGGGTACTCCCAGCCGTCGAGCCCCGCCATCTCCTGACCGAGCGCGATGTCACGAATCTCGTCGCGGCCGACCGCCATGAAGTCGTCCTTGGTGCCGTAGTTCCAGCCGTAGGTGGCGTCCTCGGTATAGAACTTCGCGAGTGGCCTCCAGTCCTTGTTGCGTTCACACTCCACGTTGGCGTCGAGCCAGCGCTGCACGAACTCAGCGATCTCCGCACGGTCGAAACGGGCCATGTCTTCTCACTCCTGGGTGCTGTTCGGGTCCCCGACCAGGCGCAGCGCCTGGGTCGGGCAGTACTTGACGGCATCTCTGACCGCCGCGAGTTGATCGGCGGGGACCTCCCCGCGCTTGGCACGGACCTTGGCCCCGGACCCCTTACCGACCGTGAACCAGTCGGGGGCCTCGGCCTCGCACTCGGCGTGCCCCTGGCACAGGTCGAAGTCGACCTCTACGCGCATCGGTTTCTCCTCTCCTCCAATGCTGCCCTCAGCGCTTCCTCCGGCGGTAGCGCACGACGCACGGCTGTGCGAGCTGGACGACCATCTTGGAGTGGTCGTTGCGGTAGGTCTCCGGCGGCTGGACCAGCTCGAATTCGAACTCCCGGAGCAGGACCGAGAAGATCGCCTTGATCTGGAGCTGCGCGAACGCAGCGCCCACGCAACGGTGTCGGCCGGCACCGAACGGGATCCAGGTCCACCGGTTGACGATGTCCTCCTGGCGCGGCTCCGCGTACCGGTCCGGATCGAATGTGTCGGCGTTCGGGAAGTCGTCGGGCAGGCGGTTGGACACCGCCGGGGAGGCGGCGACGGTCTGCCCCGCCTTCACCACGTAGTCGCCGATCTGCACGTCCTCCTGCGCCACGCGCATGAGGATGATGAGCGGCGGGTGTAGACGCAGCGTCTCCTTGAGGGCGTTCTCCACCTTGGGCATCTGGCGCAGGGCGCCGAACGAGTACTCCGCGCCGTCTGAGTAGATCTCGTCGAGCTCGGCGGTCACCTCGGCGAGGTAGTCCGGGTTCTTGAGCAGCTCGATGAGCATCCAGGCGCTCGTGCCCGAGGTGGTGTGGTGGCCGGCGAACATCATCGAGATGAAGATGCCGGTGACCTCGTCCGGCGAGAACCGCAGGCTGCCGTCGTCGTCCTTGACCGACACCAGCACGTCCAGGAGGTCGCGGTCCTCCTTGTTCTCGGGCGGGTTGGCGATCCTCTCGTCCATGATCCCCGAGACCAGCTCGACCAGGCCCTCGCGTGCCGCGTCGCGCTTACGGAAGGAGGGGATGTCGGCGTAGGGGTCGATGTAGGCGTGCGGGTCGGTGCCCTGCTCGAGGTCGTGGTAGAGGTGCGCGAAGCGCTCGTCCAGCTGCTCGCGGAACTTGGGGCCGATGAGACAGGCGGACGAGGTGTAGATGGTCAGCTCGGAGAACCACTCGAGCAGATCGATCTCGCCCTCATCTCCCCAGTCGTCCACCATGCGCTGGACCTCGTGGGGGATGGTGACGGCGTGCCCGCGCATGTGCTCACCGCGCAGGGCGGTGTTGTGCAGCATCTCGGAGCGGCGCTCGGGGCTGGCGTCGAACACGACGCCCTCGCCGAACACCGGGGTCATGAAGGGGTACGCGGCTGCCTGGTCGAGCGACTCGTCGGGCGCGCGGAAGAACGCCTCGTTGGCCGCCGCGCCGGAGGCGAGGCAGATGTCGCGGTCGGCGATCTTGAACACGCCGAGCTCGCCACATTCCTCACGGACCCGCCAGAACAGGCTGATCGGGTCCTCGCGCAGCTCGTCCATGTGGCCGAGCTCGCCCTTGCCGCCGGAGACCCGGCCGGGCTCGGACAGGGTCGAGAAATCCGTGGGGGTGTCGGTGTCGGTCACTTGTAATCCTCCTCGATGGGGGCCTCCGGCTGGACTTCCAGCTCGGTGATCTGGGCTCCCCGGGGAGTCGACACCAGCGTGGCGACGCCCCGGGCGAGGTCTGCGGGTTTGCACATGCGCGGGTGGCGGCCGTGACCGTGCTTGACCCAGTCGTTGATGATCGCTTCGGCGGTGGCCTCGTCGAACTCGGTGCCCATCTCCGTCATGACGGGACCGGGACGGACCACGCCGAGTCGGACGCCGGTGCCCTCGAGTTCCTTGCGCGCCTGGGCCGCCATGGTCTCGAGTCCGGCCTTGGCGGCGACGTACGCACCGGAGCGCGGGCGGGCGGTATAGGCGACGTCCGATCCGATAAGCACCACGTCACCGCGGCGCCGCTCGATCATGCCGGGCACGACCGCGTGGAGCAGCCGTTGAACGGACAGCAGGTGGATGTCGACCTGGGAGGCGAAGACCTCCGGGTCCAGCTCCCACACCCGGCCCATGACGAGGCTGCCCGCGCTGGAGACGAGCACCTCCGGCTCGCCGTACGCCTCGCCGACAGTGTCGACGAACGCCGCCACGGAACCGGCGTCGGTCACGTCGACGGCGGCGGCGGTGGCCTGACCACCCGCCTCACGGATCGTGCGGACGAGGTCGTCGAGCCGGTCCGCGCGACGGGCGCCCACGACCACGGGGTGGCCGGCGGCGGCCAGTGCCTCGGCGGAGGCCCGGCCGATCCCGGACGAGGCCCCCGTGACGAGGGCGGGCCGGTCCGCCGCGTCCGCCAGCGGCGGGTACTTCAGGCTCATGACCGCCTCGCGATCCGCATCGGCAGGTGCGCGAACCCGCGCACGTTGGAAGAGTGCACGCGCTCCGCACCCGGCAGGAGTTCGTAGTCGCTGATCGAACGGGAGAACATGTCGAGCGCGATGCGGCTCTCCAGCCGTGCCAGGTGGGCTCCGAGACAGAAGTGGGGCCCCTGGCCGAAGCTCAGGCTGGACGAGGTGTCCCGACTGATGTCGTAGGTGTCGCCGTCGGTGAACACGTGCCCGTCCCGGTTGGCCGAGCCGATGAGCATGAGGACCTTCTGATCCGCGGGGATCGTCACGTCGCGGACTGTGACGTCCTGGGTCGTGGTCCGCAGCACCATCTGGCTCGAGGTGTCGAACCGCAGCGTCTCCTCGACCCACGCGGACACCTTGTCCGGGTCCTCGATCACGCTCCGCGACTGATCGTGGTATTCGTGGCCCCAGAACGCAGCGTTGGCCAGCAACTTGGTGGTGGTCTCGTTACCGGCCACCACCATGAGGAACAGGAAGGACAGGATCTCGTCCTCCGCCAACTTCTCACCGTCGACCTCCGCGTCGATGAGCGCCGAGGTGAGGTCCTCCGTCCGGTTCTTCCGACGCTCGGCCACCATCTCCTGGTAGTAGGCGATGAGGTCCATCGCGGCGACCATCGAGGCCTCGGGGACGTCCTGGACGCCCTCCTCGCGGTGCATGACCAGGTCGGCCATGCGTCGCAGCTCGGCCCGGTCCACTTCGGGGACCCCCATGAGGTCGGAGATGACGTCCATGGGGAGCTTGCCGGCGAAGTCGTCGACGAAGTCGAACTCGCCCTTCTCCAGGCACTCGTCCCAATACTGCCGCGAGATCCGTTCGATCCCCTCCGACAGGGCCTCGACGCGCCGCGAGGTGAACCCCTTGCTCACGAGCTTGCGCAGCCGCGCGTGGCGCGGGTCGTCCATCGCGAGGAACGACATCGTCTTGTAGGCGTGCGGTCCGTACGCGGCCGGGTCGAGGGAGACGCCCTTCGCGCTGGAGTACAGGTCCGGCGCGCGGAACGCCTCCCGCACGTCGGCGTGACGGCTCAGGGCCCAGAAGTCGAGGTCCGGATTGTGGTACACGGGCGCCTCGTCGCGCAGGCGGGCGTAGAAGGGGTACGGGTTCTCGTGGACGTCGTAGTCGTACGGGCTGAACACGAGTGGGGGTGTCGCGGTGGTCATCTGTGATTCACCTCAAGATCAGTCGGGCGGCTGATTCGATGCCGTCTGCCATGTCGGAGTACGAGCCGTAGCCCATGCCGGCGCGGACGAGCGCCCCGGCGTAGACCATCTCCAGTGCGTTCACCTCGCGGTCGTCACTCTCCTCGCCCAGCGCCGCCACGATCCGCCGGCGGATGTCGGCCCCGATCCGGACGCGCAGGTGCGAGACCTCGGGGTCGTCCCCCAGCAGCGCGGCGGTGACCGCTGATGCCAGCTCGGGCTCGTCCGCCATGAGCAGGGCGACGCCACGGAGCACGGCTACCACACGGTCCGCCGTCGAGCCGCCGTTGGACGGTTCCGGTGTGTGGTCACCGAGCCTGCGCCAGAACACCTCGGCGATGAGATGCCCCTTGGAGGAGAAGTAGGTGTAGGCCGTGGCCGGCGCGACACCGGCCCGGGACGCCACCGCACGGACGGCGAGACCGCCCGCGCCCTTCTCCCTGAGGACCTCGACGGCGGCACCGGTCAGGCGATCGACGGTCTCCGCCTGCTGGCCGTTGAGCCGCCGTCTGGTCGATTCGAATCGAACGTCACTGGACATGTGTCTGGACAGTACACTAGGCAGCGATTCAAGAGAAGGGTTTCGCCGGACAGATGTGTGGACTATCGTCTAGACATCTGTCCATCGATTCTGTCGGACAGCCCGCGAGCCACCACGAACGGAAAGGCCACCCGTGTCGCCGATCACCACCGATCCCGCCCCGCTCCTCATCGGCGGGCAGCTCCGCCCCGCCTCCGGGGGCCGCGAGTTCGACGTCCTCAACCCCGCCACGGAGGACCTCGTCGGCCGCGCCGCCGACGCCACCACCGAGGACATGGACGCCGCGATCGCCGCCGCCCGCACCGCGTTCGACACCACCACCTGGTCCAGCGACCACGCCTTCCGGGCCCGGTGCCTGCGCCAGCTGCGCGACGCGCTGCAATCCCACATCGAGGAGCTGCGGGAGCTGACGATCGCCGAGGTCGGCGCCCCGCACATGTTCACCGCCGGCCCCCAGCTCGAGGGACCCGTCGCCGACCTCGGCTGGCTGGCCGACCTCGTCGACGCCTATGAGTGGACCGAGGATCTGGGCGAGTCCGAGATCATGGGAGTCAAGTCGAACCGCTCGACCCGACGGGAGGCGATCGGCGTGGTCGGCGCCATCACCCCGTGGAACTTCCCCAACCAGATCAACATGGCGAAGATCGGCCCCGCGCTGGCCGCCGGCTGCACCGTGGTCCTCAAGCCCGCTCCGGACACCCCGCTCATCGCCGCCGCGGTCGCCCGGATCGCCGCCGAGGAAACGGAAATCCCCGAGGGAGTGCTGAACATCGTGTCGTCGTCGGACCACGGCGTGGGCGCACAGCTCACCACCGACCCGCGCGTGGACCTGGTCTCCTTCACCGGCTCCACGGCCACCGGCAAGAAGATCATGGTCTCCGCCGCCGAAACGCTCAAGAAGGTGTTCCTCGAGCTCGGCGGCAAGTCGGCGGCGGTCGTCCTCGACGACGCCGACCTCGGCACCGCCGCCTTCATGACCGCTCTCAACGCCTGCACCCACGCCGGGCAGGGCTGTGCGCTGACCACCCGGCTACTCGTGCCGCGCGAGAAGTACGACGAGGCCATCGAGGCCGCCAAGGGCGCCATGGCCGGATTCGCTCCGAACGACCCGAACGACCCGGGCACCTTCTGCGGGCCGGTCATCTCGGCCGCCCAGCGTGAGCGCATCGAGGGCTACATCCGGCTCGCACGCGAAGAGGGAGGCACCATCGAGCTCGGCGGCGGCCGCCCCTCCGGCGACGACAAGGACAAGGGCTTCTGGATCGAGCCGACCCTCATCTCGGGCCTGGACAACTCCGCCCGCGTCGCGCAGGAGGAGATCTTCGGGCCCGTGCTCGTGGTGATCCCCCACGACGGTGACGCTGACGCGATCCGGATCGCCAACGACTCCCCCTACGGCTTGTCCGGCGCCGTGTGGGGCACCGATCCCGAGCGCGTCGAGAAGGTCGTCGCAGGGATCCGCACCGGCACGCTCGGCGTCAACGGCGGCCAGTGGTACGGCGCCGACGTCCCGTTCGGCGGCTACAAGCAGTCCGGCATCGGCCGCGAGATGGGCCGCGAGGGCTTCGAGGAGTACCTCGAGGTCAAGGCCGTGGCCACCCCGGCCTGACGCACGACACGCACAACACACCCACCCCACCACCGGGGACGACGTAGGAGGAGCAGCAACATGGGACGTTTCGACGGGAAGGCCGCGATCGTGACCGGCGCAGCCGGCGGCATCGGCGAGGAGTACGCCAAGGCACTCGCGGGAGAGGGCGCGCAGGTCGTGGTGGCCGACGTGTCGGCCGAGGGCGGCGAGCGGGTGGCGAACGAGATCGTCGCCGCCGGCGGTCAGGCCTTCTTCCAGCACACCGATGTCTCCGAGGAGGAATCGGCGAACGCGTGCGCGGACGCGTGCATGGCCAAGTTCGGGCGGCTCGACCTACTGGTCAACAATGCTGCGATCTTCGGCGGTATGAAGCTCGACTTCCTCATCACCGTGCCGTGGGACTACTACGAGAAGTTCATGTCGGTGAACCTGAATGGCCAGCTGCTCATGGTGCGTGCGTGTCACGAGAAGATGGCAGCGAATGGTGGCGGCGCGATCGTCAACCAGTCCTCCACCGCCGCGTGGCTCTACTCCGGCTTCTACGGCCTGGCCAAGGTCGGCATCAACGGCCTCACCCAGCAGCTCGCCACCGAGCTCGGCGGATCGAACGTCCGCATCAACGCGATCGCACCCGGCCCCATCGACACCGAGGCCAACCGCTCCTCCACCCCGCAGAGCATCGTCAACGAGATGGTCGACAAGCTGCCGCTCAAGCGAATCGGGCAGCCGAAGGACCTGGTCGGCATGCTGCTGTTCCTGCTGTCCGACGAGGCCGACTGGGTCACTGGTCAGATCTTCAACGTCGACGGCGGCCAGGTCATCCGGTCATGAGCGACGCGACCACCAGCTCCGCCGACACCGCCGCCGTGCCGATCGGCCCCGGCGCGCCCGATGACTCGCCCGCGCCGGTCGGGTTCATTGGCCTCGGCAACATGGGTGCGCCCATCGCCCGCCGACTCCTGTCCTGGCCCGGCGGACTCGTGGTGTGCGACGTGCGTGCGGAGGCGACCGAGGAGTTCGTCGCCGAGGGCGCCACCTCGTCGTCGTCGGGCGCCGAGCTGGCACGCACCGCGCGGCTGGTCTCGGTGACCGTGCTGGACGACGCCCAGGTGCGCGACGTCGTCGACGGCCCGGAGGGGATCCTGCGCACTGCGGCGCAGGGCACGGTGATCGCCATACACTCCACCATCTCCGACTCGACGGCCGTAGAGCTCGCCGAGGTGTGCGCCGACAAGGGTGTGCACCTGGTCGACGCACCGGTGTCCGGAGGGGCACCCGGCGCCGAGCAGGGCGAACTCGCCGTGATGGTCGGCGGGCCGCGCGAGGTCTACGACGCGATCAAACCCGTCCTGGGGCTCTGGGCGGCAATGCCCGTCCACGCCGGGGACGTCGGCGCGGGCACGCAGATGAAGCTCGCCCGCAACCTGCTGCACTTCATCTCCTTCACCGCCGCGTCAGAGGCGTCGCGGCTGGCGGAGGCCGCGGGGATCGACATCACCAAACTCGGTCGCGTAGTCCGCCACACCGACGCGATCACCGGCGGCGCGGGCGCCATTATGCTGCGTGACACCACCGCGCCGATCGACGCCGACGACTTCTGGCACGGCGTCTTCACCCACGTCCGCGGCCTCGGCGAGAAGGACCTCTCCCTGGCCCTCGGGCTGGCCGACCGTATGGACGTGGACCTGCCAATGGGCCAGATCGCGTTGCGGGACCTCGGGACCGGCGTCGGCGTGGGCCCCGGCGAGATCGCGCGGCGCCACGCGGGCCGTGGACGCCCCACCAGATACGACGACGACGAGGAGAGCGCACGATGAGCGACGGAACCGACAGCAGCATCAGCGAGACCCGCGCGCGCGGCCTGGCCATGATGTCCGAGGTGTACGGCTTCGAGATGTCCGACGGTCCGGGGGACTTCTTCGCCCACACCGCCGACCACCTCTTCGGGGAGGTCTGGTCGCGGCCGGGCCTGAGCCACCGCGACCGTCGTCTGCTCCTGCTGGGCGCCCTCACGGCGCAGGGCAACACCGACGTGGCCGACATCCAGGTGGGTGCCGCACTGGGCAACGGGGAGCTCACCCCGGACGAGCTCGAGGAGATCGCCCTGTTCCTGTGCTACTACACCGGCTGGCCCAACGGCACCAAGCTGAGCAACGTGGTGGGACCTCACGTCTCGCGTGCCCGCAGGGCCCGATAGGTTGTCCCCCATGACCGCACCCGAGCTCGACACGACCCTTCTCGCGGTGGCACTCGCCGCCCCCGGCTTCATGCCGCTCGACGAGGGCACCACCCTCTACGAGATCGCCTGCGAGTACCTCGGCGACGGTGTGGGCGTGGAGATCGGCACCTACTGCGGCCGGTCGACCGTGTTCCTCGGGGCTGCGGCCCGCGTCACCGGCGGCAGCATCGTCACCGTCGACCACCACCGCGGGTCCGAGGAGCACCAGCCGGGCTGGGAGTACCACGACACCGAGCTGGTCGACCCGCACACCGGCCGACTGGAGACCCTGGGCGCGTTCCGACGCACCCTGTGGGACGCCGGACTCGACAACGTGGTGACCGCGGCCGTCGGCAGCTCACAGCAGGTCGCGCGGGTGTGGGGCAGGCCCGCCTCGTTCGTCTTCATCGACGGCGGACACTCGTCGCAGGCCGCGCAGGCCGACTACTCCGGCTGGGCCCCGTGGGTGCGGATCGGCGGGGCACTGCTCATCCACGACGTGTTCCCGAACCCCGAGGACGGCGGCCGCCCGCCCTACGAGATCTATTGCCGCGCCCTGGACTCGGGTCAGTTCACCGAGGTGCGGGCGGTGGACTCCCTGCGCGTGCTGCGCCGGGTCTCCGGCGAGGTCGGCGCCCCGCTTCCCTGAGCCGCACCACGCCCGGGGTCAGTCCTCCAGCCGCACCTGGTGGTGGCTCGCGATGGACACGCGGTTGAAGGTGTTGATCAGCACGATCGTCCACTCCAGCGCCGAGAGCTGCTCGTCGGAGAAGTGTTCGGCGACCGCCTCGGTGGCGGCCGTGCGCTCGTCCACGTCGTCCAGTCGCGTGAGCGTCTCGGCCAGCCGCAACGCCGCCTTCTCGGCAGCCGTGAACCCATCGAGGTCCCGCCAGGCCGCCAGCAGGTCCAACCGCTGCTGCGTCACGCCCGCCTTGCGGGCGGCGGGTACGTGGGTCCCCAGGCACGCCACGCAGCCGTTGATCTGCGAGACGCGCACGTTCACCATCTCGAGCAGGGCCTCGTCCAGACCGGCTGCGGTCGACGCCTCGCGGGAGGCCACGGCGGTCCGCACGAGCTGCCGGTAGACCTCACGTTGCGTGCGGTCCAGCGCCGGAACCGCCACGTCAGGAGTCTCCGCCACGCAGCCAGGCGAGATCGTCGGGAGTGGGCAGCCGGTACGCGCCGCCGAACTCGTCGTCGTTCTTCTCCAGGAACCCCTTGACCATCGGGCACACCGGCACGATCGTCGTGCCCTCGGCGCGGGTGGCCTCGACGGCACCGCGCACGAGCGCGGTGCCGAGCCCACGGCCACCGAACTCCTCCCCGACCTCGGTGTGGTGGAAGATCCGCTCGCCGTCGCGCTCGCGGAAGTCGGCGTGACCCGCCACCTCGCCGCCGGGCTCGCGGATCTCGAACATCTCGTCTGTCGTCGAACGCTCGACCTGCACGGTCGCGCCGGTCTTGTCGGTGTACTCGGTCATCTGAAGATCACCTCTCGGGTCGGGCCTGCGAGGCCGGGTTGTTGCGGGGCTTGAGGACGGTGCCGGGCAGCGCGGGCGCCGGCAGGCGGCTCAGCCCCTGCGGGTCGTGACTGATGTAGCCGTCGACCGCACCGAAGCGCTCGGACCCGGCCTCCCACTCCTCGCGGTAGCGCGCGATCTCGTCATGGCTGCGGCCGATGAAGTTCCACCACATGACGATCTCCTCGCCGAGCGGCGTGCCTCCCAGGAGGATCGCACGCGCCGGGCCGGGGCCGGTGTTGCGCACCGTCAGCGTGCGCTCGCCGACTCCCGTGTACGCCATTTCCGTGGGCGCGACCGTCACGCCCTCGACGGTGACGTCGCCAGAGTCCACGAGCAGTCCGTGCTCGAAGTCAGGGTCCACGTCCACCTCGAGTTCGGCGCCGGGGTCTAGACGGAGCTCTGCGCCGAGCAGCGGGGAGAACGTCTCAAGCGGTGACGACGAGCCCAGCAGGGACCCCATGAAGACCAGCGCGGATCCGCCGTCGAACCCCACCGGCTCGGGCACGTGGCGGTCGAACCGTCGTCCGGCGGACTCGCGGACGGCGTCGGGCAGCACGGTCCACAGCTGTACGCCGTGGAGCACCGTGGTGTCCTGCGTGGAGACCTCGGTGTGGCAGATGCCGGCACCGGAGGTCATGAGGTTGACCTCCCCGGGACGCACGACCGCGTGGTGGTCACCGGAGTCGTGGTGGGTCACGTCTCCCTCGAACAGCCAGCTGACGGTCTGCAGACCGGTGTGCGGGTGCGAGGGGATGTCCATACCGCCGGTGGCCGCGACGTCGTCGGGACCGTAGTGGTCGACGAAGCACCAGGCGCCGATGAGCGAGCGCCGGCGCTGCGGCAGGGTCCGCTTGACGGTCATCGCCCGGGGCCCGCCGAGCGGTACGTCGCGGGAGGTGATGATCTCCACGGCGGCGCCGCCGGGCTCGGGCCCGTGTGGGGCGCCGCCGGCCTCACACTCGATCTCCGGCGGGTCGATCTCGACGTTGCTCATCGACTGACCTCGTTCATCCCGGCCTCCGCATCGGCGACCGCCTGTTCCAACTCCAGTTGCCGCGTCGCGATCGGCCGCCCGAGCGCCCGTCTCAGCGCCCGGTCGACCAGCGTGACCGGGAGCAGGTCGAGCAGCATGCGTGCGAGATTCCAGCGCACGCGGTAGCGCGGACGCGGCCTCGCGGCGGTCCCGGCCGTCCACACGGCCTCGGCCAACAGAGCCGGATCGGACGCGCGCTCATCCTCCCCCGCGGCCCAGTCACCCATCACCGACGCCATGGCGGCGAACAGCGAGCCGGGCGGCACGGATTCAGAGAACCGACGCCGGATCGACGCGGTCATCCCCGTGCGGAACGGCCCGGGCTGGACCAGCACCACGTCTATCCCGAGGAACATGAGCTCGCGGCGCAGCGAGTCCGCGTACGCCTCGACGGCGTGCTTGCTCATGGCGTACGGGCCGTTCATGGGCATGCCGTGCTGGGGGCCCGTCTCGGAGCCCAGCAGCACCACCCGCCCGCCGCTGGAATGCACCAGGCCGAACAGCGCGTGGACGGTGCGGACCGTGCCCATGATGTTGACGTCCAGGACGTGCTGCACGCGGTCCGGGTCGACCTCCGCGAGCGGCCCGATCCCGAGCACGCCCGCGAAGGTGATCAGGAGGTCGAGGCGGCCGTGCCGGGCCTCGACCGTCGACGCGAGCGCCGCCAGTGAAGCGGCGTCGGTGACATCCGTGGCGACCGACGTCATGCCGGCGCCCGAGGGTGCGGTGAGGTCGGCGGCCACCACGTGCCAGCCACGGTCGACGAAGAGCTCCGCGGTGGCGGCTCCCAGACCTCCCGCCGCCCCCGTGATGACGACGACGGGGCATGGACCTGCAGGCCGATTATCCATGCCCCGACGGTACAGGCGGGCCCGCGGCGGCACGGGGCGATCGCTCAGCCGACCGCCTGGAGGCCCAGCTTCCCGGCGAGTCGCTCGATATAGGCGAGCACCTCCTCCTCCGGCTTGTCCGGGGTGCCGTAGACCAGCTCGTGCACGCCGAGCTCGCGGTACATCTCGATCTTCTCCGGGATCGGCTTGCCGTCGAGCACCACGATGTAGGGCTCGCCCTCGCGTCCGGCCTCCCTCCACAGTCCGCGCAACCGCCGGACGCTGCCCGCGATGTCCTCCGAGATCGGTGTGGTCATCCACCCGTCGGCGCTCCGACAGATCCACCTGAAGTTCTTCTCGTTCCCCGCCGCGCCGACCAGGGTTCTCGGTCCGGAGGGCCGTGCGGTCTTGGGCCACGCCCAGCTGGGGCCGAAGTCCACGAACTGACCGTGGTACTCGGCCTCGTCCTCACGCCACAGCGCGCGCATGGCCTCGAGGTACTCGCGCAGCATGGTCCGGCGGCGGCCGGGCGGCACACCATGATCCGCCATCTCGTCGAGGTTCCAGCCGTAGCCCACGCCGAGGACGGCCCGCCCGTCGGAGAGATGGTCGACCGAGGCGATCGTCTTGGCCAGGGTGATCGGATCGCTCTCCACGGGGATCGCCACGGCCGTGCCGAGTCGGATGGTCGTGGTCACGGAGGCGACCGCCGCGAGCGAGACCCAGGGGTCGAGCGTGCGGCAGTAGCGCTCATCGGGCAGCTCCGCACCACCCGTGCCCGGGTGCGCGGCCTCGCGTCGTACCGGGATGTGGGTGTGCTCGGGCACGTAGAACGCCGAGAACCCTGCCGACTCCGCGGCGACCGCGGCGGTGGTCGGCCGGATCCCCCGGTCGCTGGTGAACAGGGTGAGTCCGAATTCCATGTGAGCTCCTCGTGCACTCGGGACGCCGCGGACCGACACGGCCCTGACACCTGACCAGACAGGAGTCCAGCGGCGGTGTGCCGAGACTAGCGCACCGGCGGCACGGGCGGACAGCCCTCGCCGGACCCGCACTCCGCCGGGTCCCCCGGACTCGTCCGCAGTCGCTGCATCGTGTCGTCGGAGACGTACCGGAAGATCTCGTTACCCGGGGTCGCCCGCGAGAGCGCGTCGGCCGCCAGCAGCATGACCGCCGCGGTCCACGTGCTCAGCTCGACCGGCCAGCGCTTGCCGTCGGCATAGACCAGGCCGGTCCAGTACGACCCGTCGTCCTCGCGGAGGTGCTGCATGTCGGTGAACAGCTGCAGCGCCTGCTCGTGCCTGCCCACCGCCTCGAGGGACAGGACCAGCTCACACGTCTCGGCCCCGGTCACCCACGGCCGGTGATCGATGCACCGGATCCCCAGTCCCTCCACCACGAAGTCGTCCCACCTCGAGGCCAGGCGGTCGGCGGCCTGCTGCCCCACCATCACGCCGCCGAGCACCGGATAGTACCAGTCCATGGAGAATTCGGGCTTGGGGGTGAAGAGCTCGGGATGCGCCCGGAGGGCGTGCCCCAGGGAGACGGCGGCCGCGTCCCAGTCGGGCGCGGTGGTGCCCAGCTCCTCCGCGATCGCCACCCCGCAGCGCAGCGCGTGGTGGATACTCGACGACCCGGTGATCAGCGCCTCGTCGCAGTAGCCGCGCTCACTCGACCCCCACCACATCTGCCCCTGCGGCCCCTGGTGGGCCAAGACGAGGTCCAGCGCCCGCCGCACCGTCGGCCACATCGACTCGAGGAACCCCGCGCGGGCGGTGACGAGGTGGTGGTGCCACACCCCCACCGCGACGTAGGCACAGAAGTTGGCGTCGGTGTCCGTCGATTCGGCGACGCCGTCCTGCCACTTCAGCGGCCAGGAGCCGTCACCGCGTTGGGTGTCGCGCAGGAACCCGTACGCCTTCTCCGCGGCCTCCCACTCCCCCGCCACGGACAATCCCATGGCCGATTCCACGTGGTCCCACGGGTCCGTGTGTCCTCCGGTGAACCACGGGATCTCCCCGGACGACTTCTGGACCGAGGCGATCCACCGCCCGGTCGCCCGCACGGCGTCGGCGTCGAGGACACCGGGCACGCTCGGGACCGCGCGGGCCCGGACCTGCTCGTCACTCAGGGTACGCACGACGAGATCAGGCCCCCGCGGGCTTGCGGAGGTAGAACACGACCGATTTGCCGAGCACCGGGTTGAGCAGCTTCTCCGCGGTGCGGGTGATCCACGGCCCCTTCATGATGTCCCACTCCAGGAGCTTGTGATAGGTCTTCGGCAGCGGGTGATCGTCGTTCTCCGTGCCGACCGCGCACTTGAGCCACCAGTACGGCGAGTGCAACGCGTGGGCGAACCCGGTGCCGGTGACCTCGAGTCCTGCAGCACGGAGCTTGTACCCCAGCTCCTCGGCGGTGTAGATGCGGCAGTGTCCGCCCGGGTTGGAGTGGTAGTCGTCCGAGAGCTTCCAGCACACCTTCTCCGGCCACTCCCGCGGCACGGTCACCGCCGCGATACCGCCCGGCTTGAGGATGCGCACCAGTTCGGCGATCGCTTCGGTGTCCTCGGGAACGTGCTCGAGCACCTCGGAGATCAGCACGACGTCAAAAGTGCCGTCCTCGTACGGCATGGCGAGTGCGTCGCCGACCACGGCCTCGCCTCTGGCGCCGGAACCGCCCTCGCCCTCGGCCTCCATGGCGGCGAGCCACTCACCGACCTCGCGCATCTCGTCGGCGTTCTGGTCGAACGCCGTCACATCGGCCCCACGCTTGTAGAGCTCGAACGTGTGCCGGCCGAGGCCCGCACCGACGTCTATCGCGCGCATGCCGGGGCGGACGCCCAGTCGGTCGAAGTCAACGGTCAGCATGCGGCGTCCTCCTGCTCGCGGATGTCGTACTCCCCGGAGTCGGGGCGCACCTCGGACACGTCTGGGGCGACGTGCTCGTCGATCTCCGTCTGGTCCGGCCCGATGACCGGCCCCTCGGTGAGATCCGGCAGCTCCTCGCTGCGGACCCTGGCGATCGCCGCGCGGTAGACCTCGACGGTCCTCCGGGCGACGGCCGCCCAACTGTAGCGCTCCATCACCCGCGCGCGGCCGCCCTCCGACAGTCGCCTCCGCTCGGCGGGATCGGCCAGCAGTGAGCTGATCTCCCGGGCGAGGCCGTCGACATCCCCCGGCTCGACCAGCCGGGCCGCGACGTCGTCGGTACCGACGACCTCCGGGAGCGCGCCCGCGCCGGTCGCCACCAGTGCGCACCCGCTGGACATCGCCTCGACCGCCGGCAGCGAGAACCCCTCGTACATGCTCGGCACCACGGAGATCTCGGCCGTGCCCACCAGCTCGGCCAGCTCGTCGTCGTCGACGCCGGACACCAGGTCCACCGCGTCGCGCAGGCCGAGCTTGTCCAGCAGCCGGGCCGCCTCGCCCTTGCGCTTGAGTTTGGACACCAGGGTCAACCGGACGCCCGGGTGTTCTTCCCGGACCTTCGCCAGCGCCCGCAGGAGGACCGGCACGCCCTTGAGCGGTTGGTCGGCGCTGGCCACGCACACGAGGCGCCCGGGCTCGCGTTGGCGACCACAGTGGAAGCGATCCGTGTCCACACCGAGGGGGATCGTGACGATCCGGTCCGGGTCCACGCCGAAGTCCGTCGCGATATCCGCAGCCGAGTTCCCGGAGACCGTGATGATCTCGTGCAGCCTGCGGGAGACCCGCTTCTGCATCCCCAGGAAGCCAAACCACCGCCAGGTCGTGATCTTCTTCCGCCAGATGGCCTCCTTCATCGCCAACTCGCGGTCACGCGTGATGGGGTGGTGCACGGTGGCGACCACCGGGAAACCCGCCTGCTCGAGGTCCAGCAAGCCGCTTCCCAGGCATTGGTTGTCGTGCACCACGTCGAAGTCCGCCAGGCGGTCGGCGAGGACACGGGCGGCGCGGAGGCTGAAGGTGCGCGGCTCCGGGAACCCGGCCGTCCACATGGTCAGCACTTCGAGGATGTCGATCCGGTCGCGGATCTCCGAGGGCCGGGGAGTGCGGAACGGGTTCGCGTCGTTGTACAGGTCCAGGCTCGGGATCCGGGTGAGCGTCGGCCCCGCGTCGAGCTCCGGGTAGGGCTGCCCGGAGAACACCTCGACGGTGTGGCCGAGAGCCGCCAGCTCCCGACTCAGATGCCGGACGTAGACGCCCTGCCCACCACCGTGTGGCTTGCTCCTGTACGAGAGCAGCGCGATCCGCACGAGAGGATCGCCTCCTTCCGGTCGACAGCCCCGCGGTCTGTGCACCAGGCTCAGGGCACTCGGATGATTCTAGAACACGTTCGCGACCGGAGACGACACGGCGGGCTACCCGCGCAGCGGGAGGCCCGGCCGGTCAACGCACCGGACCCCCGGCCGCACGTGGCGACCGGGGGTCCGGTGCATACCTGATCGCTGGGATCGGCTCAGTAGCCGAGGTCGTCCAGTCGGACCGACGCGCCGGTGGCGTCGCCGAATCCGTCCTCGGGGCCGTAGAAGCCGTCGCCGTAATCCGGGATGGAGTAGGCGGCGGCGCGGGCCTCCTCGGTGGGCTCGACGGTGGCGTTCCGGTAACGGTTGATGCCGGTGCCCGCCGGGATCAGCTTGCCGATGATCACGTTCTCCTTGAGGCCCACCAACTGGTCCGAGCGCTTGTTGATCGCGGCATCGGTGAGCACCCGGGTGGTCTCCTGGAAGGAGGCCGCCGAGAGCCACGAGTCCGTCGCCAGCGACGCCTTGGTGATCCCCATGAGGACCGGGCGCGCGGAGGCCGGCGACCCGCCCTCGGTGAGCACCCGCTTGTTCTCGGACGTCAGCTCGGCGCGCTCGACGAGCGCACCGGGCAGGAACTCGGTGCTGTTGGACTCGTTGATCGCGACGCGCCGCATCATCTGGCGGACGATGACCTCGATGTGCTTGTCGTGGATCGACACGCCCTGCGAGCGGTAGACCTTCTGCACCTCGTCCACGAGGTGCTTCTGCACACCGTTCGGCCCGAGGATCGACAGCACCTCGTGCGGGTCCGCCGGTCCCTCGAGCAGCGACTGCCCGCGGCTCAGGTGGTCGCCGTCCATGAGCGGACGGGACGACCCGTCGTCGAGGACGACGTGCGCGAGGCCCTGACGCTTGGACAGCTTCTCGTACACGATCTCGTCCGCGCCGTTGTCCGGCACGATCGTGATGGTGTAGAAGCGCTCCTCCTCCTCGAGGCGGATCCGGCCCGCCTCCTCGGCGATCGGCGCCTTGCCCTTGGGCACGCGGGCCTCGAAGAGCTCCTGGACACGCGGCAGACCGCCGGTGATGTCGTCACCGACACCGCCCTGGTGGAACGTCCGCATGGTGAGCTGGGTGCCCGGCTCACCGATCGACTGCGCGGCGACGATACCGACGGCCTCGCCGATGTCCACCAGCTGCCCGGTGGCCATCGAGCGGCCGTAGCAGGTCGCGCACACGCCGGTGCCCGTGGTGCAGGTGAGGACCGAGCGGACCTTGACCCTCTCCACGCCGGCGGCGATGAGCGCCGCGATGGTCGGGTCGCCCAGGTCGGTGCCCGCGGCCACGACCACGGCGCCCGAGGAGTCGACCGCGTCCTCCGCGAGAGTCCGCGCGAACGTCGAGGTCTCCACGTGCTCGTCCCGGTCGAGCACGCCCGTCGGGTTGCCCTGCACGTCCATGAGCGGACGGGCGATGACCGTCTCCACGCCCTTGGTGGTGCCACAGTCGGTCTCCCGGACGATGACGTCCTGCGAGACGTCGACGAGACGCCGCGTGAGGTAGCCCGAGTCGGCGGTACGCAGCGCCGTGTCCGCGAGTCCCTTACGAGCACCGTGGGTGTTCATGAAGTACTCGAGGACGGTCAGCCCCTCACGGAACGAGGACTTGACCGGCTGCGGGATGAACTCGCCGTTCGGACGCGTCACCAGGCCCTTCATGCCCGCGAGGGCACGGATCTGGGTCATGTTGCCCGCCGCACCCGACTTGACGATCGTCGGGATCGGGTTGGTGTCCGGGTAGTTCGCCTCCATGGCCTGACCGATTTCGTCGGTGGCCTCCTGCCAGAGCTTGACCAGGTCGCTCTTGCGCTCCTCGTCGGTGATCTTGCCCAGCTCGAACTGCGACTCGAGCCGCGCGGCCCGCCCGTCGTACGAGGCGAGGATCTCCTTCTTCTGCGGCGGGACGAGCACGTCGGACATCGCGATGGTCACGCCCGAACGCGTGGCCCAGTAGAAGCCCGCGTCCTTGAGCTTGTCCACGGTCTGCGCCACCACGATCATCGGGTAGCGCTCGGCCAGGTCGTTGATGATGACCGCCTGGCTCTTCTTGGGCATCTGCTCGTTGACGAACGGGTAGTCGCCCGGCAGGAGCTCGTTGAACATCACGCGGCCGAGCGTGGTCTCCGCGACCCATTCCTGGCCGGGGGTCCAGCCCTCCGGGAACTGCTCCGCCTCGATCTCGGTGGTGGGGCGCTGCTGCGACAGGCGCACGCGGATCATCGCGTGCATGTCGAGCAGGCCCAGGTCGACGGCCATGATGGCCTCCGCCGGGGTCGAGTACACGCCGGTCGCGGGGGTGTCACCGCTCGCGGGGGCGTGCTCGCCGGTGGCGCCCTCGTCCCCACGCGTGAGGTAGTACAGGCCCGTGACCATGTCCAGGCGCGGCATGGCCAGCGGACGTCCCGAGGCCGGCGACAGGATGTTGTTCGAGGCCAGCATGAGGATGCGCGCCTCGGCCTGCGCCTCCGACGACAGCGGGAGGTGCACGGCCATCTGGTCACCGTCGAAGTCGGCGTTGAAGGCCTCACACACGAGCGGGTGCAGCTGGATCGCCTTACCCTCCACGAGCTGCGGCTCGAACGCCTGGATGCCGAGACGGTGCAGTGTGGGCGCACGGTTGAGCATCACCGGGTGCTCGGCGATGACCTCCTCGAGCACGTCCCACACCTGGTCGCGCTGACGCTCGACCATCC
>DHCFD07801__coassemble_1229_pt1 | contig 23668 bp, 23 predicted proteins | sample DHCFD07801__metabat2_high_PE_018 | metagenome-assembled genome bin DHCFD07801 | reverse complement strand
ACGTCCTCGGGTGTCGGTAGGTGTCTGTGCACAGCGTAGATCTACGCTACGGCGCACCGAACGTCTGAGTCCCGGCTTCGTTCCGTCTGACCCTCGGTGGGCTGGGCCACCTGGAGCCGCGGGGGCACGACCACTGGTGCCGACTCTTCTTCTCGCGCGAGGGATAGAACACGCTGCAGCTGCCGACGCGGGCCAGTGAGATCGGATGGTTCCTGGAGTATCTCGCCACACCCGAGGCGCGGCGCCCGTGGGGCCGGGCGTACACGGCCCGCGACTTCCGTCCTGACATGGGCGAGGTGGACATCGGCTTCGTGATCCACGGAGACGAGGCAGGGGGTCTGGGACCGGCGGCTCGGTTCGCGCTCGATGCCAGCCCTGGTGATCGCCTGGGGTTCCGGGGCCAGGGGATCGCGATCATCGAGGTCCCCACGGCCGGTGACCGGCAGGAGTTCCGGGTGTCGCTCGGGATGGAGGCGCGTTGGGTCACTCGCGACGAGTCGCATGCGGGCACCGACCGGCCAGGGCAGCTCGCACTGGACGCACTGAAAGCGACCGTTCCACTGGACGGCGTCGTCCACGCGCGCCTTATCGGCGAGTCCGGTCTCGCCACGGGGGCTCGCCGTCACCTCGTGCAGGAATGGGGCGTGCCCAGACGGAACGTCGACTTTGTCGGGCTTTGGCGTCACGGGCGACCTGCGACGATCTGACCGAGCCCTACTCCGACCGGCGGAGCAACTGGAACTAACGATTCCGCGGGCGCCCATATGGAGTGGTGGCACCCGAGGCACGATGCTCTCGCATCGCCCGGAAATGCTCGGTGGCGGTGAGTTCTGATCGGGCCCCCTGAGTGGTGGGGAGGTGGCCGTCGGGGAGTTCGCCGGATGAATACACGGCGTGCCGGAGCTGGTCGGCGAGGTAGTCCGGCCGGTTGTACAGCGACATGTGCCGGGCGGCGTGCGCTGCAGCGGCGTCGACGTCGGCCCAGTCCACGGCCCAGCCCGCGTGGCGGAACATCTGATCGAAGAAGACGCGTTGGCTGCGACTGTTGCCATCGCGGAACGGGTGGACCAGGGTCAGCTCGGACCAGTGCCAGGCGATGGTGTCGGTGGCGGCGTCGCGGTCCGAAGTGCTGGGCAGGTGGGTTGCGACCTGGTCGAAGACCCGGTCGAGCTCGTCGCGCAGGAACTGCGGCCGGGTGTGGGGGAAGCCGAAGGCGCCGGTGTCGGAGGTGCGAAGCTCTCCCGCCCAGTCGTAGACGTCCTGGAGGATGTAGTGGTGAATCGCCTGGAGATGGGCGAAGTCGAAGCGGCCATCGATGGGGTTGAGCTCCAGTTCGACGACACGGCTGGCGGCGAGAAGACGTTCGTAGTGCTGGAGGTCGTCGGGGTCTGTGATGCCGAGCCGATTACGAAGCACCCCTGCGGGGTCTGCGTACGGATCCCGGGGGTTCACGAGGCCTCAGGGGCGGCGGATGCTGGCGAGCAGCTCGGCACGGGCTTGATCGCCGGTCAGTTCGCCATCAGCCTGGCGCCGAAGAACGGCCAGCTCGGTCTCCGAGAGCTCCATCCCAGCCATGCGATGGCCGGCGACGGCGCCGGCGAGGGCCTGCTCGGTGGTGGGGCTGATGCGGGTGGACATGGCGTCCTCCTTGCGTGGTCGTCGGCCCTATTCTACCCGCTCACCGGGTGGTGGTGGGCACGCAAGCGCTGGTGGTGGGCCCGCGAGACGGCAGTGCCGCGTCGAGGGCGCCGTCGACGAACCACCCGGGCGCGCGGCGGACGAACGCGGCCGGCGTCAGCGCCCCGGCCCCCTCGGGCACGCGACCGAGCACCGGCACTCCGTTCAGCCGCGGCAACTCCACTACATTGCAGCGCTCGGCCAGGCCGGGGTCGGCCGGCCACGACCCCACGACGATCCCCGCGCACCACAGTCCCGCCGACTCGATCGCCCGGACAGTCAGTTCGGTATCGGACAGCGTCCCCAGCCCGGCACGCGCGACCACGATCACCGGGGCATCAAGCGCAACTGCCAGATCGAGCACAGTGACGCCGGTGCCCAGGCGCACGAGCAGCCCGCCGGCGCCCTCGATCAGGCCCAGCGGCGGCGCGGTGGCGCTCTCACCAGCGTCGCTGGTCGCGAGCCACCGGCGGATCGGCCGCACGAGGTCGCCGAGCGTGGACTGCGGCAGCCCCGCCACCCGGGCGGCGGTCTCGGGCGCGAGCGGGTCGGGCAGCCGGCGCACCTCGAGTACCCGCCCCACGCCGGACAGTCGCGCCGCCTCGTGCGCGTCCCCCGGCACGCCAGGGGCGAGGCCGGTCTGGACCGGTTTGCAGAGGCCGGCGTCCCGGCCGGTCGACCGCGCGAGCGCTGCCAGGGCTGCGGTGGCCACGGTCTTGCCGACGTCGGTCCCCGTGCCGGTCACGACCACGGGGGCCGCCGTCATGCGTCCACCGTGTGCTCGGCCAGCACCCGGGTGAGCACATCGCAGGCGCGATCGAGGTCGGCATCCGACAGGTCTGCCCGCGCCGTGAGCCGCAGCCGCGCCGTGCCCTCCGGGACCGACGGCGGACGGAAGCAGCCCACACGCAGCCCCAGCTCAGCGCAGTGCTGCGAGGCCGAGTAGGCGCGTTCGGCGTCTCCGAGGATCACCGACACGACCGCCGACGACGGCCGATCGGCGCCCGTCACCGCGCCCAGGTGCTCGGCGACCTCGAGCACGCGCCGGGCCCGCCCGGGTTCACGCCGCAGGACCGACAGCGCCGCCCGGGCCGCCCCCACGCTCGCCGGCGCGAGGCCGGTGTCAAAGACAAAGGTGCGGGCGGTGTCGACGAGGTGATCGCGCACCCGCTCCGAGGAGAGCACCACGCCGCCCTGCGCGCCGAGCGCCTTGGACAGCGTCGCGGTGACCACCACGTTCTCGTACGCGGTCAGTCCGAGCCCGTCCACCAACCCCCGCCCGCCGGTCCCGCGCACGCCCAGCCCGTGGGCCTCGTCCACCAGCAGCACGGCGCCGTGCGCCTGGCACGCGGAGTGCAGGGCGAGCAGGGGAGCGAGGTCGCCATCGGCGCTGTAGACGGAGTCGGTGACGACCAACGCCCGCTCCTCGCTCCGCTCGGCCAGGGCCCGCGCCACGGCGGCGGAATCGCCCCGGTCGACGACGACCACGCGCGCCCGGGACAGCCTGCACGCGTCGACCAGCGAGGCGTGCGAGCCGCCGTCGGAGACGATCAGCGAACCCCGGCCGGACAGCGCCGTCACCGCCCCGAGGTTGGCCGTGTATCCCGAGGAGAAGACGAGCGCGGCGGGCTGCCCGGTGAAGTCGGCCAGCTCGCGTTCGAGGGCCTCGTGGTCGGCGGTGGTGCCGGTGACCAGCCGCGATCCGGTCGCACCGGCGCCCCAGCTCCGGGTGGCCACGACCGCACCGTCGACGACCTCCGGGTGACGCCCCAGTCCCAGGTAGTCGTTGGAGGCCAGGTCGATCGCCGCGTCGGCGGGCGAGCGCGGCACGAGCACCCGGCGCACGTGCCGCCGCTGGCGATCCGCGGCGGCGGCGTCGAGCCAGTCCAGAGCCGGCGTGGGACGGAACTCAGCCATGTCCGGCGACTCCGGCACCGGCGACGGCGGCCGCGCAGATCTGATCGATCTCCGCATCCGTAGAGACCAGTGGCGGCATCGTGTAGATCAGATCGCGGAAGGGGCGGAGCCACACGCCATGCGAGGTGATCGCCGATGTCGTCGTCGTCATCTCCACCGGCTCCGCCATCTGGACCACCCCGATCGCTCCCAGGACCCGCACGTCGACGACGCCGGGCAGCTCCCTCGCCGGGGAGAGTCCCCGGCGCAGTCGGGCCTCGATCGCGGGCACCCGCTCGCGCCACCCGCCGTCCTCGACCAGATCCAGCGACGCGCACGCGACCGCGCAGGCGAGCGGATTGCCCATGAAGGTGGGCCCGTGCGCCAGGCCCCCGACCTCGCCGGCGCTGATCACCCCGGCCACCCGGGGCGTGGTGAGCGTCGCGGCCAGGGTGAGATAGCCGCCGGTCAGGGCCTTGCCCAGGCACAGGATGTCCGGCGCCACGCCGGCGTGATCGGCGGCGAACAGCTCGCCGGTGCGGCCGAAGCCGGTGGCGATCTCGTCAAAGATCAGCAGGGCGCCGGTCTCGTCGGCCAGGCGTCGCAGAACGCGCAGGTAGTCGGGGTGGTGGAAGCGCATCCCGCCGGCGCCCTGGACCACCGGCTCGACGATGATCCCGGCCAGCTCGTCGGCGTGGTCGCGGATCACCCGCTCGAGCTCGGCGACGTACGCGGGATCGTGGTCGGCGGGTGGCGCGGGGGCGAAGACCTGCTCGCGCACCACGCCCCGCCACGCGCGGTGCATGCCACCCTCGGGGTCGCAGACGCTCATCGGGGACAGGGTGTCGCCGTGGTAGCCGCCGCGCCACGTGGCCAGCCGGGTGCGGCCCGTGTGCCCGAGCGAGCGTTGGTACTGGATCGCCATCTTGGCGGCGACCTCCACCGCCACCGACCCCGAGTCGGCGAGGAACACCTTCTCCAGATCGCCCGGCGCCATCCGCGCCAGCCGGGTCGACAGTTCCACCGCCGGGCCGTGGGTGAGCCCGCCGAACATCACGTGACTCATCGTGTCGACCTGGCGGTGGGCGGCCGCGTCCAGGTGCGGGTGGCGGTAGCCGTGGATCGCCGCCCACCACGAGCTCATGCCGTCGATGAGTTCGCGTCCGTCCGCCAGCCGCAGCCGGACGCCCTCCGCGGAGGCCACCGGCAGCGGCGCGGTGGACGCCGGGAAGGCGCCGTACGGGTGCCAGACGTGGCGGGCGTCGGCGGTGAGGAGGTCGGCGGCGTCGGTCGGGCCCGCCGAGCATGCAGGGGTGGTGGTCATCTCAGGCGTTCGCGGGCTCGCTCGTGCCGGCGCCGCGGGTACGGATGGCGACCTTCGCCTCCTGCGCGGCGGGCTCGTCGGGCCGCTCGGCCCCGTCGGCCCGCTCGTCCTGCGGCCGCTGCAGGATCTCGAGCCCGGCGTCGGCGATCATCTGCAGATCCTCGCCGCCCGGCTGGCCCTCACTGGTGAGGTAGTCACCCAGGAACAGCGAGTTGGCCACGTACAGCGCGATGCCCTGGAGCTGGCCCAGGTGACGCTCGCGGCCGGCGGCCACGCGCACCTCGGTGTCCGGGTTGACCAGGCGGACCATCGCGAGGATGCGCAGGCAGTCGCGGGGGTTGAGGGTGTCCACGCCGGCGAGCGGGGTGCCGTCGAAGGGCAGCAGGAAGTTCACCGGGATCGAGTCGACGTCCTTGTCGCGCAGGGCCATCGCGAGCTCCACCAGCTGCTCGTGCGTCTCGCCCATGCCGGCGATGAAGCCCGAGCACGCGGACAGGCCGGCGCCGTGAGCCTGGCTCACGGTGTGCTCGCGGTCGGCGTAGGTGTGCGTGGTGCAGATCTCGGGGTAGTGGCTCTCGGCCGTGTTGAGGTTGTGGTTGTAGGCGTCGGCGCCGCTCGCGCAGAGCTTCTCGGCCTGGCCGCCGGACAACGCCCCGAGGCAGGCGCACACCTCGACGCCGGGCGTGGCGGACTTGATCGACGAGATGATCTCGGAGACCCTGCCCACCTCGCGGTTGCTCGGCCCGGTGCCGCTGGCGACCAGGCACACCCGGGACGCACCGGCGTCGATGCCGGCCCGGGCGGCGGTGACGGCCTCGTCGGTGTCCAGCCAGGTGTAGCGCAGGATGCCGGCGTCGGAACCCAGGCGCTGCGAGCAGTAGAAGCAGTCCTCCGGGCACAGGCCGCTCTTGAGGTTGACCAGGTAGTTGACCTTGACCGTGTTGCCGAAGTGGTGGAAGCGCACGCGGGACGCCGCGGCGATGACCTCCATGAGCTCGGCGTCGGACGAGCCGAGGACCGCGAGCGCGTCGTCCGCGCCGAGCGCTCCGCCGTCGAGTACGTGGTCCGCGAGCTCGTGCCAGCGCCGGGCGCCGGTGCTCGGTGGGGTGGCCGCCATGGATCCTCCTGAACGTCGTTCACTGAACGGTGTTCAAGCTAGCGGCTCGGCGACGACTTGTACAGCGTTCAGTCGGGTGCGGGGCGGAGCGGATAGACTCCGCGGTCGTGGCTCTCTCCCAGGTGACCGTCGTCGACACCGCGCTCGACCTCCTCCGCGAGGGCGGCCTGCCCGGCATGTCGATGCGCACGCTGGCCACCCGCCTGGGCGTGCAGCCGAGCGCGCTGTACTGGCATTTCCCGTCCAAGCAGGCGCTGCTGACCGCCGTGGCCGAGCGGGTGCTCTCCGGTGTCGGCGCGGTGGCCGCGGGGGGCCGGGCGGCCGACGAGCTGCGCGGCGTCGGCGGCGCGCTGCGCGGCGCGGTGGCGGGTGTGCCCGACGGCGCAGAGATCGTCGCGCTGGGCCTGGCCGCCGGCGCGCGCAACCCCGTCGCGGAGGCCGTGGGCCAGGTCTGTAGGCGGCACGGCCTGGACGGGCGGGAGGCGGGCCTGACGACCGCGCTCACCGCCTACGTACTCGGGCTGACCATCGAGGAGCAGACCCGCCACAACCTCGCCGTGGCCGATCCGTCGGTACCTCCCGCCGACTTCGACGCGCGCTTCGCCGACGGGCTCGACGCGCTGCTGGCGGGCGTGGCCCCCGACTCTGCGTGACCCGTCATCAAGTCCGCCGCGTCGGTAGCATCCGGGGGAGACGCAGGCGCCGCCCCGACCGCCGACGGCGCCGCCGCGCACACCCCTCATGAGCAAGGAGCTGCATCCCGTTGTCCGTCCCCCTGAGCATTCTCGACCTGGTCTCCATCTCCGAGGGCTCCACCGCGAGTGACGCCATCGCGGCCTCGATGGAGACCGCCGGACTCGCCGAGCGCCTGGGGTATCACCGGATCTGGTTTGCCGAGCACCACAACACCCCCAACCTCGCGGCGAGCGCCACGTCGCTGCTGATCTCGCAGGCGGCCTCGGTCACCGAGCGGATCCGCCTGGGGTCGGGCGGCGTCATGCTGCCCAACCACGCCCCGCTGATGGTGGCCGAGCAGTACGGGACGCTCGCCAACATGCACGGCGACCGGATCGACCTGGGTCTGGGCCGCGCGCCCGGGACCGACGGGATGACCGCCCAGGCGCTCGGCCGGTCCTCGGCCGAGCCGCAGGCGTTCGCCCAGCACATCTTTGACATGCAGGGCTGGTTCGGCGAGACCGGCACGGCGCACAGCAGCCCCATCCAGTCCGCGGTGTCGCTGGGGACGAGGGTCCCCGTCTGGGTGCTCGGCTCCACCGTCAACGGGGCGTCGATCGCCGGCCAGCTGGGCCTGCCGTTCTCGCTGGCCTCGCATTTCGCGCCCGACCAGATCGACGACGCCGTGCAGGTCTACCGCGACTCGTTCACCACCGAGGCACCCACCGCGCAGATCGACAAGCCCTACGTGATGGCCGGCATCAACGTCATGGTGGCCGAGGACGACGACGAGGCCCGCCGCCAGTTCACGACGGTCGAGCAGATGTTCCTCGACATCCGGTCCGGGCAGCGGCGCAAGCTCCAGCCGCCGGTGGACCCGCAGTCGCTCGCCGGGCAGACCGGCGGCGCGTCCGGGATGCTCAGCGTCAGCGCCGTCGGTGCGCCCGACACGGTCACCGCGCAGATGCAGGAGTTCGTCGACCGCACCGACGCCGACGAGCTGATCACGGTCACCTACGCGTACGACCCCGCCGTCCGGAACCGCTCACTCGAGCTGCTGGCCGGGGCCTGGTTCGACGGCTGAGCCGCCCCCGGTCACTCGAAGTCGAGGACGGCGTGGATCCTGCCGTTGTCGGCGGTGGCCGTCCCCACGCCCACCTTGGTGAACTCGCCGTCGAGCATGCGCTCGCGCATCCCGGTGTCGCCCAGGATCTGGGCCAGCACGCTCTGCGGCGAGGCGTCGGCGGGCTGCTCCAGCACGGTGCGGTCGAACTCCGAGGCCTCCGGGGGGACCGTGAGGTCGCCGGTCACGGCGTCGCCCGCGGCCAGCTGCATGGCGCGGGCACCGGCGCGGTCGGACAGCTCCGGATCGGTGACCAGCCGCTCGGCGCCCACGGCCGTGCGGGCCTCGTTGACGCCGGCCACGATCCGGCCGTCGAAGGCGGCCTGCGCCATCTCCGGGGGCATCGCGACGGCCGGCTGGGCCTGCTGCCCGGCGGCGGGGGCCTCGGCCTCGTCGCCGCCGGCGAGCGAGGCCAGGCCGGGGATGTCGATCGGGAACGGCAGCGCGAACTGCAGTGACCCCTGCGCGGAGGCGGTGCCGGCGCCCACGGTCAGGAGCAGCGCGGACGTGCCTGCGACGACTGCGGTACGGATCTGATGACGCACGGGGGTTCCTTTCCTTCGGGCCCGGTGGAGCCCGGGTCCGGCGTGGATCGTTACTTCGCCACACTAGTGCGGCGTAGTCACTCACGCATCTTTCGTCACTCGAGTCACATCCGTTACATTTCGTGACCGTCTGCCTTACCCGTGAGTAAGTTCCGGCCCCGGCAGGGCACACTGAGGGGCATGAGCCAGAGCCACCCCCACCTCCTCAGTCCTCTCGACGTCGGCCACCTCACGCTGCGCAACCGGCTGGTCATGGGGTCCATGCACACCGGGCTCGAGGACCGCGCCCGGCACCTGCCCGAGCTCACCGCCTACTTCACCGAACGCGCGCGGGGTGGCGTCGCCATGATGGTGACCGGCGGCTACTCGCCCGACATCGAGGGCTGGCTGCTGCCCGCCGGCTCGACCATGGCCAGCCGCCGCATGGCCGACAAGCACCGCGGGCTCACCGACGCCGTCCACGCCGAGGGCGCGCACATCCTCCTGCAGGTACTGCACGCCGGGCGGTACGGATACCAGCCGTTCGTGCGCTCGTCGTCGTCGTCAAAATCCCCCATCAGCCCCTTCACGGCGCGCGGCCTGAGCGCCCGCGGTGTGGAGCGCACCATCGGGCACTGGGTGCGTGCCGCGCGGCTGGCCAAACGGGCGGGCTACGACGGGATCGAGATCATGGGCTCGGAGGGGTACCTGATCAACCAGTTCCTCGCCGCGCGCACCAACGAGCGGACCGACGAGTGGGGCGGCACCGCGAGCAAGCGCATGCGCTTCCCCGAGGAGATCGTCCGCCGCGTCCGCGCCGAGGTGGGGCGCGACTTCCTGGTGCAGTACCGGATCAGCCTGCTGGACCTGGTCGACGGCGGGCAGACGTGGGACGAGACGGCCGAACTCGCGCAGCGACTCGAGGCCGCGGGCGTCGACGTGTTCAACACCGGGATCGGCTGGCACGAGGCCCGCATCCCCACCATCGTCACCTCGGTGCCGCGCGGCGCGTTCGCGTCCCTGTCGGCTCGGCTCAAGGACACCGTGGGGGTCCCGGTGATCGCCTCCAACCGGATCAACACGCCGGCGTTGGCGGAGGAGATCCTCGCCGGCGGCGGCGCCGACCTGGTCTCGATGGCGCGCCCCCTGCTGGCCGACCCCGCCTTCGCCGCCAAGGTCGCCGAGGGGCGGTCCGACGAGATCAACATCTGCATCGCCTGCAACCAGGCCTGCCTCGACCACACCTTCGCCAACAAGCGCGCCTCCTGCCTGGTCAACCCGCGCGCCGGCCGCGAGACCGAGCTGACCCTGACCGTCGCGCCCGCCCGACGCCGCGTGGCCGTGGTCGGCGCCGGGCCCGCGGGGCTCGCCTGCGCCGAGGCCGCCGCCTCGCGGGGGCTCGCCGTGGAGGTGTTCGAGGCCGAGTCCGAGCTCGGGGGCCAGTTCCGCTACGCCATGCGTGTGCCCGGCAAGGAGGAGTTCGCCTCGACGTTGGCGTACTTCCGGCGCCGGCTCGAGGTGCTGGGCGTGCCCGTCCACCTGGGTCGGCGTGCTGCCGCCCCCGACCTGGAGGGCTTCGACCACGTGGTCCTGGCCACCGGGGTCCGCCCGCGCGTGCTGGACCTGCCCGGCGCGGACCACCCGATGGTGATGACCTACCCCGAGCTGCTCACCGGCGCGCGCACGCCGGGGCGCCGGGTCGCGGTGATCGGCGCCGGGGGCATCGGCGTGGACGTCTCCGAGTTCCTCCTCGCCGGTGGGCCCGGGCTGGCGGTGGACGGTCGTGACGCCCACGGGCACTCCACGGACGTCGAGGCGTGGAACCGGCACTGGGGCGTGGCCGATCCCGCCGTCGAGCGCGCCGGCCTGGGCACCGCGGTACTGGACGAGCCCGCGCACGAGGTGCACCTGCTGCAGCGCAAGACCTCACGTATCGGCCGCGGCCTGGGCAAGACCACCGGGTGGGTCCACCGCGCCGAGCTGAAAAAGGGTGGCGTGCAGCAGTACACGGGCGTGACCTACCGGGCGATCGACGACGACGGGCTGCACATCACCACCGGGGACGGTGCCTCCCGCGTGGTGGAGGTCGACTCCGTGGTGGTGTGCGCGGGCCAGGAGTCCGTCCGCGACCTGGTGGCCGACCTCGAGGCACGGGGCGCGCGGCTGCATGTGATCGGCGGCGCCGACGTGGCCGCCGAGCTGGACGCCAAGCGGGCCATCAGGCAGGGCGTCGAGCTCGCCGCGCGACTGTGACCTGAGCGGAGAGGGGCGGGCGGCGGCGGTCAGCCGCAGCGGAGCTCGCGACGGCGGTCCACAACGCTCACCGCGAGCGCGACCGAGGCGAGGACGGCGATGATCCCGAGCGCTGCCCGGAAGGCGAGCAGCCAGTCTTCCTGGGCGGCGACGATGCCGAACATGACACCCGGCACGATCGCGGTGCCCACGGCCGTGCCCATGCGCTGGCCCAGCGAGATGATGCTGCCGGCCACCCCGCCGAACGCGGGATCCACCGCACGCAGGGTGAGGGTCTGGTTGGGGGAGATCGTCATGCCCTGGGCGATGCCGACGAACGCCGCCGGGATCATGAAGATCAGATAGGTGACCGCGCCGGAGTCCACCGGGCCCGCCAGCAGGATCATCGACACGAGCGCGGTGACGGTCAGGCAGAAGCCGCCGACCACCATCCGACGCCCCAGTCGCAACACGAACCGGCCGGCGACCTGCGCCGAGATCGCCGCGCAGACCGAGGCCGGCAGGCTGATGAGCGCGGAGTCGATGGGCGCGTACCCCAGGTGGAACTGCAGGAACAGCGGCATGACGATCCACAGGCTGGTGCCGCCCACAAAATAGATGGACACGATCATCATCCCGTTCCGGAAGCCGGCGTCGCGGAAGATGTCCGGGTTGACCAGCGGCGGCCGCCCGATCCGCTCGTACCGGCGCTCCCACCACGCGAAGACGCCGAGGATCGCCAGGCCCGCGGGCACGAGCGCCCACAGTGCTGCGGGGGTGTCCCGGCCGAGGAACGGCAGCATGATCGTCAGGACGGCCACGCCGAGCAGCACGATCCCCACCGGGTCCAGGTCCAGGCGCTGCCGCTTCGGTCGTGAGGCGGGAGCCCGGGCGGCGGTCGACGCGATCGCGCGATCGGTCGCCAGTGCTGCGTCGTCCTCGTCGTCGTCTCGGTCGCTCCCCCGGTCGTCGGGGCGCTCGTCCGACCCGTCCTCGCGGAGCCTGGCCATCGCGCCGGCACGGGCTCTGGAGACGCCGGTGTCCGGGCCGACGTCGGCGGGGGTGGGGATGGCGCGGTCGTCGGGCAGCCACAGCCGGCCGAGCACGAGCGCCAGGATGCCGAGCGGGACGTTGACCAGGAACATCGCCCGCCAGCCGAGGTCGTCGCCGAGTGCCTCGATGAGCAGACCGCCCACCAGCGGCCCCGACGCCGTGGCCACGGAGACGGTGGTGGCCATGGTGGCGAACGCGCGGGCGCGGGCCTCCTTGCGGAAATACTTCTGGATGAGGCCGAACGTCTGTGGGTTGAGCATCCCGGAGCCGACGCCCTGGACGACGCGCGCGAGGTTGAGCATCTCGATGGATTGCGCAAAGCCGGCCACCACCGCGCCGACGATGAAGACGGCGACGCCCGCGAGGAAGATCCGCTTGCGACCCGTGGCGTCGCCGAGGCGCCCGGAGGGCACCAGCAGGAGTCCGAACGAGAGCGCGTAGCCGGAGACCACCCACTGCAGACCGCTCGAGTCGGCCTCCAGTGAGGACCCGATGACCGGTAGGGCCACGTTGATCACCGACAGCGCGATCAGCGCCATGAACAGCGGCACCATGAGCGTGGTCAGCACCCGCACGGTGCTCACCGGGGGCGGGTCCGCGGAAGTCACAGGCTGCTCGGTCACGTGCGCGATGCTAGCCGCGACGGGCGGGCCGCGGACCGGTCGCGAGCCCTCGGGCACGTCGGTAGCGTCGGGCCATGGCTGACGCAACCCGTACCGCAGAAGTCGACCGGATCACCACGGCGGACCTCACCGAGCTGGGGACCGCCAGCGGCCCGGCGGTGTCGATCTTCCTGCCCACCGCGCGCGGCGGGGCCGAGGTCCGCGAGAACCCGATCCGCGCCAAGGCCCTGATCAAGGAGGCCGAAGCCCGGCTCCGGGCCAACGGGGTCGCGCAGGAGACGGCGGACGAGATCCTCGCCCCGCTCGTCGCGTTGCTCGAGGACGACATGTACTGGCAGCAGCTCGCCGACGGTCTCGCCCTCTACGCCTGCCAGGGGCTCTGGCGGGCATACCGGGTGACCACGGACTTCCCCGAGGTCGTCCACGTGGGCGAGCGCTTCGCCGTCCGGCCGATCGTGCCCGCGGCCCTCGGCGACGGCGGGTTCCTCCTGCTCGCCCTGAGCCAGAACAAGGTGCGGCTCTTCGAGGCCACGAGCGCGACGATCCGCGAGCGGGCACTCGGGACGATCCCCGCCTCGATGGACGACGCCGACGGCGAATCCCGCCCCCCTGCGCAGCACCAGCAGTCCTTTGCCGCGGGCGGCGGCGGGATGGTGCACAGTCACGGGACGGGCGCCGAGGTCGGCGACGTCCAGCTCGAGAAGTTCCTCCGGCAGGTCGCGGACGGACTCGACCGGGAGATCGGCCCGACGGAGCGGCGCCCCCTGGTGCTCGCCTCGGTCCGCGAGTACCACTCGGCCCTGCGCGACCACCTGTCCTACGCCCACCTGGTCGACGACGTGGTGGCCGGCAACCCGGACGACTCGGCCCCCGGCGCCCTGCAGGAGGCGGCGTGGCCGGTCGTCGAGCCCGTGCTCCGGGCCAGGGCGGAGGACGCCGCGGAGCGGTTCGGCGACGCGATCGGCGCCGGGCGCTCGATCGCCGGCGGCGGCACCGACCTCCTCCACGCGGCGCGCGAGGGTCGCGTGGACACGCTCCTGCTCACGCGCGGTCGGTGCGCGGCCGACCGCGGCCCCGACGACCTGGACGCCGCGATCGGGCACGCGCTGGACACCTCCGCGTCCGTCGTGGTGGTCGACGCACTGCCGCAGGATGTCTCGGAGGGCGTGGTCCTGCGCTTCTGACCGGCCGGCCTACTTGCTGAGGTTGCGGTACTGCCGCACGGCGAGCGGGAGGAAGACCGCCATGACGACGATCGGCCACGCCACCGCGCCGGCGATCGGGACGCCGTCGATCCAGTAGCTGGTCTGGAAGACCTCGATCCCCGGCGTGTGGAACAGCTCGCGGATCGCGTTGGCCGTGGACGAGACGGGGTTCCACGCCGCCACCGCGCCGAGCCACCCGGGCATCATGTCCGGCGGCGCGAACACCGACGAGATGAAGCCGAGCGGGAACGCCACGGCGAACAGGTTTCCGGCGGCCTCGGTGTTGCGGATCAGCAGGCCCAGGTAGATGCCCACGAAGATCAGCGCGAGCCGCAGCCAGAGCAGCAGTCCCAACGCGAACAGCGTTTCGGCCGGGCTGCCCTCCGGGCGCCAGCCGATCACGAGGGCCAGCGCCACGATCACCAGCAGGTCGATGGAGGCGTGGATGACATCCGCGACACCACGGCCGGTGACGACGGCGGAGGAGGACATGGGCATGGACCGGAAGCGGTCCATGAACCCCTTCTCCTTGTTCTGGGTGACCTCGAAGGCGGTGTTCATGAAGCCGAACGCCATGGTCATGGCGAACATGCCGGGCATCGCGAAGTCGACGTAACCGACGCCGGCGCCCTCGCCCGTGACGTCCATGGCGGAGCCGAAGACGTACACGAACATCAGCACCATGATCACGGGCATGCCGAGCTGCCACGCGAACGTCGAGGGCTGGCGGATGAGGTGGGTGAACTCCTGGACGACGATCGTCCAGCAATCCCGGATGGCCCAGCTCATCCGCTCGAGGGCGGTCTCGTCTTCCGGCGCGTGTGACGCGGGCGGTGAGGCGGTGTTCTCCTGGATCGTCATGATGCACGCTCCTGGCTGGTGAGGTGGAGGAAGGCCTCGTCGAGGGTCGGTCGACGCAGCCCGAGATCGGCGATGTCGAGCCCCTGTCGACGGACCTCGGTGGCGACGGCGGTCAACGCGCCGATGGGGTCGGGCACCGCGACGGAGACCGAGCGCTCGGCCTCCGACAGTGCCGGTTCGGCGCCCGCCACCGAGGCCATGAGGTCGGCGATCGGCCGGAGCGGTTGTTCCTCGGCCGCGACCACGTCGAGGCGCTCGTCGCCGATGCGCCGCTTGAGGCCTGCCGGGGTGTCCTCGATGAGGTTGGTGCCCCGGTCGATCACGGAGATCCGGTCGCAGAGTCGGTCCGCCTCGTCGAGGTAGTGGGTGGTCAGCAGCACGGTGGTGCCGTGTTCTGCGAGATCGCGCACCGCCTGCCAGACCTCCCGTCGCCCGGCCGGGTCGAGGCCGGTGGTCGGCTCGTCCAGGAAGAGTACCGACGGCGCGAGGATCATCGATGCCGCCAGGTCGAGCCGCCGTCGCATGCCGCCCGAGAAGTTCTTGGGCGTCCGGTCGGTGGCGTCGGCCAGGCTGAACACCTCGAGTAGCTCGTCCGCGCGTCGCTGGGCGGCCCGCTTGTCCAGGCGGAACAGGCGCCCGAACATCGTGAGGTTCTGACGTGCCGTCAGAAGGTCGTCGACCGCGGTCTTCTGGCCGGTCAGTCCGATGTTCCGGCGCACCTGGCGGGGCCGGGCGCGGACGTCGTGACCCGCGACCCACGCGTCGCCGGCGTCCAACCGGGTGAGGGTGGCGAGGATCCGGACCGTCGTGGTCTTGCCTGCCCCGTTGGGGCCGAGCAGGCCGTGGACGGTGCCGCTGGGCACCTCCAGGTCCACGCCCTCGAGCGCGACCTTGTCGCGATATCGCTTGGTGAGTCCGACTGTCCGGACCGCGGTGGACGGTGTGGTCACGACGGGGACACCTCCTTATTGGGTACGCTGCACGCAGAACAGTAGCGTACGGCGTACGCACGACGCAATGCTCCGGGTAGCCTGGTCTTATGGCGAGCGACAATCCCCTCACCCGTACGCAGGAACTCTTGTGGCACGGCCTCCCGGAGAGCGCCAAGGGCCCTCGGCCGTCGCTCACCCTCCACCGGATCGTGGATGCGGCTGTGGAGCTTGCCGATGCCGAGGGTGTGGAGGCGCTGTCGATGCGCCGCCTGGCCAGGGAACTCGGCGTGGGGACCATGTCGCTGTACCGGTACGTGCCCGGTAAGACCGAGCTGGTCAACCTCATGCTCGACCGTGTTCTCGGGGCGTCGCAGGACCGCTTTGTCGACCTCTCGGGCGACTGGCGCGCCGTTCTGGACCGCTCGGCCCGGCAGGGTCGGCAGACCTATCTGAGCCATCCGTGGCTGCTGCGGGTCAACCACGCGCGACCCGTGCTGGGCCCCAACAGCGTCGCCGATTTCGACGCGACCATGGCAGGCCTGCGCTCCCTGCCGATGAGCGACCGCGAGAAGGTCGCCGCACTCACCGCTGTCGAGGGCTTCGTGGTGGGCACGGTCCGCGAGGAGCTCCTCTACGAGACCGCCGCGGAGGAGACGGGTGTGGCAGAGGACGAGTTCTGGGAGGCGCAGATGCCCTATCTCGGCGCCGCGATCGAGCGGGGCGACTACCCGGCGCTGGCCGAGCTCAGCGAGGACGCGTTCGGCGGCGAATGGGAGGAGACGTTCGAGATGGGCCTGGCAGCGATGCTCGACGGACTGGAACTGCGGGTCCGCCGGGCGCGCCGGCAGGCAGGGCAGGACTGACGGGGTGCTGTCGCCGTACGTGCGTCGGTGGCGGCCATGCGGCGACACGCACTCCGCCCGCGCGCACAGTTCCCGTTTAAGTCCGGTATGTAGCCTCGGCGGACCGAGCACGCCTATCGAGGACAGTCAGGAGTTCGTGTGCTGAAGAGGAAGTGGCAGATGGTGGCGGTCGCGGCGGGAGCCGTTCTGGTCGCCGCCGGGTGCAACGGCCCGGCCGACGACGGCGACGCCCCGGCCGAGCAGGCCGCCGCCGCCGAGCAGGGGGGCGAGACCGGCCCGGGCTCGGGTCCCGGAGGCGACGACAGCGCCGGCGGAGACCCAGCGCAGGGCGGCGCTGAGGGGCCGGATCTCGACTCCATCCCGGATCCGGTCGCCGAGGTCAACGGCACGTCCATCTCCAAGGACGAGTTCGTCACCGTCTTCGAGGGCCAGTACCAGCAGATGGCCATGCAGGCGCAGATGTCGGGCCAGCCCGTCGACGAGGAGCAGCTCAAGCAGCAGTCCGTCGAAGGCCTGGTGGGCACCGAGCTGCTCGAGCAGGAGGCCGCGGATCGCGGCCTGGAGGCCTCCGAGTCGGAGATCGACGCCGAGCTCGAGGAGTTCGCCGAGACCAACCAGGTCAGCACCGACGAGTTCGTCGCCAAGATGGGCGAACAGGGCATGGACAGCGAGGAGGTGATGGAGCAGATCGAGAGCCAGCTCGTGGTGGAGAAGCTCATCACCGAGGAGTACGGCGAGTTCACGCCCTCCGAGGAGGAGGTGCAGAGCGCCTACGACCAGGCCGGGCAGCAGCAGTCCATGATGGGCGCCCAGGGCGGCGGTCAGGAACTGCCTCCGCTCGAGGAGGTCCGCGGCGACGTCGAGGAGCAGCTCAAGTCGGAGAAGCAGGCGCAGGACATGCAGACCCTCTTCGAGGAGCTGCGCGAGGACGCCGACATCACGGTCAACCTCTGATCAGACGGTGACGTCCGTGTAGGGCATCTGCCTCCACGCGGCCCCGGGGGTCGGTAGGAGGTTGAGCGACTCGCCGGCGGGGTGCGCACGATCGTGGTGGGATCGGTCGCATGAGGTCCTCAGGTGGAGTCACCGGACGAGTCCTGGCGGCGACCGCGGTCATGGCGACCGGGCTGACGGTCCTGCACGCGCCCGTGGCCGCAGCGCAGGCGGCCGCCCCGCCGGGGCTCGGGCCCGCCGGGACGGCCACGGTGCACGGGGACGCGGCCGCCACCGACACCCTGCCCGGGCGTGGCCCCGGAGCGGCTCCCGCCGTCGAGGGCTCGGTCACCGGGGCGACCTGCTCCACGGTCTTCGTCGGCTTCGACGGGATGCCGGTGGCGCTCTGCACCGCCTACCTCGGCCCGGACCCGCTCACCCCGCTCGCGCCGACGGTCAAGCTCTTCCACCCCGACACCGCCGATGTCCTGGCCGAGGTGCAGCTGGCCAAGGGGGCCCTGCTCGGTGGCGTCTACGGCTACCTCGACGACCGAGACCGCGTGGTGGTGGCCGACGGCAACCGTCGCCTCCTCGCGGTCGGGCACGAGCGCGGCGGGGACGGGGCCTGGCGGATGACCGTCGAGGTGCTGGCCGACCTCTCCGCCGGAGTTCCCGAGGGCGACGCGGTCACCGGGCTCATGCCGGCCTTCGACGGCCGCGTCTGGTATGCGACGTCGGGCGGGACGGTCGGCACCGTGCGGCCGGGCGACGACTCCTCGCTCCGCACGCTGACCCTGCCGGCGGGGGAGAAGATCACCAACGGGCTCACCGTGCGACCGGGCGGGGCGTCGGTGATCACCACCCGGGCGCTGTACGAGGTGGATGTCGACGACGACGGCGACGGCGACGACGACGGCGACCTGAGCATCCGCTGGCGGCACGGCTACGAGGTGGGGCCCGCACGCAAACCCGGGATGCTCGCACACGGCTCCGGGACCACTCCCAGCTACTTCGGGCCCGGCGACGAGCTGGTGGCGATCACCGACGACGCCGACCGCCCCGATCTCATCGTCCTGCGCCGCTCGGACGGCTCCGAGGTCTGCCGGATGCCGGCCTTCGCCACCACGCTCGACCCGGCCTCGGCCGGCCCGGACGGGCAGCTGATCGAGGGGCCCGCGGCCACCGAGAACTCGATCATCACGGCCGGCAACGCGCTCGTGCTGGTCAACACGTACGGATTCGAGTACCCGCCGTTCGCCGTCGACGGGCCCGCGGTCCCGGCGTCTGCGCAGTACACGGGCGGCATGACCCGCATCGACCTGCGTCCGGACGGTACGTGCGAGCGCGCGTGGACGTCGTCGTCACGTACCGCGTCCCTGCCCAAGCTGACCACCGACGACGGTCTGATCCACGCGATGGCGTACGGGCCGGCCGCCTCGGATTCACCTCCGGGGTCGGCTCCTGGCTCGCCTCCGGGGTCGCTGACCGGCCCGTTGCCCGGCCAGGAGCTGCTCGGCCAGGGCATGCTTGATCAGGGGTCGCTCGACCAGGGGTTGCCACAGAAGTTCGGCCCGGTGTTCGCGACCTCGACGGATGTGGAGACCGGGCGCGAGGTGGCCCGCACGTTCGTGGGCCACGCGCCGCTGGACGAGCCGATGGAGCTCACCGGCACGGTGGCCTCCCGCGGCGACGAGCCCGGCGTGATGTGGCAGCCCACGCTCACGCGGATGCTCCGCATCGGCCCCGGCTGACCGCACGCCGCGTCACCCATCGGATCGCGCGCCACCTATCGGATTGGGCGTCGTGTGGCGAGTTGCGCGCCACGACACCTATCGGATTGCGCGCCACCTATCGGGCCCCGTAGGTGCAGTGCAATGCGATAGGTGTGCTGCGGGACGGCTTCGCAGTCGGTGCAGAGGATCGACCAGCTCGCCGACCAGCCGACCAGCCAGAGCGCGGGATCAGCCGGCGGGGCGGACCACGGCGACCGCGCAGGGGGCGGTCTGGAGCAGGCGCCGACTGACCGAACCGAGCAGGAGGCCCGCGAAGCCGCCGTGGCCGCGCGAGCCGGTGACCAGCAGGCCCGCGCCGTCGGCCTCGCCAGCGATGGTCGCCGCGGGCTCACCCGCCACCAGTACCAGTTCCATGGGGACGTCGGGATGCTGCGACTGATGCGGGGCGAGTGCGTCCGTGACCAGCTTCTCGTCCTCCGCGATCACCGCCTCGGCGAGCGTGTCCAGATCGAAGCGGGACGAGCCGGGGAGCTTGGGCACCTCCACCGAGTGGACCGCGCGCACCGCGACACCGCGACGTCCGGCCTCGGTGAACGCGAAGGCGGCGGCCGGGTCGGCGTTGGGGGAGCCGTCGGCGGCCAGCACGACCGGCCCTCCGGCAGGACGCTCGGGAGTGCGCGGGGTGATGACGATGACCGGGCACGTGGCGTGCTCCACGACGCCGGCGGAGGTCGAGCCCATGGCGAAGTCCTCGCGGGCGGTCAGCCCCCGGCTTCCCACGACGATGGCCGAAGCGCTCCCGCCGGCCTCGATGAGTGCCCGCACGGGGGTGTCGGCGATGACGCGGTAGGTCGTCTGGTCGTCGACGACGAGATCCGACACCTGCTCCCGCATCGCGCCGATGACGTTGGTCCGGGCGGTCTCGTCGAACGCCACCACGCGGCCCACCGCGCGATCGGCCGAGATGACCTCGAGCGTCGTGCCGTGGTCACGGGCCCAGATGGCGGCCCAGGCCACGGCGCGGCGTGCGTCGTCGGAGCCGTCGTACCCGCACACGACCGGTCCGGTGGCGGTGGCGGTCATGGCATCCTCCTGCGCTCGGCGACGTACCTCGGGTGCGGCATCCAGCCTAGGCGTGACGGCCGCCGGGAGGTGCGCACATTGTGGTCGTCGTCACAGGAAAGCGTAGCCTCGCCTAACTTTTCGGAATTACTCTGTTTCTGGAACTATTCCGAAAAGCGTGCTACGGTATGAGTCATGACGACGGAGAAGGCAGACCACGGAGCGGTGCTCCGCACGGCCGGGTTGCGGGTCACCTCGCCCCGGCTCGCGGTCCTCGCCGTCGTCGACGGGCGCCCCCATATCGCGGCGGAGGACGTCGCGGCCGAGGTCCGGGAGCGGCTCGGCGCGGTCTCCACGCAGACCGTCTACGACGCACTGCGGGTGTGCACCGAGGTCGGCCTGATGCGTCGCATCGAACCCGCCGGTTCGCCGGCACGGTACGAGCGGCGCACGGGGGACAACCACCACCACCTCGTGTGCCGTCGCTGCGGCCGGATCGAGGACGTCGACTGTGCGGTCGGGCACGCGCCCTGTCTGCACGCCGAGAACGACCACGGCTTCGTCATCGACGAGGCCGAGGTCATGTACTGGGGCGCATGTCCCGAATGTCGGGCGAAGGATGCGGCACTCGTCGCAGACTGAGACCGGAGAGCCCCACACTCCAACCCACCCACCCCTCGAAGAGGAGTCACCTGAGATGAGCAACCATCCCGCTGATCGTGGCGTCCGCGACGTCGCATCGAAGGCCCCCACCACCACCGACGGCGGCGTGCCCGTCCCGCATGACGAGTACAGCGCCCAGATCGGGCGGCAGGGCGCCCAGCCGATCCACGACTTCTACCTGATCGAGAAGCTGGCCCACTTCAACCGCGAGAACGTCCCGGAGCGCATCCCGCACGCCAAGGGCTCCGGCGCCTTCGGTGATTTCGAGACCACCGAGGACATCTCCGACATCACCGAAGCCGGCCTGTTCCAGAAGGGCGTCAAGACCCCGATGCTCGCCCGCTTCTCCACCGTCGCCGGCGAGAAGGGCAGCCCGGACACCTGGCGTGACCCGCGCGGATTCGCCCTGAAGTTCTACACCGACGAGGGCAACTACGACATGGTCGGCAACAACACGCCGATCTTCTTCATCCGCGACGCCATCAAGTTCCCGGACTTCATCCACTCGCAGCGCCGCAAGAACGGCTCCGGCCTGCGTAACCACGCCATGCAGTGGGACTTCTGGACCCTGAGCCCCGAGACCACGCACCAGGTCACCTGGCTCATGGGCGACCGCGGCATCCCGCGTACGTGGCGTCACATGGACGGCTTCGGCTCGCACACGTACCAGATGATCAACGCCGAGGGTAAGCGTCACTGGGTCAAGTTCCACTTCAAGACCAACCAGGGCATCGAGTTCTTCACCCAGGACGAGGCCGAGCGCAAGGACGGCGAGAACGCCGACTTCCACCGCGAGGACCTCTGGGTGAACATCCGCGAGGGCAACTACCCGTCGTGGGACCTGTACCTGCAGGTGATGCCGGTGGATGAGGCGGAGAACTACCGCTTCAACCCGTTCGATCTCACCAAGACCTGGTCGCAGAAGGACTACCCGCTGCGCAAGGTCGGCACCATGACCCTCAACCGCAACCCGCAGAGCCACTTCGCGCAGATCGAGCAGGCCGCGTTCGCGCCGACCAACATCGTGCGCGGCATCGGCTTCTCGCCGGACAAGATGCTGCTCGGCCGCGTGTTCGCGTACCCGGACATCCATCGCTACCGCATCGGTGCCAACTACCAGCAGCTGCCCGTGAACGCGCCGCTGTCACCGGTCAACTCCTACTCCAAGGAGGGCCACATGCAGTACGAGTTCAACCACCCGGCGGTGGCCGAGTACCACCCCAACTCGATCGACGGCCCCACCGCCGACCCGTCCAAGGCGTACGACTTCGGCGCGTGGGACGCCGAGGGCTCGGAGGTCTTCCGCGGCGACGTCAAGCCGCACGCTGAGGACACCGACCAGGCGCAGGCCACGACCCTGTACCGCGAGGTCATGGACGACGCGGCCCGCGAGCGGCTGCAGGACAACGTCGCCGGCCATGTCAGCGCGATCGACCCGTCGGAGACCGAGCTGCTCGAGCGCGTGTACGCCTACTGGACCGCGGTCGATCCGGATCTCGGCGCGGCCGTGAAGTCCAAGGTGGAGGCGTCCGAGCGCGGAAACCACCGCCTGCAGGACTGAATCCCCGGCCGGCGGGCGGGACTGACTCCGGTTCTGTCCCACCCGCCGGCGCCCCGGCCCCCTCGCAGGGGCCGATACACCGGTAGAGTCAATAGATAAGCACCCGAGTCCTCGGGTCAGGAAGGAGGCCATGATGGCCACGGATTCAAAGAACGGTCCCATCACCTCGTTCGTCCCGGCAGAGCACCAGGAGGCGGTGGCGGGCGCCCTCCAGCAGTCGCTCGTCGACCTCATCGACCTGTCGCTGGTCGCCAAGCAGCTGCACTGGTCGGTCGTCGGCCCGCGGTTCCAGAGCGTGCACCTCGCGCTCGACGAGCTGGTCGCTGACGCCCGCGGGTTCACCGACGAGGTGGCCGAGCGCGCCACCGCCGTCGGCGTGAGCCCCGACGGCCGTTCCAAGACGGTCGCCTCGGACTCGGGACTCGACGAGGCCTCCGCGGAGTTCACCTCCGACGACAAGGTCGTGCGCGTCGCGACCGAGGCCCTCGCCGCCACCGTCACCCGCCTGCGCGCCAACATCGGCAACGTCGGCGGCGACCCGGTGACGGAGGACCTGCTCATCGGCATCAGCGCCCGCCTCGAGCAGCTCCACTGGATGTGGGAGGCCAAGGCGGTCTGATGACGACGCCCGCGGCCTGACGCCGCGCCGACCGGGCCCGATCTCGCCACCCGCGAGGTCGGGCCCGAGTCGTGTCCGGCCCCGGGCCGCTGCGTCAGGCCCGGGGGCCCGTCAGGCCGGCAGCCCGGCCCCGGGGTGCGCTGCCGGAATGGACCACAGACGCAGCGTAGGTCGGCGCGCTACGGGCAAAGGGGCAGCGCAAGTCGGGGCCGCGGGCCGCGTAGTCTCGACAATCGTGAACCACGACGAGGCCTCCGTCTGGCGTGGAGCCGTGGTCGTGGCGGTGTCGGTACTCACAGCCACCGCGGCCCACGCCCGCGCCGGAGGCGGCACGCCCGGCCCCGGCGGCCTCGTGGTGCTCGCCCTTCTCCTCGCGCCGGTCGCGCTGATCGTCCGCCACTGGGCCGGGATCGCCGGCCTCCTGGTCGCCGGCGCGGCCGGACAGCTCGTCGGACACGTCGGACTCGGAGTGGTCGCCGGCTCCGGCCACTCCGCCCACGCCGGGCACGCAGTGGCCGATCAGGCGGCCCCGGCCGGCCATCATCACACCGACCCGGACACGCTCGGCGCGGCCGTGGATGCCGCCGGCGGGTGGTCCTCGCTCACCGAACCCCTCGCGCACCTCGCGCACATGGGACCCGCGATGGCGTCCGCGCACGCCGTCGCCGTGATCGCCACCGCGGCGCTGGTCACCGCAGTGACCGCGGGCCTGCGGCGGATCGCACACCGCTTTGTGGTGCTGCTCCGGGCCGTCCTCCTGCCTGACACCGGACCCGAGGCCGCCCGCCCGGCCGAGGCAGACCGTGCCCCCGCCGCCGCGCCGCTCCTGCTCACCCGGCCCCCGCGCGGGCCGCCCCGCGGATCGGACGTATTCTCCCGGCTGCCCGCGCCCGCGCTGCTGTAGCGCCGCGCCCCGCGGCCGGGTCTCCCATGCCGGCCCGCCGGCCCCACGCTGCACCCGCGCATCCGCGCCTGCGCCCGCACCGCGCACC
>DHCFD07801__coassemble_1197_pt1 | contig 26061 bp, 21 predicted proteins | sample DHCFD07801__metabat2_high_PE_018 | metagenome-assembled genome bin DHCFD07801 | reverse complement strand
GAACCGGCGGCCACCCGGAGGTTCGACCGTGCGCCGCCGGCATCGGCCCCGCCCCACCGTCTGGTGGTGGAGCGGGACCAGTACCGGTTACTCGCCGGTCGCCTTGGCGATGATCTCCTTGGACACACTCGCCGGGACCTCGGCGTAGTGGGAGAAGACCATCGAGTAGTTGGCCCGGCCCTGCGTCTTCGACCGGAGGTCGCCGACGTAGCCGAACATCTCGGACAGCGGCACGTGTGCCTTGACCAGGCGGGCGCCGGAGCGCTCCTCCATCGCCTGGATCTGGCCGCGCCGCGCGTTCAGGTCGCCGATGACCTCGCCCATGTAGTCCTCGGGCGTCGTGACCTCGACGGCCATGAGCGGCTCGAGGATCACGGGCTTGGCCTGGCGGGAGGCCTCCTTGAAGGCCATCGAACCCGCGACCTTGAAGGCCATCTCGGAGGAGTCGACCTCGTGGTACTGGCCGTCGATCAGCGTCGCCCTGACGTTGACCATCGGGTACCCGGCCAGGATGCCGTACTGCATGGCGTCCTGGATGCCGGCGTCCACGGAGGGGATGTACTCCTTGGGCACGCGGCCGCCGGTGACCTCGTCGTCGAAGGCGTAGGTCTCACCCTCGTCGATCGACTCCTGGTCCAGGGGCTCCAGACGGATCTGCACCTTCGCGAACTGACCGGAACCACCGGTCTGCTTCTTGTGGGTGTAGTCGTACTTGTCGATGGTGCCCTTGAGCGTCTCGCGGTACGCGACCTGGGGCTTGCCCACGTTGGCCTCGACCTTGAACTCGCGCTTCATGCGGTCCACCAGCACGTCGAGGTGCAGCTCGCCCATGCCGCCGATGACGGTCTGCCCGGTCTCGTCGTCCAGCCGGACGGTGAAGGTCGGGTCCTCCTCGGCGAGCTTCTGGATGGCGGTGCCCAGCTTCTCCTGGTCGGCCTTGGTCTTGGGCTCGATGGAGACGTCGATGACCGGGTCCGGGAAGGACATGGACTCGAGGATGACCTGGTTGTTCAGGTCCGACAGCGTATCGCCGGTGGTGGTCTCCTTGAGGCCGATGAACGCGTAGATGTTCCCCGCGACGGCTTCGTCGACCGGGTTCTCCTTGTTCGCGTGCATCTGGAAGAGCTTACCGACGCGCTCCTTGCGCCCCTTGGTCGAGTTGGACACCTGCTGTCCCGGCTCGACGCGACCGGAGTAGACGCGGACGTAGGTGAGCTTGCCGAAGAACGGGTGCACCGCGATCTTGAACGCCAGAGCGGAGAACGGGTCGTCCTTCGCCGGATTGCGGACGATCTCGGTACTCTCGTCGCCGACCTTGTGCCCGTGGACCTCGCCGACGTCCAGCGGGGTCGGCAGGAAGTCGATGACCGCGTTGAGCATGGGCTGGACGCCCTTGTTCTTGTACGCGGAACCACACAGGACCGGGTAGATCTCCGAGTTGACCACGAGCTTGCGGATCGCGGCCTTGATCTCGTCGAGGGTGAGCTCCTCGCCGCCGAAGTACTTCTCCATCAGCTCTTCGTCGGTCTCCGCGACCGTCTCGAGGAGCTTCTCGCGGTACTCGTCGGCCTTCTCCTGCAGGTCCGCCGGGATCTCCTCGATCGACGCGTCGGCACCGATCGCGGTCTTACCCCGCCAGTAGTGCGCCTTCATCTCCAACAGGTCGACCACGCCGTCGAACTCGTCCTCGGCGCCGATGGGCAGCTGCAGGACCAGCGGCTTGGCGCCGAGCCTGTCGATGATGGTCTGGACGGTGAAGTAGAAGTCCGCGCCCAGCTTGTCCATCTTGTTGATGAAGCAGATGCGGGGGACGTCGTACTTCTCGGCCTGCCGCCAGACCTGCTCGGACTGCGGCTCGACGCCCTCCTTGCCGTCGAAGACGGCGACGGCACCGTCGAGGACACGGAGCGACCGCTCGACCTCGACCGTGAAGTCGACGTGCCCGGGGGTGTCGATGATGTTGATCTGGTTGTCTTCCCAGAAGCAGGTCACCGCGGCGGAGGTGATGGTGATGCCGCGCTCCTTCTCCTGCTCCATCCAGTCGGTCGTCGAGGCACCGTCGTGCGTCTCACCGGCCTTGCGGTTGACGCCCGTGTAGTACAGGATGCGCTCGGTCGTGGTGGTCTTACCGGCGTCGATGTGCGCCATGATGCCGATGTTGCGGACCTTGTTGAGGTCGGTCAGCACGTCCTGTGCCACGGATTCTCCCCGCTCGTCTGTCGTCGGTGGTCCGTGCGGTCTCCAAGTGGACCGTCCGAACCTGGTCGATGTACGTCTGCCGGCACCCTCGCGTGACGAGTCGGTGCAGGCGCTTGGTCAATGATGCCACCCGGGGGGCGACAGCGGGGCCCGGCCGGGGGGCGGGAGCCCGCCCCTGCCCCGCCGGGGCCCCGCGTTATCACCAGCGGTAGTGCGCGAACGCCCGGTTCGCCTCGGCCATCTTGTGGGTGTCCTCACGGCGCTTGACCGCGGCGCCCAGGCCGTTCGAGGCGTCCAGGATCTCGTTGGCGAGACGCTCGACCATCGAGTTCTCACGACGCTGACGGGAGAAGGTCACCAGCCAGCGCAGTGCGAGGGTGGTGGACCGGCCGGGCCGGACCTCGACCGGGACCTGGTACGTGGCGCCGCCGACGCGGCGGGACCGCACCTCGAGTGCGGGCCGCACGTTGTCCAGGCCCTTCTTGAGGGTGATGACCGGGTCGGTGCCGGTCTTCTCGCGGCAGATCTCCATCGCCGAGTACACGATCCGCTCGGCGGTGGTCTTCTTGCCGTCGACGAGGATCTTGTTGACGAGCTGCGTGACCAGCGGCGACCCGTAGACCGGGTCGTTGATCAGCTGGCGCTTCGGGGCTGGGCCCTTACGAGGCATTACTTCTCCTTCTTCGCGCCGTAGCGGGAGCGGGCCTGCTTGCGGTCCTTGACACCCTGGGTGTCGAGCGAGCCGCGGATGATCTTGTAGCGGACACCCGGGAGGTCCTTCACCCGACCGCCACGCACGAGCACCATCGAGTGCTCCTGGAGGTTGTGGCCCTCGCCGGGAATGTAGGCCGAGACCTCGACGCCGGTGGTCAGGCGCACACGGGCAACCTTCCGAAGCGCGGAGTTCGGCTTCTTGGGGGTCGTGGTGTACACACGCGTGCACACTCCGCGACGCTGTGGCGAGTCCTTCAGGGCTGCCGTCGACGTCGCCGACTTCTTGCTCTGGCGGCCCTTGCGGACCAGCTGGTTGATGGTTGGCATGAACCGACTTTCTCTAGCTGGCGGCCTTCCGGTCTGGTCGACCACCGGTCTCTGGGGCGTTGCTCGTATCAGGACTCACGTGCGTCCCCACCGGGACACGGGCGGCCTCGTCAGCCGCTCTCGCTGGCCTACTGGGCACGATCATCCAGCTCGCGTACTGCGAGCACGATGGTCAAGCCTAACCGGCTCCGGGATCACCGGTCAAAACGACCCTGTCGGCCCGCATCAGTCCGGGCCGACGTCCGTCTCCGCGAGCGCCGAGTCGAGCGTCTGCGCCCAGTAGCGGATCACCTTGTCGCGGCGCTCCGAATCGTCCGAGAGCACGTCCGCGAGGCCGAGCCCGCGGGCCAGGTCGAGCGTGGTCTGCAGTGCCCTGCGCACCCGGACGTCGCCGGCGTCGCGCCCCAGCGCCGAGGCGGACAGGGCGAGCACCTCGCGGGACATGTTCAGCTCGAGGGGCAGCACCCGGTCCCGCAGCGCCGGGTCGCTCGCGGCGGCGGTCCATACGTGCAACGCCGCCTTGAACAGGTCGGACGTGTAGTGCTCGACGATGAGCCGGACGACTGCCAGCGTCCTGTCCGGCCCGGCCGGCGGGAGCTGTGCCCACGACCCCCGGACCGACACCAGCCGCTGCTCGATCATGTGCTCGAGCGCGGCGGCGATGAGGTCTTCCCGCGTGGGGAAGTGGTGCTGGGCGGCGCCGCGGGACACGCCCGCGGCGGCGGCGACCGCCCCCACGGTGGTCGTTGCCCAGCCCTGCGTGGCGAGGAGGTCGATGGAGGCCGAGAGCAGCCGCTCCCGGGTGAGTCGGCTGCGGTCCTGCTTGGGGGCCCGCTGCTCGGGTGCCGCCATCCGCCCTCCTTCCGGGGTTACCAGTCCTGCTCGTCGTAGATGATCACACCGCGGATGTTCTTACCGTCCCGCATATCCTGGTAGCCCTGGTTGATCTCTTCGAGCCGGTAGGTCGCGGTGACCAGCTCGTCCAGCTTGAGGGTGCCGGCCCGGTACTGGTGTAGCAGGTGTGGGATCTGCTTGCGTGGGCCGACGCCCCCGAAGATGGCCCCCTGGAGGGTCTTCTGCTGCATCGCCAGGTCGAGGATGGAGACCTGCGCGTCCACCGCGGTCATCTCCCCCAGGCCCACCACCACGCAGCGGCGCCCCTTGCCCGTGAGCAGCAGCCCGGGCAGCAGGTCCTTGCCCTCGACCACGCCCATCGTCAGGATGACCACGTCCGCCATGCGGCCCCGGCTGAGCTCGCCCACCAGTCCCATGGCGTCGTCCATCGATTCACAGGTATGGGTGGCACCGAACTCGACGGCCTTCTCGCGCTTGAACTCCACCGGGTCGACCGCGACGATCACGCGGGCCCCGGCAGCGGACGCGCCCTGGACCGAGTTGATGCCGATGCCGCCGATGCCGACGACCACCACGACGTCGCCCTCCCTGGTGCCGCCGATCTCGGTCGCCGACCCCCAGCCGGTGCAGACTCCGCAGCCGAGCAGCGCGGCCTTGTCGAGGGGGATGTCCTCGTCGATCTTGACGACGGAGGACTGGTGGACGGTGACGTACGGGGCGAAGGTGCCGAGCAGGCACATCGTGCCGACCGGGTCGCCGTCCGGGGTGTGCACCCTGAACCCGTCGTCGCTGATGGCGCGGCCGCTGAGCAGTCCGGCGCCGTTGTCGCAGAGGTTCTGCAGCCCCTCGGAACACGGCGGGCACACCCCGCAGGCCGGGATGAAGGCGAGCACCACGTGGTCGCCCTCCTCGACGTCGGTGACCCCCTGGCCGACCTTCGTCACGACCCCGGCACCCTCGTGACCGCCCATGAGCGGGTAGGTCTCGAACTGCAGGTCGCCGGTGAGCAGGTGCTCATCGGAGTGACACAGGCCCGTGGCGGCGAGCTTGACCTGGACCTCCCCCGGCTTCGGGTCGTCGATGTCGACGTCGATGATCTCCCAGCCGTCCTGCTTCGGCTCACGGATGACGGCGGCTCTGGTGCGCATGGCTCTCCTCATCGGGGTGGGGCGGGCATGACAGCGCTATGGCGTATATCACATCCCGTAGATGCCGCTCACGCTACTCCGTGCCGGCCGCCCAGGAGGGCTTTCGACGTTCCAGGAACGCGGTCATCCCCTCGGCCACCTCGTCGGTGGTGAACAGCCGCGCCGTGACCTCCGCAAGGTCGTCTCCACGGGCATCGAGTTCGGCCAGCAACGGAGCCGCCAGGAGCGCCTTGTTCTCGGCCAGCCCCTGGGGTGAGCAGGGCCGGAAGGCGGCGACTGACGTCTCCGTCGCGGCCCCCACCTCGTCGACCGCCTCGGTGAGCAGACCGATGCGCTCCGCGTGGGCGGCGTCGAACCTCTCGCCCGTCAGCAGGGCACGTGCGAGGTCGCGCGGGGCGAGGCGTGCGGCCAGCGGCACCGAGACCATCGCCGCGGCGAGACCGAGGCGCACCTCGGTGAGGGCGAACGTCGACGACGGGCCCGCCAGCGCCAGGTCGCAGGAGGCCACGAGCCCCATCCCGCCGGCCCGGACGTGGCCGTCGACGGCGGCGATCACGGGCTTGGGGTGGGAGATCACCGCCCGCAGCAGGTCCAGGAAGACCCGGGGCCGCTCGGCGGCCTGTTCTTCCGCGGATCCGGACGACGAGCTCGCCTCCGACAGGTCCGCGCCGGCGCAAAAGGTGCCGCCGGTGTGGCCGAGCACCACCACGCGGGCCGCGTCGTCCGACTCCGCCCGTTCGAGCGCAGCGAGCAGCTGGGTGACGAGCACGCTCGAGATGGCGTTGCGGTTATGCGGCGAGTCCAGGGTGACGTACGCGGCGCCGTCCCGTGCGTCGTAGGTGACGAGGACCTGATCACTCATCTGCGCACCCCTTCAGTAACTCTTGGGCAGGCCCAGCGAGTGCTGGGAGACAAAATTGAGGATCATCTCGCGGCTCACCGGCGCGATCCGCGGCAGCCGGGACGCGGCCAGCAGGCCCGCGACCCCGTACTCCACGGTCAGGCCGTTACCACCCAGGGTCTGGACCGCTTGGTCGACGGACCGCGCGCACACCTCGCCGGCGGCGTACTTGGCCATGTTGGCCGCCTCGGCGGCGGCCCCCTCCTCGCCGGCGTCGTAGAGCGCGGCGGCCTTCTGGTACATCACCTTGGCCAGTTCCAGCTCGATCTTCACCTGCGCCAGGGGGTGCGCCACACCCTGGTGCGTGCCGATGGCGCCCTTGAACACGACCCGGTCCCTCGCGTAGTCGACGGCCCGGCCCAGCGCGTAGCGTGCCTGCCCCACGGACATGGCGGAGGCGATGATCCGCTCGGGGTTGAGCCCCGCGAAGAGCTGGGCGATGGCGGCGTCCTCCTCCCCCACGAGCGCGTCGGCCGGGAGTCGGACGTCGTCGAAGAACAGCTGGTACTGCCGCTCGGGGGCCTTGACCTCCATGGGGATGTGCGTGGCGGTGAGCCCGGCGGCGTCGGTGGGCATGAGGAACAGGGCCGGCTTGAGGCCTCCCTCCTTCTGGTCCTCGAGCCGGGAGACGACGAGGATGACGTCGGCCTGGTCGACCCCCGAGATGAAGGTCTTCTGCCCCGAGATCACCCACTCGTCCCCGGAGCGGCGGGCGGTGGTGGTGATCTTGTGGGAGTTGGAGCCGGCGTCGGGCTCGGTGATGGCGAACGCCGCCGTGATCTCGCCGGACGCGATGCCGGGCAGCCACGTGCGCTTCTGCTCGTCGGTGCCGAACCTGGAGAGGATGCTCCCGTTGATCGCGGGCGAGACCACCATCATGAGCAGGCCGGCGCCCGCGGCCGACAGTTCCTCCTCGACGAGGGCGAGCTCGTACATGCCCGCGCCCCCGCCGCCGTACTCCTCGGGGATGTTGACGCCCAGCAGGCCCAGCTTCCCGGCCTCGGCCCACAGCTCGCTGGTGGTCTCGCCGGCCTCGGACTTCTCGCGGACGTACTCGAAGCCGTAGCGGGAGCCGAGCGAGTGCGCGACCTCCCGCAGGGCCTTCTGCTCGTCGGTCTCCACCAGATGGAGGACGGCGTCGGTCTCGGTCGTGGTCATGGGATCACTCCTCGGAATCGGTGTCGGTGGCGGGGGCGGTGTCGGAGGCGTCGGGCTCGGTGACGACGGCGAGGACCGCGCCCGAGGCGACCTGGTCCCCCACCGCGACGGGCAGTTCGGCGACCACGCCGTCAGCCATCGCGGAGATCGTGTGTTCCATCTTCATGGCCTCCATCCACAGCAGCGGGCTGCCGGCGGTCACGGTGTCCCCCACCTCGACCGCGACGCGGATGACGGAGCCCGGCATGGGCGCGAGGAGCGAGCCCGCCGCCACGTCGGCGGAAGGATCCGCGTACCTGGGGGGCTCGAGTAGGGACACGGGTCCGAGCGGCGAGTCCACCTCGACCACGGTGTCGTGGCCCGGCACGGCGTATCTCGCCACGTCGAATCCGCGCACGACACCCCGCACCTCGAGGGCGACCCTGTCCGGCGTGGTGTCGGAGACCGTGACCACCTCGGCGAGTTCGCCCACCGGGCGGGCCCCGGACCTGTCGCGCACGTAGTGCACCTCTAGCTCGTCGTCGCCGTGACGGTACCGCCGGTGCTGATGACCCGGCCCCACCGCGCGGAAACCCGCGGGGGCGAGGGCGACCGGCCCCGCGGCGTGTTCGGCGGCGCCGGTGGCGAGCGCGGCCGCCAGGGCGGAGATCTGCACGGCCTCGTGGTCGGCGAGCGGCGCGGCGAGCGCACCCGAGCCGTCTTCCCGCCCGTGCTCGTCGAGGAACGCGGTGGACAGCTCCCCGGCCACGAAGGACGGGTGCCGGAGCACACGGACCAGCTGGGCACGGTTGGTGGTCAGTCCGTGGATCCGCGCCCGGTCCAGCGCGCCGGCGAGCACGGCCGCCGCCTCCCGGCGGGTGCGCCCGTAGGAGATGACCTTGGCGAGCATGGGGTCGTAGTGCACTCCCACCTCGCTGCCGTCCGCGCCCGGCTCGACCCCGCTGTCCAGCCTGATGCCGGGCCGGTGCGGGCCGTCGAACCGCGAGGCGACCCCGGGCACGTCCAGCGCCCGGAGTGTGCCCGAGCCGGGTGTGTAGTCGCGGGCCGCGTCCTCGGCGTACAGGCGCGCCTCGAACGACCACCCGTGGCGGCCGGGTGGCTCCGGCGTGGGCAGGGGCAGTCCGGCGGCCACGTCGAGCTGCAGCGCCACAAGGTCGAGGCCGGTGGTGGCCTCGGTGACGGGGTGCTCCACCTGGAGGCGGGTGTTCATCTCGAGGAAGAAGAACTCCCCGCTGTCGGTCGCGAGGAACTCGACAGTGCCGGCACCGGTGTAGCCGATCGCCGAGGCCGCGTCCCTCGCGGCCGTGTAGAGGGCGTCCCGCATGCCCGGGGTCGCCTCGACCAGGGGGCTCGGGGCCTCCTCGATCACCTTCTGGTGCCGGCGCTGGATCGAGCACTCACGCTCGCCCACCGCCCACACCGTCCCGTTGCGGTCCGCCATGATCTGCACCTCGATGTGCCGGCCGCGTTCGAGGTAGCGCTCGCAGAACACCGCCTCGTCGCCGAAGGCCGAGCCGGCCTCGCGCCGGGCGGCAGCGATCTCGTCGTGGAGAGAATCGAGGGTGCGCACGATCCGCATGCCGCGGCCGCCCCCGCCGGCGGAGGCCTTGACCAGCACCGGGAGCAGATCCTCGGTGACGTCGTCGGCCTCGAGGTCGGTGAGCATGGGCACGCCGGCCGCGGCCATCCGCTTCTTCGCCTCGATCTTGGAGCCCATGGCGTCGATCGCCTCGGGCGGCGGCCCCACCCAGGTGAGTCCGGCGGCGATCACGTCGCGGGCGAATCCGGCGTTCTCGGAGAGGAAACCGTAGCCGGGGTGGATCGCGTCGGCGCCGGCGGCGCGGGCCGCCTCGATCACGAGGTCACCGCGTAGGTAGGTCTCCGTGGGGGTGTGCCCGGGGAGTCGGACGGCGGCGTCCGCCTCCCGGGCGTGTGGCGCGTCGGAGTCGGCGTCGGAGAAGACGGCGACGGTCGCCATCCCCAGGGTGCGGGCCGTGTGGTGGACGCGGCGGGCGATCTCGCCGCGGTTGGCCACGAGGACCGAGGTGATCGTGGTGGTCGGGGCGGTGGTGTCGGGAGTGTTCATGGGTGGGTTCCTCACATCCGGAAGACGCCGAAGCGGTCGGTCCCGGAGACGTCTCCGGAGTGGATCGCGGACAAGCTCAGACCGAGGATCGCCCGGGTGTCCCGGGGATCGATCACGCCGTCGTCGTAGAGCATCCCGGACAGGAAGGCGGGCAGGGACTCGGACTCGATCTGCTCGGAGATCGCGGTCTTGAGCCCGTCGATCGTGTCCCGGTCCATCTCCTCCCCCCGGGCGGCCGACGCCGCCGCGGCGACCGAGGTGACCACGTCGGCGAGTTGCTGGCCGCCCATGACGGCCGATTTGGCGCTGGGCCAGGAGTAGAGGAAGCGCGGCTCGAAGGCGCGTCCGCACATGCCGTAGTGCCCGGCGCCGTAGGACGCGGCGGTGATGAGCGACAGGTGGGGGACCTCGGAGTTGGCGACGGCGTTGATCATCATCGAGCCGTGTTTGATGATCCCGCCACGCTCGTACTCCGAGCCGACCATGTAGCCGGTGGTGTTGTGCATGAACAGCAGGGGCGTGTCGTACCGGTTGGCCAGCTCGATGAACTGGGTGGCCTTCTGCGCTTCCTCGGAGAACAGGACGCCCCGCGCGTTGGCGAGGATCCCCACCGGGTAGCCGAAGATCTCGGCCCAGCCGGTCACCAGGCTCGCGCCGTACACCGGCTTGAACTCGTCGAAGTCGCTGCCGTCGACGATCCGCGCGATGATCTCCCGCGGATCGGACGGGATCCGCAGGTCGTCGGGGATGATCCCGAGCAGCTCATCGCTGCTGTGGAGGGGCTCGACCACGTCGGTGCGGGGGGCCCGGCCCTTCTTGGTCCAGCCCAGGCGACGGACGATGCCGCGGGTCAGGCGTGCGGCGTCCTGTTCGTCGACGGCGAGGTGATCGGCGAGCCCGGACTCGCGGGCGTGCATGTCGGCCCCGCCGAGCGTCTCCTCGTCGGCGATCTCCCCGGTGGCGGCCTTGACCAGGGGCGGGCCGGCGAGGAACACCTTGGATCGGTCCTCGATCATCACCACGTGGTCGCTCATGCCGGGAACGTAGGCACCGCCGGCGGTCGAGTTGCCGTAGACCACGGCGATCGTGGGGATGCCCGCCTTGGACAGCCGCGTGAGATCGCGGAACAGTCCACCGCCGGGGATGAACACCTCTTTCTGCGTGGGCAGGTCCGCGCCCCCGGATTCCACGAGGCTGATCACCGGGAGCCGGTTCTTCATGGCGATGTCGTTGAGCCGCAGGATCTTGCGCAGCGTCCAGGGGTTGGAGGTCCCGCCCTTGACGGTCGGGTCGTTGGCCACGAGCAGGCATTCGACGCCCTCGACCACCCCGATGCCGGCGACCACGGACGCGCCGGTCTGGAAGTCCGATCCCCACGCCGCCAGCGCGCACAACTCCAGGAACGGCGATTCGCGGTCGAGGACCATGTCGATGCGTTCGCGGGCGGTGAACTTGCCGCGGTCGCGGTGTCTGGCGACCTTGCGTTCGCCGCCTCCGGCGAGCGCGGGCTCGAGGTCGGTGGCCAGGTCCTCGAGCTTGGCCTCCATCGCCTCCCGCGCCGCGGCGTAGTCCGCGCCGGAGGTGTCCAGGGTGGATCTCAGGATGGTCATGCGGTGTACCCCAATCGTCGTCCGGCGAGGGTGGTGAGGATCTCCGTGGTGCCGCCCCCGATGCCGAGGAGACGGACGTCGCGGTACTGGCGGCTCACCTCGGACTCGGCCATGTAGCCGAGCCCGCCGAAGAGCTGCAGCGCCTGGTTCGCGACCCATTCCGCGCACTCGACGGCGGTGTTCTTGGCAAAGCAGACCTCGGCGATCGCGTCGTGCCCGGAGGCGGCGAGGTCGGCGCACCGGTGGGTGTAGGTCCGGGCCAGGTCGATGCGACGCGCCATCTCGGTGACGGTGTTCTGCACGCCCTGGCGTGACAGCAGCGGGCGACCGAACGTCTCGCGGTCCCGGACCCACTCCACGGTGAGGTCGAGGCACCGCTGGGCGTGGGAGTAGCCCTGGGTGGCCAGCGCCGCGCGTTCGGACACGAAGCCGATCGCGATCTGGGTGAAGCCGTCGTTCTCGGCGCCGACGAGGTTGGAGACGGGGACGCGGCAGTCCGCGAAGGTGAGTTCGGCAGTGTCGGAGGCGCGCCAGCCCAGCTTGTCGAGTGGCTCGGACCGGTGGAGGCCCGGGGTGTCGGTCGGGATGACGAGCAGGCTCACGCCGGACGCGCCCGGCAGGTCCCCACCCCCCGTGCGGACGGCGGTGACCACGAAGTCCGCGCGCGTGCCCGACGTGATGTAGGTCTTGGCCCCGTCGACCACGAAGTGGTCGCCGTCGCGGCGCGCGGTCGTGCGCAGGTGTCCGACGTCGGAGCCGCCACCGGGCTCGGTGATGGCGAGCGAGCCGATCATGTCCCCGGCGAGGGTGGGGCGCACCCACTGCTCGATCTGGTCGGGCCGCCCCGAGGCCGCGAGGTGCGGGGTGGCGATGCCGCAGGTGAACAGCGAGGCGAAGACGCCACCGGAGACGCCGGCCTCGTGGAGCGCCTCGCAGACGATCAGGGAGTCGCGGATGTCGCCGCCCCCGCCGCCGACCTCCTCGGGGAAGGAGACGCCGAGCAGCCCGAGGTCCCCGGCCTTGCGGTGGAGCTCGCGGGGCAGCAGGCCGTCGGCCTCCCACCGGTCCTGGTGGGGCAGGATCTCGCGCTCGGCGAACCGCGTGGCGGTCTCGCGCAGGGCGAGCCGTTCGTCGGTGTACCAGGGGTCCCCCGGCACGTGTGGCGGGATGGTCACCGGTTCTCCTCGTGTGTTGCGGTCAGAGCGGGAACGTTCAGGTGGTCGGGGACGTCGACGACGCGGGAGCGTAGCCATTCGGCCAGCCCCTTGGCCTGCGGGTCCCAGCGGTAGCCGTGCGCCACGCCCTTGCCCAGCAGTCCGTCGATCACGAAGTTCACCGCCCGCAGTCGGGGGAGCTCGTACCGTTCGACGGGGAGCTCGGCGGTCTCTGGGAGCAGTTCTCGCAACGCGTCCACGGTGAGGGTGTCGCGCATCCACCGGTAGGTCTCGTCGTCGTCGGCCCAGAGACCGATGTTCGCGCCGCCGCCCTTGTCGCCGGAGCGGGCGCCGAGGAGATCGCCGAGCGGACGCCGGGTCGTCGAGGTGGCCGCCGTCGCGCTCCCGACCGGGGCGCCGTCGGCGTCGAGCCCGTCGGACGCGTGGCCGCCGCCCATCGGCTCCGTGACCTGCGGCGGCGCGATCTCCAAGCGGGCGCCGTCGGGCAGGACCGCCACGTGCGGGACCACGTCCTGGGGCAGGAACGCCGGAACGTAGACGCCGTACGGTCCGCCGCGCCCGGGGGGGCCGTCGGGCGTCGCCCCCGGGTAACTGGCCAGGGTGATGGCCACGGCGGCGTCGGAAAACGCCCGCCCCACCACGTCGGCGTCCGGGTCCCATGCCACGCACGTGTAGAGCGCGGTGGCGGCGGCCTGGGTGTCGGCGTCGGGGTGATCGGTGCGGTGCAGGCGGAAGTCGAGTTCGGCGGGGAGTGGATCCATGCCCGCGGTGAGCTGCCGACGGACCAGGTCCGCCTTGTCCTCGATGTCGAGCCCCGTGAGCAGGAAGGTGACCTGGTTACGGAATCCGCCGAGGCACGTCACCGAGACCTTGGTGCTCGGGGGCGCGGGCTCCCCGCGCACGCCCGAGATCCGTACGCGGTCCGGCCCCTCGCGGTCGAGAACCGCCGTGTCCAGGCGCGTGATCACGTCGGGGCCGCCGTAGCGGGCGCCCGTGACCTCGTACAGCAACTGCGAGGTCACGGTGCCGACGGTCACGGCTCCCCCGGAGCCCGGGTGCTTGGTGATCACCGAACTGCCGTCGGCGGCGATCTCCGCGATCGGGAAGCCGGGCCGCACCGGGTCGGCGATCTCGCCGCGGGTGAAGAACGCGTAGTTGCCGCCGGTCGCCTGCGTGCCGCACTCGATCACGTGGCCCGCGGCGGTCGCTCCGGCCAGCGCATCGAGATCATCGCGATCCCAGCCGAAGTGGCTGATGGCCGGGCCCACGATGACCGAGGCGTCGGTGACGCGGCCGGTGACCACGACGTCGGCACCCGCGTCGAGGCACGCCGCGATCCCGAAGGCGCCCAGGTAGGCGTTCGCGGTGACCGGCTGCCCGGCATCGGCCGGGACGTCGAGCTCGCCGATCCGGCTGATCAGGTCGTCGCCCTCGACGCGCGCGACGCGGGGGGCGAGGCCGTGACGCTCGCCGAGCTCGCTGATCGCGGTCGCCAGCCCGGCGGGATTGAGGCCGCCCGCATTGGCGACGATCCGCACTCCGGAGTCCAGCGCGAGGCCCAGGCAGTCGTCGAGCTGGCGGAGGAAGGTCTTGGCGAACCCCCCGTCCGGGTTCTTCATCCGGTCGCGGCCGAGGATGAGCATCGTGAGCTCGGCGAGGTAGTCGCCGGTGAGGACGTCCAGCTCCCCGCCCTCGAGCATCTCGCGCATGGCGGAGATCCGGTCCCCGTAGAACCCGGACATGTTCCCCACCCGCAGCGCGGGCGCGGTCGCCCGCGCTGCCCGTTGCCGTGTGCTCGTGTCGCGGTCGCTCATGCCCGCGCTCCCTTCTCCCGGCCTCCACCGGGCATTCCGGCGAATGCCTGGGCGATGCGCAGCCAGCCGGCGGCGTCCTCCCCCGTGGCCTCCAGCGCGGTGTCCTCGCGGTGGACCCGCTGCGTGACGAGCAGGCAGAAGTCCAGCAGCGGGCCCGTGACCCGCTCGTCGGCGTCCTCCGGCCCGAACTCGTGGACGGCCCCGTCCGGGCCGGTGAGCTCGACCCGCACCTCGGAGCTCGGCGGCTCGAGGCCGTTCATCGAATACGCGAAGCCGCGGGTCCGGTATCCGATCCGGGCGACGTGGGGCAGCGCCGCGACGAAGGCGGGATCGGAATCGACTCGGATGCCGAGGGCGTCGGCGACGTCGGTGCCGTGCGCCCACGTCTCCATGACCCGGGCGGTCGCCATCGACCTGGCCCGCATCGGCGGGCCGAACCACGGGATCTTCTCCCCGGGGTCGACCTCGGCGAGGGCGCGGCCGAGCTGCTCGCGCGCCGACCGCCAGCGCGGGAGGACCTCGTCGCGGCGGGCGGAGGCGATCTCCGCCGCGCCGGCGTCGACGAATCCGGTGGGGTCGGCCATCGCCTGCTCGACCACCGCAGCGAAGGCGTCGGGGTCCTCCACAGCCGCCAGCGAGACCTCATCGGTCCAGGCCAGGTGGGCGATCTGCATGCCGACGTCCCACCCCCGGGCCGGGGTGTCGAGCGTCCAGGAGTCGGGGCCGGCGTCCTCCACCAGCCGGTCGAGCCTGCTGTTCAGCTCGGCGAGGACCGCGTGCGGGTCGTCCGCCGGCGGCGACTGCTGCGAGTTCTGCATCACCCCACACTGGCACCGTCCCGGAAATAAAGCAAGCACGATTGCTTGATTTACGAGAACGGGGCATGGCAGGCTGATCACACGTGATGTACCTCACATCTCTCTGTGTCCTCCTGTCCTCCCCCTCCCGACGACCCCACCGGAGCCCACCGTGCACCTCGACCTCACCGGAATCGACCCCACCGAACACGCCCTCGCCCGCCGCTGCTCCGTGGGCGACATCCCCACCCGCGCCGCGGCCACGTTCTCCGACCGCGTCGCCCTCACCGACGACGTCGGCCGGTGGACCTATGCGGAACTGGAGTCCGTCTGCAACCGGGTCGCCCACGGCCTCGTCGAGCTCGGGATCGAGGCCGGGGAGCCCGTCGCGATCCTGTCGACCAACTGCCGGGAGTTCGCCGCCGCGTACTTCGGCGCCGCCAAGGCGGGGATGACCGCCCTGCCCGTCAACCTGCTGGCCGGGGCGGAGAACATCGTGCACGCCCTCGTCGACTCCGGCACCCGGGTGCTGGTGGTCCACCACTCCCTCGCGGAGATCGCACTCGGAGCGGTGGCGGCCGTCCCGGACATCGGCACCCTCGTCGTCGTCGGCGGCGTCCCGGACGGGCTCGAGGTCCCACCGGACGGACCCACGGTGACGGGCTGGGACGATCTCCTCTCCGACGTCGACACCAACCCGGACACGGTGATCGCCGACCGTCAGGTGGTGCAGTGCCTCTACTCGTCCGGCACGACCTCGCGACCCAAGGGCGTGTTGACCTCCCACCTCGCGGTGACCATGGCCGGGCTGTCCAACGGCGCGATCTTCGGCATGCCGTGGGGCGCCACCGGGGCCGTCACCGTGTTGCCCCTGCCCCTGTTCCACACCGCCGGACTCAACGGCGTGCTCATCGCCGGGATCACGACGGGCGGGACCATCCACCTCCAGCCCGGGTTCGACCCGACCACGTACGCCGACACCGTCGCCCGGGTGCGGGCCACCCACCTCGTCGCCCTACCGCTCATGCTCGAGGCCCTCGCCGACGGCGCCGATCGGGACCTCGACCTGTCCTCGGTCCGGGTCGCGCTGTACGCCATGGCCCCGATGTCCGACGAACTGCGCGAGCGTCTGCAGTCGGCACTTCCGGACGCCGATATCGTCCTGGGCTCCGGGATGAGCGAGTGCACCCCCGCGACAGTCATGCAGTGGCCCGAACTCAACCCCGACAAGTCCGCCTCGTGGGGCTACGGCACACCCGCCACGGAGAACCGGATCTGCGAGCCCGGCGGCCCCGAGCTGCTGCTGGCGGACACCGACGGCGAGCTCGCCTACCGCGGACCCACCGTGATGGAGGGCTACTGGAACAACCCGGACGCCAACGCGGCGGCGTTCGTGGGCGGCCACCTTCACTCGGGGGACCTGGGCAGGATCGACGCCGACGGCGTGGTGTGGTTCACCGACCGGGTCAAGGACATCGTCAAGTCCGGCGGGGAGAACGTCTCCTCCCTCCACGTCGAGCGCGTCCTGCTGGACCACCCGCACGTCGCCGAGGTCGCGTGCGTCGGTCGCCCCGACCCCACGTGGGGGGAGTCGGTGGTCGCGGTCGTGGTGGCGGCGGAAGGGGCGCCGGCCGACGACGAGCTCCGCGATTCCGTCCTGGAGTTCGGAGCCGCGCGGCTCACCGCAGCGCAGCGGCCGCGGGACGTCGTGCTGGTCGGGGCGATCCCGCGGACCGCGACGGGCAAGATCCGGAAGGTGGAGCTGCGCGGCGCACTGTGAGTTCCGCCGCCGGCGGGCGGGGTGTCGGCGCCGGCCCGGTCAGGGGCCCACCTCGAGCAGTTCGCCCGGGATCTCCAGGCGGGCGGCGGCGAGGTCGGCACCGAGCCCGGCCTCGAGCTCCGACCCGCGCTGCGGCCGGGCCACCAGGTTGACCGCCCGGAGGTTGGGCAGCAGGTAGCGGCGCAGCTCCATCCCGACCAGGCCGGGCACGAGTTCGGTCAGCCGTTCCGTGGTGAGTTCGGTCGCGAGCCACGCGAACGCCGAGTCATCCCAGGTCCACACGGCGAGGTTGACGCCCCTGCCGAGGACACCCCGCCGCACGCTCGCCACCGTCTCCAGCGGCGAGAGCACCGGTGCACCGCCGGGCACCGACCGCGGGGCCCACGGCGTGGGCAGCTCGCCCGGGCCGATCGGCGCGGTCTCGGAGGGCACCGGGATCTCCACGCGCCGCCCGTCCGGCAGGACGACGGCGTGACCCGCCTTCTCCTGGGGCAACGGGCGGGCCACCCGGCGCGGTCGTCCGGCCCCGGCCGACATGGCCACCAGCGCGACGACCGGGGGCGCCGCCTCGCCGCGGGCGCCACTCATCCGCACCCGGTCGAACCCCTCCTGCGCGAGCCGCACCGAGTCCAGTCGCAACACCACGTCCGGGGCCGCGTACCGGGCCCCGGCCACGCCGTCGAGGAGCTGGTCGGTGACCGTGCCCACGGTCACCGACCCGAACGCCGACGGGTGGCGGGTGACCACGGCGGAGCCGTCCGCCGCGATCTCCGCGATCGGGTACCCGCCGGTGACCGGGTCCGTGGTGCGTGTGACGTCGGTCGAGGAGTCCACGACGCCGGTGGCGCCGGGCCCGCCCGACAGGACGTGCCCCACCGCCACCGAGCCGGCGAGCGCGTCCAGGGCGGAGCCGGTCCACCCGTGATGGGCGGCCGCCGCGCCCGTGACCAACGCCTCGCGGCTCACCCGGCCCGTGACGACGACGTGGGCCCCGGCCGCGAGCGCCCGCGCGATCCCGAAGGCCCCGTGCCGCGCCGTGGCCACCTCCGCCCCCTCGAGCCCGAGAGCGGCCGCGCGATCCGTGGCGTCACCCGCGTCGACCGTGGCCACGGCCAGATCCACGCCCCGGCCGGCCGCCAGTTCACGGAGCGCGGCGGCCAGCCCGTCGGGGTCGAGCCCGCCGGCATTGGTGACGATCCGGACGCCGTCCGTGCCGATCCGCTCGAGGCACCGGCCCACCTGGTCGAGCACTGCGGGCTCGTATCCCGTCCCGCCGGCCGTGCGCTCCCGCGCGAGCTCCAGTACCGCCTCGTCCGAGAGCATGTCCAGCGCCAGGACGTCGAGGGTCGCCGCGGCGAGGAACTCCGCGGTGGCACTGGGGCGGTCCGCACGCGACGCGGACACGTTCCCGATGCGCAACGGGCGCGGGGTCGTCGTCATGTCTCCTCCGGATCCGGGGCTCGCGGGATTCATCCCCCGACCCTATCGGCACCCGGCCCCGGCCGAGGCCGCGCCGGCCGCGTCACCCCGTGCGGCCCGAGAGCACCCGGCCCGCGTCGAGGCGGACCGACCGGAACGCGATGTCCCCCGTCGCGGCCCCCCGCGCGGGCCACGACTCGACACCGCGGTCACCGCGTTCGACCAGGATGAGGACGCCCGCGCCGTCCGGGCCGACCGCACGAACGATCAGATGCGTGGGCGACATCCCGTCGGACTGGAACACCGCGTCGCCGGTCACGACGACCCGTCTGCCCCCTCCGCATCCCGCGCCGGCCCGCTCCACCCTGGGCGGGTCATCGGGGTCGGAGGCCTCCACCAGCGCCAGGATCGCGCCGCCCCGCGCGTCCGGCACGGCGGCGCCCGCGGCGGACAGGATCAGGGTGGCGCGCTCGTGGACGCGCGGCGACCGATCGGCCGGGTCCGGGGCGTCGGCCGGGGCGGGCGTCTCGTCGGGCTCGGGCACGTCGCGGAGGACCTCCTTGTGAGTACGGATAGACTCGATCCTCCCATCGCCGTGCCCGTCAGGAGTGAGCCGTGTCCCCGAGGACCGACCCGATCCCCGACCGCATCGATCAGGCCCGCGCCAACTGGGAGCGGGAAGGCTGGGCCGATGCCGCGCAGGGGATGACCGTGGTGACCTCGGTGATGCGCGCCCACCAGATCCTCCTGGCCCGCGTCGAGGAGACCCTTCGCCCGTGGAATCTCTCGTTCCCCCGGTACGAGCTGCTCCGGCTCCTGGCGTTCTCCCGGTCGGGCTCCCTGCCGATCACCAAGGCCTCCGAGAGGCTCCAGGTGCACGTCACCAGTGTCACGAGCGCGATGAAGCGGTTGATCGACGCCGGGCTCGTGGAGCGGCGCCCGCACCCCACCGACGGGCGGACGACCCTCGTCGAGATCACCGCCGACGGCCGGCGCGTGGTCGCCGAGGCCACGGACGCCCTCAACACCGGGGTGTTCAGCGCGCCCGGGATGAGCGGGCCCGAGCAGGTCGCGCTCATCGACGCCATCGCCACGCTCCGCCACTCCGCCGGCGACTTCTGACCCGTCAGACCCCCACCGGCTCGGCGACGCGCTCCTCCGGGTCGTCGCCGAGCGACTGCGCACCACTCGGTGTGGTGTCTCCCCGTCCCATGCCGGTGTCCCGCGACTCGACGAGGAAGTAGGTGCACACCACCGACACCGCGGACAGGGCGGCGAGCATGATGCCGACGTAGAGGACGTCACCCTGTGCGACCCACCCCGCGGCGAACAGCGGCGGGATCGCTCCACCGAGGATGCCGGCGAGGTTGTAGCCGAGACCGGCCCCGGTGTAGCGGTAGCGGGCCTGGAACAGCTCGGGCAGGGCCGCGCCGGCCGGCCCGTACGCGATACCGAAGATGACCAGGGTGACGATGAGGCCGATGGCGAAGGCGGTCGGGCTGCCGGTGTCCATGACAGGGAAGACGATGAGCGCCCAGAGCACCGCGAGGGTGCACGAGACCATGATCACCTTGCGGCGACCGATCTTGTCCGACCACATGGCCGAGGCCGCGATCGAGATCGCGAAGACGACGGCGGCGACCATGCCCATGCTCAACACGAAGGCGCGGGAGTGGCCGAGACCGTAATCGGTGTCGGTGGCGTAGCTCGTGAAGAAGGAGGTGCCCATGTAGAAGAGGGAGAACAGCGAGGCGAGGGCGCCACCGGCGATCAGGATCTCCTTCCACTGGTACCGCAAGGCGTCGAGGAAGGGCAGCGTGTTCCCGGAGGCCCGACCGGGACGGACCTCGGCCTCCTTGAACACCGGCGTCTCGTCCACCCGGAGGCGGATCCACAGGCCCACCAGGACCAGCAGCGAGGAGAGCAGGAACGGGATGCGCCAGCCGTACTGCATGAACGCGCTGTCCGGGCCGGCGTCATCACCGGCGGCGAGGGTGAAGGCGAGGAACGTGCCCGAGGACAGCAGGAAGGCGAACGCGGGGCCCAGCTGCGGCCACATGGCCATCATCCCGCGCCTGCCCCTGGGTGCGTACTCAGCGGTCAGCAATGTCGCGCCGGCCCACTCGCCGCCGACGGCGAAGCCCTGGAAGAACCGCATGACCACGAGCAGGACCGGCGCCCAGAGCCCGATGCCGTCGGGGAACAGCCCGAACGCCCCGGTGTCGTAACCGGGGAGCAGGCCGATGAGGACCGTCGCGATGCCCATGATCAGGAGCGTCCACACGAGCGTGCGCTTGCGGCCGATACGGTCGCCGAAGTGGCCGAAGACGATCGCGCCGACCGGTCGCGCGAAGAACGCCACGGCGAACGTCGCGAACGAGGCCAGGGTCGCGGTCGCGGCGCTCTGGTCGGAGAAGAAGATCGTCGGGAACACGAGCGCTGCCGCCGTGCCGTAGATGAAGAAGTCGTAGAACTCGATCGTGGTGCCGATCGAGCTCGCGGCCGCCACTCGTCTGAGGGACGTGGCCCTCCCCGTCCCGGGGGCGCCTTGGGTCTGCGTCGTCACTGAGGTCTCCTGATGCGAATGCCCCGGACGGACTGTTCCGACCGTCCGGGACGAGCTGATTCCGGCGCACCGGAATCGGACGAGACGACGATAAGTGGCGTGGGTCACACGCCGATACACCCGAAAGTGGAGGGCGGGTGACGTGGGTCACCGTCAGGGCAGCACGCCGAGCAGACGAGCACGGGCGACGGACTCCATCCGCGACCGCGTGCCCAGTTTGGTCCCGATGTTGCGCAGGTAGGCCTTGATGGTCTCGGGCGAGAGGGAGAGACGGGCCCCGACCTCCGCGTTGGAACAGCCCAACGCGACCTGGGCGAGGACGTCGATCTCCCGCGGTGACAGGGCCACACGCGGCAGCTCCGCCGCGCCGTCCTCGTCGAGATCCTCGGCCCGGCCCACACCGGCGAGAGCCGACCCCGCGGCCAGCAGCCTGTCCCGGAGGGCGGAATCCCCCAACTCGGCCGCGATCGCGCGCAGCTCACCGTGGAGGACCCGGAGCTGTTCCCTGTCGGCGGTCTCGAGCCCCGCGCTCTGCTCCGCGAGGGCCAGGTCGGTCATCCGCAGCCGCCGGTCCACCTCGTCACGCACCCGGAACTCCTCGGCCAGGTCCGCCGCGGCGGAGACGAACGTCCTGGCCACCTGATCGCCGAGCTGGGTCGCGACGCGGGCCGACCCGTAGAGGATCGTCCGGGCGACGCCGGAGACCATCACCGGGACCGAGATGATGGCCCGGAGCCCCTCCCGCTCCACCGCGACCTCGTAGTCGCGCGTGATCACGGAGGTCTCGCGGTAATCCCGGACCGCGGCCGGCCGGCCCGAGGCCATCACGTGGCCGCCCAGCCCGCGCCCCCTGGCCAGGGTGAGCCCCTGCATCGAGTCCGAGCGGGCACCGATGAAGTGGTTCAGGCTGGCGGTCTCGCCGTCGGAGTCCCCGGCGAAGACGACGGGGACCCCGGAATCGGACCGGGCCTTCCGCAGCGCGGCGAGCACCGCGTCGGCGTCACTCGGACGGAAGGTGGGCATGGGCGTGCCTCTCCGGGGAGCGGGTCGGGTCAGCTCCGCGTGGATTCGCGGATGCTGGTGATGACGGCGCTGAAGTCCTTGTCTGCGTTCTCCCGGGCGAACTCATCGTAGATCGCCGCGGCGGCCGCACCCAGGGGCGCGACCGTCCCCGTGCTCTCGAGGGCCGCGAGCGCGAGGCCGAGGTCCTTGTTCATCAGCCCGGTCGAGAACCCGGCACGGAAATCGTTGTTCGCCGGTGACGCTTCGACGGGGCCGGGGACCGGGCAGTTGGTGTGCAGGGCCCAGCAGTTCCCGGTGGCGCCGGTGACCACGTCGTAGAGCGACTGGTGCTCCAAGCCCAGCCGCTCGGCCAGCACGAACGCCTCGCCGACCACGATCTGCTGCGCCGCCAGGATCATGTTGTTGCAGACCTTGGCCGCCTGTCCGGCGCCCGCGGCGCCACAGTGGATGGTCTTGCCGGCCATCGGCTCGAGCACCGGCTGCGCGGCGCCGAACGCCTCATCCTCGCCACCGACCATGAAGGCCAGCGTCCCTGCGGTGGCGCCCTTGACGCCTCCCGAGACCGGGGCGTCCACCTGGAGCATCCCGGCCGCGACCGCGGTGTCGTGCACGGCGCGGGCGTCGTCGACCGAGATGGTGGACGAGTCGATGAACAGCGTCCCCTTCTCCGCCTGCGCCAGCACGTCGTCGTAGGTCGAGGTCACCAGCTCCCCACTGGGCAGCATCGTGATGACCACCGACGCCCCGGTCACCGCGTCCGCCGGGGAGTCGCAGACGGTGACCCCGGCCTCGCGGGCCGCGGCCTGCGCGGCCTCCACCGGGTCGAATCCGCGGACCTCGTGGCCGGCGGCGACCAGGTTGGCGGCCATCGGGCCCCCCATGTTGCCCAGCCCGAGAAATGCCACGACAGGCGATCCGTTGTTCATGTCCTACGCTCCCAGTCCACGCGTGGCGACGGCCCTGCCGACCACCACACGCATGATCTCGTTGGTCCCCTCCAGGATGCGGTGCACCCGGAGGTCTCGCACGATCTTCTCGATTCCGTATTCGGAGAGATATCCGTATCCGCCGAACAGTTGCAGCGCCCGGTCGGCCACCTCGTGGCACCGGTCGGTCACGAACAGCTTGGCCATGGCGCACAGTTCGACGTGATCCGGTTCCTTGGCATCCAGTGCCGCTGCGGCACGCCACAGAATCAAACGGCTGGCCTCCAGCTCCGTGGCCATCTCGGCCAGCGTGAACCGGATGGTCGGCTCGTCGATCAGCGCACCGCCGAACGCCTCGCGGTCCCGGAGGTGCGCCACCGCCTGCGAGTAGGCCTGCTGGGCGCCGCCCAGCGAACACGCCGCGATGTTGATCCGGCCACCGTTGAGACCCCGCATGGCGATGGTGAACCCGAGCCCCTCGCCGCCGGTGTCCGCGCCACCGATCAGGTTGGCGGCCGGCACGCGGACGCCCTCCATGATCACCTGCGCGGTGGGCTGCGCGTTCCATCCCATCTTCCGCTCGTCCGGTCCGAAGCTCAGGCCCTCCGAGTCGGCGGGAACGATGAACGTCGAGATGCCCTTGGGCCCCGGCTCACCGGTCCGCGCCATGATCACATAGACGTCCGACTGGCCGCCGCCGGAGATGAACTGCTTGGTGCCCGTGAGGACGTACTCGTCCCCCTCACGCACCGCCTTCGTCCGCAGCGCCGCCGCATCCGAACCCGCGCCGGGCTCGGTGAGGCAGTAGCTCGCGAAGAGCTCCATCGAGGCCAGCTTCGGGATCCACTGCTGCCGCTGCTCGTCGGTGCCGAACTCGTCGATCATCCACACGCACATGTTGTGGATCGACAGGTACGCCGCCACCGACGGGCAGCCGCGGGCCAGCTGCTCGAAGATGCGCACGCCGTCCAGGCGACGCATCCCACTGCCACCGACATCCTCGGAGACGTAGATGGCTCCCATGCCCATCTCTGCGGCCTCACGCAGGACGTCCTTCGGGAAGTGGTGGGTCTCGTCCCACTCCTGGGCCTTCGGACCGATCCGCTTATCCGAGAACTCGCGTGCGGCGTCGACGATGACCTTGTCGTCGTCATCAAGGGTGAACATGGTTGTTCCTCTCCTACGGTGAGCGGCGTCAGTCCATCGTGGGGATGACGAACTCGGCGCCATCCTTGATGCCCGACGGCCAACGCTGCGTGACCGTCTTGACCTTGGAGTAGAACTTGATCGACTCCGGGCCGTGCTGGTTGAGGTCGCCGAAGCCGGACTTCTTCCAGCCGCCGAACGTGTGGTAGGCGATCGGGACGGGGATCGGGACGTTGACGCCGACCATGCCGACCTCGACGCGGGAGACGAACTCACGTGCGGCGTCGCCGTCGCGCGTGAAGATGGCCACGCCGTTTCCGTACTCGTTCTCGTTGGGCAGTCGCAGCGCGTCGTCGAAGCTCTCGGCGTGGACGATCGTGAGGACGGGGCCGAAGATCTCGTCGGTGTAGACGCTCATATCGGTGGTGACGTTGTCGAGGAGCGTCGGTCCGACAAAGTACCCGCCGCTGATGTCCTGGCCGTCGAACTGGTCGGTGTACGCGCCGACACCGCGGCCGTCGATGAGGACATCGGCGCCGTCCTTCTCGCCCTGGTCGATGTAGTCCAGGACGCGGGTCTTGGACTCGGGCGTGACGAGCGGGCCGTAGTCGGACTGCGGGTCGTGACTGTGGCCGACCTTGAGCTCCTTCACCTTGGGGATCAGCTTCTCGAGCAGCTTCTCGGCGGTGCCCTCCCCGACCGGCACGGCCACAGAGATGGCCATGCAGCGCTCGCCGGCCGAACCGAAACCGGCACCGACCATCGCGTCCGCGACCTGGTCGAAGTCGGCGTCCGGCATGATGATCGCGTGGTTCTTGGCCCCACCGAAGCACTGGGCACGCTTGCCGGTGCGGGCGGCGTTGGAGTAGATGTACTGCGCGATCGGCGTGGAGCCGACAAAGCCGACGGCCGTGATCGTCTCGCTGGCAAGGATGGCGTCGACGGCCTCCTTGTCTCCGTGCACCACCTGGAAGACGCCGTCGGGCAGCCCGGCCTCGGTGAAGAGCTCCGCCAGCCGGACCGGGACCGAGGGGTCGCGCTCGGAGGGCTTGAGGACGAAGGCGTTGCCACAGGCGAGCGCCGGCCCGGCCTTCCACAGTGGGATCATCGCCGGGAAGTTGAACGGGGTGATCCCGGCGACCACGCCCAGCGGCTGGCGCATCGAGTAGACGTCGACACCCGTGCCGGCGTTCTCGGTGTACTCGCCCTTGAGCAGGTGCGGGATGCCGATGGCGAACTCGATCACCTCGAGTCCGCGCTGCACGTCGCCACGCGCGTCCGGCGTGGTCTTGCCGTGCTCGATCGCGAGCAGCTCGGCGAGCTCGTCCATGTTCTGGTTGACGAGATCGACGAACCGCATGAGCACACGGGCGCGCTTCTGCGGGTTGAACGCCGCCCACTCCTTCTGCCCCTCGGCGGCCTTGGCGATCACGTCGTCGACCTCAGCGGCGGAAGCCAGCGGGACCACGGCCTGCGCCCGCCCCGTGCTCGGGTTGAGGACCTCGTGGGTGCGACCGCCGGTGGTGGCGACCCGTCGGCCGTTGATGTAGTGCTCGACCTGCCTGAGCTCCGACATGGGCTTCCCTTCGTCGTCAGGCCCCGGCGACGACCGCGACCTCTCCAGTGATGATCATCACCATATACTTGCACCTCCTAGTAAATCTAGAGGGGGGAGGAACTTCCGCCCCCACCCCTCCCTTTCGGGTGTACCGCGCCCGGTTCGCCCACCCATAATGTGAGGTGCATCACCACGAAGAATGCCCGCCGTCAGGAGAAGCCATGTCCCCTCACCCCACCGAGGCCACCGTCCGGTTCCGCGCCGCGCGGGACTTCCTGCAGGCCCACGCCGACGACTACGATGCGGCCCGCGCCGGATTCGCCTGGCCCGACCTCGACGAGTGGAACTGGGCCCTGAACTGGTTCGACGTGCAGGCCGCGGGCAACACGGACCCGGCACTGTGGATCGTCGAGGAATCCGACGACGACGCCCCCGCCACCGAGGCGATGTACTCCTTCGACGAGATGCGGATCCGCTCGGACCGCACCGCGAACTTCCTCCGCGACCACGGCGTCGGCCCGGGCGACCGGATCCTGCTGATGCTCGCCAACCAGGTCGAACTGTGGGACGTCATGCTCGCGGTGATCAAGCTCGGCGCCGTGATCATCCCCGCCTCGACGTTGCTCGCCGAGGGCGACCTGCGGGACAGGATCGCCCGGGGCGGCATCCGGCACGTCATCGCCCGCGCCGAGCTCGCCGACCGCTTCTCCGGCATCGAGGGTGACTACCAGCGCATCTCCGTCGGCGGCGCCCCGGACGGTTGGACGGATCTCGCGGCCGCGATGGACGCCTCCCCCGACTTCGAGCCGAGCCACACCACCCACGTCGACGACACCCTGCTGCTGTACTTCACCTCCGG
>DHCFD07801__coassemble_1195_pt1 | contig 26185 bp, 26 predicted proteins | sample DHCFD07801__metabat2_high_PE_018 | metagenome-assembled genome bin DHCFD07801 | reverse complement strand
GCTGCGGCGGCCACGGAGACACCCGCTGGTGCGGACACACCCGAGGACGCCGACGTCCGGAGCCTCGACGCCACCCGCGAGGGAGCCTCCGACGAGCGCTCGCCCGTCGCCCAGTGGGCGGTGCTGGCGGCGCAGGTCGTCGCCTCGGCGCTGGCCGGCGCTGCACTGTTCATCGGCTTCCAGCTGCTGTGGCGCGACCTGCCGTGGGTCGCCATGGCGCTGGCGGTCGTCGTGATCGTGGGCCTGGTCGCCATGGTCCGGGTCCTGCGCCGGTCCAACGACTGGGTGAGCATCGCGCTCGCCGTGATCGTCGGCCTGGGTGTGACCTGTGGGCCGCTGCTCCTGAGAGCCATCACGTAGCGCCCGCTCCCGCAGCACGACACCGCTCCGCCCGCGCCTGATGGTGCGGGCGGAGCTCGTTGGCCACCCGTCCCCTGCAGATGCGCTGCCGCTGCGCCCGTCCCCACAGATGCGCTGCCGCTGTGCCCGACGTGCGGGGGTCTACGCTGCGGGTCTGGTCCATTCCGCCAGCGCATCCCGAGTGGCCGGGCTGGGACCGGGGCCGGGCCTGCGGAGCGGGAGGGGGCGGCACGGGCGTGTGGCAGTGTTGGGCCCATGACGAGAATCGCAGTTGTCGGAGGCGGACGCATCGGTGAGGCCCTCATCTCGGGGCTCCGGGAGGCGGGCACACCGCCGCAGGACATCGTGGTGATCGAGGCCGTCGAGGCCCGCGCCGCCGAACTGAGCCGCAAGTACAACATCCTGTCGACCGGACTCGAGATCGGCTGCGAGGGCGCGGACGTGATCGCCGTGGCGGTCAAGCCCGGCGACGTGCCCGCAGTGGTCGACCGGATCGGCGACGCCATCTCCGACAGCGTGCACGAGTCGATCGTCGTGTCGCTGGCGGCCGGCGTGCCCACGGAGGTGTTGGAGACCAAGCTCAGCGCGGGATCGCCCGTGGTGCGCGTCATGCCCAACACGGCCATGCTCGTCGGCAGTGGCGTCTCCGCCGTCTGCAAGGGGCGCTTTGCGCGTGATGAGCACCTGGAGCAGGTCGTCACCGTCATGAAGAGTGTCGGCGCCGTCGTCGTCGTCACCGAGACGCAGATGGATGCCGTCACCGCGGTGTCGGGCTCCGGCCCCGCCTATTTCTTCCTCCTCGCGGAGGCGATGATCGACGCCGCCGTCGAGCAGGGCCTGCCGCGGCAGGTCGCGACGGAGCTGGCGGTGGGCACGGCGTACGGGGCGGGCGCCATGCTCGCCGCCGGCGGGGACGGGCCCGCGGGCCTGCGGGCCGCGGTCAGCTCGCCCGGGGGCACCACCGCGGCGGCGATCAGGCGCCTCGAGGCCGGTGGGTACCGCTCGGCGGTCGCGGACGCGGTGGAGGCGGCGGCGTCGAAGTCGGCGCTGTTGGCGGCTGCGTCGACACGGGACGACGACGAGGCCGACGGGTGAGACGTCGTGGCGGTCGCGGGTGAGGCCGGGGGCGCCCCGTCGCCGTGTTCAGCATGTGAGAGATCACCCACGTGCTGATACGGCGCGGATAACACAGGCGCAGGTCAGGGCGCGTGAGGCTCGGACAGGGCGGCGTGTCGGAGAAGTTATTTGCCCACTCCCGTCGCATTGACCACACCATTCACGCTAGGCTCATTGCCAGCACGTGCGTGTCCGTACCGCAGGAGGGGAAGCCTGCGGCACGACGCGTGCAACGAAGGGTTGTGACAATGTCGAGCACCGACAAGAACGAAAGCGGCGCGCAGGCGGGCGGAGGATCCCAGTTCCTCACCGTCGCCGAGGTCGCTGCGCTGATGCGCGTGTCCAAGATGACGGTCTACCGTCTCGTGCACTCGGGAGAACTGCCCGCCGTGCGGGTGGGACGCTCGTTCCGTGTGCACTCCAAGGCCGTGCACGAATATCTCGACACCTCGTACTACTCGGCCGGCTGACCGCGCCCGACCGTCAGGTCGTCTCCCCCGGGGTCCGTTTTCGTGGCAGGACCGCCGTGCGGCTATTCTGAACGGGTTCCGTGCCGGCGCAGACGCCGGCGGGCCGTAAGCCACGACCAGCAGTCGACAGGTAGGTGACCCCCTATGGGTTCTGTGATCAAGAAGCGCCGCAAGCGTATGTCCAAGAAGAAGCACCGCAAGATGCTGCGTCGGACCCGCGTGCAGCGTCGTAAACTCGGTAAGTGAGTCCGGCGGCGCGCCGGTAGGCGCCCGGACTCACGCCTGTAGCGGATGCCCGTCACCGTCGATCGGTGGCGGGCATCGGTGTCTTCGGGGCAGTCGCGGGACCAAGCCCCGTGGCGGGGTGGTGCACGACTAGACTGGGGCGGGTGAACTCCGCAGCCCCCACTCGTCGACCGTCACGCGCCGTCGCGGTCGTGGGTGGCAGCCGCTACCTCGGGGCGCACCTCGTGGGGATGTTGCTGCGCACCGACGGTGTGGAGAGGGTGCTGGCGATCGATTCGGTCAAGCCCTCGCCGCAGCACCGGCGCCGGATGCGCGACGCCGAGTTCGTGCGACTGGACCCGCAGTCGCCACGGCTCCAGGGGATCCTGCGCGACGCCGAGATCGACACGGTGGTCCACGCCGGGCTGCACCACACCGACTTCGCGACCGGTGGACGCGCCGCCGTCAAGGAAGCCAACATCATGGGCTCCATGCACGTGATCGCCGCGTGCGGTCGGGCGGCCACGGTCAGCCGGTTCGTGCTCATCTCCTCGACCACCGTGTACGGCTCCTCCGGGGTCGACCCGGCGATGTTCACCGAGGACATGGCGGCCCGACGCCAACCCAGCGGCGGCATCCCGCTCGATCACCTGTCTGTCGAGGGGTATGTGCGTGGGATGTCCCGCAAGCGCCCGGACATCGACGTGACCATCATGCGCATCCCCGCCATCCTCGGCCTGCCCGAGCCGACCGTGTTCGGGGAGCTGCTCGCGCCCTCGATCACACCCGTGCTGGCGGGTTACGACCCACGGATCCAGTTGCTGCACCCGCAGGATGCGCTCGACGCCCTGCTGCGCGCCGCGTCCGGTATGGCGCCACCCGGCACCTACAACATCGCCGCGGACGGGGTCCTCACGCTCACGCAGGCCATCCGCCGCGCCGGACACGTCCCGCTGCCAGTGCTCTCTCCCGCCTTCAAGATCGCCGCACGGATGTTGTCCAGTCAGGGGATGCGCGACATCGGCCCGTCACAGCTGCGGTACCTGCGCTTCGGCCGCGTCGTGGACACCACGCGCATGCGGGAGCAGTTCGGGTTCACGCCGCAGTACACCACCGAGGAGGCGCTGCAGGCCTATCTCGTGGACTCCGGAACCGAGCCGCTGGTGACGCGTGCCTCGCTCGAACGCAGCACCGCCAAGGTGGCGGCCGTGCTCCCGAGGCCCGTGGCCGCGCGCCTGAAGCGGTCGCTGGACCGGACCGTGACCGAGCTGGAGGCACTGGGCGCACTGCCCGACCCGATCGAGGAGGAACCCGCGTGAAGGGCCCCGAATTCGACCTGAGTCAGCCCCTCGGTGGCCCACGCTGGGGCGAGGGACGTCGTGATTCCCGCAGCGACCGCGTGGTGGGCGAGGGCTTCCTCGGCGCCACCACCAGCAGCGATGCCGCCGCGACCGAGATCGGGCGGATCGTCGACGACTTCCTGGGCTCGATGCGCGCCGCGCTCGGGCAGGTGCTCGAGGCGCTGCCCGTCGACGCCGAGACCCTGGCCCCCGTGCGCGACATCGCCCGCACGGTCGACACCGCGCTGGCCACCGGCGACGTGAGCATGCTCTCCGGTCTGGTCGACTCCATCCAGACGGCGGGCGAGATCGTCGCCGCGCGGGTGACCGGCGGGTACGAGGTCGACGAGTTCGGGTTCGACGAGCACTTCCACCGCACCGTGTGGTTGCCCCTCTGGCGCCCGCTCTTCGAGCACTGGTTCCGCGTCGAGGTGATCGGCGCGGAGAACATCCCCGCCACCGACTCCGGACTGATCGTGTCCAACCACGCGGGCGTGCTCCCGCTGGACGGGCTCATGACCACCGTCGCGGTCAACGACCACGGCGGCCGCCCCCTGAGGCTGCTCGCCGCGGACCTCGCGATGACGCTGCCGGTGTCCGCCCCGTTCGCCCGGCGGGCCGGCGCCACGCTGGCCTGCGCGGCCGATGCGGAACGGCTCCTCGAGGCGGGCCATGTGGTGGCCGTGTGGCCCGAGGGCTTCAAGGGGCTGGGCAAGCCGTTCGCCGACCGCTACCGGCTGCAGCGGTTCGGCCGCGGCGGGTTCGTGGCCACCGCGCTGGCGGCGGGCTCGCCGATCATCCCGTGCTCGGTCGTGGGCTCGGAGGAGATCTACCCCAAGCTCGGCGAGATCCCCGCCCTCGCCCGGCTGCTGGGCCTGCCGTACATGCCCATTACGCCCACGTTCCCGTTGCTCGGCGGCCTCGGCGGGATCCCGTTGCCCACCAAATGGACCATGGAGTTCGGCGAGCCCATCGAGACCGGGCATCTCAGCCCCGACGCCGCCGACGACCCGATGGTGGTCTTCGAGATCACGGACCAGGTGCGCGAGACCATCCAGAACACCCTGTTCCGCAATCTCGCGCGGCGCAGCAGCGTCTTCTTCGGCTGAGACCACCCGACTAGCTGTACTGGCCACAGACCCCTGTGTCGCCGGTCGGCGCGGGCGGGCAGCGCGCGGCTCAGAAGAGGCGTCGGGCCCGGCCCAGTGCGCGGATCCCGTAGGGGGAGCGGGCCGCCGCGGCCACACCGCCGACCGCGAGCACACCGGGCATCGCCTTCTTGGCGGCCTTGCGCACGGTGCGGAAATCCTTGATGTCCCAGCCGTTCTCGGCCGCGTACTTGCGCAGCTTGGAATCCGGGTTGATGGCCACCGGGTTCCCGACCTGCGTCAGCATGGGCATGTCGTTGAAGCTGTCCGAGTAGGCGTAGCACCTGGACAGGTCGAAGTCCTCGGAGTCGGCGAGCGCGGCCACGGCGTGCGCCTTGCCGGGGCCGTGCAGGATGTCGCCCACGAGGCGCCCGGTGTAGACCCCGCCCTCGTTCTCCGCGACGGTGCCGAGCGCGCCGGACAGTCCCAGTCGCGTCGCGATGACGCGGGCCAGCTCGACGGGGGTGGCCGTCACCAGCCACACCTGCTGGCCGGCGTCGAGGTGCATCTGCACGAGGGCCCGGGTGCCGGGCCAGACCCGGTCGAGCATCGAGCCGTCCACGACCTCCTCGCTCAGCTGCGTCAGCTCGGTGACCGTGTGCCCCTCGACAAAGCTCAGTGCTTTCTCCCGGCCCGCCGCCACGTCGTCGGCGTTCTCCTTGCCCGAGACCCGGAACTTGAGCTGCGTCCAGGCCATGCCCGCCACGTCGCGACCGGTGAAGAACTTGTGCTTGGCCAGCCCGCGCGCCAGCAGGAGGATCGAGGCGCCCTGGATGAGGGTGTTGTCCACATCGAAGAACGCGGCGACGCGAGGGTCGGGCACAAAGGGCTCGACCGCGTGGTCCTCGTCCGCCTCGGCGACCTCCGGCGCCTCGACCGGCGGCTCCGCCGGGCCCTCGATCTTGACGGCGTTCTTGGCGGAGGCCTCACCGGCCACACGCTGGTCACGGGCATTGCGGCGGCGCCAGATCAGCCGGCTGGCGGCCCCGATGATGTCCGCTCTCCCCGGGAACCGGAAGCCGGTCGCGTCCTCGTCGTGACTCTCGTTCACCGGGATGGACCTCCTCAGGTCGTCGCACCCCATCCTAGGGCAGGCCCGTAGCGGTCGGGCACTATCGAGGCATGGTGCACACGGTGACCCTGCTGACACGCGAGGGCTGCGGGAGCTGCGTCCGCGTCCACGATCAGATCGCCCCGCTGTGCGCGGCGGCGGGCGCGGCCGTGGAGGTGGTGGACGTGGACCTGGCCGGGGACCGGGAGCTCGCCCTCGAGTACGGCGACCGCCTCCCCGTCGTCCTGGTGGACGGTGCCGAACACTCGTGTTGGGAGGTCGACGACGACGAGCTCGCCGCGGACCTGGCCCGGCCGGAGCGCTTCACAGACTGAGGCGCCCCGGCCGTCCCGGAACGGGCAGGGTCTAGACGAAGACGGCGATGACGACGTTCACCAACGCGAGCACGCCGGCGATGTGCACGAGCGTGGGGTTGGCCGCGCCGCGCTTCTGCTTGCCCGCCGAGATCTCGGCCAGTGCCACCACGGCCAGCGCGATGAGCAGTTTGATGCCGAGCTTGGTGTGGTTCACGTCCAGATCGTCGGCGATGGCCACGCCCATCAGTGCCAGCCCGGTGAGCAGCTGGAGCCGTGCACCCCACACCATGACGGTGTTGATGCCGCTGCGCTGCGTGGCGGCGACGAAATAGCCGCCGATGAGTGCGGCCATGAACAGCAGATGCAGGAGGACAAGAATGTCATAAAGGGTAGTCACGGGCCCGATTCTACGGTTCGGGGGCCGGGCGCCGGGCATAGCATCCGCCCCGGGGACGGTTTTGTCCCGGGGTGTCATGCGGGTTACGGTGGATCGCGTTGCGGGTCGAACGAAGGCTCCGGCCACGGCCGTCCCGGAGGGCGAAGACCATTCGGTTCTCGTCTGAACACAGCCGTGCACATCGACAGGAGACGACCGACTGTGGACCAGCGTTCCGCGTGTGTGTCCGGCGGTCTCCCGTCAATTCTGGCACGGGGCGATTTCGCGCCCGCGCCCGGGGGTCGTAGGTGAGCATTCTTCTCGTGGGCATGTCCCACCACAGTGCGCCGGTCGCCCTTCTCGAGGCGGCGGCGGTGGCCGAGTCCGACCGGGACGCACTCACCGAGGAACTGACGACGGGAGCGCACGTCGGCGAGGCGATGATCGTCGCCACCTGTAACCGCGTCGAGGTCTACGCGGCCGTGGGCGCCTTCCATCCGGCGCTCGACGACGTGGTGGGCCTGCTGTCCCGCCACTCGGGCCTGTCGTTGGACGAGCTGAGCCGGCACCTCTACGTCCGGTACTCCGAGTCCGCCGCCGAGCACCTGTTCTCCGTGGCATCGGGTCTGGACTCGATGGTCGTGGGGGAGCAGCAGATCATCGGTCAGATCCGCACCGCGTACCAGTCCGCCTCGGACATCGGCACCGCGGGCACCACCCTGCACCGGCTCGCGCAGCAGGCGCTGCACGTGGGCAAGCGGGTGCACACGGAGACGGGTATCGACTCCGCCGGGGCCTCGGTGGTCTCGGTGGCCCTGGATCGGGCCGCGCAGATCCTCGACGGCGACACCCTGGACGGGCGACGGGCGGTCGTACTCGGCGCCGGCGCGATGGGCGGACTCGCCGTCGCACACCTGAGTCGTAACGGGATCGAGCACATCGAGGTCACCAACCGCACCCCGGAGCGCGCCGAGCGACTGTCGGAGATCGCCCGCGACGCCGGCACGGAGGCCGAGGCGTTCCCGATCGACGAGCTCGCCGACAGGGTGGCCGGGGCCGACATCCTCTTCACCTGCACCGGTGCCGTCGGAACCGTGGTCACGCTGGGCGACGTCCACACGGCGTTGTCCCGACGCGACGCCGAGCGGCCTCTCGTGATCTGCGATCTCGGCATGCCCCGGGACGTCGACCCGGCGGTCGCGGGGCTGCCCGGCGTCACCGTGCTGGGCATCGAGGCGCTCAAGGCCGACCCGGAGACGTCGGCGGCCGCGGCGGACGCCGACGCCGCCCGGACGATCGTCGACGCCGAGCTGGACGCGTACATGCAGGCCGAGCGGATGGCCGGCGTCGGTCCGCTCATCGGCCGGCTGCGTGGCCGCGGCGGCCAGGTGGTCGCCGCCGAGATGCGTCGGCTGGAGGCCCGGCTGCCGGACCTGGATCCCAAGGACCGCGACGAGGTGGCCAACACCGTGCGCCGGGTGGTGGACAAGCTGCTGCACCCGCCCACGGTGCGGTTCAAGGAGCTCGCCGCCCGCCCGGACGGAGAGAACTACGCCGAGGTGGTCCGCACCCTGTTCGACCTCGACAGCGTGGACGAGGAGGCGTCATGAGCAGGACACTCAAGGTGGGCACGCGGGGGAGCAACCTCGCCACCACCCAGGCGGGGCACGTCCGCGACGCGCTCATCGCGGCCGGGTACCCGGCCGAGCTGGTGATCGTGCGGACCAGGGGCGACGTGGTGATGGCGCCGGTCGAGCGGATCGGCGTGGGCGTGTTCACCATGGAACTGCGGGCGGCGCTCGAACGCTGCGACTGTGACGTGGCCGTCCACTCGTACAAGGACCTGCCCACGGCGCGCGACGAGCGCTTCGCGCCCATCGCGGTGCCGCCGCGCGTGGACCCGTCGGACGTGCTCATCGCCCGCGACGGGTTGACGCTGGACACGCTGCCCGAGGGCGCGCGCGTGGGGACGTCGGCTCCTCGTCGTCGTTCCCAGCTCGCCGCCGTGCGACCCGACCTGGACCTGCGCCCGCTGCGCGGAAACATCGACACGCGCATGGGATACGTCACGGACGGGGAGCTCGACGCGGTGGTCCTCGCCGCCGCCGGCCTCGACCGCGTGGGGGTGGGCGAGCGCGCCACCCAGCGGTTCGGGATCGACCAGATGCTGCCGTCCCCGGCGCAGGGCGCCCTCGCCGTCGAGGCCCGCGCCGACGACGACGAGGCGGCGGCCGCCGTCGCGCTGCTGGACCACCTCCCCTCGCGCACCCGTGTCGTCGCCGAACGGCGCCTGCTCGCGGACCTCGAGGCCGGCTGCACCGCCCCCGTCGGGGCGCGCGCCGAACTCCGGGACGGCGAGCTGACGCTGTATGCGGTGGTGGCCGCCCACGACGGGTCGACCGTGCTGCGCGCCGAGGGCACCAGCCGTACGGCAGAGCATCCCGACGGCCCGGTGGCCGCCGCCGACGAGTTGGGACGCCGCCTCGCGGCGGACCTGCTCGGCAGGGGGGCGCGCGACCTCATGGCCGACGAGCAGTCCGAGGAACGGGACCCGCTCGTACCGCGAGAATCCACGACGGCGCCACCGACCGTCGGCGAATCCTGACCCCCGGTACTCCCATTTTCGCGCGCAGCCAGCGCGCGGCACCCACACCACGGAGAGACGAACAATGACTCGAGCACGTAACACCCGCCCCGGAACCGTCCGCTTCGTGGGCGGCGGACCAGGCAACGCGGGGATGCTCACCTGCCGGGCCCGCGAGGTCCTCGCCGGCACCGCGATCGTCTTCGCGGACGCCGACGTCTCCGCCGAGGTGCTGGCGCTCGTCGCCACCGAGGTCCCCGTGCCGCAGGAGCTGCTCGACGAGCGGCAGGCCGAGATGGACGCCGCCGTCGCCGACGAGAACAAGGCCGAGGTCAAGCGGCTCAAGGCGCTGCCCGCCCCCACCGCCGCCGACATCCGGCCCGTGCTGGGCGAGCCGGCCGCCGTCGCCAAGCAGGTCGCCACGGAGGCCAAGAAGGGCCACGACGTGGTGCGCCTGGTCACCGGTGACCCGATGACCGCCGACGCGACCGTCAGCGAGATCGCCGGTATCGGCCGCACGGTCGTGCCGTTCGAGGTGGTGCCCGGCGTCGCCGAGGCCACCGCCGTGCCGGCGTTCGCCGGGATCGCGCTCGGCTCCAACTACGTCTTCGCCGACGGCCGCGGCAAGATCGACTGGACGTCGCTGGTCGCGGGGCCCGGCCCGATCGTGCTGCGCACCGCCGCCCCGTACCTCGCCGAGGCCGCCTCCGCGATGGCCGAGCAGGGACTGGCCGCGGGGACCCCCGTCACCGTCACCGGCTCGGGGTCGCTGTGCGCCCAGAAGTCGGCCGACGGCACCCTGGCCACCATGGCCGAGGTCGGCCGCGAGATGGAGGGCGACCTGGTGGTGACGATCGGTAAGTCCGCCGGCGAGCGCCACCGTCACCAGTGGTGGGAGTCCCGCGCCATGTTCGGCTGGAACGTGCTGGTCCCGCGCACCAAGGCGCAGTCCGCCGAGATGAGCGACCGGATCGCCGAGCACGGTGCCGTGCCCGTCGAGGTCCCCACGATCGCGGTGGAGCCGCCCCGCAGCCCGGCGCAGATGGAGCGGGCGGTCAAGGGGCTGGTCGACGGCCGCTACCAGTGGGTCGTGTTCACCTCCACCAACGCCGTGCGCGCGGTGTGGGAGAAGTTCTGCGAGTTCGGCCTGGACGCGCGTGCCTTCTCCGGCGTCAAGATCGCCTGCGTGGGGGAGGGGACCGCCGCCCGCGTCCGGGAACTGGGCATCGAGCCCGAGCTGCTGCCGTCGGGTGAGCAGTCCAGCCTGGGGCTGCTCGAGGTGTTCCCGCCGTACGACGACGTGCTGGACCCCGTCAACCGCGTCCTGCTGCCCCGTGCGGACATCGCCACGGAGACACTGGCCGAGGGGCTGAGCAACCAGGGATGGGAGATCGAGGACGTCACCGCGTACCGCACCGTGCGCGCCGCGCCCCCGGCCGCCGAGATCCGCGAGATGATCAAGACCGGCGGGTTCGACGCCGTCTTCTTCACCAGCTCCTCCACCGTCCGCAATCTCGTCGGGATCGCGGGCAAGCCGCACGCCCGCACGCTCATCGCGTGTATCGGCCCGCGGACCGCCGAGACCGCCGCGGAGTTCGGACTGCGCGTGGACGTGCAGCCGGAGAACGCCTCGGTGCTCGAGCTGGTCGACGCCCTGGCAGTGCACGCCGAGCACCTGCGCGAAGCCGGCGAGCTGCCGCCTCCCCGCCGGCGGGCCCGCCGCCGCTGACGCGGGGCCACGACTACCCTGGGACCCGTGAGTGCTGAGACCGGTCCCGTAGTCCGTCCCCGTCGCCTGCGTACGACCCCCGCGATGCGCAGGTTGGTGTCCGAGACCTCCCTCCGCGCGCAGCAGTTGGTCCTCCCGGCGTTCGTCGCCGACGGGATCGACGAGCCGCGGGCGATCTCCTCCCTTCCCGGGGTCTCGCAGCACACCGTCGACTCGCTGCGCCGAGAGGCCGCCGCCGCCGCGGAGGCCGGGCTCGGCGGGATCATGCTGTTCGGCGTCCCCCGGGACGAGGACAAGGACGCCACCGGCAGTTGCGGCGCCGCGGCGGACGGGATCCTCAACCGGGCGCTCACCGCCGTGCGCGACGAGGTCGGCGACGACCTGCTGGTGATGGCGGATACGTGCCTCGACGAGTTCACCGACCACGGCCACTGCGGTGTCCTCGGCACGGACGCCCGGGGCGAGCAGGTGATCGACAATGACGCCACGCTCGCCGCCTACGGCGAGCTGGCGGTGGCCCAGGCGGCCGCCGGCGCGCACGTCGTTAGCCCGAGCGGGATGATGGACGGCCAGATCGGTCGGATCCGCGAGGCGCTCGACTCCGCCGGCCACCACGACGTGGCGCTCCTCGCCTACAGCGCCAAGTACTCGAGCGCCTTCTACGGCCCCTTCCGTGAAGCCGTGGGCTCCTCGCTCCGCGGCGACCGCCGCACCTACCAACAGGACCCGGCCAATGCGCGCGAGTCGCTCCGCGAGGTCCGGCTGGACCTCGAGGAGGGGGCGGACATGGTGATGGTCAAACCCGCCCTGTCCTACCTGGACATCCTGCGGCAGACCGCGGAGGTCTCCGATGTGCCGGTGGCCGCCTACCAGGTGTCCGGGGAGTACGCGATGATCAGTGCCGCAGTCGAGCGGGGCTGGATCGACCACGACCCGGCCGTCATGGAGTCACTGACCTCCATCCGTCGCGCGGGGGCCGACATCGTCCTGACCTACTGGGCCCTGCACGCCGCCCGCCTCCTCGCCGACGGCTGGCGGGTGTGATGGCGGCCCAGGACGGCCCCTGGCGCCCGCCCGCCCAGACCGAGCGGGACGACACCGAACCGACGCCCCCGCCACCCGACGACATCCACACGGCGTGGGTCCTGTGGATGGCGGCGGCCGGCTTCGCGCTCGTCGGCATGCTCCTCAACGCCCTCACCTCGCGGTTCGAGGACATGCCCGCGGCCACCCGGGAGGCCGTCGAGGACGCGGCGGCGGAGGCGGGAGATGCCGCGCCGTCGATCGACGGGGTGTTCACCGCCGCCATGGTCATCGGTGCGGGACTGGCCGTCGTCGTCGCCGCCCTGACGGTGTGGCTGGCCTTCCGCATGCGGGCCGGAAAGGGCTGGGCACGCACCCTGCTCGACCTCGCCGCGATCTTCCTCCTGGTGGACGCCGTCTCGGTGGTGGTGGGCGTCTTCGGAGGCATGGCGATCGCCTCCTCCGGCGGCGAGGTGGTCACCTTTGTCGCGCTCTCGTGCCGGATCCTCGCCGGCCTGTGCGCGGCCACCGCCGTGTGGCGTCAGCACACCGCCGAGTCCATGCAGTTCACCAGCGGAGGCCCCCGTGCCGGCGCCTGAGCGCGTTCTCTACGCCGAGGACGGCTGGAGCTGGGCGTGGATCTTCGCCGCGCCGCTGTTCTGCCTGGCCGCCGCACTGTTCGAAGTGGTCACCGGCGCCCCGGTGCACTGGCTCATGCTCACGGTCTGCGCGATCGCCTCGGCCCTCTGCCACGGCGTGATGATCGCGGCCACCCGCGTCCACGGCCATGTCCGGCTCACGGAGACCACGTACACGCAGGGCACCGAGGACGTGGAGCTCGACCGCGTGGCCGAGGTGCTGCCGCTGCCGGCGGACGGTGACCCCGAGGCGTCATGGGAGACCGCGCGCACGCTCGGTGAGCTGCGACAGGTCCCGCGCCGGCGTCGCTCGGTGGGGCTGCGACTGGATACCGGTGGCGAGGTCCGCGCCTGGGCCCGCGATGCCCCCGCGCTGCACGCCGCGCTCGAATCCGCCGTGGGGGAGGGCCGCGCATGAGTGCCCGGCGCCCCGCCGCGGTGGCCGTCGTCGCCCTGCTCCTCGCGATCGTGCTGTGGTGGCTCGCGCGGGACGTCGTGATGGTGGACCCCCCGATGGTCGATCCGGCCGGTGGCCCGCCGGTCGAGGGGCAGATCGAGCGCACCGTCACCGACCCCTGGTTCCTCGTCGCGGCCACCGTGGCGGCGGGGGTGGCGCTGCTGTCGGCGTCGCTCGCGATCCTCAGGTCCCGCTCGCCCCATCTTCGCTGATACAGCAACTGTTCGAGGGCATTTCAGGAGGCGCGCGCCCGGTCCGGTAACGATCGGATGACGGTTCCCTGAGGGCCCGCCGGTGCGTTCCCCGTGCGGTGGGTCACCGGCTACATTTGTGACGGTTCGGAACGCGTGTGGCGGTCGTGAAAGCGGGATCCCACGGCGTCCGGCCCGCAGGAGAATCATCTACACCACAGGGAAACGGGGATCGGTGCAGCCGTCTAGCACTTTCGTTGGCGCCACCGCGGTCGTGGGAGCGGTCGCACTCATGGGGACGGGGATGGCTTCGGCCGCCCCGATCGAGTGGGAAGAGTGCACGGACATGCTCGGGGTCGAGGCGGAGTACACGCCCGACGGACTCGAGTGCGGCACCCTGGAGGTCCCGGTCGACTATTCGGAGCCGGACGCCGAACAGACCCGGATCGCACTGACCCGCATCAAGGCCTCGTCCGGCCAGTCACGGTCCACCGTGTTCGGCAACCCCGGCGGCCCCGGCGTCTACGCCCTCAACTTCTGGAACCCCGGCCCGGACGGCGCCCAGCCCGCGGGGCTCTACAACAACCACGATCTGGTCGCGGTGCAGCCGCGCGGGCTGTTCGGTTCCGACCCGATGGTGTGCGACGCCTCCTTCGTGGGCCCCACCTCGCAGAACCAGCTGCACGACGCCTGCTACGGCACCGACCCCGACTACATGGCGTCGATGACCACCGAGAACGCCGCCCGCGACATGAACGCGGTGCGCGAGGCGCTCGGCCACGCCGAGATCGACTACGTGGGTGTCTCCTACGGCACCGCGATCGGCACCGACTACGCCACCCTGTTCCCCGAGCACACCGGGCGCATGGTGCTGGATTCCAACACGCATCCGGACTGGCGGTGGTCCGAGCAGGCCGAGCAGGGGGCGCTCGCCCAGGAGGACCGCATCAACGACATCTTCTCCTGGATCGCCGAGCGGGACGACTACTACGGGCTCGGTGACACCCCGCTCAAGGTGTTCCACTCGTGGAAGTGGGTCACCGACCAGGAGGTCGGCGGGCCCGCCAACCTGACCCCGCCGCCGGCCGAGACCCGCGACCTGCCCGTCGAGCTCCGCGGCACGCAGATCGAGCAGCCCGCGATCGACGTGATCAACGGGACCGCGCCGACGCGCGCCCGGGTCGAGGGGTTCGCCCGCGCAGCCGCGCTGCAGGGGCTGACCAACAACGCCACGACCGGCCTGTTCGACTCGACCGTCGGTGCCACGTACTCCGAGCAGGCGTGGCCGATGCTGGCCCACATGCTCAAGTACTACAACGACGGCGGCACCATCGCCCGGGTCGACTACCCGACGGCAGCCAAGATCGTCGACGCCAAGGAGAACCGCTCACCGGTCCTGCGGACGGATGTCGAGATGAACTCGATCATCACGTGCAACGAGACGGCCGAGTCCCCCTCTCAGCTGGGCGTGATGGCGGCGTCCGTCGACAAGGCCACGGGCGGCAACCAGCTCACGACCCGCGCCGCCGCCGAGGCCGCCGGTGACGACTGTGTGGGCTGGGAGCCGGTGGCGGAGACCATCACCCCGAACGGCGACGAGCTCGACGAGAAGCCACTGATCCTGCACGCCGAGAAGGACGCCGTCACGCCCATCGCCGGTGCCGAGGCGGTGCTCGACGCACTCGGCGGTCACCTGGTGACCGTCAGCGGTGGGGACCACGGTCACTTCCGGACCGGCAACGAGGCCGTCGACGACCTGGTGATGAACTTCCTGGAGAACGGCACCGTCGACCAGACCACGGTCGAGGGGCACCCCACGCCCGACCCGCTGCCCAAGTGGAGCCAGGCCGAGCGTGAGGCCGCCGAGCAGGCCGGGATGGCCGCGCAGCCCGTCGACGGCGCGGACGACTGGTACGGCATCCACCGCGACGCCGGTGAGGCGCCCGCGCCGCAGCAGGCCCAGGCACCGGAGCAGGCCCCGGCGCCGATGGCAGGCTCGGTCGCGGCCCCCGCTGCCGAGGCGACCCCTGCCCCCGCCCCGGCTCCCGCGCCGGCTCCCGCGCCGGTGGTGCCGAGCCCGCAGGAGCTACAGCAGCAGGCGGAGCAGGCGGTCCAGGACGTGGCGGGCCAGATCGACGAGGCCGCCAAGTCCCTGTTCACCCCGCCGGCCCCGCCCGCGGCGCCCCAGGGCTGACACCTTTGACACACTGGGGGCGTGAAGTCTGCGAGTGAGCCCCTCCCGACCCCGACCGGCCTGGCCGGCACCACACGATCGGCGGCACTGTTCGCCGAGGCCCGCGAGCTGATCCCCGGCGGGGTCAACTCCCCGGTGCGAGCGTTCGACTCCGTGGGCGGAACCCCGCGCTTCATGCAGGAGGCGCGGGGTTCCCGTATGACGGACGTCGACGGCAACTCCTACATCGACCTCGTGTGCTCGTGGGGGCCGATGATCCACGGCCACGCGCACCCCGAGATCGTCGACGCCGTCCGCGAGACCGCCGCCCGCGGGCTGAGCTTCGGCACGCCCGCCGCCGGCGAGGTGGACCTGGCCCGCGAGATCATCTCCCGCACCTCCGTGGAGGAGGTCCGGCTCGTGAACTCGGGCACGGAGGCCACCATGAGCGCCGTCCGGCTGGCGCGCGGGTTCACCGGGCGCACCAAGGTGGTCAAGTTCTCCGGCTGCTACCACGGCCACGTGGACGCACTGCTCGCGGACGCCGGCTCGGGAGTCGCCACGTTCGCGCTCCCGGATTCGCCCGGCGTCACCGGCGCCACGGCCAACGACACAATCGTCGTGCCCTACAACGACATCGAGGCCGTCCGACTCGTCTTCGCCAACCACGGCAGCGAGATCGCGTGCGTGATCACCGAGGCGGCCGCCGGGAACATGGGCACCGTGCCGCCGCTGCCCGGGTTCAACGAGGAATTGCGCACCCTCTGCTCCGACAACGGCGCCCTGCTGGTGGTGGACGAGGTCATGACCGGCTTCCGCGCCGGCGAACGCGGATGGTGGGGGATCGACGGCGTGGCCGGCGACCTGACCACCTTCGGCAAGGTCATGTCCGGTGGCCTCCCGGCCGCCGCGTTCGGTGGGCGTGCCGACGTGATGTCCCACCTCGCGCCCGCGGGCCCCGTCTACCAGGCGGGCACCCTGGCGGGGAACCCGGTCGCCGTGGCCGCGGGTCTGAAGTCGCTGCAGCTGGCCGACCACTCCTGCTACTACACGCTGCAGACCAACGCGGACCGGCTCGAGGACCTGCTCGGCAACGCCCTGCACGCGGCGGGCGTCGCGCACACCGTCCAGCGGGCGGGCACCATGCTCAGCGTGTTCTTCACCGACCAGCAGGTGACGGACTACGCAGGCGCCGCGGCCGCCGAGTCGTTCCGGTACGCGCCGTTCTTCAACACGCTGCTCGATCGGGGCGTGTACGCGCCGCCGAGCGCGTTCGAGACGTGGTTCGTGTCCACGGCGCTGACGGACGACGACTTCCAGCACATCGCGGACGCCCTGCCGGTCGCCGCGGAGGCCGCTGCGGCCGCGACCCCGCCGGAGGGCGCGCGATGAGCCTGCGCGGTCGGCTCTCCGTGCCCAAGGCCGGACCCACCTCATTGCCCATCCCCCTGCGCGGAGAACACCCCGGCCCCGCAGACGAGCCGCCCGCGCTCGGAGGCCTCGCCGCCCCGGCCGCCCCCGCGGTCGACACCACCGGCCGGCCGACCGAGGGGGCCGAGGTCTATGGCGCCGAGCCCGGCACGATCGCCGCGCCGGGCGAGCCCGGCTCGTCGTCGTCACCGTCGTCGGCGCCCCGTGACGCGTCCGCCCGCGGCACCGAGACGCAGACCATCGTGCACCTGGTGCGGCACGGCGAGGTCCACAACCCGGAGGGGGTCCTCTACGGTCGCCTGCCCGGCTTCCGACTGTCCGAGCTGGGCCGCAGTCAGGCCGAGACCGTGGGCCGGGTGCTGGGGCAGGGGCACGACATCGTCTCGATCGTCGCCTCCCCGCTGCAGCGGGCCCAGGAGACCGCCGCGCCGCTCGCGGAGACGCTGGGTCTGCCGGTCGGGATCGACGAGGACATCATCGAGGCCGAGAACCGCTTCGAGGGCAACAAGGTCGGCGGGCGCGACGGCGCACTGCGCAATCCCCGCTACTGGCCCGTGCTCGTCAACCCGCTGCGGCCGTCGTGGGGCGAGCCGTACCTGCAGATCGCGCACCGCATGATCGGGTCCGTGTACTCCGTCCTCGACGCCGCCCGCGGCCACGAGGCGGTGCTGGTGAGCCACCAGCTGCCCGTGTACACCACCCGGCGGTTCCTCGAGGGCCGGCGGCTGTGGCACGACCCGCGGTCCCGTCAGTGCTCTCTTGCGTCGATCACCTCGTTGGTGTTCGAGGGACGCACGCTCCGCGACATCGTCTACTCGGAGCCGGCGGGTGCCTCCGATCCGTCGCAGACAGGAGCCTGACCGATGCGCCTCAAGTCCACTCTCGGCGCCCTGTTGATGGTCGGTGTCCTCGGTGCCGGTTGCGCCACCGGCACGGACGCCGTGGCGCAGGGCGAGACATTCGAGTTCATCAGCCCCGACGGCCAGCTCGAGATCTACTACGACCCGCCGGCCGATCGTAAGCCGGTCGACCAGATCACCGGCCCGGACATACTCGACCCCGACACCACGCTCAACCTGCAGGAGGACCACGCGGGGGAGGTCGTGGTCCTCAACACCTGGGGCCAGTGGTGCGGGCCGTGCCGGGCCGAGGTCGACGATCTGCAACGACTGCAGGACGAGTTCGGCCCGCAGGGCGCCACCGTGTTCGGCATCAACCTGCGGGACCCCAACAGGCAGAAGCCCGTCGACTTCATCGAGGACAACGGCGTCACCTACCCGTCGATCTGGGACCCCAGCAACGCCGCCGTCGCCGCGCTGCACGGATTCCCGACCTCGGTCGTGCCCACGACTCTGCTGCTGGACAAGCAGCACCGCGTGGCCGCCGTGTTCCTGGTCGAGATCACCGACGACAAGCTCCACGACACCATCGAGCGCCTGCTGTCCGAGGAGGTCAGCCCGGCGTGAGCCCGGACGTGATCGTGCTCGCCCAGAGCGTGGGGGAGAGCTTCCAGCAGACGGCGGCCAGCGGGCCGATCCTGCTCGCCCTGGGAGCCTGCCTGCTCGCGGGGCTGGTGTCGTTCGCCTCTCCGTGCGTGATCCCGCTCGTCCCCGGCTACGTCGCGTACCTGGCCGGCGTCGTGGGCGCCGAGCGGCCGCCGGTCACCGCGGTCGCCGCCGAGCGTCAGCGCGCCGCGGCGGCGACCATGACGCTCGAGGAGCGTCGCTCCCGGCGGAGCTCGCGCCTGCGCGTGGTGGGCGCATCGCTGCTGTTCGTCGCCGGCTTCACGGTGGTGTTCGTCCTTCTCAGCGCCATGGTCCTGGGAACGGTGCAGTACCTCGCGCCCCAGCAGGAGCTCCTCCAACGGCTGGGCGGCGTGGTGACCATTGTCATGGGCCTGGTCTTCATCGGTCTCGTCCCCGCCCTGCAGCGGGATACCCGGATGCAGCCCAAGGCATTGTCGACCTGGGTCGGCGCGCCGTTGTTGGGCGCAGTGTTCGCCCTCGGCTGGACACCGTGCCTCGGGCCCACGCTGGCCGCCGCGCTCTCGGTGGCCGCCGGTACCGGTGTCGACGCGGCCCGCGGCGTCCTGCTGATCGTGGCGTACTGCCTCGGGCTCGGCCTGCCGTTCGTCCTGGTGGCGTTCGGCTCCACGTGGGCGATGCGGACGGTCGGCTGGCTGCAGCGCAACACCCGGCGTATCCAGGTCTTCGGCGGCGTCATGCTGATCATCGTGGGCCTGCTGCTGCTCTCGGGCCTGTGGGCCGAGTTCGTGTACTGGCTGCGCGACTTCGCCATCTCGGACACCACGCTGCCGATCTGACCCGGCCGCCTGCCCGATCGGACTCCCGCCCGAGCAGGCGCACCGGCGTCAGTCCTGAGAGTCCACCACCCCGCGCAGGCCCCCCTCGCCGAACAGTGGCTCGAGCATCGGGGAGAAATCGGGGCCCCGCCGCAGCTGCTGTCCGCCGTCGACATTGATCACCTGTCCGGTCAGCCATGTGGAGCCTTCGCCGAGGAGGAATGCGGCGAGTCGGGTGATGTCGTCGACCCTGCCGATCCGGGGCAGGGGCGTGTTGACCCGGTAGTCCTCCGCGAGCGCCGGGTCACCCAGGACCGGCTCGACCAGCTCGGTCTCTATCAGCCCGGGCCGGATCCCGTTGACGCGCACGTTGCTCGGCCCCAGCTCGTCCGCGCCCAGCCGTACGAGGTGGTCGACCGCGGACTTGGTCACCCCGTACGCGCCGAACCATCGGTGCGTCGTGCTCGCGGCGATCGATGAGATCGCGACGAACGACCCACCTCCGGCGGCCACCAGCGCCCTCGCCGAATGCTTGAGCGTGTACATCATGCCGTTGACGTTGAGATCCACCGTCCGCTTCCATGCCCCGGTGTCCATCTGCGTCACCGGGCCGATGGTCTCACTTCCTCCGGCGCAGGCGACCACGCCGTCGAGCCCGCCCCCGTGCTCCATGGCGGCCCCGACCGCCCCGGCCACCGCGTCTTCGTCGGTGACGTCGGCGACGTGTGCGTGGACGGTGCCGGCTCGGCCGGTCTCCTCGCCGATGCGTCCCGCCACCTCGTCCAGGCGGTCGGCGCGCCGCCCGACAATCGTCACGAGCGCTCCGCGGCGAGCCATCTCCTCGGCCATCCCTGCTCCGATTCCGCTGCCGCCGCCGGTGACGAGGACTGATTTCTCCTGCATATCCATACCCTGAGACTAGAACGTGTTCTCGTTCGTCGTCCGGCGAACCGGCGGCTCAGCCCGCCCGCGCGTGCTGTGCACAGGCGCACGGCTCCGTCGGGTGATCAGGAGCGCACGTTCCGCCGCCGTGCCAGGGTCTCGAACAGGAAGACCCACTGCTGCGCGGTCAGGTCCCGGGGCAGCGCGTCCGGTCGCACCCCGGCGCGCGTGAGGGCCGGGCGGACCGCGCCCGCGCGCGATCGGGGCACCGCGCCTGCCAGGATCGCCGCGATGCCGCGGCCCCTGCCGGCGAACGCAGCGTGGACGAACTCGCGGTACGCGCCTTTCTCCCTCCTCGCGACGAGCGGAGTGGCCCGGCGGGTCAGCTCCAGCAGGCCCCCGTCGACCGTGGGACGCGGATCGAAGGCGTGACGGGGCACCTGCCGGTGGAGCGTGAACTCGATCCACGGCCACCACTGGGCGGTCATCATGGTCGCGCCTCCCACCCCGGCGCGCCGCCGGGCGACCTCCCACTGCACCACCAGGACCGCTGCCTCCGACGACGGACTGTGCAGGACCTTGCGGAGGATCGCGGTGGTGAGGTGGAAGGGCAGGTTGCCCACGATCACGTGCGGGGTGGCGGGTAGGCGCCAGTCCACGAAGTCGGCGTGCACCAGCTCGACCCCGGTGGGCACGGAGGCGCGCAGGTACTCGATGGCCCGCCCGTCGATCTCCACCGCGGTGAGCGGGCGGCCCAGTTCTAGTAATGGGCGGGTGAGATTGCCGTGACCGGGTCCGATCTCGATGATCGGCCCCGTCGTGTCGGCGACCGCACTGATTATCGAATCGATCGTGCGGGTGTCGGTGAGGAAGTTCTGGCCGTGCTCGTGACGACCGCCCCGGAAGGTGGGCATGGGAAGAGACGCTCCGGATGTCGTGCGTGCGTCCGGGCATGCGAGAGCACCGCCCGGCTGGACCGCGGGGCGGCGGATGCGTCCTTCGACAGGTAAGGATCCGCCGCTAGAAGCGGCGGTCCCCGGATGATCGCGTGAGCGGCGCAGCAACACATGGGTGGCAGTCTAACAACCGACCGGCGCCGACCCTCAGAAATCGCTCAGGTCGTGCCGACTAATCTGGTACGGAACCGGCGTCACCCCGGCCCACGGGCGCCCTCGAGGCGTCCGGGCCGGGGAGACGCGCCGCGAACCTCAGATGGACCCCATGTCGAGAACCGCCTCAGTCAGAGCCTTCCTCCGCAACTCGTGGCGCACGCTCACCGCGATGCGCACGGCCCTGATCCTTCTCTTCCTCCTCGCGATTGCGGCGATCCCGGGGGCCCTCCTGCCGCAGCGCAATCTCAACGAGGGCAACGTCAACGAGTACATCGCCGAGAACGGCTGGCTGGGCGAGTTCTACGACACGCTGCAACTGTTCGACGTGTTCTCCAGCTGGTGGTTCACGGCGATCTACGTGCTGCTGTTCATCTCCCTGATCGGCTGCCTCACGCCCCGGTCCTTCGAGCTGGTCAGGCAGCTGCGCACCCCGCCGCCGGTCACGCCGCGCAACCTCTCGCGGATGCCGCATCACGCCACGTATCGCACCTCGGCCACGCCGGAGCAGGCGGCCGATCAGGTGGAGGCCGCGCTCAAGGGTTTCCGCGTCCGCCGCAACGACGGTGACGGGCGTGTGAAGGGGGCCATCGAGTTCTCCTCGGAGCGCGGCTACCTGCGCGAGGTGGGCAACATCGTCTTCCACTTCGGTCTGCTCGCGCTGCTCATCTTCTTTGCCGCCGGCAAGTTCGTGTACGCCGAGGGGATGCGGGTGGTGATCGCCAGCGAGGACTCGCCCGCGTTCTGCAACACCACCCCCAGCGCGTACGACTCGTTCCGCGCGGGCCTGCTGGTGGACGGGACGGACCTGGAGCCGTTCTGCATCGACGTCGAGGACTTCCGCGCCGACTACCTGCCCAACGGCCAGGCGGAGATGTTCACCTCCAACGTGCGGTACAGCGAGGAGGTGACGACCACCGACCCCGAGTCGTGGGAGCCCTACGAGATGCGCGTCAACCATCCCCTGCGGATGAGCGGTACCCGCGTCTACCTGCAGGGGCACGGATATGCGCCCACGTTCACGGTGACGTTCCCCAACGGCGAGACCCGCACCGACACGCAGCACTGGGAGCCGACGGACCTGATGACGTTCCTGTCCTCGGGCATGCTCCGCTTCGATCCGCCCGCCGGCATGTACCCGGAGCTGGCGGAACGACGGCAGAACCAGGTCGCCATCCAGGGACTGTTCGCCCCCACCGCGGAGTTCGACGGCACCATCCTGAGTTCGCGCTTCCCGCGCATGGACGACCCGGCGGTCGCGATCGACGTCTACCAGGGCGACGTCGGCCTGGATTCCGGCCGGCCCCAGAACATCTTCTCGCTCGACCAGTCACTCATCGAGTCGGGCGCCATGGAGCGGGAGGCACGCGTCAATCTCGAGCCGGGCGAATCCACGACCCTGCCCGACGGCACGGAGGTCCGCTTCGACGGCGCCGACGAGTTCATCAACATCCAGGTCTCCGACGATCCCACGCAGATCTGGGTCGGCGTGTCCGCGGTGGTGATGATGGGCGGGCTGGTCCTGAGTCTGATGATCCGTCGTCGTCGTATCTGGGCCCGGGTCACCACCGACGACGACCAGGTGACGCGGGTCGACCTCGGAGGCCTGGCCAAGACCGACAGGTCGGGCTGGGGGCGCGAGTTCGACGAGCTGCGTGACAAGCTAGTGAAGGTCGCCACCGCCACACCCGTGTTGCCCGGACCCGGAGACAAGGGCGACACTGCATCCAGTCACGGCACCGCCGATGACACTTCCAGGAAGGACGACACCCGGTGATCACAGCGATCCTGGCCCAGGGCTTACCCGTCGACGAGAACCTCGCCAACTACAGCGACCTCGCCTACCGCACCGCGTTCGGGCTGTACGCACTGGCGCTGCTGGCGTCGGTCGTCTACTACGCGGGGTTCCGTGTGCAGAAGACCGCCACGCGCGAGCTCGTCGCCACGGACGGCGAAGGGCTCACCGAGTCGTCGTCGATCACCGACACCGGCGACGAGGAGACCTCCTCGACGCGTGGTGCCGGGTGGGCGCGGATCACGCAGCTCTTCGTGTGCCTGGCCTTTGTCTTCCACGTGGGGTCGCTGGTGGTCCGCGCGTTGGCGATCGGCCGCTTCCCGTGGGGCAACATGTACGAGTTCATCTCGGTGACGTGTGCGCTCGGCGTGGTCGCCGCCCTGGTCTTCCTGCGTAAACCCGCATTCCAGGTGGCGTGGCCGTTCGTGCTGGTGCCGGTGCTGCTCCTGCTGTACTTCGGCGGCACCCACCTGTACTCGGAGGCCGCTCCGGTCGTCCCCGCGCTGCAGTCGTTCTGGTTCCCGATCCACGTGTCGATCGTGTCGCTGGGCTCCGGCATCTTCCTGGTCTCCGGTGTCGCCTCGGTCCTGCATCTGATCCGGGTGTGGCAGCCGCAGGGCGAGGAGAAGGGCTGGGCGGCCGGCCTGGCCCGCCCGCTGCCGAAGGCGGACACCCTCGACCGCCTGGCGTACCGCACGGCGGTGATCGCGTTCCCGATCTTCAGCGTGGGCATCATCCTGGGCGCCGTCTGGGCGGAGAGCGCCTGGGGCCGTTTCTGGGGTTGGGATCCCAAGGAGACCGTCTCGTTCATCTCGTGGGTCCTCTACGCCGTGTACCTCCACGCGCGCGCGACGTCCGGGTGGGGCCCCAAGCGGGCGTCGTGGATCAACATCGCCGGGTTCCTGGTGCTGATCTTCAACCTGTTCTTCATCAACATCGTGATCTCCGGACTGCACTCCTACGCCGGTCTGAACTGACGGCGGCGCAGCTGCGCACGGCCCTCCCGCCCGCATCCGCAGGCGGCACCACACCCGCAGGCGGTTGCTGTAGAAGTCCACGTTGCTACGCGTGTGGCTGCAGCAACCGCCTGCGTTTGCGCCGGTCCTGTGCATATCGGCGCGCAGGACGGCTGTGCGCCGACTCGGGAGCCTGCTCGGTTCACAGTTGCTCGAGTAGCTTCTTCCAGATCGGTCGCCAGTACTCGATGGCCTCGGCGGAGTCGAGCTTGGTGTGATTGACGCCCACTCTCGACTTGCCGCCTCTCGTGTCGCTGAAGTTCACGGCTACGCGGGTGCCGTCGGCGAGCGGGACGCGCCAGTAGCGCCACTTGTCAGTGCTCGACGTCGCGGCCTGCGACTCGACCGGGACTCCGCCGAACTCGTCGTGAGAGTCCACCACTGCCAGCCACGCCGTCAGCGCTGAGTCCTTGTCGCCCGGCACGGTGCGCGAGGCGGTGAGGTGAAAGTCCCCATCGCAGCTCTGGCCCGGGACGCGAAGACCGACCTGCTGTTCGTAGGCGACCGCAGTCCCCTGCGCCCACCACTCGCGTTGCCCGACGGACGCGGGCATGTGCTCGAGCGCCAGTTCGGCGATCGCGGTGTGGTTCCTCTCACGCGCTCCGGCGGCGTCGAGTATCTGCACCCATTCCGCCCACTGACGTCCGGTCGCGGTGGCGATGCCTGCGGTGTTCGACGGCGTGACCATGGCCCGAGTCTGCCGCACGAGCAGCCCCCCGCTCGTCGATTCGCGGCAGTGCGGTCGCTCGTCTTCAGGGCGGAAGTGTGTCTCCGGCTGTTGACCAGCCCGCCCGCACCGCATAACGCACCGGGGACTCCTGGAATCCGAGCCGCCACACCGGGAGGTCTTTCTCGAGACGATGGAAGACGTCGACGGTCCGCCCTCGCACAACGTGCAGACGCTCACCCCTGCCGACGGCGGAACGCTACTCGTGCTGGTCATCACCTACGAGAACCGGGAGCAGCGCGACATGATCCTCGGCACCGGCATGACCGACGGCACGGAGGGCGGCTACGCACGATTGGAGGCCGAGGTCCTGGTGGCCGCCTGAACCTGACAGGCGAGGGCGGGGGATGATCGCCCGGCGGCCCCTCGTCACACATCCCCCGGCAGCTTGTCCCTCCGCACGTCCCGCCAGATGGGCTGGCGCATCACGCCGTCGTCGGTGAACCCCTGGTGGCGCACCTCCACCACGAGCTCGGGCAGCACCCAGCGTGCGTCGCGGCGGGCCTCGCCGGGCAGGTCCTCCACGAATGGGCTGGACTTGCGGTGCAGGCGCGAGAGCTCGTCGAGGATCGCCTCGCGCTGCTTGTCGGTGAAGCCGGTGCCCACGCGCCCGATGTAGGTCAGGCCGGTCTCGGCGGGAACACCCAGCAGCAGCGATCCGAGCGAGCCCGACCGTCCGCCCTTGCCGGGCCGCCATCCCCCCACCACCGCGTCGGTGGTCGTGAGCAGCTTCTCTTTGATCCACGCCGTGGAGCGCCGCCCCGAGTGGTAGCGCGAGTCCCTCCGCTTGGCCACCACGCCTTCCCATCCGGCGTCCTCGGCCCGGGCGAGCGCACGATCGCCGGGCCCCTCGAGCACCGCCGGAACATGCACGCGCTCCACCTCCCGCAATCGCGGAGCGAGCAGCTCCAGCACCTCACGACGACGCTCCCACCGCTCGTTCCGCAGCCCGACTTCGTCCAATTCGAGGATGTCGAACACGAACAGCTCCACCGGGCTCACCGAGCGCTCCTTGCCCTCGGCGGCGGCCTGCTTGGCCAGGGACGCGAAGTCGGGCACACCGGCCTCGTCCGGCACCACGAGCTCCCCGTCGAGCACCGCCGGGGCCTCCAGCGCCTCGGCCAGACCGGGGAACCCGTCGGACAGCCACGTCATGTCCTTGCCGTTCCTGCTCACCAGCCTGGTCTGCGCGCCGTCGGTCGACGCGGTCACCCGGTAGCCGTCCCACTTGCCCTCGAAAGCCCATTTCTCGTCCGTCAGGGTGGTGACCGTGCCGGCCGTCGGGATCATGGGCAGCGGGGGAGCGGCCGGTCGGTCCTGCGACTGCGCCTCACCCCGGGACTGATCGAGCATGTACTGCACGATCCACTGGTTCTTCTCGGCGTTCGTCCGCACCAGGACGTAACGGCCGGAGACCTGCTCACCGCTGAGCCACACGATCACCTCGTCGTCGTGCCACTTCTCGCACTCATACACCCCGTGGTCCCAGACGCTCACGGTCCCGGCGCCGTATTCGCCGCGCGGGATGCGACCCTCGAACGTCTCGTACCCCAGTGGGTGATCCTCCGTGTGCACGGCGAGCCGCCGGTCGCGCGGCTCGGTCGGCAGGTTCTTGGGCACGGCCCACGAGACCAGGACGCCGTCGTGTTCCAGGCGGAAGTCGTAGTGGAGGCGGCGGGCGTGGTGCTCCTGGATCACGAACACCGGCCCCGCGGCCTCATCGCG
>DHCFD07801__coassemble_1194_pt1 | contig 26187 bp, 30 predicted proteins | sample DHCFD07801__metabat2_high_PE_018 | metagenome-assembled genome bin DHCFD07801 | reverse complement strand
CCCCGTCCGACCCGGACTCCACCGCCCCGCGGCCCGGGACCGGCGGCATCCCGCAGGTCACCCAGGGCAGCGTCCAGGACGCCGTGGGCACCGCGCTGCGCAAGGTCCTGGCCGGCGAGCGGCTCGACGCCTCGGAGATCACCTCGATCCTCACCGGGGGCCGCACGCTCGCCGACATCCCGCTGGACTCCGATTCGGTGAAGGAGCGGGCCGGGGACACCGCCTCGCTCGAGAAGCTGATCGGCGGCGACTTCGCGACGATCGCCACCCAGCTGTCCGGGCCGCTCGGCCGGGTCATCTCCGCGGTCCAGCAGTACGGTGACGTCTCCCTGGTCAAGACCGAGAAGGGTGCGCTGTACTCCTCCCCCGAGGCCGGCACCCACCCCGTGTGGGGCGCGATCGGCGACGCCTGGGCCTCGCAGGGCTTCGAGCGCGGACCGCTGGGGATGCCCACGTCCACGGAGGCCGAGCGTGAGGACGGCACGGTCGCGCAGGAGTTCGCGAACGGCACCCTGGTCTTCGACCCCGCCACCCGCGAGCTCAGCCTCGAGCCGAACCGCTGACCCCCGGCCGGCGGGTGACGCCGGCCGATCAGACCCGCGGGCCGGATCCCACCAGGTGTGCCCGCCGCCCCCACACACGGGGCGGCGGGCACACCGGGGAAGTGGTGGGGTCCGGTCCGCATCCCATTCCGGGCCTGCCCGGGCTCAGTGCCACCACCGACGAAGCACGTGCGCCAGGCCCGCCTCCGAGTTGGCCAGCGTGATCTCGTCCGCCGCCGCGTGGACCACCGGGATCGCGTTGCCCATCGCCACGCCGTGGTCGGCCCACCGCAGCATCTCCAGGTCATTGGGCATGTCGCCGAAGGCGACCGTGGCCGGCACCGCCGCCGGGATGTCCCCCCGGCGTGGCTCGACGCCCAGGCCGGTGGCGATCTCCGCCAGCGCGCTCGCCTTGGTCACGCCCCGCACCGCGAACTCGATGAGCCCGTCGGTCGTGGAGTAGGTGACGTCCGCGAACCCGTCGGCCTCCCCGCGCAGCGCCGCCACCATGTCGGCGCTGGCCATCCCGGGCATGCGGGCGAGCAACTTGAGGACCGGCCGCGCGAGCACCTCCTCGTGACCCACGTCGAGGTGCTCGGGCTGGATCCAGGCGTGTCGGTAGTCGGGGCTCGCCACGAACTCCGCGTCCGCGGCGTCCGCCCCCAGTCGCTCGGCGGCGATCCCGCACCCGGGGAGCCGGGACCTCAGGATCCTGTCGATCTGGTCGAGGGCGTCGGGGTCGAGCAGGCTGGTCCGGAGGAACTCGCCGGTCCCCGTGTCCATGATCACGGCGCCGTTGGCGCAGACGGCCAGCGGCGCGACCGGCAACTGCTCGACCACCGAGGGCAGCCACCGGGGCGGGCGCCCGGTCGCCAGGACGAAGGTCGACCCGTCCGCCACCAGGTCCGCGACCACCGCACGGTTGGCGTCGGGCACCCGCTCGTGGTCGTCGATCAGTGTGCCGTCGACGTCCGTCGCGACCAGCCCCGGTCGCCGCGCCGTCACCGGTCCCGGCGCTCCCTGCGGCGCATCCGCTCCTCGTGCTCCGCGTCGTCGAGCGCCGTGGCCTCCTCGAGGGTGGGCGCGGAGCCGCCGAGCCGGGCCGGCACCCAGGTGGCGCCCTCGGGGTAGGGGCCGTAGCGGCGGGCGTACTCGTCCTGCAGCCGCTCGAGGGTGGCCTGCATCCGGGAACGGAGGTCCTCGGTGCACGCATCCACCGGCCCGGTGGCCTGCACGGGCTCGCCGACCTCCATGAGGATCGGTACCCCGGGGCGCACCATGTTCTTGGGCAGCCCCTTGGTCCACACCCGCTGGGACCCCCAGATGGTGACGGGCAGGATCGGCACCCCGGCCTCCGCCGCCATCCGCACGGCGCCCGACTTGAACCCCTTGATCTCGAAGCTGCGGCTGATCGTGGCCTCGGGGAACACGCCCACGAGCTCGCCGGCCCGGAGGCGGTTGACGGCTTCCTCGAACGAGCCCCGCCCCGCCGTCCGGTCGACGGGGATGTGCTTGAGCTCGCGCATGATCGGGCCCGCCACCGGGTGGTCGAACACCTCGGCCTTGGCCATGTAGCGGATGAACCGCTTGTGCACGCGCGCCGGCAGCCCGGCGTAGACGAAGTCGAAGTAGCCGGTGTGGTTGATCACCACGACCGCGCCACCGACCGCCGGGAAATGCCGTTCCCCGCGCACCGTGATGTCCAGGCCCTGCACCTTGAACAAGGTGCGGGCGACGCCGATGATCCCCGTGTAAAGCAGCTCCACGCCGCCCAGCGTAGCGGTCCCGGGACGGGACCGGCCGCCACTGCCGGTAGGTTCGACCGCGTGAACACCGACGCCCCCTCCGACACGGTCGACCCCGACACCAGGACCCGCACGTACACCTGGCCCGAGCCGCCCGCCGACGGCGGCCACAACACCGCGAGCGCGGGCCTGCCGGCGCTGCAGGCGATGATCGCCGGCGAGCGGCCCCTGTCCCCCGCCGCGTACACGCTCGGTCTGCGGGCGACGTCCGCCGAGGAGGGGCTGATCGTCATGACCGCGACGCCCGCCGAGTGGGCGCTCAACAACGGGGGCACCGTCCACGGCGGGATCGTCTCCGGCTGGGTGGACTCGGCGCTCGGGTACGCGACCGCGTCGGTCGTCGAGGAGGGCGTGGGCTTCAACACCCTCGACCTGACCGTCCGCTACATCCGCGCTCTCCGCCCGGACCGCACCCCGGCCACGATCCGGGCGGAGGTCGAGCACGCCGGGCGGACGACCTCCGTGGTGCAGGTCAAGGTGATCGACTCGGAAGGCCGCACGTGCGCCAGCGCGAGCGGCGTCATGGTGCTGTTCCGGCCCTGAGTCCGGGCACCGCTCAGCGCGACGGTTCGAGCACGTCCTTGCCCACGAACGGCCGCAGCGCCTCGGGCACCACCACGGAGCCGTCGGCCTGCTGGTGGTTCTCGAGGATCGCCACCAGCCAGCGGGTGGTGGCCAGCGTGCCGTTGAGCGTGGCGGCGGTCTGGGGCTTGCCGTCGGCGTCGCGGTAGCGCACCCCCAGACGGCGGGCCTGGAAGGTCGTGCAGTTGGAGGTCGACGTGAGCTCGCGGTAGGTGCCCTGGGTGGGGACCCACGCCTCGCAGTCGTACTTGCGGGCCGCCGAGGAACCGAGGTCGCCGCCGGCGATGTCGATCACGCGGAACGGCAGCCCCATGGCCTGCAGCATCTCCTTCTCGAAGCCCAGCAGACGCTGGTGCTCCGCGGGCGCCTCCTCCGGCGTGCACCAGGAGAACATCTCGACCTTGTCGAACTGGTGCACGCGGATGATGCCGCGGGTGTCCTTACCGTGCGAGCCCGCCTCGCGGCGGAAGCAGGAGGACCAGCCGCAGTAGCGTTTGGGCCCCTCCGACAGGTCCAGGATCTCGCCCTGGTGATAGCCGGCGAGCGCGACCTCCGACGTGCCCACGAGGTAGAGGTCGTCGTCCGGCAGGTGGTAGATCTCGTCCGAGTGCGCGCCGAGGAAGCCGGTGCCCTGCATGATCTCGGGGCGCACGAGTACCGGCGGGATCATGAGCGTGAAGCCGTGGGCCCGCGCCTTCTGGGCGGCCAGCTGCAGCATGCCGAGCTGGAGCAGGGCGCCGTCGCCGGTGAGGAAGTAGAACCGCGCGCCCGAGACCTTGGCCCCGCGCTCCATGTCCAGCAGGCCCAGGCTCTCGCCCAGCTCCAGGTGGTCCTTCGGCTCGAAGTCGAACGTCGGCGCCTGCCCGATCCTCTCGATCTCCACGAAGTCGTCCTCGCCGCCGGCGGGGGTGCCCTCTTCGACGACGTTGGACAGCAGCCGCTGCAGCCGGTCGACCTCGGCCGCGGCCGTCTTCTCCGACTCCTCGGCGTCCTTGACGGCCTGCTTGAGCGCCCCGGCGGACTCGAGCAGCGCGGGGCGCTCCTCGGGGGAGGCCTGTCCGACCTTCTTGCCGTGCGCCTTCTGCTCGGCGCGCGCGGTGTCCGCGGCGGCGATCGACGAGCGGCGGGACTCGTCCGCGGCGAGGAGCTGGTCGACCAGCGACGGGTCCTCCCCGCGGGTGCGCTGGGACCCGCGTACGACGTCGGGGTTCTCGCGGAGCAGCTTGAGATCGATCACGGCGACCAGCCTAGCGGCCCCGCCCGGCCTCCCCGCCGGCAGTCGATATCACGTGTCGAAGAGCTCGAGGAAGGCGTGCTTCTCGAACATCCGGGCCGCGTCCACCGCGGACGGGACGCCCGCCGCCGGGTCGGCGCCCGCCTCGAACAGGACGCGGACCACCTCCCCGTAGCCCTTGAAGACCGCGCCGGCGAGCGGGGTCTGGCCGCGGTCGTTGGCCCTGTCCGGATCCGCGCCACGGTCGAGGAGGGCCCGCACCGTGTCCGGGTGCCCGTTGTAGGCGGCGAGCATGAGGAACGCGTCGCCGCGCTCGTTGGTGAGGTCGGCGCTCACGCCGGCGTCCACATACGCGGCCAGGCGTTCGGTTCCGCCCTCGCGCGCCAGCTGGAACAGCATCTGCGCGAACTCGAGGACCTCGTCGTCCACGCCCTCTCGGGGGGTCCGGGTGCCGCCGTCCCGCCCCGGCGCCTCGTCGTGACTCTGTCCGCTCATGCCCCGAATCCTATCGGGAGGGCGAGTTTGCGGCATCATGGTTGCGATGACTCCTTCTCCCCGATCCCGTCCACGGAGTCGGTCCCTCCTCCGGTCCCGTGGCGCGGTGGCGACCTCTCTGCTGGCGGTGCTCGCCGGCGGGGCGGTGACGGGCGGGCTCATGGCCTCGGCGATGGACGATCCGAACACGCCGGCCGCCGACCGGATCAAGGCGATCGTCCCCCAGGTCGACCCGCGCACCTTGTCCGGTCCGGCCTACGCGGACGCCGTGCCGGGAACATGCCTGACCTGGGCCGTCGACGAGCGGGACCGCGTGACCTCATTCTCCGCCGTGGACTGCGCCGAGCCGCACCGCTTCGAGGTGGCCGGCCGGATCGACCTCGACGAGGTGCCGGGCTTCGGCAGGGACGCCCCGCTCCCGGACCAGGACGCGCTCGCCACGGTGGGGACCGACCAGTGCATGCCGATGGTCGACGGGTACACCGGCGGCAGGCAGGTCGACCCGGAGGGCCGGTTCACCGGACTCGTCGTCCCGCCGTCCGCCGAGGGCTGGGACAAGGGCGACCACGCCGTGCTGTGCGGTATCGCCGCGTCCGAGCTCGACGGCCGCTCGGCCACATCGACGGGCCTGTTCGCGGACGCGGACCAGCACCGACGCTGGGACGTGGGGACGTGCCTGGGCTTCACCCCCGAGGGACTGCCCGGTTCGCCGGTGCCGTGCTCGGACGACCACTCGATCGAGATCGTCTCCGACCTCGAGGTGACCGGGATCCTGCCCGACGAGCCCCTGCCCCCGGAGCCGGAGGTGCAGTCCGAGTTGACCGCGGACGCCTGTCACGAGGCCGGCGCCACCTATCTCGGTGGCGCCGAGGCGCTGCGCCAGAGCACACTCATCTCGACGCTGGTCCACCCCATCTCCCCGGTCTCGTGGGAGACGGGCAGCCGCACGATCAACTGCGGGCTCATGAAGGCCAACGACGCGGGGGCGTTCTCGGTCCTCCGGGGATCCGCCCGCCAGAACGTGCTCATCGACGGCGCCGCGCCCGTCGCCCCGACCACCACGGCGATCCCCGCGCCCGGCGCGCCCGCCGACGACGCACCCGGAGACGGCGCCGCTCCGGGTGTCGTCCCGGTCCCCGGCGGCACACCATGAGCATCGTCGTCGACGAGACCCGGTTCGAGACCCTCGTCGACGACGCCCTCGACTCGATCCCGGACCAGCTGTTCTCGGCCATGGACAACGTGGTGGTGCTGGTCGCCGACAGGCACCCCGAGGAGCCCGACCTGCTGGGCCTGTACGAGGGGGTCGCGCTCACCGAACGCGACACCACCTATTCCGGGTTCCTCCCGGACACCATCACGATCTTCCGCGGAGCGCTCTGCGATTTCTGCTCGACCGAGGAGGAGCTGGTGCACGAGGTCGCGGTGACCGTCATCCACGAGATCGCGCACCACTTCGGCATCTCCGAGCACACGCTCCACGAGTTGGGTTGGGGCTGAACCGCCCCCCACGGCCCCGCGTCCGGTCAGAACACCGGCGGTCCGGGATGGTCGCCCCACCGCGAGCAGGACCAGCCGCCACCGTCCGGCACGAGTTCGATCACCCCGCAGTTGGGCATCGAGTTGTCGAGCGCCCACTGCGAGGGCACGGCCCCGGCGAACACGGCGATCATCCGCATGAGCGTGCCGTGGACCACCAGCACCACGTCGGTGCCGTTGTCGAGGTGGCCGGCCCGCAGCTCGGAGATCACCGGCATGGCCCGCTCCCGCACATCGAGCGCGCTCTCGCCGCCGGGCAGGCACGAATCGAGTCCGCCCTCGGCCAGCCAGTCCCGGACCACCCGGTGGTAGGCGAGCATGGCCTCGGAGTCGGTCCGCATCTCGAACTCACCCGCCTGCACCTCGTAGAGCCCCGGCACGGGCTGCGTGGGCAACGCCATCTCGTCGGCGACGAGGCCGGCCGTCTCGCGCGCCCGGGCGGCCTCCGAGCTCAGGACCACCGACGGCGCGATGCCCGATCCCGCGAGTTCCTCGCCCACGAGTCGCGCCTGCTCGCGGCCGAGCCCCGTCAGGGGCGCGCCGGGCAGCGCGGTGTCGAGCGCGCCGGCCACGTTGGACGGGGTCTGCCCGTGGCGCACCAGGTGCAGTCGTGCGCTCATCGCACGTCCTGCCCGCGGCGGATCGCCTCGACCCAGTCGAGGGCCCCGGCCGGGTCCGGTGGTGCCGAGCCGGCGCCGGACTCCGCCTCGGTGGGCCACGAGCCGAGGAAGCGCAGGCTCGCCGTCCGGCGGTGGAGCGACGCCAGCGCCGACGCCACCACCGTGTCGTCCACGTGCCCCACGAGATCCACGTGGAACAGGTAGGTGAAGCGTTCGACCCGCGTGGGCCGCGACTCGATGCGGGTGAGGTCGATGCCCCGGATCGAGAGTTCGGTGAGTGCCTGCACCAGCGAGTTGGGTTCGTGCGGGAGGCCGAACACCACGGCCGTCCGGTCGGATCCGGTGCGCGCCGGCGGCGGAGCGGGGCGCCCCACCAGCACGAATCGCGTTCGCGCGCCGTCGACGTCGGCGACGTTCTCGGCCAGCGGGACCAGCCCGGTGATCTCCCCCGCGCGGGCGGGGGCCGCCGCGGCGTCAGCCGTGCCCCCGGCCACCTCCTCGGCGCCGGCCGCCGTGGAGGCGGTGGTCTCGATCCTCGCCTGCGGCAGGTGCTCGGACACCCAGTGCCGTACCTGCGCGGCCGCGATCGGGTGCGTCCGCAGGACCCGCACGTCCCCGGCGGCGGTGCCGGGCCGCACGAGAACGGAGAACACCACGTCGAGCTCCGTCTCGGCGAAGATCTGCAGTCGCGTCCCCACGGCGAGCGCGTCGCTGGTCGGGTTGACGGTGCCGTCGACCGAGTTCTCGAACGGCACACACGCGAAGTCGACGTCACCCGAGCGGACCAGGGAGAGCGCCTCGTCCGGCGAGCCGACCGGGACCGCGTGCGCACCGTCGAGCAGGGCGGATGTCCGCGCGTCGGCGCGGAGCCGCTGCAGAGCGGCGTCGTTGAATGTTCCGGGGGGACCGAGGAAGGCGACGGAGACCACGACGACGAGCCTAGCCAGCGTTCCCGCTCGGCGCGCTCCCCGCGAGGTCGGACACCACGCGGTCGACGTCGGCGGCGGGGACGGCCACACAGGTCACCACGTCCCGGACCGCCTCCCGCGCCGACCGGTTGAGCCCCAGCAGCGCCCCCGGGTCGGGATTCGACAGCGCGGCGCGGACGTCCCGACCCGTCATGGCGGCGACCGCCCCGGCGAGCAGGGCCCACACCTGCCCGGCATCGGCGGCCCGCGGGACCAGCCCCGAGCCGAATCCCACGCCGGAGTGTGCGGCCGCGATCAGCATCTGCACGAGCTGCTCGCCCGCGGCATCGTCGTCGGCCAGCCCCGGGGCCACGTCGACGAGCGCCGGGGTGCCGTCGGCGAGCACCGTCGCCACGGCGTCGAGCGAGGGCAGGCCGAGGTCCGGATCCGACCGGACGGGGACCGGGGCGGGGGCGGACCACCGGGCCAGGGTGGCGGCCAGGTCGGCCTCGGCCGCCACGAGATCCTCCACCAGATCCGGCCTGGCGGGCCCCCGCGACAGCAGTTCGAGTGACACCGTCATGCCCACAGGTCTACACCCACCGCGTTGCTAGTGTTTGCACTGATGGGTCCCGACTCCGACGACGTCCCCGACGTCCCCGACGCCAACCGCCTCACCCCCGAGGAGCGGCGCGGTCCGCGCACCCTGCAGGTGGCCCTGTTCCTGCTGGCCGCGCTGCTGTTGGTGTCCGTCGCGACCAACCCGGCGGCGGTCCTGCCGAGGGACTCGACCCTGGCCGGCGACCATCACCTCGACGAGGAGTCGGGCCTGGAGATCGCCGTCCCGGTGGGGTGGCGGGTCAAGTCCGGCCCGGATTTCGGCTCGGTCGAGATGGTGCCGACGGGCTCCAGTGGCAGTCACGGGACCCGGATCCTCGCCGGCAGGCTCGAACCCGGCAACGCCGCCGCCGCGATCGACGATGACCGTCAGGCGGCGATCACCCTGGCCGAGACGGTCCAGCAGTACGTCCTGCAGGTGGACGGCACACGCGACGAGCAGCGCACGGCGGAGGTCCGGAACGAGGCGGGCGGGGGCCGGTCGATCTCGTACATCGTGGTCCCCTCCGTGCTGCACCAGGAGGACGAGGGCGGTCTGGTCTACACCGCGGTCTTCGGGGAGGGCGACGAGCGTTGGTGGCTCGCCTACCTGACCGATACCCAGCGCTCGGCCCCCGGTTCCCCGTGGGTGGACCGGATCGTCAACGACATCCGGCTCGCCGGGTGAGCGCCGAGGCCCGCGGGACCCGGTGGTCGCGGATCTCCCCGGTGCGGGCCGTGCGCTCGGCCTTCGCCCACTACACCGCTCGGTTCGACCCGGTCACGGACCCCCGGCTCCGCCGACTGCTGACCTACGAGGTCGTCGTCGTCCTGGCGGTGACCTTCGGCCTCTCGGGCCTCTACTCGGTCCTCGACCTGGTCTCCGCGCTCCTCGTCCCGGAGCCGCTGGCCGACCAGACCGCCACCCTCAACGCCGCCCGGTCGACCCACACCTGGCTGGACCTGGCCTATCAGCTCCTCGGGGTGGCCCGGCTCCTCGCCTGGGCGCTGCTGCCGCTGGTGCTGCTCGCGCACACCGGGGTCGGCCCGCGGCTCGTGGGACTGGCCCGGGACCGGCCGTGGCGGCAGGCGGGCCGGGCCCTGCTGCTCACCGCCGTCATCGGGATACCCGGGCTCGCCCTCTACCTGGGCGCGGTCGCCGCCGGGGTCAACCTCCAGGTCGCGGCGTCCGGCCTCACGGAGACCTGGTGGCGGCCCGTGGTGTTGGTGCTCTCGGCGGTCGGCAACGGCGCCGCGGAGGAGATCCTCGTGGTGGGCTACCTCCTGGTGCGGCTGCGGCAGATCGGCGTCCCGCCCGCCCTCGCGCTCGCCGGCACCGCCCTCCTGCGGGGCTCGTACCACCTCTACCAGGGCTTCGGCGGAGGGTTGGGCAACCTCGCGATGGGTCTGGTGTTCGCCCTCTGGTGGATGCGGACCCGCAGCTTGTGGCCTCTCGTGCTGGCGCATTCGCTGCTCGACGTACTGGCGTTCCTCGGCTACGCACTGCTGGCCCCACATGTAACGTGGCTGTGAGTACCGTGTGACCCTCGCCTCCACGGCGTTGTGTGACCCGCCGGTCGGGTCGGGCGGCAAGTAGAGTCCGATCCCATGACCGACGACCCCAGGCGCCGGCACCTCACCCCGGAGGAGGCCGCCGAGCTCCGGCGACGTGCACGCGAACGTCGCGGCTACGCCGACCCCGGCGCCGCCCCCCGGCGCGCTGCAGGCCCCCGGGACGCCGCGCAGGGGCGCGGTCGCGCGGGTGGCGCCGGGTACCAGCCCCGGCAGCAGCCCGAGCCGCTGCCGCCGGACGAGCGGGCGCGGCTCCGTCGGCGGCTGGGGCAGAGCGAGGAGCCCCCGCGGGCCGCACCGCGCTCCCGACCCGCCGGTCGCGATCCCCGCCGCGCCCCCGTCGACCCCCGGAGGGACCCCCGCGGCGCCTCCGCGCCCCCGGTCCGGGAGCGTCGACCCGCCCGGGACCGTCGCGGTCCCCGCAGGCGCCGGGTCGGCCCGGTCCGGATCCTGGTCCTGGTGCTGGCGCTCGTGTTGACGCTCGGCGTGGTGAGCATGCTCTGGGCCGACTCCAAGCTCCAGCGGATCGACGCCCTGCCCGACTACCCCGGTCGCGGCGGCGACACCCCCGGGACCGTCTCGCTCCTCGTCGGCACGGATTCGCGCGACGGGATGACCGCCGAGCAGCAGGAACAACTCGCCACCGGCTCCACCTCCGACGCCGGCGGCCAGCGCACCGACACAATGATGCTCGTCTACACCCCGCGCGGCGGTGGCGACACGATGATCATCTCGCTCCCGCGCGACCTCCTGGTGGACGTCCCCGGCTACGGGCAGAACAAGCTCAACGCCGCCTACTCGCTCGGCGGGCCGGCCCTGCTCACCCAGACCCTGGAGCAGCAGACCGGGATGCGGATCGACCACTACGCGGAGATCGGATTCGGCGGTTTCGCCGGGATCGTCGACGCCGTCGGCGGGGTCGACATCTGCATCGACGAGCCGATCCAGGATCCGATGGCGGGCCTCGACCTGGCGGCCGGGTGCCAGACGCTCGCCGGCCCGCAGGCGTTGGGCTTCGTCCGCAGCCGCTACGGGTTCGCCGAGCAGGACCTCCAGCGCGTCCGCAACCAGCGGCAGTTCTTGGGCGCCCTCATGAAGAAGGTCATGTCGCCCGGTAACCTGCTCAACCCGTTCACCGCCACGAGCCTGATCGACGCGGGCTCCGAGGCCGTCACCGTGGACACCGACGACCACGTCTGGGACCTCGGGCTGATGATGTGGCGGCTCAAGGGCGACCCGCTCACCGTGACGGCGCCGGACGACGGGAACGCCTCGGGGTCGGTCGGCTCCTACCTGGTGTGGGGCCCCAGCACCACCGGGTTCTTCGACGCGCTCGCCTCCGGCGACACCCCGCCCCGGGAGCTTCTCCAGCAGGAGCCCTGAGTCGCCGGGCCCCTGCGCGGGACAGCTCAGCCGGCGGGCGTGATGGAGACGATCCCCCAGGTGCCGTCCGGGTTCTGCTCCACCCGGACCCGCTGCCTGATCTCCACCGGCTCGGCGTCAGGGGGCAGTTCGGTCAGCGTCACCTCGAGCAGCGTCGGGGAGATCTCGGTGGCGTCCACGCAGTGCGTGGTCCCGTCGGCGACCTGTTCCACCCCGGCCGTGCGCACCCGGTCCGGGGACATGCGGCTCGACGGGGAGACCGCGTCGAACGCCTTCTCCACCGACCGCTCGACGTAGTAGGCGTGGTCGAACGCGAGAACGGCGCCCGCGGGGCTGTCCAACGAGCCGGGCCCGGAGCCCACGGTCCGCCCGTCCTCCGCGACCGGCTCACAGGATCCGGCAGTGGCGGCTGCCGCGTCGGCCTCCGCCCCGTCCACGATGCCGCGGGTCGCCACGTAGCCGATCACCCCCGACCCGGCGAGCACCGCCGCCCCGGCCGCGGCGAACACGGCGATCCGGCCCCATCGCGGCGGGGTCCGCCCGCTCGTGGCACCGGCGTCGGCGCTGATCGCGGGCGTGGGCGTGGGCTGCTGCGATTCCGCCCCGCGCAGCGGCAGGGTCGACAGGTCGTCATCGGGTCGCGGTGGCGGGCTCTGCTCGGCCGCCGACCGCTCCGGCGTGCGCGTACCCAGGGTGATGCGGTGGGGGGCGGTGTCGTCGGTCCCGGCCGTGCGTTCGGTCCCGGCCGTGCCGTCCCGGCCCTCCCCTGGCCCCGCCGGCATCGCGTCCGGCGCGGGGACGGGTGCGCCGGGGGCGGGACCGGACCGCAGCCACGGCGGGACGGTCACCTCGGGGAGTGCGGTCGGCTCGTCGTCGTCCGCCCTCGGTTGCTCGGCCACCCCGCCCCCTCGTGTCACGACCGGTGGGGCGGCCCCTCGGCCGCCCGAGGAGATACTAGAGGCCCCTGCTCTCCCGTGGGGGCCCGTTCCGGGTCAGCGCAACGTGACCTGGCGCGCCCGGAGGCCGTCGCGTGACGACCGCTCGTCCGAACTGAGCGAGCCCTCCCGGGACAGCGCCTCGGTGAGTCGCGCGTCGAGCTCGGACAGCGCCGGCACCCACTCCTGGTGATGCATCTCCGTGTCGAGGTCGAACACGGGCACCAGCACCCCGTGGGTCCGGAAGGAGCCCGCGAACCGCGACCCCTCGCCCAGGTGCAGGCCGCCGGCCGCGTGGACCCGCGCCAACGCGTCGAACAGCGCGTCCTCGTCCTCGGGCCGCACCCAGCGGATATGGGCCTTCTCGCCGGCGTCGACCCACCAGGCGGCCTCGATGCCCTCGGCCTCGATCCGCGCCGACGGCATCATGACCTCGTCGGCGTTCTTGACGGCCTGCGCGATCTCCGGCGACACCTGCGCGCCCTCGGCCAGCCACCACGAGAAGTCGTCGTGCACCCGGATCCGGAGCGGCGCGTCCTTGTCCACCACGTCGGCGAGCGCTGGCGTCGCCTGCCCGGGCACCGCCGAGTTGAGCGTCTCGCCGCCCCCGGCCCGGGCCGCCCATTCCACGGCGTAGGCCAGGTCGTCCGCCGGATTGGGCCCGTGCACCTGGACCTGGAGACCCACGAGCGCGTCCCCGCCCAGGTCCTCGTCCCGGACCAGGCCCGCGATCGCCCCCGGGAGCACCGTGGCCAGCGTGATCTCGCGCTCGGTCCCCGGCGTGGTCAGGCGGGCGGTGGCCGAGGGGACGAACTCGCGCATCGCCACCATGTCGCATTCGCCGGCGAATCCGGCGAACGGACGTGGTTCGACCCTCAGTTCCTCCCGCTCGGCCGCACGCGCGGCGATCTTGGCCTGGCGTTTGCTGCCGGGCTTGGGCTCATTATGGCGATTCCGTCTTCCCACGGTCCCCACGATACGGTGCACCGCCGCCGAGCGCCCGCAACGCCCGGGCGGGCGCGTTGGTGGCCACCCAGTCGACGCCGAGGTCGCGGCAGAGGGCCAGATCCACCGGGTCGTCGACCGTCCAGCAATAGGTGCCCATCCCCCGGGACCGCCAGTACTCGACGAGCCACGGCCGCGCGCGCAGCGCCCCGATACTCGGCCCCATGAGCTGCGCCCCGAACCCTTCGGCGGGCCACGACTTGAGCACGTTCCGGCGCTCGCGCAGCTGCACCACGGGGATCCCGGGCGCGATCCTGCGGAACCGGCGCACGGCGAGGACCGAGAAGCTCATCATGACGGCGCGTGAGGTCGCGCCCGGTGCCGGCCGCTCCATCCCGAAGTACCGGAGCTCGTCGAGCAGCGCCTGCTCGACCCGCCCACCGCCGGGCACCGGGTGCTTGGTCTCGAGGAACAGCCTGACCTCCGGGTACGCCTCGGCCATCACGAGGAAGCTGCGCAGGGTCATCAGCGGCTCCGGGGTGCGGTGCACCGGGTGCCACGAGCCCAGGTCGAGCTCCGAGAGCTGGGCCAGAGTGCTCTGGTGCACCCACAGGCCGCGGTCGGCCACGCGAGAGGTGTTGGGGTCGTGGAGGAGGACCGGGACGCCGTCCGCGGTGAGCCGGATGTCCAGCTCGAGCGCGTCCGCGCCCTCGTCGAGCGCGTGCTGGTAGGCGACCCGCGTGAGTTCGGGGAACTCCGCCGACGCGCCGCGGTGTGCCACCACCCCGCTCCCCGTCGAGACCGGGGGCGGCGGCTGGGTGGTCGCGGGGACCGTCACGTCTCACTCCTTCCGAGCGGTGGATGCCTCCACGGTCCCCCGCACGAGAAACCGGCGGGTGAACCGAGGGGAAGGGTCGGAGAAACTCCGCATGACGAGCCGCGATTCGCGCACGGCCCACGCCGCGACCAGCGCCGCGAGGGCGGTGAGCACCACCGTGTCGGCCGCAGCCTGCGGGCCCTCCGCGGAGCCCCGCCACAGCGCGAGCGTCACCACGGCCCCGTTGAGCAGCCAGACCGCCCACCAACGGCGCAGCGCCGCGCGTGAGGGGGCGCGTGTCGACGCCCGGCGGAACTCCTCCAGGTAGACGGGGGTGCGCAGGTAGGTGACGACGGGGACGAGAGTGCCCAACCACACCTCGAGCCGCCGCCTCGGGTCCGGACCGGGCGCGAAGGCCCGCCGGCGCGCCTCCACGAGCCACCCGGTCGCGACCACCGCCGCCACCACGCCGACGGCGACCGCGACCGTGCCGGACACCCAGACCAGGGCCGTCGTGACGGCCTCGATCCACCAGGGGGCGACGCGGTCGGCGTACCAGACCAGCGCCGCGTACCGCAGGCCGTACGCGATCGCCGCCCCGATCAACCAGACCTGTGCGGAGCCCAGGATCGCGGGCGCCCACGTGTACAGCCTGGCCCGCTTCGGCGGCGCGGTCTCGCCGAGCCGGTGCGGGATCGCCACGAGCGGGAGGCCCCAGCGCGGTGTCTGCGAGTAGGCGGGGGTGCGGTCGTCCCAGGCCGGCCCCGTACGGTGCCGCGGGACGGGGGGCCGCGGTGGCTCCACGGGCGGTCGCCACGGTGGGTGCGCGACCCATCGCCACTGCCCGGGCTGCCGCGGTGTGGTCATGCGGTCCATGCTGGCACAGCAGTGGTGGCGGACGACGCCGACAGGGCGCAGGATCGGGGTATGTCCATCTCCTGCCTTCGCGTCCACGATCTCGTCTCCGGCGACGCCGACCCGGGCGACGCCAGGGTCGTCCTGGTGGACCGGCTCTGGCCGCGCGGGGTGAGCAAGAAGTTCTTCGCCCACGACGAGTGGTGCAAGGACGCCGCGCCGTCCCCCGATCTGCGCACCCGGTTCCACTCCGGGGACCTCGACTTCGACGAGTTCTCCGGGCACTACCGCGCCGAGCTGTCCCGCGGCGACGCAGCCGAGGCCGTCGAGCACCTGGCCTCCCTCGCCGACGACGGCCCGCTGGTGCTGGCCTATGCCGCCAAGGACACCGAGCACAACCACGCCCTGGTGCTGGCCGACGTCGTCCGGGGCGCCTCCTGACCTGCCCCGGGGCGCCGGCGTGCGCCCCACACGCCGGTGGGGATGACGAACCCCGGCGGACCATGTAGTGTCCTCGTCAGTAGTTGAACTTGTACGTTGTATTTCTGTAGACCACCGTCCTCGTGAGGACGATGCGGCACCGCAGGGAAACACAGCTCGCTCTCTGCTGCATCACCTGGTCCCCCGACAAGCGGGGGGCCGATTCACGAAAGAAGGACGCCATCATGGCTACCGGTACCGTCAAGTGGTTCAACGCCGACAAGGGCTTCGGCTTCATCGCCCCCGACGACGGCTCGGCTGACGTCTTCGCCCACTTCTCGGCCATCAACGGCACGGGCTACCGCTCGCTCGAGGAGAACCAGCAGGTCTCCTTCGAGGTCACGCAGGGCCAGAAGGGCCTGCAGGCGGAGAACATCGACGTCATCTGATCCGACCCGGATCTGATCTGACGCCAGATCGTCGACAGGGGCCCGGCCCCGGGAGCAATCCCGGCGCCGGGCCCCTGTCGCATGCGGTCACACGGGGCAGGCGACGCCGCTGCGCACGTGACAGTCGTACCCGCCGGGGTTCTTGAGCAGGTACTGCTGGTGGATGTCCTCGGCGAAGTAGAACTCGCCGGACCGGACCTCGTCGAGCATCCCGAACTCGGTGGTCAGCGGACCGAATCCGGCGGCGTCGAGCTTGTCCTGGTAGGCCGCGCCCAGCCTGCGGGCCGTCTCGAGCTGCTCGGCCGTGGTGGCCAGGACCACCGAGCGGTACTGCGTGCCCATGTCGTTGCCCTGGCGCATGCCCTGGGTGGGGTCGTGCCACTCGAAGAACTCGGCGAGCAGTCGCTCGACGGGCAGGACGGCGGGGTCGAACACCACCAGCACGGCCTCGGTGTGGCCGGTCGCGCCCGAGCACACCTCCTCGTAGGTGGGATTGGGCGTCCACCCGCCGGCGTAGCCGACCGCGGTGGTCCATACCCCGTCGAGCTGCCAGAGGACCTTCTCAGCGCCCCAGAAGCAGCCCATCCCGAGCACGATCGACTCGTGCCCCTCGGGGACCGGCGGCTGCATCGGGTTCCCGGTGGCGAGGTTCGCCGGCGCCACGGCCATCTCGTCGGCCCGGCCCGGCAGTGCCGAGTCAGCGTCCACCACCGTGGTGGCGGCGCGCATCGCGGAGAGTCGGATCGCGTCCTGGAGCCAGTTCATGCCTCCAGGGTAACCAGCTCCCGGCGCCGTGGCCGGACCGTGATGTGACGAGTGCCATAGCGGGCGTTAGAGTGAGCGCGAGTACGCGGCGAAGGGGAGGGCGACGTGACCACACAGAAGACCGGGGCGCAGTATCTGCGCAGCGTGCTGGAAGACGACTCCCGCACCGGGTTCGCGGGGTCCGGGTGCCGCGATCACGTCATGCGCCGGAACCTCTTCCTCACGGTGGCGGGATCGCTGCTCGGGCTGCTCGTGCTGCTCGCGATCCTGCTCCTGTAGGCCCGCCCCGTCAGTCCTCGTGGGCGGTGAGCTGCTCGTGCGCCACCCGCACGAGCAGCGGAGCCCACGGAGCGCAGTCGTCCTCGGGCAGGGCTACCAACGCCTCGAACTCGCAGCGCGAGAGCCAGCGGGCCTCGGCGATCTCGGCCGCAGGGGCCGCCGGAGCGTCGGACGTGGCCGCGAACACCTCGGAGACCAGCCGGAAGCCGGGCTCGTTGGCGGTGTCCGTCTCGTACCGCCCCAGGTAGGTGAGCGCGTCGGCATCCAGCGTGAGGCCCAGCTCCTCCCCGATCTCGCGGACCGCGCACCGGCGGGGCGTCTCGCCCGGCTCCGCTTTGCCGCCGGCGAGCATGAAGCGGCCCGTGCCGCGCTTGCGGACCACCGCCACGGCACCGTCCCGCCGGGTGAGCACCACCGCGGAGACGGTGATCGTGCGCGCGCCGGGCCTGTCGGTCTGATCCACGTTCCCGATCATTGCAGGCCGCGGCCGCCGGGAGGGGGTCGGGACCGTGCGGTGGACGACGCCGGCGATCAAGGATCACTATGGTGGGACATGGTCGTCGTGACGGGCGCCACGGGCCTTCACCCGCGTGCAGCCCGCCACCCAACTGAGAGGACTCATTATGGCTGAGTACGTTCTTCCCGATCTCGACTATGACTATGGCGCGCTGGAGCCGCACATCTCCGGCGAGATCATGGAGCTGCACCACTCCAAGCACCACGCCACCTACGTCAAGGGCGCCAACACCGCGCTCGAGCAGATGGCCGAGGCCCGCGACGACGGCTCCATCTCCGGCAAGGCCCCGCTGCTGAGCAAGAACCTCGCGTTCAACCTCGGCGGCCACACCAACCACTCGGTGTTCTGGAAGAACATGTCGCCCAACGGTGGTGGGCAGCCCGAGGGCGAGCTCGCGACCGCGATCGACGCCGAGTTCGGCTCCTTCGACAAGTTCCAGGCGCACTTCAACGCCGTCGCCACGACCCTGCAGGGCTCGGGCTGGTCCGTGCTGGGCTGGGACCACATCGGCCAGCGCCTCGTCATCCAGCAGCTCACCGATCAGCAGGGCAACATCTCGATCAACATCACGCCCCTGCTCATGCTGGACATGTGGGAGCACGCCTTCTACCTGCAGTACAAGAACGTCAAGCCGGACTACGTCAAGGCATGGTGGAACGTCGTCAACTGGGAGGACGTCGCCAAGCGGTACGCCGCCGCCAAGGGCTGAGCCACCGGCTCCCCTGACTCCTCCGACGGCCCCTGCGCACTCCGCGCGGGGGCCGTCGCTCGTCTCGGGGGGTCGACCGCCGCGGCGGAGCGCGGCCTTCGCGCTGCGCTGATCGTCACTCTGGGACACTGGGGGTGTCATCCCCCGAGCACACCCGTGCTCATCCCCCGAAGAAAGGACATCGCCCGTGGACATCAAGGGTGCCTCCGTCATCGTCACCGGTGCCGCCTCCGGCCTGGGCAACGCCACCGCACGGTCGCTCGCCGAGAAGGGCGCCACCGTGTTCGGCCTCGACCTCCAGCAGTCCATCGACAAGGCGGTCGAGCAGGGAATCGACACCGGTATCACGCTGGTCGCCGCGGACGTCACCAGCGAGGACGACGTCAAGGCCGCGATCGCCAAGGCCACCGAGGCCGCGCCGCTGCGCGTGGTGGTCAACTGCGCCGGCATCGCCCCCGCCGCCCGGATCGTCTCCAGGAAGGGCGTCCACGACCTCGACCTGTTCCAGTCGGCCGTCTCGGTGAACCTCGTGGGCACGTTCAACGTGCTCCGTCTGGCCGCCGAGGCCATGTCCACGCAGGATGTGGTGGACGAGGACGGCCAGCGTGGCGTCATCATCAACACCGCCTCCGTGGCCGCCTACGAGGGCCAGGTCGGGCAGATCGCCTACGCCGCGTCCAAGGGTGGCGTCTACTCGATGGGCATCTGCGCCGCGCGCGACCTCGCGCAGTTCGGCATCCGCGTCAACACGATCGCGCCGGGCACCATCGAGACCCCGATGCTCCGCGGCCTGACCGAGGAGTTCCAGAAGACGCTCGAGGCGTCGATCCCGTTCCCGTCGCGCCTGGGCCGGCCGTCGGACTACGCGCAGCTGGCAGGCGCGATCGTCGAGCAGGACTACCTCAACGGCGAGAGCTTCCGCATGGACGGCGCACTGCGGATGGCGCCGCGCTAGGTCGACGCGTCGGCGCCTGCCGCGCTCCGCCGATCTGCCCCTCGGATGTCGATCCACGCCCGTGCCCCCGCACGCGGCTCGACATCCGAGGGGCAGATTTGTGTGAGCTCTGCGTGGTCAGCCGGTGATCCAGTCGCGCACCGCGAGGGTCGCGCGGACATCGTCCTCGTTGTAGGCGAGGATCCGCGCGCGACCACGCTCCTGCTCCTCCCCGCTCGCGGCCTGGGCGTCCCGGTACCAGCCCAGCGAGGCCTCGCCCCCGGCCTCCGGGTCGCGCCACCGGAAGCCGGCCACCGGAGCGACCACCTTGAGCCCGGACCCCGAGGTGGAGACGAACTGCGAGGTCACCGCCTCGTGCACGTCGACCCACCGGTGCGAGGAGACGAACCCGCGGACCTCCCCGACCGACGGCACACCCTCGACCGTGGCGACGGTCCCGCCCGGTCCGAACCGCGTGGCCGACGAGAGCATCCACGCGTTCTCCGCCGACCGCGAGAAGCAGTACGCGCGGAAGCTCTGCCCCCGCGACCCGGCCCGCTCTTCGATGTCCGTGAGCCACCGCCAGAATGCGGCGAAGGCGCGCCCCTCGTCGACGTCCGGCAGGCCAGCCCAGGTCGCGAACGCCCGGTATCCCTCGGTGTCCGGCGGAGGCCCGCCGCGCACGGTGAGCAGCGTGCCCCACAGGTAGGCGCCGTCGTCGAGGTGGCTCTCCAGGTCCACGTCCACCTCCACGTCCGCCCGCGGGACGTCCGGACGGGCGACCTTCGGGACGAGCACCGCGCCGTCCCGGTGCGCCCGGGCCCGCAGGACGGCGTCGCCGAAGGGCTCGCCGTTCCAGCCCGCCGGGCGCGTCGGCTCGGCCGCCGCCAGGTCGGCCACCGTACGGACGCCCGCCTCCCGCAGGGACGCGACCTGTCCCCCGCCGACGACGAGACTGACGTCGTCCTCCCTGATCAGCCGGTCGCGGCACCCCGTCACCGCCGTCCCGTGGGCGTCCCATCCGCCCCACCACGGGCAGGTGCGACACTCACCGATCCGGCTCGGTGCCGTGCCGACTTCTCCACGGGCCACCGCCAGCCGTGCGGCGTGCGCGCGATCGGCCGCCGACAGCGCGGGCTCGAGGTCGTGGACCACCGAGCGCCCCGAGCCGAGCCCCAGCACCGCCCCGATCGGTGCCGCGGCCGCGAATCCCGTCACCTCGAGCAGGCGCCACGCGTGGGCCAGTCGGTCGAGATCGGCGGGGTGGCGGCGCAGCCGCAGGCCCGGATCGGGGGCCGGCGCCCAGTCCAGCAACCGTGTCACCACCGCGGGTGAGGACGCCCGGCGCCGCCGCGGGTCGACGACCTTGTGGTTGACGACGAGCACCGGCACGTACCCGCCCGACGGGACGGATGTGAGGGTGCACCGCATCCCGGCCCTGCCCGCGACCGGGTCGGCGGGGAGGGCGGCGCCCCACACGAGGGTCGCGCCCGCGCGGAGCGCGTCGAGGGTCGCCCTCTCGTCGCCGTCGTCCGGCACGTCTCCCGGCAGGTCCGTCCAGTGGCCCCCCACCACATCCACGATCTTCTCGTCCGGGCCCGCGTTGCGCAGCGCGCGCTCGCGCAGCCCGGCGCGGCGGTCCGCCGCCGCCATGGCCCGCAGCCGCACGCCCTCGTCGAGGGGCGCCGACCGCCACCACTCCGGGCCCGCATCCCGCTCCCGGGCCACGCGGTGGAGGCATCTGGCCCCGGACGCCGGGCCCACGACCGCGCCGTCCGGGGCGCGGCGCGATCCCGACCCGGTGTCCTCCATCCGTTCCATCATGGACCCCCGGGCGCGCCACACCCAGCCGCTCGCATCCGCACGAGGCCGCGGTTCGCCTAGGCTGGGGACCTGATGTCCGCGACGAGAGAAGGATCGACGCCCATGGGCAAGCTAGCGACCTACCGCGACAAGCGCGCTGACCTGCGCGCCCACGCCTCCGCCCTCAAGGCCACGGCCAAGACGGAGGCCAAGCTCGCGGCCAAGGAGGCCAGGAACAAGGCCAAGGAGTCCCATCGCGTCGACCTCGCCGAGGCCAAGGAGCGCGCCAAGCTCGCGGGTAAGAACGCGGACCGAAAGGCCAAGCGCGAGGCCAAGCGTGCCCGCCGCAACGACGCGATCGACCAGAAGGCCGCCAAGCGGAACCGTAAGGCCGAGGCCGCCCTGGCCAAGCAGGAGCGGGCCACCCACAAGAAGGACGCCAAGCTCCGGGCCAAGGACCGCAAGATGGCCGACAAGATCGACGCCGCCGGCCGCAAGCACGAGTACAAGCTCGCCGCCCTGGAACTCGACAAGATCAAGGCCGGCAAGTTCGGCAAGGACGACGTCCAGCGGTGGCTGAGCGTGGCCAAGGTCGCCACGCCGGTCCTCGCGCCGATGGTCTACAAGCTCGTCTCCAACGCGCAGGGCCCGTCCGACAAGCCGTCGGGCGTCGGCGCGTTCGATGCGCAGGCCGCCGGGATCAACGCCACCGGCCCCGGCGCCGCGCTGGGTTCCCGGATCGTCCGGCTCGAGCAGACGCTGGACCAGCTCGATTCGACCCGCGGGAGCGAGCGGCAGGTCAAGGAGTTCCTCACCTCCATGCGGTCCCGCCTCACGGACCTGCGCGCCGCCGTCGAGACCGCGGAGAATACGCCCACCTCGCGCCGTCGTGAGGTGCACGCCGCCATCTCCGGCGAGCTCGACCGCATCAACCAGGACATCCTCGCGCGCCTCGGCGTCAAGGCCTGAGTGGGCCTCATGCGATCCAGGCTCGCGTCCGCGGCACTCGCCGTCGGGCTCCTCGGTGGCGCCGCCGTGCCCGCCACGGTCCTCGTCGCGCCCGCCGCATCGGCGCACTCGGTGTTGCTCTCCTCCGAGCCCGCCGACGGCGCCACCCTCGAGGCCTCGCCGGAGGAGGTGTCGTTCACGTTCAACGAGGAGATCAACCAGTCGTTCGCGACGATCGCCGTGACCACCGCGGACGACCGCACCAACCGGACGACCGCAGATCCCGTGGTCGAGGGCCCCACCGTGCGCGCCGAGGTCGACGAGTTGCCCCCCGGCGAGTACACGGCCGGGTACCGGGTCACCTCCGCGGACGGCCACGTGGTCAGCGGCTCTGCGACCTTCACGGTCGGCGGCGCGGACGGCTCAACGCAGGACGACGCCACCCGGGACGCGCCCGACCAGGTGGCCGAGGAGGACGACAAGAGCAACCTCGCCCCCGCGTTCTGGGTGGTGGGCGGCCTGGCCGTCCTGCTGGTCGTCGGCGGATTCTTCCTGCTGCGTCGCGGCGACTGACCGGGCGCGCGGACCCGGTCAGCGGCCGGGCAGGAACCGCATCGCGTCGGTGGCCGGCGCGAGCACCGACTGCCACCGGTCGCGGGACAGGAACGACGGCCCGCCGAAGTGCATCACGCGCTGCGTGGCCACGGTCTGCGCCTCGGTGTACTTGAGCAGGCCTTCCTCGCCGTGGCGGCGGCCCACGCCCGAGGCGCCCATGCCGCCCATCGGCCCGGCGATCGAGCCCCAGCCGGCCACGTAGCCCTCGCCGACGTTGACCGTGCCCGTGCGCAGGCGGGCGGCGATGGCCTCGCCCTCGGCGTCCGAACCGGCGAAGACCGACGAGTTGAGTCCGTACTCGGTGTCGTTGGCCTTCTCGACCGCCTCGTCCACCGAGTCGACCGGGTAGATGGAGACGACGGGCCCGAAGGTCTCCTCACCGAAGCAGGTGGCGTCCTCCGGGACGTCGGCCAGCAGGGTGGGCTCGTAGAACAGCGGCCCCAGGTCCGGGCGGGGGCGGCCACCGGCCAGCACCCGGGCGCCCTTGGCCACGGCGTCGTCGACGTGCGCGGTCACCGTGTCCAGCTGGTCCTGTGAGATCAGGCTGCCCATCTCGGCGTCGAAGTCGTAGCTCGGCCCCAGGGACATGGCGCCGATCCGGGCGGTGAGCGTCTCGATGAGCTGCGATGCCACGGACTTCTCCACGTACACACGCTCCATGGAGATGCACAGCTGGCCGGAGTTGGAGAAGAAGGCGCGCGTGGCCACCTCCGCGACCTCGTCGAGGTCCGCTCCGTCGGTGACGATCATGGCGTTCTTGCCGCCCAGCTCGGCCGAGAAGCCGATGAGCCGCTCACCGCACCGGCGACCGAGGGTGCGGCCGGTCTCGGTCGAGCCGGTGAACATGAGGTAGTCCACGTTATCCACGATCGCCCCGCCCACGGCGCCGCCCGGCCCGGGCACCACCTGGAACAGGTCGCGGGGCAGGCCCGCCCGGTAGAGCATCTCGGCCGCGGCGAGTGCGCAGAACGGCGTGATGGAGGCCGGCTTGATCACCACGGCGTTGCCCGCGGCCAGGGCGGCCAGGGCGTCCGTCGCGGCGAGGTTGAGCGGGTAGTTCCAGGGGGCGATCACGCCGACCACGCCCTTGGGGTGGCGCCGCACGACGGCCTTGGTCAGGCCCGGGAGCATGCCCTGGACCCGCTTGGGCGCGAGCAGGCCCGGTGCGGTGCCCGCGTAGTGCCGGCCTGTGATGAGGCAGTCCAGGACCTCCTCCTGCGCGGAAGCCCGGTTCTTGCCCGTCTCGGCCTGGACGATGTCCATCAGTTCCTCGCGCCCGCGCATCACCTGCGTCGCGAAGCGGGAGAGCACGGCCGCCCGGTCCTTGGCGCTCCGCTCGGCCCACGCGACCTGCGCGGCCCGGGCCCGCTCGACGGCGGTCTCCACATCGGCGGCGGTGCCCACCGGGATCTCTGCGAGGGGCTCGCCGGTGAAGACCTCGTTGAGCACGGCGGACTCGCGGCTCGACGGGTCCGCGCGGAACTCGGGGATCGCGACGAGGGCGCGGAGGCGGTCGTAGACTTCAGGTGCGGGGCGTGTCATACAGCCGAGGCTACCGGCGGGTAGCCCCCTGAGGAAGGTTGACCCTGACGCCACGTCAGGCACGAGAGTCCTTGCCGTGAGAGATGTGGAACCGATGAGCAACCGGACAGGACTGACCGTGGGCGAGGTCGCCGACCTCGTCGGGATCACCGTTCGGACCCTGCACCACTGGGACCGGATCGGGCTGGTCACCGCGAGCGGTCGGACGTGGGCCGACTACCGGGTGTACGACGACGACGATGTCGCGCGCATCCACCGCGTGCTGGTCTATCGCGAGCTGGGGTTCCCGCTCGCGCAGATCGCGGATCTCCTCGACGACACCGACGTCGACGAGGACGCCCACCTGTCCCGGCAGCGCGAGCTGCTGCTCGACCGCATCTCCCACCTGCAGGAGATGGTCTCCGCAGTAGACCGCCTGAAGGAGGCGATCACGATGAACACACCGTTGACCCCTGAGGACCGGGCGGAGATCTTCGGCTCCGACTGGAAAGAAGAGTGGCAGGAGGAGGCCGAGGAGCGCTGGGGCGACAGCCCACAGTGGAAGCAGTCGCAGGAGCGCACCGCGAAGCTGACCAAGGACGACTGGAAGCGCATCAAGGCCGAGGGCGACGCGTTGAACGCCGACCTCGCCGCCGCCAAGCGCACCGGTGTCGATCCGGGGTCGGCGGAGGCGGCCACGCTCGTCGAGCGGCACCGCGCGATGATCTCGACGCACTACGACTGCACGCACTCGATGCAGGTGATCCTGGCACGGATGTACGTGCAGGATCCGAGGTTCACCGAGTACTACGAGCAGCTCGAGCCGGGACTCGCGGAGTGGGTCGACGCGGCCGTCTCGGCGAACGCCCGGTCGCACGGCGTCGACCCGGACACCGCGGTCTGGGAGTGACCGATACCACGGCGGGCCGGGGCGTCCGTAGGCTGCCCACATGAGCAGATGGACAGCCGCGGACATCCCCGACCAGACCGGGCGCACGGTCGTCATCACGGGCGCCAACTCCGGTCTCGGCCTGCAGGCCACGGAGGCGCTCACGACGGCCGGCGCCCGGGTCGTCATGGCCTGCCGGGACACCTCCCGCGCCGAGTCCGCCCGTCAGGGCCTGTCGCAGCCGGAGCGGGCCGAGGTCGTCGAGCTGGACCTGGCCGACCTCGACTCGGTCCGCGCGGCCGGCGAGACGCTCTCCGGGCGGCAGCTCGACGTGCTGATCAACAACGCCGGGGTCATGAACGTCCCGCTGGGCCGCACGGCGCAGGGGCACGAGATGCAGTTCGGCGTCAACGTGCTGGGCCACTTCGCGCTCACGCAGCAGCTCGCCCCGGCGCTGTCGGACAGGGTCGTGTGGCTGGGGTCGATCATGCACAGGTTCGGCTCGATCGTCCTTGATGACCTGGATTGGAACCGCCGCCGCTACATTCCGATGTCCGCGTATGCCGCCTCCAAGCTGGCGTGCGTGATGCTCGCCTACGAGCAGCAGCGCCGCCTCGACGCGGCAGGGTGGCCGCTCATGGCCGTGGCCGCACACCCCGGATACTCGGCCACCAACCTGCAGTACCACAGCGGCAGCGGCCTCCAGGACCTGGTCATGAGGGCGGCCGAGAAGATCCCGTTCCTGGTCCAGCCGGCCGAACGGGGCGCGCTCCCCGAGCTCTACGCCGCGACCGTCCGCGACGTGCCACCGGGCGCCTACATCGGCCCCGACGGCCCGGGCGAACTGACCGGCCACCCGCGGGTGGTGGGCTCCACGGGCGCGTCCCGCGACGAGTCCGTGGCCGCGGCCCTGTGGGACCGCTGCGAGGCCCTGGTCGCCCCCTGACGTTCTACCCGTCCGTGCCGGCCTCCTCGGCGGCGGCCTCCGCAGCGGCCTCGGCCTCGAGCTCGGCCTTGAGTTTCTCCTGCTCCTCGAAGGGATCCTCGAGAGCGGAGATCTGCACCGCGTCGATGCTTCCGGCCAGCCCACCGGGCAGCTCGGCCCCAGCGGCGTCCGCCGTGTCCTCGAGGGCGGTCCCGGCCTCGGCCGAGCCCCCCACCACGTCGTGCCAGAAGGTCAGCTCGTGCGGGTGGAGCTCCGCCGCCTGCTGCCGCTCGCCCATCGCCGTGAAATAGCCGCCCGCGAACTGCACCGACAGCATCGGCAGGACGTACTCGGGGACCGCGACCGATCCGAGGCCGATGGTGCCCGACCCGACCGACCCCGTCGGGTTGGCGTAGACCGAGCCCGGCACGCTCCCCGAGGACGCGACCGACGCCGCCGCCGACCCGCCGGTGGATCCCACGGCCTCGAGCGGGGCGGTCGAGCCGGCCACCTCGCCGGCCGACTGCGCCGCCTCCGGCACGGCGCCGCTGCCGGCGTCCCGCAGCCCCTCCGAGCCGCCGAGG
>DHCFD07801__coassemble_1186_pt1 | contig 26883 bp, 19 predicted proteins | sample DHCFD07801__metabat2_high_PE_018 | metagenome-assembled genome bin DHCFD07801 | reverse complement strand
TGGATTTAGGTTCCAGTGTCTACGGACGTGGGAGTTCAAGTCTCCCCGGGCGCACCACATCGGGAGGACAAGACGGCCCCGTCGCAGGGCCCCGGTCGCAGGGCCCGCCGGTTCCGACCTACGTGACCCAGGGCGCGAACGGCGCGACCGGGAAGCACTCCACGGGCGCGGGGTCCCCCGGCTCGATGGCGTTGAGGGCGGACCGGAGCGAGCGCTCGCTGTACAGCGTGGCTATGTGCTCGGAGCGATCGACCGCGCAGTTCTCCTGAATCAGGGTGTTGGTCACGTCGGGGCCCGAGTAGAACTGCCGGACGAAGGGCGTGACGACCTGGTCGTGCTCGCTGATGATGGCGTGCACCTCGACGCCCGGGGTCCCGGCGGCACCGTCGGGGTAGACCTGCCGGGCGATGTCCGAGTCGTAGACCTGCTGGGTCAGCCCCGGCGTGGTGTCCTCGATGCTGCCGTACACGTGCGGCCCGAGGACCGGGATGAGGGACCGGAACCACGCGAGCGTGCTGAGCGTGGTGCCCGTCGACGGTGAGATGCCCACCTTGGTGTGGACCTTCTCCGCCCCGCCGAGCTGGGTGAGGTAGTAGTCGGGCGTGATGCCGCCGCCCTGGGAGTGGCCGACCAGATTCACCTCGTCCGCGCCGGTGGCGGCCAGGACGCGGTCGACCATGCCGCAGAGCGCGTGCGCTGCGGTCGGAATGTCGCCTATCGCCTGGGCGGGGAAGTGCGGGTTGTCCGTCACGTTGCTGTAGTTGAACGTGAACACGCAGTGCCCGGCGTTGCTGAGCAGGGGCGCGCCGGCCTGCCAGGCCAGGGCCTGCGTGGTGAATGTCGGGTTGACTAGGACCACGGGGTGGGGCCGTTCCGGGGTGGGTACGCAGTCCCAGTCGTTGGCGCCGGGCGGGGGCGCGACCGGGTCGAGCGCCGCGAGCACGCCGGCCTGGACCGTCATCCCCCGACAGTTCATTGTGTGATCTGAATCATAGTTCGAGGGTGGATCGGGCCATGCGGCGGCCCCTCGCATCGACGAGAGCGGCCCCGGCCCTCGGGAAGAGGGGGCCGGGGCCGCGCTGGCGATGCGGGAGGCGTGAGGTGGGAGGCGGGAGCCGGGTCAGCCTCCCTGAACAGGCGGGGTCGCCTCCTCGGTCGGGTCGTCGGGGTGGGTCAGGAAGTGCCGGATGCTCAGGGCGAGTCCGCCCCAGATCACGAGCAGGAACAGCACCATCATGATGATCGCCGGAGCGTCCATGGCTCAGGCCTCCTCGGTCGTGTCGGCGGACCCGTCCGGTGTGCCGGATCCGGTGGCGGCGCGGGCTGCGGGCGTGACGCGCGCATCGGCGTCGAGATCGCTGGGGTCGTCGTCCTCCGGCGGGGGCCCGTCGAGGTGGCGGCGCCCACGCCAGGGTAGGAGCGACAGGATCACCGAGAGCACGAGGATCGCCCCGATCATGCCCCAGCCCCAGACGCCGATCACCGACGTCTCGTAGCCCTCGTAGGGCTCGTTGATGAGGGAGATGATCTCCATGATCAGCGAGTAGGCCAGGACGATCGGCGTGATGACGGCCAGGCACAAGATCCAGATCGGGCCCGCCTTGAAGGAGGACACCGAGTTGAGGTGGTCGCGCAGCGTCGGGGCCTTGCGCAGCACGAACATCACCACGATGAGCGCGATCAGCGCGACGCCGACGATGCCGATGCTGTTGGCGAACTTGTCGAGGATGTCGAGGTTCTGCAGGCCCTGTTCCGTGGGCATGAGCAGGATCGACACCACCGCCATCGGGACGCCGATGGCCATGGTGGCCACGGTCCGCGAGACGCCGACCTTGTCCTGGAAGGACGAGATGACCACCTCGACGATCGAGATCATCGAGGTCAGTCCGGCGAGGATGAGGCAGGCGAAGAATACGACGCCCCAGACGGGGCCGCCCGGCATCTGCGAGACCAGCGCCGGGAACGCGATGAATGCCAGGCCCGGCCCGCCGCTGACGTCGTCCCATCCGGCGCCCGCGGGGGACGAGACGAGGAACCCGAGGGTGGCGAAGACGCCGATGCCCGCGAGCACCTCGAACGCGGAGTTGGAGAAGCCGACGACCATGCCGGAGCTGGTGATGTTGGACTTGCGCTTGAGGTAGGACGCGTAGGTCAGCATGATGCCGAAGCCCACCGAGAGCGAGAAGAAGATCTGCCCGTAGGCCGCGATCCACACGCCCGGATCGGTGAGCATGCCCCAGTCCGGCGTGAAGAAGGTGTTGAGGCCGTCCATGGCGCCCTCGAGGAACAGGGAGCGGATGACGAGCGCGGCGAAGAGCACGACCAGCAGCGGGATGAAGATCAGCGCGGTGCGCCCGATGCCCTTCTGCACACCCGCGAGCAGGATGCCGAGCGTGATCAGCCACACGGCCACCAGCACGATCGTGATGCCGGGGACGAAGTCGAGCCCGAACCCGCTCCCGGCCCGGAGGAAGTCCTCGGAGAAGAACGAGGCGGTCTCCTCGTAGGTCTCGCCCCATCGTTCATCGATGGAGAACCACGCGTAACAGGCGGCCCAGGCGAGGATCGCCGCGTAGTAGACGGCGATCACGAAGGAGACCAGGACCTGGATCCAGCCGATGGGCTCCGCGACCCGGCTCATGCGCCGGAAGCTCAGTGGTGCCGAGCCCCGGTAGCGGTGGCCGATCGCGTAGTCGAAGAACAGCAGCGGGATGCCGGCGGACAGTAGCGCGACCAGGTAGGGGATCAGGAAGGCGCCGCCGCCGCTCTCGTGTGCGACAAAGGGGAAACGCCAGATGTTGCCGAGCCCGACGGCGGAGCCGATCGCGGCGAACACGAAGACCGAGCGGCCGGAGAACCTGCCCCGTATCCTCGTGTCCTTGGTGGGGGGTGGGGTCATGGACTGCTCCTTGTCCGACTGGTGCTCGTGTCGTCACAGGATTTTCTCTGACGATTCACGGGCGAATTCTAAGTGCCCTGCCGACGAACCCCTACTTTTAGTCGGTGAGTTGCCATTTGGTGACCATATCGACGCAAGTTCTGCATCGAAACGCGTGACCGCCGGGGATATGGTGACGCCATGAGCGGTAACAGCGCAGGTCGCAGGGCGGGTCGAGTGTTCGCCGCGGCGGTGCTCGCCGCCTCGATGACCGGCGCCGTGAGCGTGGCCGCCGCGCCGATCGGCGCGGCGCCTGCCGTGCCGGACGCCGCGCCGGCGCCCGCGCCGGCCCCCGCGCCGTCGCCGGCCGAGCTGGCGGACGAGACGGGCAGCTGGTTCTCCCACGGCTACACGCTCGAGCTCCGGGACGACGGCACCGGCGAGCTCGCCGCATGGCTCGGCGCCTTCGACGGCACGAGGATCCAGTTGAGCCTGATCCCCGCCCCGGGGCCCGCGACGGTCGCCGAGGTCACCGGCATCGAGCAGATCGGGGCGGGCGCGCTCGCGCCTGCCGAGCAGCCGGGCGTCGGTGGCCTGGTGACCATGACATTCGGCGACGAGGTGCGGACGGCACACGTCGAGTGGACCTCGGGCGCGGACCGGCTGACCGCGGATCTGTGCCCGACGGAGGGGCTCGACGCCGAGCAGATGTCCGCCCTGCGCTGCGGCGCCTGACCGGGCCTGCCCCCGGCCGCCCCCGCCCCCGGACGCCGGTCGCCGGGCATCCCGCCGAGCGGGTGCGCTGGCGGAATGCGCACCCCGGTGGGGGGCGTGCTGGCGGAATGGACCACAGACGCAGCGCAAGTGCAGGGCGGGAGGTCCAGCCGAGGGCGAGAGAGCGAGCCGATCCGTCCGGATCCCGTAGTGGCTATGCCCCACGGCGCGATGAGGCGCCGGACAGGGCGCCGCGAGGGGCGTCCGACACGCCTTCCGGGGGTCTCCGGACGCGCCGCGTGGGGGTGTCCGACACGCCTTCCGGGGGCGCCGGGGCCTGAGTTTTAGATAACGATTAGATAACGGCGTGCCCACGAGACCTGAGGTGGTCCTCACCTGTGGATATGAGGGTTGCATCATGTCTGGATTGTGACGAGCCTCACGCGACACGCCCGTTCCCGAGGGTCGGCCCCGCCCGGGTCGGCGCCGCATAGGTGAGGTGCTCCTCAGGTTTGTGTGGCAATCTCGTGCCATCGCCGGACCAGCCGAGTCCGAATGCCGATGCCCCTGCCGATGTTTCAAGGAGCCCTTCACGTGACGATCGACGACCGCGACCTGTCGCCCCGCCCGTACGAGACCGGATTCGCCGCGGCCTCGCGCCCCGCCCGCTCGCTCGCGGACGACCTGCGCGAGGACGCCGCGTTCGCCCTCGCCTTCGGCGGCCAGGGGATCGCCTGGCGCGACGCACTGAGCGACCTCATCGACGGCACGGGGATCGGCCCCGAACTCCAGCGACTGGTCGACGCCTCGGTCGCGATCACCGAGCCCGTCCACGACGAGATCGCCGTGGTCCGGACCCACGGTTTCCGGCCCATCGAGTGGGCCAACACCACCACGGGTGAGGACGAGGGCAGCGACCTGCCCGACGAGGCCTCCCTGTCCGCGGCCGCGGTCTCGCTGCCGGCCGTGCTGCTCGCCCAGATGGGCGCGACCCGGGCGCTCGCCGCGGAGGGACTCGACGTCAACACCACCGTCCCCGCGTCCGTGGTCGGGCACTCGCAGGGTGTGCTCGCGGTGGAGTCCGTCGAGACCTTCGGCTCGATCGACGACCGGCTGCTCGCGGTCGGCGAGCTCATCGGCGCCGCCGCCACGCTGGTCGGCCGCCGGACCGGACTGTTCCGCCGCGGCGCGGACAGCCCGATGGTCGGCGTGTCCGACATCGACGGGGACGCGCTCGAGGCGACCGTCGACCAGCTGTTCTCGGAGGCCGACCCCGCGTTGCGGCCGGCCGTGTCCATCCGGAACGCCCAGCGCCGCCACGTCGTGGTGGGACGCCCCGAGGATCTCGACGAGCTGCGCCGCCACTGCGCCGAGCTCGAATCGGAGTCACGTCGTCGTCGCGAGGCCAAGCTCACCGGCGGCGAGGTCTTCGCCCCGGTCTTCGACCCGCTCGACGTGGAGGTCGGCTTCCACCACCCGGCGATGGCACCGGCTGTCGACATCGTCCGCGACTGGGCCGCGCGCTGCGGGCTCGACGCCGAGCGTGCCGCCTCGCTGGCCCGCCTGGTCCTCGTCGAGCCGGTCGACTGGGTCGACGAGATGGCCCAGGCCCTGCACTCCGGCGCCGAATGGCTCCTCGACATGGGACCGGGCGAGGCCCTGACCCGTCTCAACCGGTCGGTCCTGCGCGGCCAGGGGGTCGGCGTGGTCGCCGCAGCCACCCGTGGCGGACTGCGCAACCTCTTCACCCCGGGAGCGGCCCCGATGGTCGAGCGCCCGTGGACCGCGTACCAGCCGCAGCTGATCTCCCTGCCCGACGGCAGCGTCCACGTGGAGACCTCGTTCACCCGCCTCACCGGCACCTCGCCGATCCTGCTCGCGGGCATGACCCCCACCACGGTCGACCCGGAGATCGTCGCCGCGGCGGCCAACGCCGGGCACTGGGCCGAGCTCGCGGGCGGCGGCCAGGTCTCCGAGGACATCTTCGCCGAGAACACCGAGCGTCTGACCGAGCTGCTCGAGCCGGGCCGCTCCGCGCAGTTCAACTCCCTCTTCCTCGACCCGTACCTGTGGAAGATGCAGGTCGGAGGCAAGCGGCTCGTGCAGCGGGCCCGCGCCGCCGGAATCGCCTTCGACGGCGTGATCGTCACCGCCGGCATCCCCGAGCTCGACGAATCGGTGGCGCTCATCGAGGAGCTCACGGAGGCCGGGCTGCGGCACGTGAGCTTCAAGCCGGGCACCGTCTCCCAGATCCGCCAGGTGGTGCGGATCGCCGCCGAGGTGCCGCACATGCCCGTGATCGTCCAGGTCGAGGGTGGGCGCGCCGGCGGACACCACTCGTGGGAGGACCTCGACGATCTCCTGCTGGCCACGTACCCGATGCTCCGTGACCGCCCCAACGTGGTGCTGTGCGTGGGCGGCGGCATCGGCACGCCCGAGCGGGCCGCCGACTATCTCACCGGCTCCTGGGCGAACGCCCACGGTTACCCGGCCATGCCCGTGGACGGCATCCTCGTGGGCACCGCCGCGATGGCCACCCTCGAGGCCACCACGAGCCCGCAGGTCAAGCAGCTCTTGGTGGACACCGTCGGCGTGGACCACTGGGTGGCCGCCGGCGGCGCGGAGGGCGGGATGGCCTCCGGCCGCAGCCAGCTCGGCGCGGACATCCACGAGATCGACAACACGGCCGCCCGCACCGGCCGCTTGCTGGACGAGGTCGCCGGCGACGCCGACGCCGTGGCCGCGCGCCGGGACGAGATCATCGCCGCGATCAACGGCACGGCCAAGCCGTACTTCGGCGACCTCGACTCCATGACGTACGCCACCTGGCTCCGCCGCTTCGCCGAGCTCGGCCTGGCCCCGGGCGCGGGGCCCGACGGCAGCCACGCGCAGGCCGACACCCGCCGCGCCGGCTCCTTCGATCTGGGCGGCGACCTGGTCGACGACGTCCGCGACTGCACGCGCTCGGTGTGGCTCGACCCCACCATCCGCGAGCGCTTCCACCGCATGGTCCAGCGCACCGAGGCGCGCCTGGACCCCGTCGACTCCGGCACCATCCGGTCGGCGTTCCCGGACGCGGCGCGGATGGAACGCCCCTCCGAGGTGATCGACGCGCTGGCCGCCCGCTACCCCGAGCTGGCCACCGCGACGCTGCACCCGGCGGACGCCGTCGAGTTCCTCGACATCTGCTCGCTGCCGGGCAAGCCCGTGCCGTTCGTCCCCGTCATCGACGGCGACGTGCGCCGGTGGTGGCGCTCGGACTCCCTCTGGCAGGCTCACGACTCCCGGTACGACGCCGACGCGGTCTGCGTGATCCCCGGCACGACCTCGGTCGCCGGGATCACCCGCGCCGACGAGCCGGTCGGGGAGCTGCTCGACCGGTTCGAGGCGGCCGCGGCCGAGCGCCTGCGCGACTACCTGCCGGGCGTCGAGGCCGTGAGCGGTCGCCGCCGCGGCACGGTCACCACCGCCCGCGGTCCGGTCGCCGACGTCCTCAACGCCCCCGACGTCGAGTGGGCCGGCCGGCTGGTCGTCAGCCCCGTCCACCGGCTCGGCGTGCTCCACGCCTGGGAGATCGACGCCGACGGCGTGGGCCGTCACCCGGTCTCCGGCGCGGTGCTCACCCCGTCCGCCGACGGTGCGACGGTCGACCTCCGGCTGCCGATCGGCCCGGCCGAGCTGGTCATCACCCTCACCCTGGGCTCCGACGTGGCCACGGGCGCCGCGCCGGTCGTCACCGACGCCGACGCCGAGGCCGCCATGCGGACGCTCCTGCGCACGGCCGCCGGAGTGGGGCGCGGCGGCGCGGGCGGCACGGAGATCGCCGAGCTCCCCGAGGTCTCGGGCGGCGTCGCCACGTCCCGCTTCGCCTTCGAGCCCACGCTCGTCTCGGACCACACCGGCGTGACCGCCGGCAGCCTGCCCACTGACGTCATCGCCTCGGCCGGCGTCCCGGACGCGCTCGTCGGCGCCGCCTGGCCCGCCGTGTTCGCCGCCCTCGGCGCCGCCCGCCGACCCGGCGGGACCGGCACCGTGGTCGAGGGCCTGCTCGACCTGGTGCACCTGGACCACGGCGTCCGCCTGCACTCCGCGGTGCCGACGGCGGCCGCGGACCTCGTCGTCGTCGCCCGGTCCGGCGATGTGCGCGACACCGACCTGGGCCGCGTGGTCGAGGTGACCGTCGAGGTCGCCGTCGCCGACGACGACGGCGCCGAGACCCCGCTGTGCACGCTCACCGAGCGGTTCGCCATCCGCGGCCGCACGGGGCGCGCCGAGCTGGGCGAGCCCCGCCCGGCGGGTGGCGCACTCGTCGACGGGGCTGGGGAGACGATCACCCCGGCCGAGACCACGCGGCAGAAGCGGGTCTCGACCACGCTGACCGCGCCCCATGACATGACCGCGTTCGCGCTGGTCTCCGGCGACCACAACCCGATCCACGTCTCGAGCACCGCGGCCGAGCTGGCCGGCCTGGGCGGCGTGATCGTCCACGGCATGTGGCTCTCGGCCGCCGCCCAGCACGCGGTGCAGTCCTCCGACGGCGACACCCCGGCCCTGCGGCTGGCGGGCTGGACCGCCCGAATGCTCGCCCCCGTCCGCCCGGGCGACAGGATCAGCGTGCACGCGGTCCAGACCGGACGCCATGCCGGGGGCGAGGTCCTCGAGGTCACCTGCACCGTCGACGGCGCCACCGTCATGGCCGCCACCGCGCTGACGCAGGCGCCGCGCACCGTCTACGCCTTCCCCGGTCAGGGCATCCAGGCCAAGGGCATGGGCATGGAGGGCCGCACCCGCTGCCCGGCCGCCCGCGAGATCTGGGACCGCGCCGACGCCCACACGCGCTCCGCCCTCGGGTTCTCGATCCTGGCGCTCGTCCGCGAGAACCCCACCGAGGTGACCGTGCGCGGCACCGTGCACCGGCACCCGGACGGCGTCCTCTACCTGACGCAGTTCACCCAGGTGGCCATGGCGTGCCTCGCGGTGGCACAGCGCGCCGAGCTCGAGGCCGACGGCCTGTTCCTCCCGGACGCCTACTTCGCCGGCCACTCGATCGGCGAGTACGACGCCCTGGCCGCCATCTCCGGCGTGCTCGAGCTCGAGCCGCTGCTGGAGATCGTGTTCCAGCGCGGGTCGACCATGCACCAGCTGGTCCCGCGCGACGCCCACGGCCGGTCGGACTACCGCATGGCCGCGATCCGCCCGTCCCAGATGGGGATCGCCGACGCCGACGTGGTCGACTGGGTCGCCCGGGTCGCCGAGGACTCGGGTGAGTTCATCGAGATCGTCAACTACAACCTCGCGGGCTCGCAGTACGCCCTGGCCGGCACCGTCGCCGGCTGCGAGGCGCTCGAGAGGGCGGTGCAGGCCGAGCTCGAGGTCTCGGGCGGCAAGAACGCCTTCATCATGGTGCCCGGCATCGACGTGCCGTTCCACTCCACCGTGCTGCGCGGCGGCGTCCCGGACTTCCGGGCCACCCTCGACGCGCTGATCCCGCACGACATCGACATCTCGGTGCTGGTGGGGCGGTACATCCCGAACCTCGTGCCGCGCGTGTTCAGCCTCGACCGCGACTTCGTGCAGGAGATCGCCGACCTGGTGCCCGCCGAGGCCCTGACCGAGGTCCTGGCGGACTGGGACGCCTGGGTCGCCACGCCCACGCGACTGGGACGCCTGCTGCTGGTGGAGCTGCTGGCCTGGCAGTTCGCGAGCCCGGTCCGATGGATCGAGACCCAGGAACTGCTCTTTACACCCGTAGAGCGCGGTGGTCTCGGTATCGAGAGCTTTGTCGAGGTCGGCGTGTCCAACGCTCCGACGGTGGCGAACCTCGCCGCCAAGACCCTCGACCTGCCCACGCACCGCGGGCCCCGCGCCCGGGTGCTCAACGTGGAGCGCGACTCGGCGACGTTGTACGGCACCCTGCCGCCCAGCGTCGACGACGACGAGGCGGACGTCCCCCCGACGACCGCTGACGCCGCCTCCGCATCCCCGGCTGCCGACGAGGCAGCCCCCACAGACCCCGCACCGGCCGTCAACACCCCCGGCACGGCCGGTGCGGACCGATCAGACGCGGCGCCCGCCGCGACCGCCGCACCCGGTGTACCCCGCCCGGACGATCTGGAGTTCGGCGCCGCCGAGGCCACCCGCATCCTGGTGGCGCTGCGCACCAAGGTCCGTCCCGAGCAGATCGTGGCGAGCGACTCGATCGAGACGCTGTGCGACGGCGTCTCCTCCCGCCGCAACCAGCTGCTGCTGGACCTGGGCACCGAGCTGGGCCTGGGTGCGATCGACGGCGCGGCCGAGGCCGACTTCCCGACGCTCGCCGATCAGGTCTCGCGCCTGGCCCGCGGCTACGCGCCGTTCGGGCCGGTCCTGTCCGACGCGGTCGGGGAGTCGCTGCGTGCGGTCCTCGGCCGGACCGGCAAGCGGGCCTCGTACATCACCGAGCGGGTGAGCGGCCCGTGGGAGCTCGGCAACGGCTGGGCCCGGCACGTGACCGCCGAGATCGCCCTGGGCACCCGCGACGGCGCCTCCATCCGCGGCGGCGACCTCGCCACGCTGGACGCCTCCGGTGTCAAGGACGTGGCCGGACTGGACGCGCTCATCGACGACGCCGTCCGGGCGGTGGGCGCCGCCAACGGTGTGGCCGTGGCCATGCCGGACTCCGGTGCCGGTGGCGGCGGGGTCGTCGACTCCGCGGCGCTCGACGAGTTCGCCGACGAGATCACCGGACCCGACGGTGTCCTGGCACAGGCCGCCCGCGGTCTGCTCACGCGCCTCGGTCACCTCGACCCCGAGTCCGTCGACCTCCTCGCCGAGGCCGACCCGGACACCGAACTGGCCGACCTGGTGGCCGCCGAGCTGGGCTCCGACTGGCGCCGCGTGGTGGCCCCGGCCTTCGACGCCGGACGCGCCCTCCTGCTCGACGACCGGTGGGCCTCGGCGCGCGAGGACCTCGCAAGGCTGTGGACCGACGCCGATCTGCCGACGGATCCGGCCGAGGCGTTCCGTGGCGCCGGCGACATCATCGCCGAGCAGGCCCGCTGGTGGGCCGAGCGCGCGGACGGGGCCCGGCGGGACGCCCTCGCGGTGGCCTACCGGGAGATCGCCGAGACGGCGGGCGAGGAGTTCGTCGGCGAGTACGCGGGCGACGTCGCCGTCGTCACGGGCGCCGGAAAGGGCTCCATCGCCGCCGCCGTCATCGGGCGCCTCCTGGCGGGCGGGGCCACCGTGGTGGCCACCACCTCCAACCTGGACCAGTCCAAGCTGGCGTTCTTCTCCGGGCTCTACCGTTCCCACGCCCGAAGCGGGGCCGCACTGTGGGTCCTGCCCGCCAACCTCACCTCGTACTCGGACGTCGACGCGCTGGTCGAGTGGGTGGGCTCCGAGCACGCCGAGTCCGCCGGTGGGCAGACCGAGGTGCTCAAGGCCCCGCTCACCCCGACGCTGCTGTTCCCGTTCGCCGCACCGCGCGTCCAGGGCTCACTCGCCGACGCCGGCCCGCGCGCCGAGACCGAGATGCGGGTCCTGCTGTGGGGCGTGGAGAAGCTCGTCGCCGGGCTCGGGGCCATCGGCGCCGACACCGACGTCGACTCCCGTCTGCACGTCGTGCTCCCGGGCTCGCCCAACCGCGGCATCTTCGGCGGGGACGGCGCCTACGGCGAGGCCAAGGCCGCGCTGGATGCGATGATCGCCAAGTGGGGCTCCGAGAAGTCCTGGTCCGAGCGCGTGACCTTTGTCCACGCGATCATCGGCTGGGTCCGCGGAACCGGGCTCATGGGGCACAACGATCCGCTGGTCGAGGCCGTCGAGGCCGCCGGCGTGAGCACCTGGTCCACCACCGAGATCGCGGGCGAGCTCCTGCGCTGGTGCGCGACCGACGTGCGGACGGCCGCCGGGGACGCCCCCGTCTCCGTCGACCTCACCGGGGGACTGGGCACCGCCGACCTGGATATGGCCGCGCTCGCCGCGGACCGGCCGGGCACGCCGACCGAGACCGTGGCCGACGAGGCGGTGGGCACGATCGCCGCGCTGCCGTCGCTCCCCACCGTGTCCGCCGATGAGCGGCCCGAGTGGGGCGAGGTCACGCAGGACCTCGAGGACATGGTGGTGATCGTGGGCGCCGGCGAGGTCGGCCCCTACGGCAGCGCCCGCACGCGCTTCGAGGTGGAGACCACCGGCGGACTGACCGCCGCCGGGGTGGTCGAGCTCGCGTGGTCGACCGGGCTCATCACGTGGGAGGACACGCCGCGCGCCGGCTGGACCGTCACCGCGACCGACGAGGCCATCGACGAGGCCGAGATCGCCGAGCGGTTCGGTGACGAGGTCCTGGCCCGCGTAGGCGTGCGGACCTACGCCGACGACGCCTGCGCCGAGATGTTCGACAACCAGGCGCCGCTGCTGACCTCGGTGTTCCTGCCCGAGGACCTGTCCTTCGTGGTGGACGACGAGGCCCGGGCCCGCGCCTACCTCGAGGCCGACCCGGAGAACACCGTGGTCACCCACGACGACTCCGGCGACTGGACCGTCACCCGCAAGGCCGGCACCGAGATCCGCGTGCCGCGTCGGGCCACGCTCACCCGCGTGGTGGGCGGGCAGATCCCCACCGGCTTCGACCCCACCACGTGGGGCATCCCCGCCGATATGGCGTCCGGGATGGACCGGGTGGCCGCCTGGAACCTCGTGGCCACCGTGGACGCGTTCATCTCCTCCGGCTTTTCCCCGGCGGAGCTGCTCGCCCACGTGCACCCGGCCGACGTGGCCAACACCCAGGGCACCGGCATGGGCGGCATGACCAGCATGCGCTCGCTCTACATCGACGGCATCCTGGGCCGCAGCCGCGCCAATGACACGCTGCAGGAGGCGCTGCCCAACGTGGTGGCCGCGCACGTCATGCAGTCCTATGTGGGCGGCTACGGCTCGATGGTCCACCCCGTGGCGGCCTGCGCCACCACCGCGGTGTCCGTCGAGGAGGGTTTCGACAAAATCCGCGCCGGCAAGGCCGAGTTCGTGGTCTCCGGCGGGTTCGACGACCTGTCCACCGAGGGCATCCAGGGCTTCGCCGACATGTCCGCCACCGCTGATTCGGCGGCGATGGCGGCCAAGGGGATCGACGAGCGCCACTACAGCCGGGCCAACGACCGGCGACGCGGAGGGTTCGTCGAGTCCGCCGGTGGTGGCACGATCCTGCTGACCCGCGGCGACGTCGCGGCCCGCATGGGGCTGCCGGTCCAGGGCGTGATCGCCTGGGCGGGGTCGTACGCCGACGGCGCGCACACCTCCATCCCGGCTCCGGGGCTCGGCGCGCTCGGCGCCGGGCGCGGGGGAGCGCGGTCGCCGCTGGCCCGCGGGCTGGACCAGCTGGGCCTGACCGCCGACGACCTGGCCGTGGTGAGCAAGCACGACACCTCGACCAAGGCCAACGACCCCAACGAGTCGGACCTGCACGAGCGGCTCGCGGCGGCGATCGGGCGCTCCGACGGCAACCCCCTGTTCGTGGTGTCGCAGAAGACGCTGACCGGGCACGCCAAGGGCGGGGCGGCGGCGTTCCAGCTCATCGGCCTCACCCAGATGTTGCGCTCGGGCACGCTGCCCCCGAACCGGGCCCTGGACTGTGTGGACGACGTGCTCGACCAACACCGGCACCTGGTGTGGCTGCGCGAGACCCTGCAGTTGGGCGGGGACATGCCGCTGCGCGCGGGGCTGCTCACCTCGCTCGGCTTCGGCCACGTGTCCGGGCTGATCGCCGTGACGCATCCCGAGGCGTTCCATCGCGCGGTGGCGGCTCGGCACGGCGACGAGGTCGCCGAGCAGGTGCGGGCTGCTGCTCTGGAGCGCGAGCGTTCGGGCGCCCGGCGCCGGACCGCCGGCATCTACGGCGGCGAGGCCCTCTACACCCGACCGGAGGCGCGCAGGCTCGGGGAGGGCTCCGCGGACGAGACCAAGGAGCGCGAGGCCGCGGTGCTGTTGGACCCGGCCGCCCGCGCGGATTCCGAGGGTGTGCTCGCGGCGTCCGAGGCCCGCGGATAGGTACCGGAGCGAGGTGACGGTGATGCAGGGGCTCTCGACGCGACCGCTACGGGTGGTCCGGGTGGTCGCGTGAGCCGGAGGGTGCGCGGCGTCGGGGTCGATACCGTTGAGATCGGCGCCTTCGCCGCGTCCCTCGCGGAGCCCGGCACCCGGTTCACCAGCGCGTTCTCGGCCACCGAGCGTCGGCAGTGCCGCGACCGCGCCGAGGAGCGTGGCGTCGCCCGGGGCGCTGGCGTTGTCGGTGCTCTGGATGCCGATGGTGCTCGGGCCGCCGACGGTGCCGCCAGGTCGGCCGGTGCTCCGGACGCCTTGTCGTCATCGCCGGACCCGGACGGTGTCGCCCGTCATCTCGCCGGCCGCTGGGCGGTCAAGGAGGCCGTGGTCAAGGCGTGGTCGGCCGCCCTCTACGGCCAGCCGCCGCCGATCGCGCCGGATCTGCTGCGCTGGATCGAGATCGAGACGGTGTGCGACGCGTGGGGCCGACCCGGCGTGCGCCTCGGCGGACAGGTCGCGCAGCAGGTCGCAGCGAGCGTGGGGGAGAGTGCGGCGTGGCATGTCTCCCTGAGTCACGACGGCGACGCGGCCGTGGCGTTTGTGGTGCTCGAGGCCTGAGCGCGCGCCGCCCGGGGCACACACCGTGTGTCGAATGCTGATCGCGCGACGCCTGCTGCTCGACCCATACGATCTGCCCTTCGGATTGCCATCCGCTCGCGTGGCCCGCAGCGCTTGTCGCAATCCGAGGGGCGGATCGCGTGGTGCTGGCGAATCTGAGGGGCGGATCGCGTGGTGCTGCTGAATCCGAGGGGCGGATCGCGTGGTGCTGCTGAATCCGAGGGGCGGATCGCCGCGGCCGGCCTGGATTCTCGGCTGAGGCTGCCGCAGGTCGTCCGCGCGGCCAGGGCACCGCGTGGTGAGCGAAGGGCCGGCGGGAATCCACAGCGCGCTGCGTGTCCACAGATTGGCGCTGCGACGCATGCTGAGCGTCAGCTCCAGGGCCGCCGGACGAGAGCATGGCCGCGTGACCAGCATCGACGAACTTCGCTCCTATATTCTGACCACCGAGCAACTGATCTCCCACGGGCACAGCACGCAGTCGCTCGGCCGGGAGGTCGCGTCCGGGGCGCTCGTGCGGCTACGCCCCGGCTTCTATGTGAAGGCAGCCGCCCGAGACCTCGACAGGACCGGCCGGCATCTGCTCACGATGCTCGCTGCGGATTCCGCGATGGCTGATTCCGTGTTCACTCACTGGTCGGCCGCAATGGTCCACGGGCTTCCGGATTGGGGGCTGCCGTTGCGCACAGTGTCTGTCTCCCGCTACGGCCACGCACAGCGATCCCGCTCCACGCGCCTGACGCGACATGACTTGTGCCCGCTGGCATCGGACGAGATCGTCGCTGTCGACGGCGTGTCCGTGACCTCCGCCGACAGGACGATCATCGACATCGCGCGCACCTGTGGCCGGGAGCCGAGTGTCGCTGTCGCGGACGCCGGATTGAATGCGGGGATCGTCACCGAGGTCTCGCTCCGCGATGCTCTCGACCGAGCGTCCGGCAGATCCGGGATACGGAGGGCTCGATCCGCGATAGGGCTGACGGATGGCTCCAGTGAGAGCGTGGCCGAAACCCGGAGTCGTCTGTGTTTTGCCGAGTACGGGCTCCCCGAGCCCGAGACCCAGGTCGACATCTTCGACCGAGATGGACGCTTTATCGGACGGGTCGATTTTCTGTGGCGGGAATTCGGGGTGATCGGGGAATGCGACGGGCTCGGAAAGTACTTCGACGGAGCCGACACGATGGAGACCCGTCGCCGACTCGGACTGGAGAAGGATCGAGACGCCCTGCTGACCGCTCTCGGGTACCGGGTGCTCCATTGGCGGTGGGCAGATTTCGAGCGGCCGTGGTCGTTGGCTCAGCGGGTACGGAGGGTGCTGCACGCGGCAGCGGCGTGACGCGACTCGTGGTGACGTAGCCCGGCGCGATGCGACTCGTCATGATGCGACCGGGAATCGTGCGCGATCTGCCCGTCGGATTTCGATCAGCTCCCGGCGTCCCGAACGCGGATCGAGATCCGAGGGGCAGGTTTCGCAGCGACGACGCCACGACGCGACGACGCCACGACGCGACGAGGCGACGACGCCACGAGGCGCAAAGGTGCAAAGCTGCCGAGTGGCACATCATCGCGCCGGGAGCCATCGGCCGCGCGACGCGTCAGTCGACCTGGGCTTCCTTCTCCGCCAGCCAGAGGTAGGCGGTGAGCATCCGCTTGAGCTCGGTCACCGTCTCGTCGTGCAGGTTGGTCGCCGAGGCGTCGCCGGCGCTCACCGAGAAGTTGAGCATCGAGTAGGCCACGTGCACCAGCACCTCGGCCATGAATGCTCGACGTTGGCGGTTCGTCGCCGGGGTGAGCGGCGCCAGGACGCTCGCGACCATGGAGGCCAGCTCGCGCTCGTTGACCGCGGCGGTCGCCCGGGTGGCCGGGGTCGCCTGGATGGCCAGCCACACCGCGCGACGGGAGGGATCGCCCTGCCACAGGTCCGCCAGGTGGTCGAGGAAGTCATTGAGCAGCTCCGGCCAGTCCAGGGCCGGGATCTTCTGCGTGAACCGCTCGAGTTCCTCGATCACGCCGTGTGCATCCTGCCTGTCCAGTTCGCACACCAGGACGTACTTGTTGGCGAAGAACTGGTAGAGCGTGCCGATGGGGACGCCGGCGCGGGAGGCGACCTCCTCGCAGGTGAAGGAGTCGAACCCCACTTCCACGAGCACACTGCGTGCCGAGGACAGCAGCGTCTGGAACTTGCGGCGGCTGCGTTCCTGGATCGGTCGGCGGCGGGGGACCAGGATGTCCGGCTCGTCCGTCGTGCCGGCCGGGTCGAGTGAGTCGCCTGGTCCGCCCGGGGGCCCGGTTGCATCGGAGGTCATGGGCCGGTCAGCCCTCCGCGCGCTCGGGGAGCTGCACGCCGAGCAGCTTGGCGATCATGGCGACGTGCCCCTTGGCGCGGACGTTGTAGCGGGCCAACGACAGGGTGCCGTCCGGCTCCACCACGAAGGTCGAGCGGATCACTCCCATGACGGTCTTGCCGTAGTTCTTCTTCTCGCCGAACGCCCCCCACTCGGTGAGCATCTCCTTGTCCGGGTCGGACAGCAGTGGAAAGGAGATCTGGTGCTTGTCGCGGAAGCGGGCGAGCTTGTCCGGCTTGTCGGGGGAGACACCCACCACCGCGATCCCGGCGTCGGCCAGGGCGGGCAAGGCGTCCTCGAAGTCCACCGTCTCCGTGGTGCACCCGGGCGTCATCGCGGCGGGATAGACGTACACGAGCACCCGGCCGCGCTCGGCGACGAGATCGGACAGGGACGTCTGCGTCCCGTCGGCGTCGGGGAGGGTGAAGGCGGGGGCGGTCTGCCCCACCTCGAGGCGTGCTGTGCTCACCTGTGCTCCTCGCTGGGTCGGTGCTGGTGTGAATGCTGTGTCGGGCCGTGTCGCGTGCTCAGCGACGTGCGATCGGACTCCAACCTATCGGATGCGCCGGGACGCGGGCGCGGATCGCGTGCGCGTGCAGTAGCGTGGTCGGAGTCCAGAACCCGCGGCGTGCCGCGTGACGAGCGATCGACGGAGGTCTCGTGTCCAGGAGTTACGACAGCATCGAGGGCGACATCGCCAAGGCGCGTGACGATCTCGCGACGACCTTGGACGAGATCATCGACCGGGTCAACCCCAAGAACCTGGCCAGTGAGGGCAAAGAGAAGGCCAGTGCTGCGCTCAAAGATCCCAAGGTCCTCGCGGTGATCGGCGGTGTCGCCGCGCTGGTGGTCGGCGGCGTCGCGTTGTCGGTGTCCGGCAAGCGCAAGGAGAAGCAGCGGATCGAGGCGTACCTGGCAGCCAAGCGCGGCTGAGTCTCGACGGGTCTCGACGGTCGTCCGCGCCGCGCGGGCGGCAGCGTCGGCCTCCGCACCGGCGACGACAAACCCCCGACCTCCTGCAGTACAGGTGATCGGGGGTTTTTCTTGCTGTGCGCCATCAGGGATTCGAACCCCGAACCCACTGATTAAGAGTCAGTTGCTCTACCATTGAGCTAATGGCGCCTGCTCGGTGCGAGAGAAACAGTAACAGGACGGGCGGCGCTTCACGAAATCGGCAGGTCATCGGTCGGGTCCCCAGGATGTCGGCAGGGGCTCTGCTGCGTGCCGATATGGAGTTCGCGCATTTCCGCAGGCATACTAGGGGAGATGATCCCCGGGCGTCAGGGAGTTCGGGAGAAGTGCTATGCGGAAGGGGCCACTAGTGCAGCTGGGCAGGACGGAGCGGACCACCCGACGAGGCTCCGGCGGTAAGTCGAGGAGCTTCCTCGTCGCGTCCGCCGTGCTCGCGGGTGCGCTCGCGATCTCGGGCTGCACCATCGGGGAGGGCGGCGAGGCCGAGTCCCCGGTTGCAGAGGCGCCCGCGGAGCCGGCTGCCCAGATCGACGCGTCCGTCGAGGACGGCTCGTCGGACGCCAATCCGGCGGAGCCCGTCGTGCTGACCGCCAGCGAGGGGGAGTTCTCCTCGGTGGAGATGCTGAACCCGGAGGGTGTGCCGGTCGAGGGTGAGTTCAACGAGGACCGCACCGAGTGGCGCACTACCGAGGAGCTCGGCTACGACCGCGAGTACACGATCGAGTCCGCCGCGACGGACGAGGAGGGGCTGGTCACCAACGGCAGCACCACCTTCACCACCATCACGCCCCAGGTGATGACGGCGGCGTACCTGTCGACCGGCCAGGGGGCGACGGTCGGTATCGGGCAGCCGGTGGCCGTGATGTTCGACGAGCCGATCGCGGACCGTCAGGCGGCGCAGGACAACATCCACATCACCACCGATCCGGAGGTCGAGGGAGCCTTCTACTGGGTCTCCGACCAGGAGGTCCGCTGGCGTCCGGCCGAGTACTGGGAGCCGGGCACACAGATCGACGTGCATGTGGACATCTACGGCGAGGACCTGGGCGGCGGCATGTACGGCCAGGAGGACGCGCGCAGCAACTTCCAGATCGGTGACGCGGTCATCTCGCGCGTGGACGACGCCACCAAGCAGATCGTGGTGGAGCGAAACGGCGAGGTGGTCAAGACCATGCCCACGTCCATGGGCAAGGCCGGCACGCCCACGCCCAACGGCACGTACGTGATCGGCGAGAAGCACGACTCGATGATCATGGACTCGTCGACCTACGGCGTCTCGGTGGATTCCGCCGAGGGGTACCGCACGCCGGTCCAGTACGCCACGCGGATGTCCTACAGCGGGATCTTCCTGCACGCGGCTCCGTGGTCGGTGTGGGCGCAGGGGAGTCAGAACACCAGCCACGGCTGCCTCAACGTGACGACGGGCGACGCCAAGTGGTTCTACGACAACGTCAAGCGCGGCGACATCTTCGAGGTCACCGGCACGTCCGGCGAGACACTGCCGGGCTGGGACGGTCTGGGCGACTGGAACATCCCGTGGGAGACGTGGAAGGCCGGTAACGCCGACCAGAGCGGCGCCTGACGGGCGTCAGTCGGCGTGCGACAGTGGTCCCATGTCCCTCGAGCGCGAGATCTCCCGGCCCACGGCGCTGGCCCACGGGCGGCGGCTCAATCCTGATGCCGTCGGATGGTCCCGCAGGCCCGTCCACCACACTGCTCTCGCCGGCTGGGGCCGCACCAAGCGGTGGGAGTACTGGGGCGTGGTCACGGACAGTCATGTCGTGGGGCTCACGGTGGCCGGCCTCGACTATCTGGCCAACTGCGCCCTGTACGTTCTGGACCGTCGTACCGGGGTCGAGACGTCCCGCAGCGGCGTCACGCCGTTCGGCTCGCCGCGCTTTCGCGACGATCCCGGCGACGGGACGATCCACGCCTCTGCCGGTCCGGGTCCGACCCGGGTGGGTGTGGATATCGACGACGACGACGCTGCGGGCACCACTGCGATCGCTGTGCACGCCAAGGGGGTCCGGGTCGAACTCGAGGTCACACGCCCCGGTCACGACAGTCTCGCGGTGGTGGTGCCGTGGGGCGAGACGCGGTTCCAGTACACGCTCAAGGACCTGGCGAACCCCGTGACAGGGACGGTGGCCATCGACGGGACGGTCCACGACATCGGCCGTGGCTGGGCCGTGCTCGACCGGGGTCGCGGCCGGTGGCGGTATGCCAACGTCTGGAACTGGGGCGCGGGCAGCGGAGTGGTCGACGGGTCGACGCGCGCGATCCAGGTGGGAGGCAAGTGGACTGACGGCACCGGTTCGACGGAGAACGGGCTCGTCGTCGACGGGCGCTTGCACAAGATTGGCGAGGACCTGGAGTGGACCTACGACCTGGGGGACCCGTCGGGCTCGTGGCGGGTGCGAGGCGAGCGACTCGATGCGACGCTCACGCCGTTCCACCTCCGGCGCGATGTCACCGAACTCGGGGTGTTGGCGGTCAAGACGTGGCAGGCCTTCGGCACGTGGCACGGCACCGGGGTGTTGGACGACGGCACCGAGGTCAGCGTGGACGGTCTGGTCGGCTGGGCGGAGGAGTCGCGGAATCGCTGGTGAGCCTCATGAATGAGGCAGGGCCCGAACCGATCGGTCCGGGCCCTGCGTATCGGGGTGGCTGACGGGGCTCGAACCCGCGACATCCAGAATCACAATCTGGTGCTCTACCAGCTGAACTACAGCCACCATCGCTGTCCTTCTGAACAGCATCGACCATGCTACCCGGTGTGGGTGCGGCCTGAGAAATCCGGGTGGCCGGCCGGCGTCACCGGGTGCCAGCGTGTTCAGTCGGGGAGCGGCAGTGCGGCCGCCGCGGCCTTGACCTCGTCGGACGCCGGGCCCGGTTGGGGGACAAACGCGGTGGCCCGGTAGAACTGCAGCTCGCGGATCGACTCCTTGATGTCCGCCAGGGCGCGATGGGACATGCCCTTCTCGGGCTGGTTGTAGTAGATGCGTGGGTACCACCGCTTGCACAGTTCCTTGATGGAACTCACGTCGATCATGCGGTAGTGCAGGTGGGCGTCGAGGTCGGGCATGTCGCGGGCGAGGAAGCCGCGGTCGGTGGCGATGGAGTTGCCGGCCAGGGGGGCGGATCCTGCGACGGGCACCCACTCGCGCACGTAGTCCAGGACCGCCTTCTCGGCCTCGGCGACGGTCACGCTGGAGCTGCGGATCTCGTCGGTGAGCCCGGAGTTCGCGTGCATCTCCCGCACCACCGGGACCATGGCCTCGAGCTTGGCGTCGGGGGCGTGGATCACGATGTCGACGCCCTCGCCGAGGATGTTGAGCTCGGAGTCGGTGACGAGTGCGGCGATCTCCACGAGGGCGTCGTTCGTGGTGTCGAGGCCGGTCATCTCGCAGTCGATCCAGACGATCCGGTCGTGCTTGGACTCCTGGTGGGGCGTCGGCGCGGGGGTCGGGTCAGTGGTGGGCTCTGGCATCGTTCGACTATATCGCCGTCCGCCCGGTAGCCCCCGTCGCCCGCCATCGCTCTCGCCGCTGCCGACGCTGTCCGCTCCCACGGTTCGCCCTTCAGATTGCGATCCGCACTCGGAGGCCGAGGCCCAGGGGCAAGACGAAATCCGGGGCGCGACTTGCCCATCAAACTGGAGGGGTGGTGGCCGCTGTGTCACGCCGCGGGATGGCGGTCCAGGTACTCGGTGATCGCTGCGCGGATCACGGCGCTCATCGGCTGGCTGGTGCGTTCGGCGAAGTCGGCGAGCTTCTGCCGGTCCTCGTCCGTGAGTCGCACAGCCAACGGGCGGCTATCGCCAGAACCCTGGCCTTTCGGCGGGCGCCCGACAGCATAGTCCGGGCGAATTGTCGCGGAGTTGTGAACGACGTCGTAGTCGCCGGTAGCTATCGCGTCGGACAGGCGGTCGTATCGGGAGTCGGGGTCGTTTGTCGCGGTCATCTTTTCTCCTGTGACGGTCGTTGCCGTTGCGCGGTCCCGCTTGTCAGGTCTAGCGAATGGTTGGTCGCGTGGAGTGCTTCGCGCGCTACGGGCGCGGTGAGAACCATCGCATGAAATACATAGAGCGCTTCTTGCGAAACTTCCTCTGCGACGATTTCAATATACGGGCCAGTCGACGGATCACCGATCATCCGAAAGATGATCGCGTTGGGAAACGCTCGTGGAGCGAGTCGGTACCGCACGATTGGGTGTGCCACCACCGCGCGAATCTCCGGATTCGTTATTTCATGCCGACGTGCGGACTCGTAGATCTGCACCTTCACCTGGAAACCGTATCACGGATTATGGTGATTCTACGACCAACAGTTCTGAGATGGTGGCTGCGGCGAACAACGGAGCAACGATGGCTCGACCCGCCTTCGCTACCCCTCCGCCTGCTGCCCTTCGCCGAGCTTGGCGTAGAAGTGCCCGACGATGGGCGCGATGATCCCGCGCGGGCTGTAGTTGCCGGCGACGGACATGGCCTGGCCGAGCGGTCCGGGCACGACGCGCATCTTGTTGCGGGCGAGGGCGTCGAGCGAAACGCGGGCCGTGTATTCGGTGTCCACCCAGAGGCGGTCGGGGACCAGCCGGTCGACGAAGGTCTTGTCCTCCTCGACGATCTCCTCGGTCCGCACGGGCCCGGGCGCGAGCAGCGTGACGTGGACGCCGGATCCCTTGAGTTCGCCGCGCAGGGATTCGGAGAAGGTGTTGAGGAATGCTTTGCTGGCGGCGTAGGTGGCGTTGTTGGGGACGGGCATGTTGCCGGCGGCTGAGCCCACGTTGAGGAGGGCGCCGGTGCCGCGCGCGACCATCCCGGGTAGCACGGCGAGGATGAGGTCGTGGCAGGCGACGGCGTTGAGCTGGACCTGCGCTTTCTCGTAGTCGTGGTCGAGGTCGGTCACGGGCCCGAAGGTGGCGATGCCGGCGTTGTTGCACAGGATCGAGATCTCGCGCTCGGCCAGCTCGTCGAGCAGCGGCTGCCGCGCGGCCGGGTCGGCGAGGTCGCAGGCCCGCACCTCGACGGTCACGCGGAACTCGGACTCCAGCCGCGCTTTGAGTCCCTCGAGCACCTCGCCGCGGCGGGCCACCACGATCAGCGAGTGCCCGCGGCGGGCGAGCTCGGTGGCCAGGGCCATGCCGATGCCGGAGGAGGCGCCGGTGACGACGGCACGGTTCGACGCGGTGGGCAGGGGGAGCGGCATGGTGCGTCCTCGGTTTCTCGGGGTCGGTTCTCAGGGGCCGGAGCCGAGGGTGAGCGTACCGATACCGAGGGGGCGAGGGTGGGGCGATCACGGGCGAGCGACTGTACGCCGACCGCGGGGCCCAGCGGAACCCGGAGGGCCCCGCGGTCATGGTGAGCTACGGGGTGCCCATGGTGCTACCCGCATCCGCGCCTGAGCCGGAGGTGAGGAACAGGAGCAGGGGTGGCAGGGAGATGATCGACTCGATGGTGCGATCGATCACGCTCGAGCCGGTGGCATTGGCCAGACTCGACACATTCTCCGGCAAGAGGTTCTCCCAGAAAGTGGCGAGTGAGCCGGTGAGGTCCAGCGATTGCGTGGGCATATCAGATCTCCTTGGGTGATGAATGGAAAGGCGAGCCGGTCGACTGTCGCGGCCGGGTCACGCCAGGGAGCTTCCGAGGTCCTCGCCGATGTAGCCCATGATGCCGATGGCCATGCCGAAGAGTGTTGACGGCACCATCGCCGCGGTTTGGATGAGGGACGATCCGGTGTCGAGGTTGTTCGCGCTGCCGAGAAGGGGCACAAGTGGTTCCGCGTTCTCCATGATCGAACCAGTGAGGTCGAATGAACTGACAAAGCTCAAAGTCTTCTCCTTGCGTCAGGAACGGCCCGCCGAAACCCGGTGGGTCAGCGGCGCACCGAAGTATCTGATGTGAGATGCAACACGCTCACGAATGTCGCACTATTGGATAAAGTTTATCTCGGCAATGCCCTGGTCCGCTCACGACGGTGCGGGCCACAGGTCCACGCCTCCCGATAGCGTGGACCTCGTGAACTCCTCGAACACCGCAGGGTCGTCGCCTACGACCGCGTCGTCGTTATCCCGCCCGTCCCGACGGGTGCCGCGCGGCCAGGTCCTGGCGTGGGCGATGTGGGACTGGGGTTCTGCCGCGTTCAACGCGGTGATCGTCACCTTTGTCTTCTCCGTCTACCTCACCGACTCGGTCGGAAAGGATCTCGAGGAGCCCTTCTCGGCCGCGACGTGGCTCTCGATAGCAATCGCGGTCGCGGGCCTGGTCATCGCGCTCACCGCGCCCGTCATGGGGCAGCGCGCCGACCGCGGGGGGCGCAGGCGGCGGTCACTCGCCCTGTGGACGTACCTCACCGTCGCGCTCACGGCACTGATGTTCTTTGTCGACTCCGGCTCGCCGAACCCGTGGTTCTGGGTGGGGCTGGTGCTGCTGGCGGTCGGGTCGATCACCTTCGAGTTCGCCGAGGTCTCGTACTTCGCCATGCTGCGGCAGGTCTCCACACCGGCCACCGTCGGGCGGGTGTCCGGCTTCGGCTGGGCCATGGGCTACTTCGGTGGCATCTTCCTGCTGCTCGCGGCGTTCCTGGGCTTCATCTCCGGCGACGGCGATGAGCGCGGCATGCTCGGCATCACCGTCGACGGCGGCCTCAACGTGCGACTGGTGTGCCTGATCGCCGCCGTGTGGTTCGCGGTGTTCGCGCTGCCGGCGCTGCTCAAGGTCCCAGAGAACCGACCGAAGAAGAACGACGACGACAACGCCAACGCGGGCTTCGTCGAGTCGTACCGCATTCTCTGGGCCGACCTGAAGGCGCTGTGGCGGCGGGACCGGCGGACGGTGAAGTTCCTCGTGGCCAGCGCGATCTTCCGGGACGGCCTGGCGGGCGTGTTCACCTTCGGGGCGATCCTCGCGGTGACCGTCTACGGGCTGGGGGCAGGGGATGTGCTGATCTTCGGAGTGGCCGCCAACGTCGTCGCCGCGCTCGGGGCGGTGGCGGCCGGCTACCTCGACGACCGGGTCGGCCCCAAGGCGGTGATCATCGGCTCGCTGGTCGCGATGCTGGCGACCATGACCGTGCTGCTGTTCGTCGACGGCACCACGATGTTCTGGATCTTCGGGCTGCTCATGTGCCTGTTCGTGGGGCCGGCGCAGTCGGCGTCGCGCTCGTTCCTCGCACGCCTGGTCCCGCCCGAGAGCGACGGCCAGATGTTCGGGCTCTACGCCACCACCGGGCGTGCGGTCTCGTTCCTCGCGCCAGCCCTGTTCGGGATGTTCACCTGGGCGTTCAGCGCCGACCGGGCGGGCATCGCGGGGATCGCACTCGTGCTGCTGGTGGGGCTGCTCCTGCTGCTGCCGGTGCGCACGCCGGGCCGCGACGAGACCAGTGAGCACTGGGCCGAGGACCCCTCGACGCCGTCCGCGTAAGGCTGCCCACGGCCTTCGCCCCGTTGCCCGCCCCGCGCCACTGCCGGCCCGCACGCCTGCTCCCGCCCCGCTCTTCTCGTCGATGGCGGGGGCCTGCCGAACCCGAGCGCGCGGCGTTCGTGGATACCGTGGCCAATGCTCACGGCTCAGCGCATTCGCGCGGCGCCAGCGGGGATCAGGCGAGAGTGTCGAGAAAGGCGAGCACGGCGGCAGCATCGTCGACGATGTCGGAATAGCCCGCGTCACGGAGCTCGGCGTCGCCGATGCCGCCCGTGCGCACCGCGATCGAGCGGATGCCCAGCTTGGTGGCCGCGATCGCGTCCCACGTGGCATCGCCGACCATCACAGCATCAGCCGCATCCACGCCCGCCCGGTCGAGAGCGATTCCCACGATGGTGGGGTCCGGCTTGGCGGCGTCGACGTCGTCCCCGGTGGTCACCGCGTCCACGAACCCGTCCACGTCCAGCAGCGCGCGTGCCTCGCGGAACTCCGAGGGCGGCGCCGACGTGGCCAGCACCGTGATCCACCCGCGCTCATGCGCACCCTGTACCAGCTCGCGGGCCCCGGGAAGCAGGCGCAACGTGCTCCCGGCCTCGGCGTAATAGCGGCTGTGCAGCTCCTTGGCCCGGTCGGCGACGCGGTCGCGCTCGTCGTCGTCGACACCCGCCACGTCGAGGAGCTCGGCCACGAGCGTGTCGCCGTCCTTGCCCACGCGGCGGTGGACTTCCACGTGTGGCACGGTCGCGCCGGCCTCGTCGAGCGCGCGATGCCACGTCGACACGTGCACATACGTGGAGTCGACCAGGGTGCCGTCGACGTCCAGGAGGAGGGCGCGGCGATGCACGTTCCGAGTACCGGTGGGCGCTGACTCTGACATGACCTGACCGTGCCTTCGCGCGGGGGCGCCGGCAACCGGTGGGGAGCCCGATTCGGCAGCGACCGGTGGCAACGGGCGGGCGGCGCGCGCACCCTCGGGGCATGACCCGTTTCGGCTACACCCTCATGACCGAACAGTCCGGCCCCAAGGAACTCGTGCGCTACGCCGCGGCCGCAGAGAAAGCGGGATTCGACTTCGAGGTGGCCTCCGACCACTACTTCCCGTGGCTGAGCTCGCAGGGGCACGCGCCGTACGTGTGGAGTGTGCTCGGTGCCGTCGCGCACGTGACCGAGCGAGTGGACCTGTGCACGTACGTGACCTGCCCGATCCTGCGGTATCACCCGGCCGTGGTGGCGCAGAAGGCCGCGACGGTGCAGATCATGGCCGACGGGCGGTTCATGCTGGGCATCGGCTCGGGGGAGAACCTCAACGAGCACGTGGTGGGGCACGGGTGGCCAGCGCTGGATGAGCGGCACGAGATGACCGCGGAGGCGCTGGAGATCATCGGGGAGCTGTTCGACGGCGGGCGCGTGACGTATGACGGCGAGCACTACCGCGTGGACTCCGCCCGACTCTGGGACCTGCCCGCGACGCGTGTGCCGATCGGCGTGGCCGCGGGCGGCGCCAAGGCGATCGAGCGCTTCGGCCCGCTCGCCGACCACCTCATCGCCACCGAACCCGAGCCCACGTACATCGAGAACTGGAATGCGCTGGACGGGCGGCCGCGGATCGGCGACGGCGCCCGGGCGATCGCGCAGATCCCCATCAGCTGGGATCCGGAATCCGAGAAGGCGGCGATTGAGCGGGCGCACGACCAGTTCCGGTGGTTCGCTGGGGGCTGGCCGGTCAACGCCGAACTTCCGACGACGGCGAGCTTCGCGGCGGCCACGAAATTCGTACGACCCGACGACGTCGCCGAGCAGTTGGCGTGTGGGCCGGACCTGGACGCGATCGTGGAGAAGGTGCGGCCCTACTGGGAGGCCGGCTACACGGACATCGCGCTGATCCAGATCGGGGACTCGACGCTCGACCGGTTCCT